>Ga0310345_10000038_pt1 | contig 340588 bp, 324 predicted proteins | sample HC15DNA20500_MG_FD_204667 | JGI IMG/M metagenome (GOLD analysis project Ga0310345, IMG submission 204667) | Marine microbial communities from station ALOHA, North Pacific Subtropical Gyre - HC15-DNA-20-500_MG | ecosystem: Environmental > Aquatic > Marine > Oceanic | place: Pacific Ocean... | reverse complement strand
AGACCGCCGACAATCGCCCACTCCTGATCCGAAATATCGCCCCGCCCCATGACTGCTCCCCAAAAGCAGTCTTGAATCAGATATCACCCCGCTTGGGAATCCCTTTTGTCAACACGGCCTAGCCCCGACCGATGTCACGACGCTGCCCGACCGCAAGCGGTTGCCGCTCGCCTTCGACGCTGGCGCCCTGGCTGCCGATCTCGCGGTGATCGAGCGCGAACATTGGCAGCCGCATTTCGTGCGCGACAATTATCGCGGGGACTGGTCGGCGATCGCGCTGCGGGCGGCGGCCGGGGAAACGCATCCGGTGCGGTTGATCTACGCCAACCCGACCGCGACCGAATGGGTCGATACGCCGCTGATGGACCGCGGGCCGGCGATGCGCGCGGCGGTGAGGGCACTGCATTGCCCGGTCCAGAGCGTCCGGCTGATGCGGCTGGGTCCGGGCTCGGCGATCCTGCCGCACGACGACCTCGATCTCGCGGCGGAGGCAGAGCGCGCGCGGTTGCACCTGCCGATCCGCACTAATCCTGAGGTCCGCTTCGTGCTGAACGGGGAGCCGGTCACGATGCGGCCCGGCGAGCTCTGGTATCTGCGGCTGCGCGACACCCATTCGGCAAGGAATGACGGTGCGACCGACCGGGTGCATCTGGTGATCGACGTCAAGGCGAACGACTGGCTGCTCGCAATGCTGAGGGGATGAACGCGAAAGGGCCGGGGGGACGATCCCACCGGCCCTTTGCTGTCGTGGTTGCTGGCGAGCACGGTCCCGGCGGTGCCGGGACTCATCGGTCGGGGTCTTGCGATCCCGCCGTCCGGTCTGGTTCGTATCCGGGCGAGCCTTGGCTCGCCCGGTCCGAAATCAGAAGTCCATGCCGCCCATGCCGCCCATGCCGCCGCCCATCGCGGGAGCGGGCTTGTCTTCGGGCAGCTCGCTCACCGCCGCTTCGGTGGTGATGAGCAGGCCCGCGACCGAGGCGGCGTTCTGGAGCGCCGTGCGGACCACCTTGGTCGGGTCGATCACGCCTGCCGTCACCAGGTTCTCATAGGTGTCGGTCGAGGCGTTGAAGCCGAACGAGGTGTCGGTCTGGTCGAGCAGCTTGCCCGAGACGACCGCGCCGTCATGGCCGGCGTTGGTCGCGATCTGGCGAACCAGCGCGGTCAGCGACTTGCGGATGATGTCGACACCGCGGGTCTGGTCTTCGTTGGCGCCGGTGACGCCGTCGAGCGCCTTCGTCGCATAGAGCAGCGCGGTGCCGCCGCCGGGCACGATGCCTTCTTCGACGGCCGCGCGCGTCGCGTGCAGCGCGTCGTCAACGCGGTCCTTGCGCTCCTTCACTTCGACTTCCGAAGCACCGCCGACCTTGATCACGGCAACGCCGCCGGCGAGCTTGGCGAGACGCTCCTGGAGCTTCTCGCGGTCATAGTCGCTGGTGGTGTTCTCGATCTGCTGGCGGATCGCATCGGTGCGGCCCTTGATCGCTTCGGCATCGCCCGCGCCATCGACGATGGTGGTGTTGTCCTTGTCGATGGTGACGCGCTTGGCCTGGCCGAGCATGCCGAGCGTGACGCTCTCGAGCTTGATGCCCAGATCTTCGCTGATCATCTCGCCCTTGGTCAGGATCGCGATGTCTTCCAGCATCGCCTTGCGGCGATCGCCGAAGCCCGGCGCCTTGACCGCCGCAACCTTCAGGCCGCCGCGCAGCTTGTTGACGACGAGCGTCGCGAGCGCTTCACCCTCGATGTCCTCGGCGATGATGAGCAGCGGGCGACCCGACTGCACGACCGCTTCCAGGATCGGCAGCATCGCCTGCAGGTTCGACAGCTTCTTTTCGTGGATCAGGATGTACGGGTCGTTGAGCTCGACCTGCATCTTTTCCGGGTTGGTGATGAAATAGGGCGACAGATAACCGCGGTCGAACTGCATGCCTTCGACGACGTCGAGCTCGAACTCGAGACCCTTCGCCTCTTCGACGGTGATCACGCCTTCCTTGCCGACCTTTTCCATCGCTTCGGCGATCTTCTCGCCGACTTCACGGTCGCCATTGGCCGAAATGATGCCGACCTGTGCGATTTCCGACGAACCCGCGACGGGCTTCGAGCGGGCCTTCACGTCTTCGACGACCTTGGCGACGGCGAGGTCGATGCCGCGCTTCAGATCCATCGGGTTCATGCCGGCGGCAACCGACTTCATGCCTTCGCGCACGATCGCCTGGGCGAGCACGGTCGCGGTGGTGGTGCCGTCGCCGGCGACGTCGTTGGTCTTCGACGCGACCTCGCGGACCATCTGCGCGCCCATGTTCTCGAACTTGTCCTTCAGTTCGATTTCCTTGGCGACCGTCACACCGTCCTTGGTGATGCGCGGCGCGCCGAAGCTCTTGTCGATCACGACGTTGCGGCCCTTCGGCCCCAGCGTGACCTTCACTGCATCTGCGAGAATGTCGACGCCGCGCAGAATGCGCTCACGAGCGTCACGCGAAAACTTTACGTCCTTCGCTGCCATGTTGAAAATTCCTCTTCAGTCGAATGTGTTGAAATCAGCGCGGTTGCGACGGGCTCAGCCGACGATCCCAAGGATGTCCGATTCCTTCATGATCAGCAGATCTTCGCCGCCGACCTTGACTTCGGTGCCCGACCATTTGCCGAACAGGATCTTGTCGCCCGCCTTCACGTCGAGCGGCGTGACCTTGCCGTCGTCAGCGCGCGTACCGGTGCCGACCGAGACCACTTCGCCTTCCTGCGGCTTTTCCTTGGCGGTATCGGGGATGATGATGCCGCCCGCGGTCTTTTCTTCAGCCTCGACGCGGCGCACGAGGACGCGGTCGTGGAGTGGACGAAAGTTCATGCGCTCCATCCTTTGTTCAAAGGGTTGATCAATGCTACTGGCACTCACCCACGGCGAGTGCCAACGGGCGTGCATATGTGGTTGCGTTCATCGTGCGTCAAGGCTTTGTCGATCGCGTTTTGCCGATCGGACCACCGGCTTGATCCCGTGTTGCAGGGATAAGACGGCTCGGCTAGGGAGCGATGACGTGCGAGATATCGGGAGTATGACGACGTGAAACTGCTGCGAGGCGCCTGGAAGCTGTTGGTCGGCATCAAGGATGCGCTGGTCCTGGTCGCCATGCTGCTGTTCTTCGGCGCGCTGTTCGCCGGACTGGCGGCGCGGCCCAATCGCGCGGCGGTCACCAATGGCGCGCTGGTGCTCGCGCTCGACGGGTCGATCGTCGAACAACCGGCGCCGCCGCAGCTCAATTTCGGCGGTGGCGACACCCCGCGCGAATATCGCCTGCGCGACGTGATCCGCGTGCTCGACGAAGCCAAGGGCGATGCACGGGTGAAAGCGGTCGTGCTCGATCTCGATTCCTTCGCCGGCGGTTTGCCCGCCGCGCTCAACGATGTCGGTGCCGCGATCGGCCGGGTGCGCGCGAGCGGCAAGCCGGTCCTCGCCTATGCGACCGCTTATTCGGACAGCAGCTACCGGCTCGCGGCCCATGCCAGCGAAATCTGGATGCACCCGATGGGGGGGACATTGTTCAGCGGCCCCGGCGGTTCGCGGCTCTATTACAAGGGACTGATCGACAAGCTTGGCGTCAACGTCCATGTCTTCCGCGTCGGCAAGTTCAAGTCGTTCGTCGAACCCTATACCCGTGCCGATGAATCGCCCGAATCGAAAGAAGCGAGCACGGCGCTCTACGGCGCGATCGCCAATGATTGGCGCGAGACGATCGCCAAGGCGCGGCCCAAGGCGCTGGTTGCAGGCTATCTCACCAACCCCGCGCAGCTGATCACGGCGACCAAGGGCGACATCGCCCGGGCCAATCTGGCGGCGGGGCTGGTCGACAAGCTCGGCGACCGCGCGGCGTTCGACAAGCGCGTGGCGGCCATCGCGGGGGACGCACCGGCCAAGAGCAACGCCGGCTTCGCGGCGATCAAATACGATACCTATCTCGACGCGCACCCGCTGCCGACCGCCGGCGACGCGATCGGCATCGTCACGGTCGCGGGCGACATCGTCGACGGCAAGGCCGACCCCGGCACCGCGGGCGGCGACACGATCGCGGCGCTGGTGCGCGAGGGGCTGAAGAACAAATCGCTGAAGGCACTGGTGGTGCGTGTCGATTCGCCCGGCGGCTCGGCGCTTGCGTCCGAGACGATCCGCGGAGCGATCCTCGAGGCGAAAGCGAAGAAGTTGCCGGTCGTGGTGTCGATGGGCTCGGTGGCCGCATCCGGCGGCTATTGGGTGGCGACGGCAGGCGACACGATCTTTGCCGAACCCAATACCATCACCGGGTCGATCGGCATTTTTGGTATCATCCCCAGTTTCGAAAAGACGCTCGACAAGCTCGGCATCAGCGCCGACGGGGTGAAGACGACGCCGCTGTCGGGGCAGCCCGATGTCGTCGCCGGGTTGAACGACGAAGTCGGGACGATCCTGCAGGCCGGGATCGAGCATGGCTATGCGCAGTTCATCGACCGCGTTGCCAAGGCGCGCAAAAAGACGCCCGAACAGGTGAACGACATTGCCCAGGGCCGCGTGTGGGATGGCGGCACGGCGCGCCAGCTTGGGCTGGTTGACCGCTTCGGCAATCTCCAGGACGCGATCAACGAAGCGGCGAAGCGCGCCGGGCTCGACCCCAAGAAGGTCCATGCCGAATATCTCGAAAAGGCGCCCGATCGCTGGACCAAATTGCTCAGCGACTTCCTGCGCAAGGACGATGAGGACAAGGGCGGTGCGGGCGACGCCTTCACCCGGATCGCCGCCGAACGGCGCGCGGTGTTTGCGCAGGCGCTCGGCGATGTGAAGCGGCTGGCGGGGGGAGCTGCGATCCAGGCGCGCTGCCTCGAATGTGCCGCGCTCCAGCCGGTGCATCCCTCGGCGGCGGACCAGAGCCTGCTCGCGCTGCTGATGGCGCGATTCGGCCTGTGATCGCGATCCGCGCGGCGCGGCCCGACGATGCGGCCGCGATCGCCGCCATTTATGCGCCGCATGTGCTGACCGGCACTGCGACGTTCGAAGTCGAAGCACCCGATGCCCGCCAGATGCGCGCCCGCATGGCGGCGTCCGACGGGCTCTATCCGTGGATTGTCGCGACCAATGGCGACGGCGAGGACAGCGGTGTGCTCGCCTATGCCTATGCGACCCGCTTCCGCGACCGACCGGCCTATCGCTACACAGTCGAGACGACGGTCTATGTCAGCGCGGCGACGCAGGGGCAGGGCGTCGGCAGACTGCTGTATCAGTCGCTGGTCGATACGCTGCGTGTGCAGGGCTTTACCCAAGCAATTGCAGCAATCGCCCTGCCCAATGATTATTCGATCCGGCTGCACGAATCGGTCGGCTTCCGCCGCGCGGGCGTCTACCGCGAAGTCGGCTACAAGCACGAACAGTGGATCGACGTCGGCATCTGGCAGCGCGAACTGCACGAACCGAGCGTGCCGCCGGTCGAACCGCGGCCGTTCAGCGAGGTGGGCGTGGTGCGGAGCTGACGAAGGCCGTTACCCTTTTCCCCCTGTCCCCTGCCGAGGATGACATTGAGCTGACTCGTCATTGCTTCGCTGCGCTCGGGGTGACGGAAGCGGATCAACCGAATCTCACCGCGATCGCCGATACGCGGGCAGCGCAAGCTTCCAGCGGATCGCCGCCGCCCGCAGCGCAAAGCCCGCGACTGCGCTGATACCGGCCGCGACTTCGCTGGGCATGCCCAGGGCGACGAGCGCGACATAGCTCCCCGCGCTGAGAGCTGCCGCCGTCACATAGATTTCGGGCCGCATGATGATCGACGGCTCGCCCGCCAGCACGTCGCGGATGATGCCGCCGACGCAGGCCGACATCACTCCCATCAGCGCGGCCGGGACGACGGGCACGCCGTACGACAGCGCCTTGGCCGCCCCGTAAACGGCGTAGGCAGCGAGCCCGACCGCGTCGAACCAGTCGAGCGCGGTGCCGCGCCACCAGCGCTCGGGCGTGACGTAGATCAGGAAAGCGATAACGAGGCAGGTCGCGGCCGCGCGGCTGTCCTGCATCCAGAACACCGGCGCGCCGATCAGCACGTCGCGGATAGTGCCGCCGCCGACTCCAGTGACGAGCGCGAAAAACGCGAGCGTCACCATTGTCTGCCCGCGCCGCGCCGCCGCCAGCGCGCCTGAGGCCGCGAACACGGCAAGCCCGGCAAGATCGAGCAGCGGCCCGATGGTTTGGCTGAAGCCGATGAGGGGCGAGGGCAGCATGATCGCAACGATAGCGGGGCTGAACCACGGGGCAACCTCGACCGACGGCTGGCGGATCGCATGCGCAACGTGCTTGACGCCGCCGCGACGATCGTTAGGGCGGTCGACGGGCCACGCGGTCCCAACGCCGCGCGTGCTCTCTGCAAGGAGAGACTGACATGACTGAAGCTGCTGCGATCGACGCCACCACTGCGTCTGCGCTTGAAAAACCCCGCACCAAACCCGCCCGCCCGTTCTTTTCGTCGGGACCGTGCGCCAAGCCGCCGGGGTGGGACGCCACCAAGCTCGCGACCGGCTCGCTCGGGCGCTCGCACCGCTCGAAGATCGGCAAGGCGCGATTGCAACACGCGATCGACCTGACCCGCAGGGTGCTGAGGGTGCCCGACACGCACCGCATCGGCATCGTGCCTGCGTCCGACACGGGCGCTTATGAAATGGCGATGTGGACGATGCTGGGCGCGCGCCCCGTCACGGCGCTCGCCTGGGAATCGTTCGGCGAAGGCTGGGTGACTGACGCCGCCAAGCAGCTGAAGCTCGATCCGAACATCATCCGCGCCGATTACGGCCAGCTGCCCGATCTGGGCGCGGTCGACTGGCGCCACGACGTGCTGTTCACCTGGAACGGCACTACCAGCGGCGTGCGCGTGCCGAACGGCGACTGGGTCGCCGACGACCGCGAGGGCCTGAGTTTCAACGACGCGACTTCCGCCGTGTTCGCCTATGACATGCCGTGGGACAAGCTCGATGTAACGACCTTCTCCTGGCAGAAAGTGCTGGGCGGCGAGGGGGCGCACGGGGTCATCATCCTCGGGCCGCGCGCGGTCGAGCGGCTGACCAGCTACACGCCCGCCTGGCCGCTGCCCAAGATTTTCCGGCTGGTGTCGAAGGGCGCGCTGACCGAAGGCATCTTCAAGGGCGAGACGATCAACACGCCGTCGATGCTCGCGGTCGAGGATGTCATTTTTGCGCTCGAATGGGCGCAGTCGCTGGGCGGGCTCGACGGCCTGATCGCGCGGAGCGACGCCAATGCGGCCGCGCTCGACCGGATCGTTGCCGATCGCGACTGGCTGGGCCATCTCGCGCCCGATCCGGCGACGCGGTCGAAGACCAGTGTCTGCCTGACTGTGGAAGGCGCCGACGAAGCGCTGATCAAGCGGATGGCGTCCGCCCTCGAAGCCGAGGCCGCTGCGTTCGACGTGGCCGGATACCGCGACGCGCCGCCGGGGCTGCGCATCTGGTGCGGCGCGACCGTCGATACCGCCGATATCGAAGCGCTCGGGCCGTGGCTCGACTGGGCCTATGCGAGCGCCCGCGCCCAAGCTTGATCGTCATTCCCGCGAAGGCGGGAACCCATACCCACTGCCGTTAGCGACTATGGATCCCCGCCTGCGCGGGGATGACGGCTGAAATCCAAGGAACTCCCGATGCCCAAAGTCCTCATTTCTGACAAGATGGACCCCAATGCCGCCGCCATTTTCCGTGCGCGGGGCGTCGAGGTCGATGAAATCACTGGCCAGACCCCCGAAGAGCTGATGGCGATCATCGGCCAGTATGACGGTCTCGCCATCCGCTCCTCGACCAAGGTGACCAAGGCAATTCTCGAACATGCGACCAACCTGAAAGTCATCGGCCGAGCGGGCATCGGCGTCGATAACGTCGATATCCCGGCGGCCAGTGCCAAGGGCGTCGTCGTGATGAACACGCCGTTCGGCAATTCGATCACCACTGCCGAACACGCAATCGCGCTGATGTTTGCGCTCGCCCGCCAATTGCCGGAAGCTGATGCCAGCACGCAGGCGGGCAAGTGGGAGAAGAACCGCTTCATGGGCGTCGAGCTGACGTCGAAGACGCTCGGCCTGATCGGCGCCGGCAATATCGGCTCGATCGTCGCCGACCGCGCTTTGGGCCTCAAGATGAAGGTGATCGCTTATGATCCCTTTCTCACCCCCGAACGCGCGCTCGAGATGGGCGTCGAAAAGGTCGCGCTCGACGATCTGCTGGCGCGCGCCGATTTCATCACGCTCCACACGCCGCTGACCGACCAGACGCGCAACATCCTGTCGGCGGAAAATCTCGCCAAGACGAAGAAGGGCGTGCGCATCATCAATTGCGCGCGCGGCGGGCTGATCGACGAGGCAGCGCTGAAGGCCGGGCTTGATTCGGGGCATATCGCGGGCGCCGCGCTCGATGTGTTCCAGACCGAGCCCGCCAAGGAATCGCCGCTGTTCGGCACGCCGGGCTTCATCTCGACGCCGCATCTGGGGGCCTCGACGACCGAAGCGCAGGTGAATGTCGCGCTGCAAGTCGCCGAGCAGATGGCCGATTATCTGACCACCGGCGGCATCACCAATGCGCTGAACGTGCCATCGCTCTCGGCGGAGGAAGCGCCGAAGCTGAAACCGTACATGGCGCTGGCCGAAAAGCTGGGCTCGCTCGTCGGCCAGCTCGCGCACGGCGCGCTGTCCGGAATCTCGGTCGAAGTCGAGGGCGCGGCGGCGCAGCTCAACCAGAAGCCGGTGACGTCGGCGGTGCTCGCCGGCATGATGCGCGTGCATTCCGACATCGTGAACATGGTCAACGCGCCCTTCCTCGCCAAGGAACGCGGGCTCGACGTGCGCGAAATCCGCCATGATCGCGAAGGCGATTACCATACGCTGGTGCGCGTGACGGTGAAGACGGACGCGGGCGACAAATCGGTTGCGGGCACATTGTTCGGCGACGCCGCGCCGCGCCTGGTCGAACTGTTCGGCATCAAGGTCGAAGCCGATCTGGTCGGCCACATGCTCTATGTCGTGAACGAGGACGCGCCGGGCTTCATCGGCCGGCTCGGCACGCTGCTTGGCACGCAGGGGGTGAACATCGGCACTTTTCACCTCGGCCGCCGCTCGGCGGGGGGCGAGGCGATCGTGCTGCTGTCGGTCGACGAGGCGGTGACGCCCGACCTGATCGCGCAGGTCCGCGCGCTGCCCGGCGTCAAGACGGTGATGGCGCTGGCGTTTTGAGGTACTTACTAGCCCTCTCCCCTCTGGGGAGAGGGTTGGGAGAGGGGCTGTGCAGCTGGACCCAGTGTTGTTGGATCGCGCCAGGGCGATGCGCAAAACCCCGTCGCCAATCGAGCAAAAGCTTTGGTTCGGACTTCGCGCCAAAAGGCTCAACGGCATCAAATTCAGCCGCCAAGTGGTCATCGGTGCGTACATCGTTGACTTTGTTTGTCGTTCTCGAAAGCTTGTGCTCGAGCTTGACGGGGACACGCATGCGGGCAACGAGGCCTACGACGCGCAGCGAACGATGTGGCTGGAAGCGAAGGGGTATCGGGTGATCAGATTCACCAATCAAGAGGTGGCGGCAAACCTCGAAGGGGTGCTTGTCGCAATTGGCATTGCTTGTGGCGCCCCCTCTCCCAACCCTCTCCCCAATGGGGAGAGGGCTTGACGTGACTTCCTCGCTCCTGCCCGAAGGCTTTCACGATCGCCTGCCGCCGTTCGCCGACGCCGCCGCCTTGCTCGAAGCGCATTTGCTCGGCGCGGCGTTTGCGCATGGCTATGAGCGGGTCGATCCGCCGCTGGTCGAATTCTTCGAAGGGCTTGCGCAGCGGCTGAAGGCGTCGCGGACGATCGACGCGGTGCGCTATGTCGATCCGGTGTCGCAGCGCACGCTCGCGATCCGGCCCGACATCACCGCGCAGGTCGGGCGGATCGCGGCGACGCGAATGGCGCATCACCCGCGTCCGGTGCGGCTGTCCTACGCAGGGCAGGTGGTGAAGCTGCGCGCGGCAGAGCTCGATCCCGAGCGCGAGATGCGCCAGATCGGTTGCGAACTGATCGGGCTCGACAGTGTCGCGGCGGCGCGCGAAATCGTCGGCGTCGCGGTCGAGGCGCTCCAGGCTGCCGGGATCGGCGGGCTGTCGATCGATTTCACCTTGCCCGACCTCGTCGACACGCTGGCGGCCGGACCGCTGCCGGTCTCTGCGGACCGGATAGAGCTGCTGAAGGACCGGCTCGATGCCAAGGATGCCGGTGCCGTCGCCGCCGTCGACGCGCGCTATCTGCCGCTGATCGAGGCGGCCGGACCGTTCGCGGCGGCGCACGATCGGCTTTGCCAGTTCGATGTCGGCGGCGCGTTGCGATCGCGGCTCGACGGCCTGTGGCAGATCGCGGAAGCCCTCAGTGGCCGCGTCGCGATGACGCTCGACCCGACCGAGCGGCACGGTTTCGAATACCAAAGCTGGATCGGCTTTTCGATCTTCGCAGGAGGCGTCCGAGGCGAAATTGCGCGCGGCGGCAGCTATACGGTGCTTCATGAAGGCGGCGCCGAGGAACCGGCGATCGGCTTCTCGCTCTATCCCGACGCGGTCGTCGATGGCGGGCTGAGCGTGCCCGAGCGGCGGCGGTTGTTCGTGCCGATCGGCACTGATCCGGCGGTGGCGGCGGCGATGCGCGCGGCGGGCTGGGTCACGGTCGCGCAGCTGACGGAGGGGGATAGCCCTGCGGCGCAGCTGTGCACGCATCTGCTGACGGGGAGCGAGCCGCGCGAGGTCTGAGCGACTAGCGCGCGAACCGCCGCTTCAGATAGGCATCGACCAGCGCGGTCGCAGGATAGTCGGGCTCGCCCAGCTTGCGGTTGATTTCCATGTGACCGCGCAGTCCTTTGCCCTCGACGGCCTTCACCTCCGCTGGCGTCCCTGCCTGCCGCAACGCCGCGCCCAGCGCGTTCGATTGCGCCGTACCGTCCTCGCGGTCGATGTGCAGGATCAGGAAATCGGGTGCATTTGGCGCGGCGGCCTGAAAAGTCGGCGACAGCGATTGCTGTCGCACCGGGTCACTGCCAAAGGCTTCGGCATAGGTTTCGCCCATGAACCTGGCCCCGCTCGTCAGCTGGCGCGGCACGTCATAGGCCGCGCCATCGAGCAGAACCACGCCGCGCACCGCATCGGGCGGCATCCCGGCCTTGGCGAAATAGCGGGGATCAGTGCCGACGAGCGCGGCGAGATGCGCACCTGCGCTGTGCCCCATCAGCACGATCCGCGCCGAATCGAGCCCGAGCTTCGTGGCCTGCGCGCGCAGCGCTGCCACAGCGTCGGCCACGTCCTGCGCCTGCTGCTCGACGGTCGCGGAAGGGACAAGGCGATAGTTGATCGAGGCGACCGCATAGCCCGATGCCTGCCAGTGCGTCACCTTGGCCGGGCCGGTCGCATTGGCCTTGTCGCCGCGCTTCCAGCCGCCGCCGTGAACGAAGATGACGAGCGGCGCCCCCGGCGCGCTCGCCCGCCAGAAGTCGAGCTTCTGGAGCGGATCGCCGCCATAGGCGATCTCGACGCCGCCCGGAGCAGGCGCCTGTTGCATGCCCTGCGCGCGCTGCATCATCCGTTCGCGCAGGCGCTCGCGGAAGCGTTGCCCTGCATCGGCGGGCGCAAGCGCGGTGGCAATGAGGAGCAGGAGCAGCAGCAAGCGGATCATGATCGAGTCCCCAGGTCGTTGCGCCTCGAGCTAAGGCGGCGTCCGGGCTCGGGTCAATCACGCAAGTGTAACGGTTTGTCGCGAAGGCGGCCTAGTCTTTCGGCACGATCTGCAGGTCGTATTGGATGTAGAGCAGCACTTCGGTCGGACCTGTCAGCACCCAGCGCACTGGCTGGGCGAGGCTGCTGATCTGCGCCGCATAATCCTGGCCAAATGTTCTTGCGGCTGCCGTGGCGTCGGCTGCGATCGCCGCAATCACCTGCGCGCGATACTGTCCCGGATCGACGATCGAGACGCCTGCTTCACCTTCGGCCTCGACAACGGCCCGGCCGTTGACCGGCACTGCCTTGATGAACGCGGCCAGCCGATCGAGCGCGGCAAAGGCATCGCCGTCCTTCAGCGGCGTCTTGACGATGAAGGTGACCCGTTCGGCGTCTTCGCGATCGTCGTCCTCGTCGAAGCCCAGCTTGGCGGCATAGTTGGTGATGGTTAGCGGGCGGATGACCGACTCGCCATAGGCAAGCTGGATTGAACGCTTTTGGCCAAGCTCGATCGCGTTGGCGACGGTGGCAAGGATTTCCTTGCGCCGCTGCGCCTTATCGCGGGTGTCGCCATATATCGTCACCCGCTGCACAGCGAAATCCGCCCGCCGCTTGACGCCGACGCCAGCCACCTGCGACGCCATCTCCCCGCCACCGCGCTTGGTGCCGGTGACGACGACTTCCTCTTGCGCCAGCGCGGGAGTGGCGAGGGCGCAGCCCAGAACGGCAGCGAGCAGCGGCTTCGGCATCGTCATCTCCCACAATGATTTGCGCGAAAAGTTGGACCCCCGGCGTGCGCCTGTCTAGAGCGACTGTTTCGATGCAACGAGGATTAGGTTTTGGCAAACGTCGCCGTGATCGGGGCCCAATGGGGCGATGAGGGCAAGGGCAAGATCGTCGACTGGCTCGCCGAGCGCGCTGATGTCGTCGTGCGGTTCCAGGGCGGACATAATGCCGGGCACACGCTCGTCGTCGGCGACAAGACCTACAAGCTGTCGCTGCTGCCGTCGGGGATCGTGCGCGGCACGCCGAGCGTGATCGGCAACGGCGTGGTGCTCGATCCCTGGCACCTGCGCGATGAAGTCGCGAAGCTGCGCGGGCAGGGCGTCGAGATCACCCCCGACACGCTGATGATCGCTGACAATTGCGCGCTGATCCTGCCGTTCCACCGCGATCTCGACGCGCTGCGCGAAGATGCAAGCGGCGCGGGCAAGATCGGCACGACCCGGCGCGGCATCGGTCCCGCCTATGAGGACAAGGTCGGTCGGCGTGCGATCCGGCTTTGCGATCTGGCGCACCTCGACGATCTCGGGCCGCAGCTCGACCGGTTGACCGCGCATCATGATGCCTTGCGCGCCGGCTTCGGCGAACCGCCGATCGACCGCGCCGCGCTGGTCGATCAATTGCGCGACATCGCGGGCTTCGTGCTGCCGTTCGTACGGCCGGTGTGGCGCGATCTTAACGAAGCGCGGCGCGCGGGCAGGCGCATCCTTTTCGAAGGCGCGCAGGGCGTGCTGCTCGATGTCGACCACGGCACCTACCCGTTCGTCACATCGTCGAACACGATCGCCGGGACGGCATCGGGCGGGTCCGGCCTGGGGCCGGGGGCGGTCGGCTTCGTGCTCGGTATCGCGAAAGCCTATACGACGCGGGTGGGATCGGGGCCGTTCCCGACCGAGCTTGACAATGCGATCGGCGAGCGGCTCGGCGAGCGGGGCCACGAATTCGGCACCGTCACGGGGCGTAAGCGCCGCTGCGGATGGTTCGATGCGGTGCTGGTGCGGCAGTCGGCGGCGGTCAGCGGTATCACCGGCATCGCGCTGACCAAGCTCGACGTGCTCGACGGGTTCGACACCGTGAGCATCTGCACCGGCTATCGGCTCGGCGACCGCGTGCTCGATTACTTTCCGGCGCATGCTGCCGATCAGGCGGCGGTCGAGCCGATTTACGAGACCTTGCCGGGTTGGGCAGAATCGACGGCGGGCGCGCGAAGCTGGGCCGAACTTCCTGCCGCCGCGATCAAATATATCAAGCGCGTCGAAGAGCTGATCCGCTGCCCGGTCGCGCTGGTTTCGACCAGCCCCGAACGCGAGGACACGATCCTGGTCCGCGATCCTTTCGCAGATTGAACCTGCCCTCGCGCCGGTCGACGGTCGTTACTTGGGCGAGGTCGGCGGCGTGCCGGTGCCCGAGGTCGATGTCGTGCCCGTTGGCGGTGTGCTGCCGTTGATCGGCGGCGTCGTGCCGGTGGTCGGCGTGTCGGGTGTCGGTGACGTGGTCGACGGCACCTGGCCCGGCGTCGGATCGGGCGAGGTCGGCGACGTCGTGTTGCCCATCGGATCGGTGCTGTTGCTGCTCATCGGATCAGGCGTCGGCGTCGGTGTCGGTGTCGGTGTGGGCGTCGGCCTGGGTGTCGTGCGCGACTGCGATGTCGGCGGCGACTTCGACTTGGGTTTGGTGGGGCTGGTCTGTGCGAGGGCGATGCTCGATGCACCCAGTCCGATTAGCCCGAGGGTTAACGTGATGCGCATGGAAATTGTCTCCGGTTGACGCGCCGCCGCTTCGTCGACAGCGCTTCGGAAGATCAATCGCCGGGGGCGGCGTCGGGTCGCAGCGCATACTGCGGGCCGTCGCTGAATCGGCCCGTTTCGTCCGACAAGAGAAGAGCTTAGGCCGTCAGCCGCACTGACCGCGGTGACGGAGCTTGTGGTCGGCGAGCACCAGCGCGACCATTGCTTCGACCACCGGCACGCCGCGGATGCCGACGCAGGGATCGTGACGGCCCTTGGTCATGATCTCGGTCGCCTCGCCATCACGGGTGATCGTCTCGACTGGCATCAGGATCGAGCTGGTCGGCTTGAAGGCGACGCGGACGCGGATCGGCTGGCCGGTCGAAATGCCCCCCGCAATGCCGCCGGCATGGTTGGCAAGGAACTCGGGGCCGCCCTTGCCGGGGCGCATCGCGTCGGCATTTTCCTCCCCGCGCAACGCTGCAGCGGCAAAGCCGTCACCGATCTCCACCCCCTTGACCGCGTTGATGCTCATGCACGCACCGGCAAGATCGGCGTCGAGCTTGGCATAGAGCGGCGCGCCCCAGCCGGGCGGCACGCCCAAGGCCTCGCAGGCGATCACGGCGCCGAGCGAGGACCCGGCCTTGCGCGCCTCATCGACCAGCTTTTCCCAGCGGATGGCGGCCTTGGCGTCGGGGCAGAAAAAGGGATTGGCGGCAATTTCGTCGCCGTCGAAATTGGCAGGATCGATCGCATCGCCGCCGATCGCCTCGACCCAGGCGCGGATGCCGACTTCGGGGATCACGCGCCGCGCGATCGCGCCCGCCGCCACGCGCATCGCGGTTTCGCGCGCCGATGATCGCCCGCCGCCGCGATAGTCGCGAAAGCCGTATTTCGCGTCATAGGCGTAATCGGCATGGCCGGGGCGATAGGCGCTGGCGACGTCCGAATAATCTTTCGACCGCTGGTCGACATTGTCGATCATCAGGCTGATAGGCGTGCCGGTCGTGCGCCCCTCGAACACGCCCGACAGGATGCGGACGACATCGGGCTCCTGCCGCTGGGTGGTGAAGCGGCTGGTGCCGGGGCGGCGCTGGTCGAGGAAGGGCTGGATATCGGCTTCGCTGAGCGTGAGTCCGGGCGGGCAGCCATCGACGACCGCGCCAATCGCCGGCCCGTGGCTTTCGCCCCAGGTGGTGAAGCGGAACAGATGGCCGAAGCTGTTGTGGCTCATGCCAGCGAAATATCCGGCGCGTCCTCCGCTTTCATGCCCACCACATGATAGCCCGAATCGACATGGTGCGTTTCGCCGGTCACCCCGCTCGACAGGTCGCTCAGCAGATAAAGTCCGGCGCCGCCGACATCCTCGATCGTCACGTTCCGCTTCAGGGGCGCGTTATATTCGTTCCATTTCAGAATCAGCCGGAAGTCGCCGATGCCACTGGCGGCGAGCGTCTTGATCGGCCCCGCCGAGATTGCGTTGACGCGGATATTGTCGCGTCCCAGGTCCATCGCCAGATACTGGACGCTGGTTTCGAGCGCCGACTTCGCGACCCCCATCACGTTGTAATGCGGCACGACCTTTTCGGCTCCGTAATAGCTGAGCGTCAGCAGCGAACCGCCGTCGGGCATCAGTTCGCGCGCGCGCTTGGCGACGGCGGTGAAGCTGAACACCGAAATGTTCATGGTGTGAAGAAAATTGTCGAGGCTGGTGTCGTAATAGCGCCCGCGCAGTTCGTTCTTGTCGGAAAAGCCGATCGCGTGGACGACGAAGTCGAGCCTGCCCCAGCGCGTTTTCAGCGCGTCGAACAGCGTATCGAGCGAAGCCATGTCGCCGACGTCGCAATCGAACAGATTCTGTGATCCCAGGCTTTCGGCGAGCGGGCGCACGCGCTTTTCCATTGCTTCGCCCTGATAGGAAAAGGCGAGTTCGGCGCCGTGTTCATGCAGCTTCCTGGCAATGCCCCAAGCCAGCGAACGATCATTGGCAAGGCCCATGATCAGCCCGCGTTTGCCTTCCATCAATCCCGTCACGCGCCCTGCAACTCCCCGTCGGTGTCGTCGCTTCCTACTCCCTGTTCATCGGCTTCCGCCAGTGCCGCGTTGAGTTGCGCGCCGACAACCAGCCCGAAGCCCACCAGAAAGAAGAAGATGAGCGCGATCATCACGCCCGCCAGACTGCCATAGGTGAGGTCGTAATTGGTCAGGCGGGCAAGGATCGTTGGCAGCAGCGCGGTGACTCCCAGCCACCACAGCGCGGTGAAGACGGCGCCCGGCCATTTCGGCGCGCGGCTGTCGCGATACTGCGGTGGGGTCAGCGAATAGAACAGCATGTAGAGCGCGCCGAACAGCGCCGCCGCGGGCGCGATCCGCGATACCGACACGATCGTTGCCGCCCCTTTGGCAAAAGGCATCGCGCGGACGATGAACTGTTCGGCCGCGACCAGCGTCACCTGAAAGCTGAAGGCGATCAGCGCGAGCAGGAGCGATACCAGCACCAGCGCGATTGACCAGATGCGGTAATGCCAGAATGGGCGCACCGATTTGACGCCGTAGGCGCGGCGCAGGATGTCGCGGATCGTCTCGACGAAGCTTGCCGTGGTCCACAGCCCGACCGCTGCACCGAACCACAACAGCGAACCCGAGCGCGCGGCGAGCACGTCGGTGATCGGCGTCTGCAGCACCCCGGCCACTTGCGGCGGCACGTTGCGCAGGAACAGATCGACCGTGCGCAGACCCTCATCGGTGCGGCCAAGCAGCCGCGCGACCGCTGCCGCCACGATGAAGAACGGAAACAGCGCGACCAGCGACAGATAGGCGAGGTTGCCGGCGTGGATGAAGCCGTCGCTGATCACGCCGACCACCACCCGGCGGCCGACTTCGCGGACATAGCTGCCGGGAGCCATGAAGGCGAGGTGCCGGTTGAGCGTCGGCCCTCTGCCCGGTTGGCGGCGGCGCGCTTCGGGCGAGGTGGGCGAAAATTCCTTCACGGGGAAAAGTGGCGATCAGATGTCGAACTTGCCGCGCGGATTGCTCTTGTCGCGGCCCGGCCAGTTCTGGACGAATTCGACCAGCGCATCGTCGCCGACGGGCAGATCGACCATCAACGTCACCAGCTGGTCGCCGCGTGCGCCCGCCTTGCCGTGGAAGCCGCGCCCTTTCAGGCGCAGCACCTTGCCCGAACTCGATCCGGCCGGGATCGTCAGGATCACCGCGCCCGACACCGTCGGTACGCGCACGCTGGCGCCGAGCACGGCCTCGGCGAGGCTGACGGGCAGGTCGAGCCGCACGTCGTCGCCGTCGCGCGTGAAGAAACGGTGCGGCTGCACCTCGACCGTCACGATCGCATCGCCGGGGCCACCGGGACCGGGATCGCCCTTGCCCGACAGCCGCATCTGGGTGCCGGTCTCGACGCCGGCGGGCAGTTTCAGGTCGATCGTCTTGCCATCAGCGAGCGTGATGCGCTGCGGCGTCAGGTTGGCGGCATCGACGAACGGCACCGACAAGCGATAAGGGCGATTGGCGCCCTTGGGCTGCGGCCCGCGTCGGCCGAAGCCGCCGGTAAAGCCGCCGCCCGCGCGGCGCCCGCCGAACAACCCTTCGAAAATGTCGCTGAAATCGCCCGCTTCGCCGCCCATGTCGAAGCCGCCCGGACCGGGCGAGAAGCCGCCGTTGTTCGGCGTCGGGCCCTGGCGAAAACCAAAGCCGGCCGGATTGCCGTCGCCGTCGATTTCGCCGCGATCGAAGCGCGCGCGCTTGTCCTTGTCGGACAGCAAATCATAGGCATTGGTGACGCGCGAAAACCGTTCCGCCGCCTTCGGATTGTCCTTGTTGCGGTCGGGGTGGAGTTCCTTGGCGAGCTTGCGATAGGCTTTCTTGATGTCGGCATCGCTTGCGCCGCGCGCCACGCCCAGAATCTGATAGGGATCGGCCATCATGCTCCCGTTGCTTGACTGGCGCCTATGTGGGGGATTTGCCGGCCAAGCGCAAATGGCGTTGCGGGAAAGATTGGGGTCTCAAAGATCGGGCAATTTCTGCGCGGCGTTGCCCCAGCCGGCCAGGTCGCGTCCATTGCCGCGTTCGATCAGCGCGGCGGCATCGCTGACGTGAAACCGATTGGCCGCGTCGATATCGCGCAGTTCGGCCCAGCCGACCGGCACGGCAACCGGCGCGCCCGGCCGCGCGCGCGCCGAATAAGGCATCACCGCGGTCGATCCGCGCTGGTTGCGCAGCCAGTCGATGAAGATGCGCCCCTTGCGCTTGGCCTTCGACATGGTCGCGGTGAAGCGGTCGGGATGCGCCTGCGCGATCGCCTCGGCGAAGCGGCTCGCGAAGCTCTTGACGGCGGGCCATTCGGCCTCGGGCGTGAGCGGAACGACGACGTGGACCCCCTTGCCGCCCGACAGCAACGCGAAACTGATCAGGCCGATTTCGGCAAGCTGTTCTTTCAGAAACAATGTCGCATCCTTGACGGCATCGAACCCCAGCCCCTCGTCGGGGTCGAGATCGAACACCAGCCGGTCCGGCTTTTCGATATCGGCGACCGGCGCGCCCCAGCCGTGGAATTCGATCGTCCCCATCTGCACGCAGGCGACCAGTCCGTCGACGGTGTCGATGTACAGATAATCCTCGCTGCTGCCGTCCTTTTCGCGGATCGGCACTTTGTGAACCTGGTCGCCGAAGCTGCCGGCATCGTGCTTCTGGAAAAAGCACGACTTGCCACGCCCCTGCGGACAGCGAACCAGGCTGATCGGCCGATTGGCGACCCATGGCAGCATCAGCGGCGCGAGTTGCGCGTAATAGGCGGCAAGATCACCTTTGGTGACCGAGCTTTTGTCGAAGATCACCCGCTCGGGATGAGTGATCTCGATACTTGTCGCGACGGGTGGCGGCGGCTTGACTGGTGTCTCTGCGCTGACGTCGGCGGCGGCCTTGTCTTCGCGCAAGCCCAGGAAGCTGGCGTGGCGCAGCACCTTGTCGGGCGTCCATTCGGCAAAGGCTACTTCGGCAACGAGCTTCGGCGATACCCAGTGTGCGCCGCGCGCGGCGGCGCGGGGTGCGTCGACCGTCGGCGCCTTGCGTTCGATCGCTTCCAGCTGGGCGGCGAGGTCGCCGATCATCGCCGCGTCGAAGCCGGTGCCGACCTTGCCCGCATAGCGCAGGGTACCGCCATCGTGGACGCCGAGCAGCAGCGACTTGAAGCCGCGTCTCTTGTCGCTTGCCGTCCAGCCGACGATCACGAATTCCTGGCGGTGCGTGCATTTGATCTTGAGCCACGTCCTGGTCCGCTCGCCGCGATAGGCGGCGTCGGCGCGTTTCGACACGATCCCCTCGACGCCTTCGCGGCACATCGCCTCGAACAATCGCTCGCCCGCGCCGACGATATGCTCGGCGAATTGCAGCCGCGCATCGTCCGCCGGGATCAGCGCGCGCAGTCGTTCCTTGCGCTGGATGTTGGGCTGCGCGGTCAGATCCTCGCCGTCGAGCGCGAGCAGGTCGAAGGCGAACAGAGTCATGTCGCCGCCGCTGGAAATCGCGTCCTTCAATGTCGAGAAATCGGGCTTGCCGTCCTTGAAAGCGACGATCTCGCCGTCGATCAACGTGCTGTCGACGGGAAGCGCGGCGCAGGCTTCGGCGACGCCTGCGAATTTGTCGGTCCAGTCGAGCCCGGTGCGCGTGAAGACCTTTGCCGCCCCGCCTGCAACCGCGACCAGCGCGCGGTAGCCGTCATACTTCATTTCGTGGAGCCAGCCCGACCCGCTCGGCACGGCATCGGCGAGCGTGCAGAGCTGGAGCGGGCGGAATGCCGGCGCCTTGGCCTTGGCTCTGGGGTTGTGATTGGCGCCGGGTTTGCGCTCGGCGGACGGCTTGGTTGCAGGCTTGCCTTCGGCGATCTGCTGCATCGTCCGCCCCGTCTTGACGCTGGTCAGCGCGGTTTCGACCAGCGTGTCCGATCCGCCCGCCGCCCCATCGTCGATCTTGCGCAGCAGCCAGTTCTCGCGCTTTTCCTTCGCCGAACGCGGCTTCAGCCGAATGAGCAGCCATTCGCCCCGCATCCGCTCGCCCGCGAGGACGAAATGGAGATGGCCCCGATCGATATCGCTCGCGCTCTTGCCCGCAACCGGCGCCCAGGTGCCGCGATCCCACAGCATCACCGTGCCGCCGCCATATTCGCTCGCCGGGATCGTGCCTTCGAAATCGCCATAGTCGAGCGGGTGATCCTCGGTCCGCACCGCCAGGCGTTTGTCGGCAGGATCGAGGCTGGGGCCGCGCGTTACGGCCCAGCTCTTCAGCACGCCATCGGCTTCGAGCCGCAGATCCCAGTGGAGCCGGGTCGCGTCATGCTTCTGAACGATGAACAGATTGCCGTGGCCGGGGGCAAGCGTGCCGGCCGGTTCCGCCGTCTTCGCGAAATCGCGCTTGGCATTATAGGCGCCGAGCGGATCGACGGCGTCAGGCACGTTTCTTGGCCGCCGGTTTGCGCGCCGCCGCCTTCGTCGCGGGCGCGGCCCTGGCGGGTGCCTTGCCTCCGTCCTCGACCGATTTCTTGAGCGCCGCCATCAGATCGACGACGTTCGATCCGCTGCGCGCCGGGGTGTCGTCGGCATCCTCGATGATCCGCTTGCCTTTCGCTTTCTGCTTGCGCGCGATCAGTCCTTTCAACGCATCGACGTAGCGATCGTGGAATTCCTGCGGGCTAAATTTGGCCGTCTTCTTGGCGATCAGCGTTTCGGCAAGATCGAGCAGATCGGGGTCGGGCCTGGTGTCGGGAATATCGCGGAAATAGCCCTGCGCGCGGTGTACTTCATCGGCATAGCGCAGCGTTTCGAGCACCATGCCGCGCCCGCACGGCTTAAGGCTGACGATATATTCGCGCCCGCGCATCGCCAGCTGGCCCAGCCCGACCTTGCGTGTCTTCCTCAGCGCCTCGCGCAGCACCACGAAAGCTTCTTCGGCAAGGTCGTCGGCGGGAACAACGAAATAGGGCTTCTCATAATAAAGCACGTCGATCTCGTCGGCGTCGACGAACTGAGTCAGTTCCAGCGTTTTCTTCGATTCGAGCTTGACCGCGTCGATCTCGTCCTGGTCGAGCAGGACATAGCTGCCGCGTTCATATTCGAAGCCCTTCATGATTTCGTCGGTGTCGACCGGGCCGATGCCGGTGACGACCTTTTCATAATGGACCGGCTTCCCCGACGGCTCGTGGATCTGGCGAAAACTGACGGCCGCGCCCGATTTCGTCGCCGAATAGATTTCGACCGGGATCGAGACGAGCGCGAGCCTGATCTGTCCCTGCCAATAGGCGCGTGCGGCCATGCATCCCTCCGTTGCGAGACCGATTCAATTCGCGGGCGGCGAAGTCGTTCCCGACGGCGCTCGCTGTTCCGTTCGCGCGCGTTCGGCGCTACAGCGCGCCGATGACCGATCCCTTCGCCCTGTTCGATGCCTGGTACACCGAAGCCCGCACCACCGAGATCAACGATTCGAACGCAATGGCGCTCGCGACCTGCGATGCGCGGGGGCGGCTGGGCCTGCGGATGGTGCTGCTGAAGGGGCACGGGCCCGACGGTTTCGTCTTCTACACCAATCAGCAGAGCCGCAAGGCCGCCGACCTCGCCGCCAATCCGCAGGCGGCGCTGCTGTTCCACTGGAAATCGCTGCGGCGCCAGATCCGCATCGAAGGGCCGGTGTCACCGGTGAGCGAGGCCGAAGCCGATGCCTATTTCGCGACTCGCAGCCGCGATTCGCGGCTGGGCGCCTGGGCGAGCGACCAGTCGCGCCCGCTCGATGCGCGCGCGACCTTCGAAGCGCGCTTTGCCGACATGCAGGCGCGGTTCGAGGGGGGCGACGTGCCGCGTCCGCCGCACTGGTCGGGCTACCGCGTCACGCCCTCCGCAATCGAATTCTGGCAGGATCGCGAGCACCGGCTGCACGAGCGGCGGCTGTTCACGCGTGAAGGCGACGGCTGGACCGAGGGATTGCTTTATCCGTGAGCGCACCCACGCATCACGACGATCGCGCGGCACGCCAGGCCGAAGTGGGCGCGATCACCCAGCGGGCCGCGATCGCCAGCGTGGCGACCGCGACATTGCTGCTGGGCGTGAAAGGCTTTGCCGCGTTTCATACCGGATCGGTGGCGCTGCTCGCGTCGCTGGCCGACAGCGGGCTCGACCTGATTGCCTCGCTGACGACGTTGTTCGGCGTGCGGCTGGCGGCGCAGCCGGCCGACCATGACCACCGCTTCGGCCACGGCAAGGCCGAGGCGCTGGTCGCGCTGATGCAGGTCGCGCTGATCGCGGCATCGGCGCTGGCGATCTGCTGGCGCGCGATCGACCAGCTGCTGGGCGCCCAGCCGATCGAGGACATCGGCTTCGGGATCGTTGCCTCGCTGGTCGCAATCGGCGCCACCGCGATCCTGATTGCCTATCAACGCCATGTCATCGCCCGAACGGGATCGGTCGCGATCAGGACCGACCATCTCCATTACCAGTCCGATCTTGCGATCAATGCGGCAGTGATGGTGGCGCTGGTGCTGGAGCAGGCGATGGCGTGGAAGGGCGCCGACGCGCTGTTCGGCATCGGCATCGCGGTCTGGCTGCTGTGGGGCGCGTGGCGCGGATCGACCGAGGCGATCGACCAGCTGATGGACAAAGAGTGGCCCGAGGCGAAGCGCCGCCGCTTCGTCGAGGTCGCAAGCCGCCACCCCGAGCTGAAAGGCCTGCACGACCTGCGCACGCGCACCAGCGGCGCGACCGATTTCGTCCAGTTCCATATGTGGATGGACCCGAACATGACTGTCGCCGCCGCGCACGACGTGGTCGAGGATATCGAGCGGCGGCTGGCAGCCGAATTTCCGGGTACCGAAATCCTGATCCACATCGACCCCGAGGGGCAGGTCGATCACCCCGGCAATCCGCTGGTCGAGGCCGATGAAATCGCCAAGCTGAGGGGAAGTCCCGCATGACGCGTCTGCCGATCGTCCAGATCGATGCCTTTGCCGACCGGCCTTTCGCCGGCAATCCGGCGGCAGTGATGCCGCTAGACGCGTGGCTCGACGACGCGGTCCTGCAGGCGATCGCGCTCGAGAACAATTTGAGCGAGACCGCTTTTCTGGTCGAGGATGCAAGCGGGGAAGCCGATTACGAGCTGCGCTGGTTCACCCCCGCCGCCGAAGTGAAGCTGTGCGGCCATGCGACGCTGGCGAGCGGCCACTATTTGCTCGAGCGCGACGCGGCGCGCGAGCGTGTGACTTTCCGCACGCGCAGGGCCGGGATGCTGTCGGTCGCGCGGGCGGGAGCGGGCTATGAGCTCGGCTTGCCGGCGTGGGCGCCCGTGCCGAAGCCGCTGCCGGAAATCGTCGCGGCGCTGGGGATCGAGGGCCAATTTTCGACGCTGTGGCACGACGCGGGTTATCCGCTGGTCGTCGTCGACAGCGCGGCGGTGGTGCGGGGGTTGCAGCCCGATCTCGGCGCGCTGGCAAAGCTCGGCCCGCTGGTCGCGATCGTCAGCGCGCCGGGCGACGACAGCGACGTCATCAGCCGGGTGTTCACGCCTTACTATGACATTCCCGAAGACCCGGTGACCGGGTCGGCGCACGCCGTGCTGACACCCTATTGGGCCGACCGGCTGGGCCGCGACCACTTCACCGCATTGCAGGCATCGAAGCGCGGCGGGCGGCTGACGTGTCGGCTCGACGGCGACCGGGTGGTGTTGGGCGGTGCGTGCGTGACGGTGATCGAGGGGATTTTTTTGCTGTAAAGGTGGCTATCGACGCGGCTGCGCTTGTCGCCGATATCCGCGTCGACTAGGGTCCATTTAGCTCTAAAAAAGGGCAAATATTGAGAGGTTTGCGATGCTCACCGCGCTCCTTTTTGTCTTCATCCAAACAGCGCCCGCAGTTTCGGCGGCGCCCGTTACGCCGCCCAAGCCGATCATTCGACCTGGGCAATCGATTTTCCCCGATGCCTATCCAGCCGAAGCGCAGAGATTGCAGCAGGAAGGGAAGGCGACGGTTTTGCTGAGCGTCGACGCGAAGGGCAAGGTTGTCGGCTGCGCGATCAAGCAAAGCAGCGGATCGAAAAGCTTGGACGAAGCGAGTTGTGCCGCTGGGCGCCGGATCCGCTTCAGCCCCGCGCTTGACCGTGAGGGCAAGCCGGTGGCGGGGGAAGCCCCGTTTCCGTTCAATTGGAAGTACCGGCATTGAACGGCTAGGCGCCGACGCACACTCTCAGAGGCGCCGTCACGTCCCCGTCGCGAATGCCCCGCGCACCTTGCCCACCGCGTCGCGATATGGCGCGCGGATCGCGTCGATGTCGGCGGCATAGTCGCCGGTCGGGTGGAAAACGTCCGCGATGCGGATCGTGCGGGTGCCATAGTCGAGCACGGTCAGGATGATCGGCACGCCCGCCTGAACGGCGATGTGGTAGAAGCCGGTCTTCCATTCGCGCGTCAGGCTGCGCGTGCCTTCGGGCGGGATCGCGAGGATCATCGTGTCGGCGGCGGCAAAGGCATCGGCCATGACGCGGACGACGTCGTTACTGGCGCTGCGGTCGATCGGCACGCAGCCGAGCCATAGCATCACGCGGCCGAATGGCCCGGTCGTCAGGCTCTGCTTGCCCATCCAGCGCAGGCGCACGCGGTAATAACCCGCCGCCGCCAGCATGTTGAGCCCGTCCCAGTTCGAGGTGTGCGGGGCGGCAAGCACCACGGCTTTGGCAAGCGGCGGCCAGTCGCCAAGCATTTTCCAGCCGCCGAGCCGCAGCAAGACGATGCACAGCCAGCGGAGCAGTTCGCCGCCGATCCCGCGATAGGGGGCAGGGCGGGCGTCGGGCGCCCCCGTTTCGTCAGTCATGCATGCGCTCCAAGCCTGTCGGGGCGAGCGTAGCAGCTATTGACGGCGATGGAGGGAATGTTCGCCCAGACGCGGGACGCAATAAAATGGGGGCCGGCATCGCTGCCAGCCCCCTGTCGCCGGACTTCGGCACCGTGGCTTTCGTTGCTCGCGCAACTCCACCGCGCCACCTGGTTTCGGCGGCATGCACGGCCCCACCGCGGGGGGCGTTAGGCCGCACGTGACCGCTCCCGTTCGATCGGCCGGAGATGTCTTCCAGGGCTTGCGCCTCGTCCGTCATCCGCCGGTTGGTCGGCCGTGAACGATCGGCATGTTTTCCGCGCCGGAACGCTTCCACCATGCCTTGGCTGCCGGTTCTTCCCTGCCTGATTCGCTCCGCCGCAAGCGGCGTTGCTCCTCATTCGGTCCGATCGACCTCCCACCCGGATCCTTGCGCGGTTTGCAGAAGCCACCTGCGCCGGTTTTCCTGGTCCAGGCTGCTGATCTTTCAGGGGTTTCCCGCCTTTCCGATCCGCTGCCTACAGATGAATGGTGTCACCGAATCCGAGTCGCACCAAGGGCAATCGGGCGTCGCCGGCCTGTGGATAACGTGGATATCGTGGAGCGAATCGCGGTGGCGCGCTTGGGCACGATCATCTGCGGTGCCGCCACGTACCTCTGCCGCCTTGTTGTTTCAGGTTCATGAAACCCGCGCCATGAAATGCGCGTTACGACCCCGTTCTTAACCTGAAGCAGGAGCTTGCTATGCGTAATGTACTGATGGCGATCGCGGCGGCCGGATTGATCGTCCCGCCGGCAGCCATGACCTTCCCGGTGAAGGCAGAGGCGAAGAAGAAGAAATATCGCGCCTACACCTATCGCCGCAACGGCCGCACCTATTGCCGCCATTCGGACGGCACCACCGGCCTGCTGGTCGGCGGCGTCGGCGGCGCGGTGGTCGGCAATTCGATCGACAATGGCGGCCTGCTCGGCACGGCGCTGGGCGCGGTAGGCGGCGCGCTGGCGGGCCGCGCGGTCGATCGCACGATCACGGCGGACAGGCGCTGCCGCTGACCCGCGAAGCTGTCGCCCGCGTGAACCGTCGGTTGTTTTCGGTTCACGCAACCTCGCGACCGCCGGGCGGTTGAGAAGGGGCCACGGCAAAGGAGAATTGTTATGCGCAAGGCCATGATGGCGCTGGCGGCAGTTGCCGCATTGGCGGGCACGATGCCCGCCGCAGCGCAAGAATATCGCGGCGACCCGCGTTGGGAAGATCGTCGCGACGCCCGCCAGGAATATCGCGAGGAGCGACGAGAAGCACGCGAGGATTATCGCGACGCCCGCCGCGATTGGCGGCAATATCGCCGCTACGACTATAATCGCCCGCCCCCCGGCGTGCAGGGCTATTATGCCGATCAATATTACCGCGACGGCCGCTATTATCAGCCGCGCCGGCTGAGCCGGAACGACCGGGTCTATCGCGGTCAGGACGGGCGCTATTACTGCCGCCGCTCCGACGGCACGACCGGGCTGATCGTCGGCGGAGCCGCAGGCGGCTTGCTCGGCAACGTTATCGCGCCTGGCGGTTCGAAGACGCTCGGCACCGTGCTCGGTGCGATCGGTGGCGGTCTGATCGGCAATTCGGTCGATCGCAACAATATCACCTGTCGCTGATCGTCGCGCGGCTGGGCAAGGGGTCCGGTGGCAACGCCGGGCCCCTTTTCTCCGCTAGAGAATCCCGAATCCCAGCCAGAGCCGCACGCAGCCGACGATGATCACGAAGATGTTGAAGTTGCGCCCGGATTGGTGGCGCGAAAACATGCCGACGACCGCGCCGACGATCGCGATCGGAATCGACAGCCAGTTCAGCGCCCCGAGCAGCGGGATGAAGCCGACAAGAGCAATCGGCAGCGCGACCAGACCGATCAGGATCGAGACGATGTTCAGCATGCGCCATATCTAGTCGATCATCGGCCGTATTACAAGAGTAAGGCACCAGCACCCGCCACGCTTCCTTAACCGTCTTGCGGCATAGACGGGCGCCATGTTGATCCGCTTCCGCTCGCGCGCCGCGACCCTGGTGCTCGCTGCCATCACGCTGTCGCTCGCCGCTTGCGGCGCGTCGAGCGGCGACAACAGCCTCGACGCGCTCGATGCCGAACTCAGCGACGGCAATGCCCAAAGCAACGTCCGCGATCCGGCGCTGACCAGCGCGCTCCACGACCAGATCATGGTCGACCCCAATCTGGCGAGCCAGTCGAACCGCGACGCGATCCGCCCGCCGAGCCAGCCCTATGCCGCGCCGGTGCCGAATGCGAAGGCCGCGCCGGTCGCGACCGACATCCGGGTGAGCGAAGCGACCAAGACCGCGCCAGCCCCCCGGAGTGACTGTCCCAATTGCAAGGCGCAGCGCGACGCGATGACGCTGGGCGGGCTGGCCGCACGCCAGAGCGACAAGCGCACCGCCGCTTGTGCTGCCAATGTCAGCTATTCGACGCGCTGGTCGCTGCGGCTGCCCGCCGACTTGCCGCTCTATCCCGACGCGCATGTCGTCGAAGCCGCGGGCAACGGCGACAATGGCTGCGCGTTGCGGATCGTCAGCTTCACCAGCCGCGCGCCGCTCCAGAACATCATCGATTTCTACTACACGCGCGCGACCAACGCGGGCTATTCGGCCGACCATCAGGCCGATGCCGAAGGCCATGTGCTGGCGGGGACGCGCGGCGCCGATGCCTATGCGGTATTCGTCACCCAAGCGGCAGGCAGCACGCAGGTCGATCTGGTCGCCAACAACGGGCGATAGAGTTCCCAAAGCGCGCGGTTCGCGCTAGGCGCGGGCATGGCCAATCTTTTTCTCGTCATGGCGGGCGGCGCGCTGGGAGCCGGCGCGCGCTATCTGGTCGGGTTGTCGTTTGCCGGGGCGCGTTACCCGTGGGGAACGCTGGCGGTGAACCTGGCCGGCGCGCTGGCGATGGGGCTGCTCGCGGGTGCGTTTGCGAGGGGGCTGGCAAGCGAGCCCGCACGGCTGCTGCTCGGTGTCGGGGTGCTCGGCGGGTTCACGACCTTTTCGGCGTTTTCGCTCGAGCTGGTGACGATGGCCGAGCGCGGCGCGGCGCTGAGCGCGATCGGCTATGCGCTGATCTCAGTGATCGGCTCGGTAGTGGCGCTCGCCGCCGGTCTTGCAGCGATGAGGGCGATCGCGTGAGCGAGGTCCGCCAATTCACCGTTTCGGCCGAGGACGACGGCATCCGGCTTGATCGCTGGTGCAAGCGGCATCTGGAGGACACCAGCTTCACCACCGTCGCCAAATGGGCGCGCACCGGGCAGCTGCGCGTCGACGGCGCGCGCGCCACGCCGGGCGACCGGCTGGTCGCGGGCCAAGTGCTGCGGCTGCCGCCCGCCGAGCCGGCGCGCACCGATGCGCCACCGAAGCGCGAACGTGCGCCGATAACGCCCGATCAGGCCGCCTTCATCCAGGAAATGGTGATCCACAAGGACGCGCAGGCAATCGTGCTCAACAAGCCGCCGGGGCTCGCGACTCAAGGCGGTACCAAGACCAGCGAGCATGTCGATGCGCTGCTGGGCGGCGTGCAGTTCGAAAGCGAGGGGCGTCCCAAGCTGGTCCACCGGCTCGACAAGGATACGTCGGGCGTGCTGCTGGTCGCGCGCAATGCCCGTGCGGCGGGGTTCTTCGCCAAGAGCTTTTCCAGCCGCACCGCACGCAAGGTCTATTGGGCGCTGGTCGTCGGCGTACCCCGCATCGACGACGGCATGATCGAGCTGCCGATCGCCAAGCAGCCCGGCACCGGCGGCGAGAAAATGCATGTCGACGAGGCGGAAGGGGCGGCGGCGCGCACCCGCTACCGCGTGATCGAGCGCGCCGGCAACCGTGCCGCCTGGGTCGAGCTCCAGCCCTTCACCGGGCGCACGCATCAGCTGCGCGTGCATATGGCCGCGATCGGCCATCCGATTGTCGGTGACGGCAAGTACGGCGGGCAGGCGGCGTTCCTGACCGGGGGCGTCAGCCGCAAGATGCACCTGCACGCGCGGCGGCTGCGGATCGATCACCCCGATGGCGGGCAGATCGACGTCGCCGCCGCGCTGCCGCCGCATTTCCGCGAAAGCATGGGGCTGCTGGGGTTCGAGGAACGGCTGGGCGACGCGCTGCCGCTCGACGAGCCGAAGTTCAGCGAAACGCCCGAGGGCAAGCGCCGCGCGACGGCGGCGGCGGCCAAGGCGCGGCGGCAGGACCGCAAGGGCGAGCGGCGCGGGCGGACGCGGGCTGCACCGCCGCCGAAGCGGTAGGGGCGGGCTCTGGAAGCTGCCGGTCGGCTAACGCCCTAGTTGCGGTCGCCCAGCGTGCGGAAGTCCGTCCTTTTTCCACGGATGGCTCCGGGCCGGTCGATTGATCGGCCGGGATTTGGCCCGGCCGATCGCAGCCATCATTCCAGCGACGCACCGGCCGGATACGGTTGGAATGACGCGCCAACAAATAACCGAACTGGTAATAAATGTCAGAGCAATCGTGTCGTCTTGGCGATTTCGCCGGTCCGCCCGTGCGACCGACCCGGGGGCTTCGTGCTTGACAGGGCGTCGGCGATTGCCCAGTCTCGGCCAGCCTCCGACCGTTACCGACTACATCTAACTAGCAACCAAACATATGAAATTGAAAGGAAAATAAAAATGGCTGAAAAAGCGATGTGCATCATTACGTCCAGCGTCGAGAGCAAAGGCGCTTATGGCATCCGCGCCGACAATGACCAGAATGTCTACTTCCCGGTCAGCATTGCCGAAGGGGCCGAGCTGGAGGAATTCGAGGAAGTCGAGGCGATCCTGCTGAAGAACGACCGGCCCGAACCGGCTTGGAAAGCGATCAAGGTCCGGCGCCCGCACGAGGACGCCTGACGCGCGCCGTCGGCGTTTGCGCGTCTATTTTTCCTCGACCGGCGGCAGTTCGGGCTGGTCGGCGACCGCCGCCGGCGTCGGTGCGGCGGGGGCACGGCAGCCCTTGCTGAGGCCGAGGCCCTTCAGATAAGCGCGGCGCACCGATCCGGCATAAGCGGCAGCTTCGGCGCGGCGCTGCGCCTTGTCGGCCCCGGTGATGACGCGGACCAGGCCAAGCCCCGGGATCAGCGTGTTGATCGCCGCCTTGGTCGCGGCCGAGGCGACATAGGCACCTTCGCCTTTCTTCTTGCCTTCGACATCGACGTCGTCACCCAGCGCGGCGTTGAGCGTGCGGATCTGATCGGCGATCTGCGCGCAGGTCCGCGTGCCGTCCGAACTATAGGGCGCCGAAGCGGCGAGCAGCAGCGCTTCGGGAATCTTGTCTTCCTTGATGCGGGTGTCGCGCAGCGGCTGGCTCGCCGCGCGGCCGACGCTGTTGTCCTTTGGCTGCTGCTGGGCGGGCGCGGGCGACGGCGCTGCCGAAAGTGCGATAAAGGCCATCACGCTGACCGAAGCAGTAAGCCGCATCCAAGGTCTCCTTTGCTGAGAAGCGCTGCCATCTTAGGGCGTCGCCGGAACGATGTCGAAGCGTCTGGAGGGCCGAACTGGTTCCCGATTGCGCCTGTTTACGCGAAATGCAGGCCTGCGCGTATAACCACGGGTGATGCGGCGCGTCCTGACCCTGTTCGTTTTGATCACGACGGCGATTGCGCTGTTCGCTGCGTGGATGCACCCGCGCGTGCTCGATCCGCGCAATATCGGCTGGCTGCTCGACGGGCATGATCGCGGGCAAAGCGCGATCGGGCTGGCGGCCTATCTGGCGGGCGGCAGCTGGCCGTCGCTGCATAATCCGCTGTTGGCAGCGCCCATGGGCACCAGCCTGTTGCTGACCGACAGCATTCCCCTGCTGGGGCTGGTGCTGGGGCCCTTTGCCGGCGTGCTGGCGGGCATGCAGTTCGTCGGTGCGTGGCTGTTTGCCTGCGTGCTGCTACAGCTAATCTTCGCCTGGGCGCTGGTGCGCCCGCATGCGCCCGACGCGCTCGGCGCGTGGTTCGGCGCGGTGCTGCTCGCGGCGATGCCGATGCTGTTCAACCGGTTCGGTCATGCGAGCCTGTGCGCGCAGTGGCTGATCCTGTGGGGCCTGTGGATCTATGTCAATCCGCGCCGCGCCGAGCGGCCGCTCTGGTGGGTGGCGGTCTTGGGAGTGGCGGCGCTGGTCCACAGCTATCTGCTGCTGATGGTCGCGAGCATCTGGGCCGGATGGCTGCTGAGGCAGGCGGGTGCACCGGGGCGGTTGCGCACTTTCGCCGAGGCGGCGGCGACGACCGGCTTCGTCGCGCTGCTGCTTGCGGCGCAGGGGGTGTTCGGCGGCGGCTTCGAATCGACCGGCACCTATGGCGCTTTCCCGATGGCGATCGATGCATGGTGGAACCCCGCCAACCCCAGCTATTCGGCATTGCTGCCGTCCTCGCCCGAGGATCATGGCCGGGGTTTCGAGGGACTGAACTATCTGGGTGCCGGGGTGATGCTGGCAGTGCTGGTCGCGGCCGCGACGCGCAAGGCGGCGCTGCGGCATCTGCTGTGGCTGGTGCCAGGTTTCGTGGTGCTCGCAGTGATCGCGATCGGCCCGCAGCCGCTGCTGTGGGGCAAGCCGATCGCCACCTTCCACCTGCCGCGGTGGCTGATCGACGCGCTCGATCCGGTGCGCGCGGGGGGACGGCTGTTCTGGCCCGCGACCTATGTGCTGGCCTATGCCGCGATCGTCGGCGTGCTGGCGCTGCGGCGGGGGACTTTGGTGCTGGCGGCGGCGGTCGCCTTGCAGGTGATCGACCTTGCGCCGATGCTTGCGGCGATCCGCGCGACGAGCGCGCGCGCCGACGATGCGACCATGTTCACGCGCACCCGCGATCCGCGCTGGCCAGGGCTGATCGCGCGGGCCACGCAAGTCGATTTCACCCCCGCCGATCCGTTCATCGACCTTCAGCTGATGGAGGAAGTGACGTGGCGGGCGGTGCAGGCGAAGCGCCCGGTCGGCTTCACCTATACCGCGCGGGTGTCGCGGCGCACACGTGCGCGGCTGGCGGCCGAGCGCGCCGCGTTCGAGCGCGGGCTGGTGACCCCAGGGCATCTGCTGGTCGTACAGGACGGCCAGCTGCCGCCCGCGCTGCGCGCGCGGGCACGGCGCATCGACGGCGTGACGGTGGTCGCGCCCTAGCGTGGCCGGTACCGCATCGCGACATCGCACCGAGCATAGCGCGCGCCATAATCGTGCATGATTTCGGCATCATGCGCGAAACCGAGCTTCTCATAGAGGTGGATCGCAGCGGCGCAGCGGTGGTTGGTGAGCAAATAAAGTTTCTCGACGCCCATCGCTTCGGCACGGGCCAGGATTGCCGCGAGCAGGAACTCACCAGCCTTGCGACCGCGCGCCGACTCGCGCACGCCCATCTTGGTCAACTCGAACGTGGCTTCGCCTGTCTTCTGCAGCGCGCAGGTCCCGACGATACCCAGCCCGGCAGCCTCGACAAACAAGATCGTCCCGCCCGGATCGATTATGCGCCCGCGTGGATCGAGCAGAACGTCGCGGTCGGTTTGCTCGAGCCTGAACATTGCCTCGATCCACTCGGCGTTGATGTCGTGGAAATCCTTCGCGAGGTCGTCGGAGAACTCGTGCAGCCGCAGACCAGGGGTCGCGTGGAGCGGCCTGGTAGCAAGCCGCGTTTCGATCGCGCCGATCTGGTCGAGCAGCGGGCCGTTCAGCCCTGCAAGCAGCTGAATCACGGCCGACTCGACGCGCGGCCATACCGCGATCCGCGCTTGCGCGAGCGCGGCGGCACCGGCGGGGGTGAGCGATACATGCTTCTGGCGCTGGTCGACGGCCGCCCTGGCGCTGTCGACCAGCCCGAGCGATGCCAGATTGGCGAGCGTGCGGGTGATCGCCGGCTGGCTGAGCCCGAGCGTGTCGGCCAGTGCCGACACTGTCATCGCGCCTGCGCGGTCAAGAGTGGCAAGTAGGGGATATTGGCTCGGCTGGATCGGCAGCCCGGCCTCCGCGCTCATCCGGCTGACATCGGCTTGCATGCGTTCGGCTAGGCGCTTGAGGCGGCTGCCAAGGAAGAGTTCCCCGCGTTCGGTAATAATGTCTGGCATGAGCTCCCCCGGCATTCACATAGCATGTTATATAACCAGCTATGTGCATTCAAGTATGTTGGGGGGAGATGTTTTGCTGGGGGCGTTTGAAACCGCGAGCGCCCCGTTCGCTGCGGGCTTGCCGAAGGGCGGTCCTAGCTCTGCGGGCCGGTGGAAAAGAACGATGCGTCGATGCGTTCAGCGTAAACCGATAGGGAGCAAGTCCATCAATCCTATCATTGAATTACTTCTTCATCGCCTCCAGCAACCGCTTCACGTCCTGCGATCGGCCCCGTGGCAGGACCAGCACGTCATTGCCGCTCGCCACCACGATCAGGTCCGACACGCCGACCATCGCGACGCGGATGCCGTCCGACCGAACGAGGCAATCGACGGTGTCGAGCGTCACCACATCGCCCTTGCAGCTGTTGCCGTGGCCGTCGCAGTCGCTGAGCGCGTGCAGCGCGTCCCAGCTGCCAACGTCGCTCCAGCCCATGTCGACCGGCACGCAGGCGACCTCTTCGGCCTTTTCCATCACTGCATAGTCGATCGAATCTGCGGGGCTCGCGGCGAAGGCATCGGCATCGGGATAGATGCGAACGCCCTCATGCCGGGCGCGGCTCATCGCCTGCTGCGTCGCGACCAGCATGTCGGGGGCGTGCTGCCCTAGCGCCGCGAGATACATGTCGGCCCGGAACAGGAAAATGCCGCCGTTCCAGTAATGCCCGCCCGCCGCCAGCATCGCCTGCGCAGCCGCCAGCGGCGGCTTTTCGACGAAGCTTTCGACGCGGTGCACGCCCGGCGCGATCATCTGGCCGACACGGATATAGCCATAGCCGGTTTCGGGTCCGTTCGGCTGGATGCCGAAGGTAACCAGCCAGCCTTCGCGTACGATCGGCAGCGCAGTTTCGATCGCGGCGTGGAAGGCGGGCACGTCGACGATGACGTGATCCGACGGCATCACCAGAATCGGATCGGCGCCGCCGCCCGCCGCGATCGCCGCCAGCGCGATTGCGGGCGCGGTGTTGCGGCCCATCGGCTCCAGGATCAGCGCGCGGGCCTGCGCCGCCACCGCTGCCAGCTGTGCCTCGACCAGATCGGCGTGATAGGCGTTGGCGACGACGATCGGCGCGGCGAACAGCGGATGCGCGGCGGTGCGCTGCGCGGTCAGCTGCAGCATCGTTTCATCGGCGGTGAGCGGCAGCATCTGCTTGGGCATTTCGGGGCGAGACATCGGCCACAGCCGGGTTCCCGACCCGCCTGACAGGATGACCGGAGTGATGGGCGCGGGGGTCGTCATGCGGAGCTCTCCTAAGCCCGGGCTCTTTAGCGGGCATCGGGGCCGAAGGACAACGCGGCAAACGCGCGGGCGCCGCACGGCCGCGCCAAAGATTTTTTTGCGCAAGCGCCCGGCGGCGTGTCGGATTTGTTTACACCTGCCGCGCTAGATCGATCGTCGCGATGATCAGGCTGTTCAAACATTATGTGCCGAACGCGGTGCTGCTGCTCGGGCTGTTCGATCTGATCGTGCTCGGCCTCGCCGCCGAAACCGGCTGGGTGGTGCGCGCGGGGCAGATCGGGATGCTGGTCGAGCCGATCTACACGCGGCTGCCGCAGATCGCGATTTTCATCGTCTCGCTCGAAACCGCGATGATCGCGGTCGGCGTTTACGGCCCCGGCGCGCTCCAGTCGATTCGCTTCGCGACGGCGCGGCTGATCGTCGCCGTGTCGCTCGGGGTGATCGTGCAGGCGACGATTTTCTTCCTGGTTCCCGAACTGACGTTCTGGCGGTCGAACCTGCTCTTCGCGATGGGCTTTTCGATCCTGGGGCTGATCGCTCTGCGCATCCTGCTCGGCAAGACGCTTGGCAGCCAGGCGTTCAAGCGGCGGATCGTCGTGATGGGGGCGGGCACCCGCGCGCAGCGGCTGAAGGCGCTTTCGCAGCGGCCCGGTTCGGCGTTCGTGGTCGTCGGCTATATCTCGATGTCGGAAGCCAATCGCGTCATCCCCGAAGCAATCGCGCGCGATGCGATCTATAACCTTGCCGACCATGTCGTGCTGCTGAACGCCAGCGAAGTCGTGCTCGCGCTGGAGGAACGCCGCAACGCGCTGCCGCTGAAGGACCTGTTGCGGATCAAGACGACGGGCGTCCATGTCAATGAAATATCGACCTTTCTGGAGCGCGAGACGGGCCGCGTCGATCTCGACAGCGTCAATCCCAGCTGGCTGATCTTTTCCGACGGCTTTTCGTCGGGCCGGATGCTGTCGAGCGCGTTCAAGCGGCTGTTCGATATCGCCGCCAGCATCTTGCTGCTGGCGCTCACCCTGCCGGTCATCGTCGTCACGGCCATCGCCGTGAAGCTAGAAAGCAAGGGGCCGGCCTTCTATCGCCAGCGCCGCGTCGGGCTGTACGGGGTCGGTTTCGACATCATCAAGCTGCGGTCGATGCGCCAGGATGCCGAAGTGGCCGGCAAGGCGGTATGGGCCGAAAAGGACGATCCACGCATCACCCGCATCGGCCGCTTCATCCGCAAGGTCCGCATTGACGAGCTGCCGCAGTGCTGGAGCGTGCTGAAGGGCGAGATGAGCTTCGTCGGCCCGCGCCCCGAGCGTCCGCAGTTCGTCGAGGACCTCGAACAGAAGCTGCCCTATTATGCCGAACGCCACATGGTGAAGCCGGGCATCACCGGCTGGGCGCAGATCAACTATCCCTATGGCGCGTCGATCGAGGATGCCCGCCAGAAGCTGGAATATGACCTTTACTACGCGAAGAATTATTCGCCTTTCCTCGACCTGCTGATCCTGCTGCAGACGATCCGCGTCGTGCTCTGGCCGGAGGGCGCGCGGTGATTCTGTGGGGGCATGCGCTGGCGGCATTGCTGTTCGGCCTGCTCGCGCTGTCGCAGATCCGGCATGCGGCGGACGCATTGCCGCGGCTGACGTTCGTGCTCGCGCTTGGCGCGACCGCGCTCTGGGCACTGGCGGTGGCGGGGATCGGCAGCGTCGACCTGACCACCAGCCTGCTCGAGGCGCTGCGCGATCTCGGCTGGCTGGGCTTCATGTTCGCGCTGGTGCGCCGCGACCGGCGCGCGCCCGAACGCGCGGCGATCCAGATCATCTACGGCGTGGTCGCGACGATCGTGTTCGCGAGCGGCATGCTGGCGATCGCAACCGCGGCGCTGCCCGAAAGCGACGGCGCGGCGATGATGGCGGCCCGCGTGGTGCTTCAGATGATGGTGGCGGTCAGCGCGCTGCTGCTGATCCATCATCTTTACGCCGCCGTCGCGCCAGGTGCGCGTGGCGGCATCCGGCTGGTGGTCGTCGCGCTGGCGGCGATGTGGTCGGTCGATCTGTTACTGTTCGCGACCGCCTATGCGAGCGCGGGCTGGCCGACCGGACTGGTGGCGATGCGCGGGCTTGCGCTGGCGCTGCTCGCGCCGATCTTCGCGCTGGCGGTACACCGCAATGGCGACTGGACGCTGCAGCTGTCGCGTACAGTCGCCTATCAGTCGCTGTCGCTGGCGGCGATCGCCCTGTACGTAATCGCGATGGGCATGGCGACGAGCCTGCTCGCATCGATCGGTGGCCCATCGGCGCGGATCGTCCAGACCGCCTTCGTGTTCGGCACCACGGCGGCGCTGTTCGCGATCCTGTCGACGCCGTGGCTGCGCGCGTGGACGCGGGTGAAGCTCGCCAAGCATCTGTTCGCGCACCGTTACGACTATCGCCAGGAATGGCTGCGCTTCACCGACACGCTGGGCAAGCCGGGCGAGGATGCCGCACCGCTGGAAACGCGCATTGTGAAGGCAGTCGCCGACATGACCGATTCGACCGCGGGGCTGCTGCTGGTCCGTGACGGCGCGGGGCTGGGGCCGGGCGCGTCGTGGCGCTGGGATGGCGACAGTTTTGCGACCGACGGCGAGCTCCCACGCTATCTCGAGGCGACCGGGCGGATCATCGCGCTCGATGCACTGCGCGCCGATGCCACAAGCCCGGAAGAAGCGCGCGCCGTGCCGAGCTGGATGATCGACCGCGCCGATGCCTGGGTGCTGCTGCCGCTGCTCCATTTCGGCAAGCTGACCGGGGCGCTGCTGCTCGCGCGCCCGCCGATCGACCGCGCCCCCGACTGGGAGGATTTCGACCTGCTCCATCTCGCCGGGCGGCAGGTCGCCAGCTATCTCGCCGAAGCGCGCGCGCAGCAGGCGCTCGCCGAGGCGCAGCGCTTCGACGAATTCAACCGCCGCTTCGCTTTCATCATGCATGACATCAAGAATCTGGTCAGCCAGCTGAGCCTGGTTGCGCGCAATGCCGAACGCCATGCAGACAATCCCGATTTCCGCGCCGACATGATCGCGACCCTCAAGGATTCGGCGGCGCGGATGAACGCGCTGCTCGCCCGGCTGTCGCAGCATCATCAGCCGCGTTCGGAAGCGATCGAGACCGTCGACCTCGCCGCGCTGGCCGAGCGTGTGGCGGCACGGCGCACCGCCCAGCACCCGATCGTGACCGGCGGCGTGCGCGATGCGGTTGCGGCGGCCGATCCGGCGCGGCTCGAACAGATTCTCGATCATCTGCTCCAGAATGCGATCGAGGCGAGCCCATCCGGCGATCCGGTCGCGTTGGTCGTGGGCCATCAGGGCGACAGCGCCTATGTCGATGTGATCGATCACGGCCAGGGGATGAGTCCCGCGTTCGTGCGCGACCGGCTGTTCAAGCCGTTCGTGTCGTCGAAAGCGGGCGGCTTCGGTCTCGGCGCGTTCGAAGCGCGCCAGCTTGCCGAGGCCATGGGCGGGCGCGTCGAGGTTGCGAGCCGCGAAGGCGAAGGCACGCGCTTTCGCGTGATCCTGCCCGCCATCGTCGCCCCCGTGCTGGGAGCGGCGGCATGACGATGAAAAAACTGCTGATCGTTGAGGACGATCTGGGCCTCCAGCGGCAATTGCGCTGGGCCTATGAAGGCTATCAGGTGCTGACCGCCGCCGACCGCGCGACCGCGATCGATCTGCTGCGCGCCGAGGAACCCGATGTGGTGACGCTCGACCTCGGCCTGCCGCCCGATCCCGACGGCGTCAGCGAAGGCTTTGCGACGCTGGCCGACATTCTGCGGCTCAAGCCCGACACCAAGGTGATCGTCGCCTCCGGACACGGCGCACGCGAAAGCGCACTGCGGGCGATCGGCGAAGGGGCGTGGGACTTCTACCAGAAGCCGATCGACATCGACGCGCTGGGGATGATCGTGTCGCGCGCGTTCCACGTCCATGCGCTCGAGGCCGAGAACCGGCGGCTGGCGGCGCAAGCGGGCGGCGCGGTGGGGCTGGGTGGCATCATTTCCGCCAGCCCGGAGATGCTGAAGGTCACCCGCACGATCGAGCGCGTTGCCGCTGCCGATGTGTCGGTGATGCTGCTCGGCGCGAGCGGCACCGGCAAGGAATTGCTTGCACGCGGGCTGCACGAGGCATCGCCGCGCCGCAACGGGGCCTTCGTGGCGATCAATTGCGCGGCAATCCCCGAAACGCTGCTTGAGTCCGAGCTGTTCGGGCACGAGAAGGGTGCGTTCACCGGCGCGATCAAGACCACCGAGGGCAAGATCGAGCAGGCGCAGGGCGGCACCCTGTTCCTCGATGAAGTCGGCGACATTCCGTTGCCGCTTCAGGTGAAGTTGCTGCGCTTCCTGCAGGAACGGGTGATCGAACGGATCGGTGGGCGCAAGGCGATTCCGGTCAATACGCGGATCGTCTGCGCGACGCACCAGGACGTCGACGCAATGATTGCCGACGGCCGGTTTCGCGACGACCTTTATTACCGCCTCGCCGAAATCGTCGTCCGCATCCCTTCGCTCGCCGAACGGCCCGGCGACGCGGTCCTGCTCGCGCGGCATTTTGTGGCGAAGCACGCCAAGGCGATGCACAGCGCCGTCACCGGCCTCTCGCCCGATGCCTGCGCCGCGATCGAACGGTGGAGCTGGCCGGGCAATGTCCGCGAGCTGGAAAACCGGGTGAAGCGCGCAGTGATCATGGCCGAGGGCAAGCAGGTTGCCGCCGCCGATCTCGACCTGCCGGGCGCCGACGCCGCCGAGCCGATCAACCTGAAGGCGGTGCGCGAGGCGGCCGATCGCGCCGCGATCACCAGCGCGCTTGCCCGCGCCGATGGCAATATCAGCAACACCGCGAAGCTGCTCGGGATCAGCCGCCCGACGCTTTACGATCTTTTGAAGAGCTATGATCTCCATGCGTAAGACATCCCGGCGCAAGATCCTGGTCCTGGGCGGCGTGGGCGGCCTGGTTGCGGCACTCGGCGCAGGCGCGTTGTGGATGGCGCGCTCGCCCGCCGCCGATCCGGCGCAGGCGAAGCATCAGCTGGCGATCAGCCTGAAGCTGTTCGAGCGCGGCAACGCGACGGCGGCGCGGAGCTGGGCGCTGAAGGCGACGCGCAACGATCCCAAATGGGGGCTTGCGCAGGCGGTGCTCGCGCGCACCTATCTGGCGCTGGGCGAGGGGCTCGCCGCGCAGGCTGCACTCGGGCGCGCCCGGGATGCGGGATTCGACATGTCCCGCACGCACCAGTTGCAGGCCGAAGCACTGCTGCTGCAGGGCAAGCCCGAAAATGCCCTTAAGGAAGTGCGCAAGGCACCGCCGCGCTATGGTCGCTCTGCGCTGCGCGTTGCGGCGCGGGCGCTGGCGGCGCAGGGTGATTTGCCGAGCGCGCAGCTGCTGCTCGGCGGGGTGCTTGCCGACCAGGAAGGGAAGGATGCCGCCGCCTGGGTCGAGCTGGGCCGGGTGCGCCAGCTGACCGGCGATGTCGGCGGCGCGATCGATGCGGCGAGCCGGGCGCTGGTTCTCGATCGACGTAATGTCGATGCGCTGACGCTGCACGGCGAGCTGGTGCGCGGCCAATATGGGCTGGTCGCGTCGCTGCCGTGGTTCGAGGAGGCGCTGAAGGTCGATCCGTGGCGCTACGGCACGCTGATCGCCTATGCCGCCACGCTCGGCGATGCCGGGCGCTATCGCGATATGTTGCAGGCGACCCGGCGCGCGCTCGCGGTGCGGCCGGGCAGTGCCGATGCGCTCTATCTGCAGGCGGTGATGGCGGCGCGGGCGGGCAATGACGAGCTCGCACGCGCGCTGCTCCAGCGCACCGGCGGCGCGCTCGACGGGCGGCCGGGGCCGCTGCTGCTCGCCGGCATGATCGACTATACCAATGGCGGCTATCAGCAGGCGATCGAGAAATGGCGCGCGGTGGTGCGGGCGGCGCCGATGAATCTGGTCGCGCGGCGGCTGCTGGGGGCAGCACTGCTCGACGGCGGCGACCCCAGGGGCGCAATCGAGGCGCTGCGCCCGGTCGCGCTCCGCACCGATGCCGACAGCTACACGCTGCAACTCGTCGGGCGCGCATTCGAGGCGACCGGCGAGCGCGACTGGGCGGTGCGGTTCCTCGATCGCTCGGCGATTCCGGTGCAGGCGGCGGCACTCCAGTTCGGCACCGATGACGATCTGGGGATGCTCGCCAAGGCCGTCGATGACGCGCCGGGGTCGCCGGTCGCGCGGGTGAACCTGATCCGCGCGTTGCTGTTCAAGGGGATGACCGGCGAGGCACTCGCGCAGGCGCAGACCCTCGTGCGGTCCTATCCCGGCGTGCCGCAGGCGCAGCTGGTGCTGGGCGACACGCTGATGACGCTTAAGCGTTTCGATGAAGCGGCGGCCGCCTACGCCCGTGCCGCCAATCTGCGTTTCGACGAAGCGACGATGCTGCGCTCGGTCGAAGCGCTCGAGCAGGGCGGAAAGCGCGACAAGGCCGCCGTGGTGGTGGCGCTGTTCCTGGCGCAGAATCCGGGCAACATCGCCGCGCGGCGGCTGAGCGGTCACTGGCAGATCGCCGCTGCGCAGTGGGACGCGGCGATCGACACGCTGGAGGGCCTGCGCGCCGACATCGGCAATCGCGACGCCGCCCTGCTGGCCGAACTGGCACTGGCCTATGCCGGGGCGGGCGAGGCGGAAGCGGCGGCACTTTACGCGGCGAAAGCCTATGATCTCGCGCCGCTCAATCCAGCGGTGGTCGATGCCTATGGCTGGGTCGCCTATCAGGCGGGCGGCACCGGCCAAGCGGTCGAGCTGCTGCGCAAAGCGGTGGCGATCGCGCCGGGGCACGGGGCTTTGCGCTGGCATCTTGCGCAGGCGCTGGCCGAGGCAGGCGATGCGGGGGCGGCGAGGGCCAACATCGCGGCGGCGCTCGCCGATCCGGGGTTCGCCGATCGCGTGCCGGCAAAGGCGCTGGCGGCGGTGCTGGCGAAGGGGTGAGGGTAGAAGCGAAAAGACCCTCACCAGCATCGGGTCAATAGCACCCCGTGCTATTCAAGTCATGCCGGGGGCATGACCGACCCGATGCTCCTCTCCCGCAAGCGGGAGAGGGCTAAGATCGAAGGTGATTTCCTTTCTAGCCCTCTCCCGTCCTTACGGGAGAGGGTTGGGTGAGGGCCTTCTTCTTGATAGCGACGCGATCGACCAGCAACGTCAGCACCTCCCCCAAAACCCCCGCCTCATTCTCGATCATCTCGTTGTTCCAAACCCGGTGCACCCGATATCCGAGCCGTTCGAGATAAGCCGTTCGCGCCGCATCCACTTCCGGCAAGTGCTGCCCGCCGTCGAGTTCGACCACCAGCATGGCCTCAATGCAGGCGAAATCGACGATGTGCGGGCCGACAATCATCTGACGGCGGAACTTGAATCCGGTGAGCTGGCGATTGCGAACGGCGGCCCAGAAGCGCTTTTCGACTTCGGTGGCGTTGCGCCGCAGGGTCGCAGCGTGGGGGCTGATCTGGCGGCGGACCGGCGGCATTCGGCCAGGTTAGAAGAAAGAAGACCCTCACCCATGAAGAATGGGAGAGGGCTGAGACGAAGCCATGGCATTCTATTAGCCCTCTCCCGCTTGCGGGAGAGGGTTGGGTGAGGGTCTTGTTCTTCTGACGCCCCTTTACCCCTCCACCATTTCCGCCAGCTCCAGCCAGCGCAGCTCCGCCGCATCCTTTTCCGCGCGCGCGACTTCGATTGCCTTGGTGAGCCGCTCAAACCGCGCGAAGTCCTTCGCGTAGAGCCCCGGATCGGCCAGCGCCGCTTCGTCGCGGGCAATGGCCGCGTCCAGCGCTTCGATCCGCGCGGGCAGCAAGTCGTAGTCGCGCTGGTCCTTGTAGGTCAGCTTGGTCCGGGCAGGCGGTGGTGGCGGTGCGCTGGCTGCGGCCGGTTTCGCCGCCTTCTTCTCCGCCACCGGGCGCCGTTTCGCTTCCCAATCGGCATAGCCGCCCGCGACGACGTCGACATGGCCCGACCCGTCGAGCCCGAGCGTCACCGTCACCGTGCGGTCTAGGAAATCGCGGTCGTGGCTGACGATCAGCACGGTGCCGCCATAATCGCCGATCACTTCCTGCAGCAGGTCGAGCGTTTCGAGATCAAGGTCGTTGGTCGGCTCGTCAAGCACCAGCAGGTTCGACGGGCGGGCGAATTCGCGCGCGAGCAGCAGCCGCGATCGCTCGCCGCCCGACAGCGTGCCGATCTTCGCATCGACCATGTTCCCTTCGAACAGAAACTCTTTCAGGTAACCGACGACGTGCTTCTTCACCCCCAGCACCTCGATCCAGTCGCCGCCGTCGGCGAGCACGTCGCGGATCGTCTTTTCGGGCGCCATCAGCTTGCGCTGCTGGTCGATCACCACTCCGTCGAGCGTCTTCGCCAGCCGGACCGAGCCGCTGTCGGGGGCAAGTTCGCCAGTGAGCAGGCGGATCAGCGTCGTCTTGCCGGCGCCGTTCCGCCCCACGATGCCGATGCGGTCGCCGCGCGTGACCCGCAAGGTGAGGTCGCGGATGATCGTGCGCCTATTCTCTCCGGCGCCATAGGCCTTGGTGACATGCTTGGCGTCGATGACGACCTTGGTCTTCGCATCGTCGCTGGCGATCGCGAGGTTCGCCGACCCTTGCGGTCCCAGCATCGACGCACGTTCGGCGCGCATTTCCTTCAGCTTCGCCAGCCGCCCTTGATTGCGCCGCCGCCGTCCGGTGACGCCGCGCTGCAGCCAGTGCTCCTCGATCTTGAGCTTGGCATCGAGCCGCTCGGCATTGCGCGCTTCCTCGGCATAGACTTGCTCGGTCCAGGCCTCGAAACCGCCGAAGCCGATTTCGGCGCGGCGGATGGTCCCGCGATCGAGCCACAAGGTCTGCCGCGTCAGCCGGGTCAGGAAGGTCCGGTCGTGGCTGATGACGATGAACGCGCCGGTGTAGCGCGCGAGCCAGTTTTCGAGCCATTCGATCGCGGCGATGTCGAGATGGTTGGTCGGCTCGTCGAGCAGCAGGACATCGGGGTCCTGCGCGAGCGCGCGCACGATCGCCGCGCGGCGCCGCTCGCCCCCGCTCGCGCTCGCCGCCTCGCGATCGAGGTCGATGCCGAGCTGGTCGGCGATCGCGTCGGCTTCGTGTGGTAACGGCGCGTCTTCGCCCGCCATCACGAAATCGCGCAAGCTTGCGTGACCGGCGACGCTGGGGTCCTGTTCGAGCAGGATCACCCGGGTCCCCGGCACGATCGTGCGCCGCCCCTCGTCGCTGTCGATCGCGCCGGCGATCAGCTTCAGCAGCGTCGTCTTGCCAGCTCCATTGCGCCCGATCAGCGCGAGCCGGTCGCGTGGCCCCACATGAATGTCGAGCCCGCGGAAAAGCCAGCCCGACCCCTGAACAAGGCCGAGATTTTCGTAGGAAAGAACAGGTGCTGCCATGACGAGCGCGCTTAGGGGGCTGGCGGCGGTCCAGCAAGCGCGGCGCATGCGCCCGACGAGAGAACGAACTGCGGGATGCTGTTTTCGGTGCGCACAGTGCCGCATGGCAGCAGATCGGCGGGAAGGTTGGCGAGGCCATCGCGAGTCAGCAGTGCCTGCGCGCGGGCAAGGGCGCCCGGCAGCGCACGCTCTATTGCGGCTTCGGCGCGCGCCCGGTCGCCGAGTCCGCCGCCCCGATTGATCTCCGCAAGAATCGGCAGCAGGCCCGGCTTCCCGGCAGCGCGAAGCTGCGCATCGAGGATCGTCGCGGTCAGCTGACCTTCGTCATAGGGAAATTTCTCCGCCGCCTGGTTGGTCCAGAATTGGTCGAAGCGTTCCTGCGGCGTCAGCGCCAGCGCCGGCGATGTCGCGTGGCGGTTGAGCACGGCGTTGAGCTGGGTCGCCCAGCGCGCCGCGTCCCAGTCGCCGGTACGCAGCATCGCCTGCGCGCTGAACCAGTCGTTGAAGCCCTCGGTCAGCCAATAGCTGTTGGCGTCATCGTCGCCCGCATTGTGGAACCAGCGGTGCGCATATTCATGCCCCAGCAGGCGCGGCAGATCGCGAAACGGCATGTTGGGCGTCCCGGTCAGCGCGAACCCCGCCGTGCGGCCGGTGCCGCCATAGCTCAGCCGTTTGCCGGTCGGATTGGCGAGCGGCGTCAGCGTGACGAGAAAGGGGATGGCGCGCGCGTCGAGCATCGCGTTTTCGGCCGCGATCATGGCGCTGACGCGGTCGGCCAGCTCTGCGTCGGTGAAGGTCCATGCTCCCAACAGGGCGAGCCGGAGCGGGGCCGCGCCGACCTTTCGCTCGATCAGCCGCAGGTCGCGGCCGCCGGTGAAGATGCCCTGCGCCACCTGGTTCGCGGTTAGCGTCGGTGGCGCGGAGTCGAGATCGCTCGCGACCCGCCACGCCGTGGGCAGTTTGCCCCAGCGGAAGCGCGCGGGCCGATCTTCGCCCCCGGTTGGAATCACGATCACGCCTTCGCCGTGGAGCGTGATCCAGTCGCGCTCGATCCAAGGCAGCGCCTTTTTATAATCCGGCCCCGGCGGCAACGGCTCAGGGTCGGTTACGGTGTAGCGTATCGTCAGCCGCGCGCCGGGCTTGTGCCGGAGGCGCTTTACCTCGGGCTTGCCAGTATCGCCGATCGTGCCGCCGGAGATGCGCCAGCCGCCGATATTGCGCCACAGCCGGTCGCTTCCCGCCCATTGGTTCGGCAGATCCAGATCGGTCGTCCCGTCGGCATCGCCAAGCATCGTCAGCGTGATCGTCACTGTCGGCCGCTGCGCGGAGGGGGTGATCGACATCCGATAGTCGACCGGTTCGGCGGCAGCGGCGACGCCGGGTGCGGTCAGCCCGAGCATGATTGCGAGCAATCTCGTCATCGCCATCCTGATCCGATGCTGTCGATACCATTCATTGGCTATTCAATGGGCAAACCCTATGCAAGTTTCACCATGATGCTTCGCGCCGCCTTGCTTGCCCCCATGCTCCTTCTTTCCGCCCTGCCTGCCGATGCGCAGCGGCGGGGCGAAAGTCGTGATGTTTTCGAAGCGATGCGGTCGGGCAGGCTGCTGCCGTATCGCGACATCGAGCGCCGCGTGGTGCCGACAATGAGCAACGCGCAATATCTGGGTTTCGACTTCGATGCCGACAGCGGGATTTACACCCTGAAATTCCTGCGCAATGGAAATGTCATCTGGGTCGCGGTCGACGGCCATTCGGGGCAGGTCATCAGCCGCAGTGGCAATTGACCCGCCCGCTGACAAAGGGGTGACAGCATGCGCGTTCTGATCGTCGAGGACGAACCCAGCCTGGGCCAGCAGCTCAAGAACACGCTGGAGGGCGCGGGCTATGCGATCGACCTCGCCACCGACGGCGAGGAAGGGCATTTTCTGGGCTCGACCGAAGCTTATGACGCCGTCGTGCTCGATCTTGGTCTGCCCGAAATCGACGGGCTGACCGTGCTCGATCGCTGGCGCCGCGAAGGGCGTGTGATGCCGGTGCTGGTGCTGACCGCGCGCGACAGCTGGTCGGACAAGGTGGCAGGACTCGATGCCGGCGCCGACGATTATGTCGCCAAGCCCTTCCAGTCGGAGGAACTGATCGCCCGGCTGCGTGCGCTCATCCGGCGCGCGTCGGGCAATGCCTCGTCCGAACTGACTGCGGGCGACGTCCGGCTCGATACGCGCAGCGGCAAGGTGACCAAGGCCGGCGAGCCGGTGAAGCTGACCGCGCAGGAATATAAGCTGTTGAGCTACCTGCTCCACCACAAGGGCAAGGTCGTCAGCCGCACCGAGCTGATCGAGCATATCTATGACCAGGATTTCGACCGCGATTCGAATACGATCGAAGTGTTCGTGACGCGGATCAGGAAGAAGCTGGGGCAGGATGTGATCACCACGATCCGGGGCCTGGGCTACAGCCTCGAAGAGCCGAATGGCTGACGCCGACGCCGCGCGACCGGTTGCGTCCGCGGCGCTCCCTGCCGCTCCGGTGCGGCCTGCAACGGGCTCGCTCAGCCGCCGGATGATCCTGATCGCGACGCTGTGGATATCGGTACTGCTGGCCGGCGGCGCCTTTGCGCTCGACCGGGTGCTGGCAGGCGCAATCACGCGCAATTTCGACGATCAACTTGAGTATGTGCTGAAGACGCTGATCCTGTCGGCGCAGATCGGCCCCGATGGCGAAGTCATCTTCAACCGCGAGCCCGCCGACCAGCGTTTCCTCGAACCCTATTCCGGGCTCTACTGGCAAGTCAGCGCGAAGGGTCGCGAGGATTTTCCGTCGCGATCGCTGTGGGACCGGCGGCTGCGCTATGGCGCCAGCCACAACGACCGCGAAATCCATATCTATGACAGCCGCGAATTCGGCGACGAGAAGCTGCGCATCATCGAGCGTGACGTGACGCTGCCCGGGTCGCCGGTGCGCTGGCGGTTCAAGATCGCGGGCAATCGCGACACGCTCGATGCGCAAATCGCCGCATTGCGGCGGATCCTGATCATCAGCTTCGCGTTGCTGGCGCTCGGCCTCATCATCATGGCCGGATTGCAGACCTTTTACGGGCTACGCCCCCTGCGCAAGGTGCGCGAGGAAATCGCCCGCATGCGCAGCGGCGCCGCGCGCCGGATCGAAGCGCCGATGCCCGTCGAAGTGATGCCGCTGGTCGACGAACTCAACGCGCTGATCGCGCACAATGAACGCCAGGCCGAGGAAGCGCGGCGGCACGCAGGCAATCTGGCGCATGCACTGAAGACGCCGCTGACCGTCATCATGAACGCGGCGACCGCGCACGCCAACGACCTCGCGCCGACCGTGATCCGCGAAGCGACGACGATGCGGCGCCAGGTTGATCACCACCTCGCGCGCGCGCGCGCCGTCGGCCGCCGGGGCCATGCCCACAGCCGCGCCGCCGTCTGGCCCAGCCTTGAATCGGTCGAGCGTGCCGTCGGGCGGCTCTATCCGCACGTCCGTTTTGACGCCGACGGGCCGAAAGACCTGCAGGTCCATGTCGAGCGGCAGGACCTCGACGAAATGCTGGGCAATCTCATCGAGAATGCGGCCAAATATGGCGGCGGCAGCGTGTTCGTGACGGTGAGGCCCGCCGGGCGGTTCGTCGAATTCGCGATCGAGGACGACGGTCCTGGCATCGCCGAAGCCGATCGCCAGCGGCTGTTCGATCGCGGCGCCCGGCTCGACACGGGTAAACCCGGGACCGGCCTCGGCCTCGCGATCGTGCGCGACGTGGCGGAGATTTACGAAGGCGGCGTCGAGCTCGACGAGAGCGAGGATCTGGGCGGGCTGCTGGTCCGGCTGCGCTTGCCGGTGGCGTCCTGACCGGCCCCGGTGCGGGATCGTCGAATGCCGGTCCGGCGCTGCGTGCGCCGCAGAAATTTATTGCGTCACCGTTGCTTGAGCCGTTGACGCCGCCCGTGGTTCAGACCCATCCTCACCGTCATCGGGACTCGGTGTCCAGGGGAGGACGGCATGGCATTTCCTACAAGCGTGAATGACCAGATCACCGACGCCGTTACCCAGACGAACGTCAATGTGCTGGCCGATGCGCTGGCAATGGCGATGGGCAACCTCTATCAGGCAACTGCACAGGCGCTCGCCAACGCCGCGCACAACGCGACCAACGCGCAGCAGCAAAGCTGGGTGACAGCCCAGGCGGCGACGACTCAGGGGGTCGCCACGCTCTATTCGATCGACACCGCGGCAACGGGTCTCGCGACGAAGGATGTGCTCGGCAGGGGGCTGTAACGCCCCGGCGGCGATGACTGACGCCACCGACCGATCTTCTGGTTCGAAAACGGAGCACCCACGACATGGCATTTCCCACGTCCGTCAATAGTCAGATCACCGACGCGGTTGCACAATCCGGCGTGCAGGTGCTGGGATCATCGGGTCCGGTGGCGCTGGGCAGCCTGTTCCAGTCGACGGCGCATGCGATGGCCCTGGCCGCGCACAACGCGACGCTCGCGCAGCAGCAGGGCGCGATTGCGGCGCAGGCCAGCACGACGGCGGGCGTAACCCTGATGTTCGCCGCACTGCGGATCACGACCGACCAGCGCTGAACCGCCGATCGCCATTGCCGACGAGGAAAAGGCACGACCGATGAACGATACGGCGCTCAACAACCAGACCATCGATGGCATGGTCAGCGCGGCGATGATGTCGGTCGGCGCGTCGCCGGCCGCGTCGATGGCGATGCTCGACCTTGCGATGACCGAATCTGTCGCGGCGGCGATGCGCAATGCCGTCGCACGCCAGCAGCAATCGAGCATTTCCGGCGCCACGGCGGCGGTCGCCGTCTGCTCGCGGCTGCTGGGGCTGCCGCTGACGGCGTCACAGGCGCTCAAGCCGGAGCAGCCGCATGATCGATGACCCGGAAGCTACCGCCGCAACGGAAGCGCCGGGCCCGGTGCCGCCCGTCGCCCCGGACGCGCCTGTTGCTCCGGAGACGCTCGACGAGCCGGACGTGTCGGCGGGGATCGGACAGCCTGCCCGGTCCCTTGGTACGAGCGGTTCGGCGCGGCCCATGCCACCCGAGGCCGACGATGCCCCGCCGACCTTCGATACCAATGACGCGGGCTCGCCGTTCGCCGACCGTCTCGGACGCGGAATCGACCAAGCGATCATCGATTCGATCTTGTCGATGGAGGACGCCACGCTCAGCGAGGCACAGATCCGTGCCGCCACCAATGGCAAGGCGCGTCAGCTGGTCGCGCTGTCGGCAGCGCTGGCGATGATCGACGCAGCCGACGCGCTGCGCAACAACGCGATGATCGCGTCGACGTTCACCGGCACGGCGATGGCGAAGTACCTTGAGACCGGCGAAGATCAATTGATGGAAGCCATCGCCGCCTCCAAGACAATGATGGCCGATGCGGTCGCCAATTACGCGGCGATTGGCAAGGCCACAGCGGCGTGTATCGCCGCACTCGCGAACGACTGAGCGGTCACGCCTTCACGCTGCCGCGCGCAGCTCCTGCATGGCGGCGGCCGCATAGCTGAGACTCGCTTTCCGCGCCTCATGGTCGAAGATCGAGCTGGTCAGGATCAGCTCATCGGCGCCGGTGCGGGCGATGAATGCTGCGATCCCGCGCGCGAGTTTTGCCGGGCCGCCGGTCGCCGAACATTGCAGCACATGGCCGAGGATCGCCGCCGCACTGTCGGGCAGGCTCTCGCGATAGCCCGCGACCGGCGGCGGCAGCGGGCGCGGCTGGCCGGTGCGCAGCGCGACGAAAGCCTGCGCCTGCGAGCTGGCGAGATACTCGGCTTCTTCGTCGGTGGCGGCGCCGAAGACGTTGAACCCGGCGGCGACATAGGGTCGGTCGAGCACCGCTGACGGGCGGAAGGTCCTGCGATAGATGTCCAACGCCGCGTCGAGCGCATCGGGCGCGAAATGCGAGGCGAAGGCATAGGGCAGGCCGAGCATGGCGGCGAGCTGCGCCCCAAAAGTGCTCGACCCCAGAATCCACATCTCGACCTTCGCGCCTGCCCCCGGCATTGCGCTGATGCCCGTTTGGCCGTCATTGGCGAAATAGCTCTGGATTTCGAGCACGTCCCGCGGGAAGCCATCGGGATCGCTGTCGAGATTTCGCCGCAGCGCCCGCGCCACCCGCTGGTCGGACCCCGGCGCGCGGCCGAGCCCGAGGTCCATCCGCCCAGGAAACAGCGCATCGAGCGTGCCGAACTGCTCGGCGACCACCAACGGCGCGTGGTTGGGCAGCATGATCCCGCCCGCGCCGACGCGGATGTGCCGCGTCGCGGCGGCGACATGGCCGATGACGACCGCCGTCGCCCCGCCCGCGATCCCCGGCATGCCGTGATGCTCGGCAATCCAGTAGCGGGTGAAGCCGAGGCTTTCGGCATGGCGCGCGAGATCGGCGGTGTTGGCAAACGCCTGCGCCACGCTGCCGCCTTCGACGACGGGGACCAGATCGAGGAAGGAGTATTTGGTCATGGGCGGAAGATGGGGAGGATAGGGGTGGTGCGCTAGTGAATGTGGGATGGCGGCGCCTTTTGTACCGTTGGCGTGTCAGCCGATAAGCGCGCAATGCGGTAACAAGGAATGATCGCCCAGGGGTAGGAAACGGTCACTGAACGGAAGGGTCGCGCGCTGTCCAAACGATAGAATTCGCATCAATTAGATCGGGGTCCATGTAGAACAACCTGACTGTTAGCATTTGCCCAGCGACTTCTGCGGTCAAGTCCTCGGCGTTTTTTGTGTCGAAGACCCGCGCAACAATGCACCGCTTTGTATAATTGTCAAAATATGGAGTTCTGACGTCAGTGAAGGAAAGTGGCAAACCTCTGCCATCCCGACAGCGCTTAGCCAAATCATCGGCTTGATCCTTTGGCAAGGCGTAGGTCCATTCCAGTATGCCACTTGAGTCCCAAGCGCAGCAACCGTTAAGGGCTCGTTGCAACGTCCACCACGATGCAATCTGTTTCCCAAATAACCGGTGCTGAACGACATTCGCCTGCAAAATGCGAAATTGAAATTCGGATGTGATCCAGAAAGTCCCAAAGACGCAGCTGGCTCCAACGAAGAACCATCGCCACCGAAGCAAGTTATGAGCTACTGCCATCTTCACATTGGCAGGGTGCAGACTCTGTTCAATCTCAGCAAGTGGGCGATCGCCGAAAAGCTGCAATAAACACTCAAGAGCGCCATTCGCTGTCGTCATTGCGAGCGCAGCGAAGCAATCCAGCTTTTCAGGCTGCGGCGCGGCTGGATTGCTTCGCTGCGATCGCAATGACGGATTGGGTCGCGGGTTGCCCCCCACCCGCTTGCCCCCATCCGCCGCGCCGCCTAGGAGCACGCCCATGCTCGCGCGCCTGGCCCATGTCCGCAACTGGATCTTCGATCTCGACAACACGCTCTACCCTGCGCGGGCCAACATTGCGGGGCAGATGGACGCGCGGATCACGCAGTATATCGTCGATCTGCTCGGGCTCGACTGGGACGCGGCGCGCACGCTCCAGAAGAAATTCTTCCACGAAAAAGGCACGACGCTCGCGGGGCTGATTGCGGACCACGGCGTCGATCCGCATCATTATTTGGCGTTCGTACACGATCTCGAAATGGACGTCCTCGAACATGATGCGCCGCTGGTTGCAGCCATTGCGCAGCTGCCGGGGCGCAAGCTCATCTTCACCAATGCCGATGCGCCCTATGCGACGCGGGTGCTTGAACGGCTGGGCCTCTCGGACAGTTTCGAAGCGATCCACGACATCCACGCGACCAATTACGTGCCCAAGCCCGACCCGCAGGTCTATCGCGGGCTGTGCGACGGCTATGATCTCGATCCCGCCGAGAGCCTGTTCGTCGAGGACATGGCCCGCAACCTCGCGCCTGCGAAAGCGATCGGCATGACGACGGTGTGGGTCAACAACGGCAGCGAACAGGGGCCGGGCCCCGCGCATGATTTTATCGATTTCACCACGCATGATCTCGCGGCATGGTTGCACGAGGTAATGGAGGCAGCATGACCGAGGCTCTCGCAACAACCATCGATGCGGCGTGGGAAGACCGCGACGCGATCAATTTCGACACACGCGGGTCCGTGCGCGATGCCGTGGTCGATGCGATCCGCTTGCTCGATGCCGGCAGCGCGCGCGTCGCCGAGCCCGATGGCGCGGGCGGCTGGCGCGTCAACCAGTGGCTGAAAAAGGCCGTGCTGTTGTCGTTCCGGCTGAACGACATGGTCGAGATTCCCGGTGGTCCCGCTGGTGCTGCGTGGTGGGACAAGGTGCCGTCGAAGTTCGATCACTGGCAGGCAGCCGACTTCCGCAAGGCAGGCTTCCGCGCGGTGCCGGGCAGCATCGTCCGGCGCGGCGCGTTCATCGGCAAGGGCGCGGTGCTGATGCCGAGCTTCGTCAACATCGGCGCCTATGTCGGCGAAGGCACGATGGTCGACACCTGGGCAACGGTGGGGAGCTGCGCGCAGATCGGCCGCAACGTCCATTTGTCGGGCGGCGCCGGGATCGGCGGCGTGCTCGAGCCATTGCAGGCAGGCCCGGTGGTGATTGAGGACGGCGCCTTCATCGGCGCGCGGGCGGAAGTGGCCGAAGGCGTGCGCGTCGGCGAAGGCGCGGTGCTGTCGATGGGGGTGTATCTCGGCGCCTCAACCAAGATCATCGACCGTGCGACGGGCGAGATCCACCGCGGCTTCGTGCCGCCCTATTCGGTGGTGGTGCCGGGGACGATCGGCGGCGGGGATGGTGTTCCGGCGCTCTACTGCGCGGTGATCGTCAAGCAGGTCGATGCCCAGACGCGGTCGAAGACCAGCATCAACGAGCTGCTGCGGGATTAGGGTTGGCGGGTTTCGCTCCAATTGCGGATAATCTCCTCTCCGTCGCCCCGTGCTTGACACGGGGCTAGGCTAACTCTCTTCCGGTGCCGCGCCGAGCCACCGCTCCCACAGATCCTCCCAATCGGGATTTTCCGCCTCAATCAGCGCGAACTTCCACGCGCGTCGCCATTTCTTGACGAGCTTTTCCCGAGCGATCGCCTGTGTGATCTCGTCATGACGCTCGACGTAGACCAGCCGTCCTGCTCCATCGGCCGACTATCGCCGCGGCGACGGCAGAAGAAAAGCCAAGCCCCGTGTCAAGCACGGGGCGACGGTGAAGCCGGATGGCCGCTTCCCACCCAACGCCGCCCCTTCACCTTCCTTACCCCATTCTCGACATCCCGCCGCCAACCGCCTATCGCGCACCCCAACAAATCGAAGGGGAACCTGCAAATGCCCAAAGCCAGCAAGACGCTCGACCGTGTGCTCGTGCTCGAAATGGTGCGCGTTACCGAAGCTGCTGCCGTCGCTGCGGCGAAGCTGGTCGGGCGCGGCGACGAAAAAGCGGCCGATGCCGCCGCGGTCGAGGCGATGCGCGAGGCGCTGAACAAGCTTTACATGGACGGCACCGTCGTGATCGGCGAAGGCGAGCGCGACGAAGCGCCGATGCTCTACATCGGCGAGAAAGTCGGCTCGGCGATCGGCAAGGGGCCGAAGATCGACATCGCGCTCGACCCGCTCGAGGGCACGACGATCACTGCCAAGGCCGGCCCGAACGCGCTCGCGGTGCTGGCGATCGCCGAGGAAGGCTGCCTGCTCAACGCGCCCGACGTCTATATGGACAAGATCGCGGTCGGGCCGGGATATCCGAAGGACCTGATCGACCTCGACAAGAGCGTGAGCGAGAATGTGAAGGCGCTCGCCAAGGCCAAGGGCGTGAAGCCCCGCGAGATCAACGCCTGCGTGCTCGACCGTCCCCGCCACGAAAAGCTGATCGGCGAATTGCGCAAGCTCGGCTGCGGCGTGATGCTGATCGGCGACGGCGACGTCGCGGGCGTGATCGCGACGACGAACCCGGAGACCAACATCGACATCTACATGGGGCAGGGCGGCGCGCCCGAAGGCGTGCTGGCGGCGGCGGCACTGCGCTGCGTCGGCGGGCAGTTCAAGGGGCGGCTCGTCTTCCGCAACGACGACGAGCGCGCTCGCGCCGCCAAATGGGGCGTCACCGATCTCGACAAGCAATATGACCTGAAGGAACTGGCGAAGGGCGACTGCATCTTCGCCGCGACCGGCGTGACCGACGGGTCGCTGCTCGGCGGGGTGAAGCAGGTCGGCGGCAAGCTGATCACGCACAGCGTCGTGATGCGCGCGTCGAGCGGCACGGTCCGCTGGGTGAAGGGCGAACGCCGGATCGATTGAGGGCGGTTGCTCCCGCGCACGCGCGCCGATAGCCTGCGGAGGTCGCACCCTCACGCAGGAACCCCCCCATGCGCCTGACTCATATCGCCGTCCTGCTCGCCGCTGTCGCCGCCCCCGCCGCGCTTGCCCGCCCGCAGGCGGCGCCTGCGCCCGCCGCCGCTCCTGTCGCCCCCTTCACTTTTGAAAAGGTGATGGTGCCGATGCGCGACGGCGCGAAGATGGAAACGGTGATCCTGCGCCCGACCGGTGCCAAAGGGCCGTTGCCGATCCTGTTCCAGCGCACGCCTTACGGCGTGCCGCAAGCAGCGCCGCCGCGCGTGCCCGGCGGGTGGAAGGCGCTGGCCGACGACGGCTATATCTTCGTGTTCCAGTCGATGCGTGGCCGCTTCGGGTCGGACGGCGTTTTCACCCTGTCGACGGCGGTGACGCCGAACGGTCCTGACGAGGCGACCGACGCCTATGATTCGATCGCCTGGCTGGTCAAGAATGTGAAGGGCAATAACGGCAAGGTCGGGATGTGGGGCATTTCCTACCCCGGCTTCACTGCCGCGATTGCGCTCGCCAAGCCGCATCCGGCGCTGAAAGCGGTCAGCCCGCAGGCGGCGTGGATCGATTACTGGCAGAATGACGACCTGCACCGGAACGGCGCGCTGCGACTGAGCTATACGGTCGACTGGGTCGCGGCGCTCCAGCTGAAGAAGGACGGCTTTGCCGAATTCGATTACGGCAGCGTCGATGCCTATGATTATTTCCTGAAGCTCGGCAGTGCGGCCAACCTCGACAAGATCTGGCAGGGACGCGCGCCGACAGCGACCGCGCTGTTCGACCATCCCAATCACGACAGCTTTTTCACCAGCCAGCGCTGGTCGGACACGCTCGGCAAGACGACGGTGCCGACGCTCAACGTCGCGGGCTTCTGGGACCAGGAAGACCCGTGGGGATCGTGGCAGATCTACGCCAAACAGAAAGCGAACGACCCCGATCATCTGAGCCAGATGGTCGCAGGCCCCTGGGCGCATGGCACCTGGTCGGCGCCGGGCAAGGACCTGGGCCGCATTCCGATCCCCGTCGACAGCCCGCAGCAGTTCCGCGACGATATCCAGGCGCCGTTCTTCCGCTATTGGCTCCACGGCAAGGGCGAGCGGCCCAATTTCGACGCGCGCATTTTCCAGTCTGGATCATGGGTCTGGAAGAACTATGAAAGCTGGCCGCCGAAGGGCGCGCAGGCGACGGCGCTTTTTCTCCACGCCGACGGCTCGCTCGATTTCACCGCGCCGGCAGCGGGCGAAGCGTGCCGCAGCTATATTTCGGACCCCGCCAATCCGGTCCCGTTCCGGCCGCGCCCGATCTCGCCGACCTATCCGCGTCCCGAATGGCGCTGGTGGGAAGCCGAAGACCAGCGCTTCGTCGATCACCGCCCCGATGTGCTGAGCTATGTCTCCGCGCCGCTGACCGAGGACCTGACGGTGACCGGCAAGATCGCGGCCGAGCTGATGGCCTCGACCAGCGGCACCGACAGCGATTTCGTCGTGAAGCTGATCGACGTGCTGCCCGACGATTTCGAAAAGTTCAATCAGGGCGCACCGCTCGGCGCCTATACGCAGCAGCTGAATGGTTACCAATGGCCGATCGCGATGGAAATCCGGCGCGGGCGCTTCCTGAAAAGCGACGTGAACCCGCAAGCGCTGGTGCCGGGTCAAGTCACCGCCTGGGACGTGCCGTTGCGCGACCACGACCATGTCTTTCGGAAAGGGCACCGCATCATGGTGCAGATCCAGTCAAGCTGGTTCCCGGTGATCGACCGCAATCCGCAGACCTTCGTCCCCAATATCGCCCGGGCGCGGCCCGAAGATTATGTAAAGGCCGAGCAGAAAGTTTGCGCGGGATCGAAGCTGGTGCTGCCGGTGATGCGATAGGTGCGGTCGCGTACCGATGCCCGCCAAACGGCGCTCCCGACGGAAAATTTATCGACAAGCCACGTGGAGCAAAGCGGGCGGCAAAGCGTTGGCACGGCGAATGTCCATTTTCTCATCTTGAGCCGCCATGAAGGTCCTGATCGTCGAAGACGAAATTTTTGCTGCACTGCACCTGGAAGATACCGTCCGGGATCTGGGTTATGAAGTCGTGGGCATCGCGCCCGACCAGCCGTCCGCGCTCGAACTGGCCGAAGCGAGGCCCGATCTGGCGTTCGTCGATCTCAATCTGCGCGACGGGCCAACCGGGCCGGAAATCGCCCGCACACTGGCCCAGCAGTTCGGTACCAAGGTGCTGATCCTGACGGCCAACCCGCGCGAGGCCGGGGACCCGTTCGACGGATTGCTTGGCGTGCTCAGCAAGCCCTGGGCGCCAAGCGAGCTGCAACGCTACCTCCACGCTGGCGGCCAGATGAACTGATCGCTGTCATGTCCCGGCTTCGCGGTGAACCCGGCTGACATCGAGCCGGATGGTTGCCTGCAGACCCTCCGCTCGCCAGTCGCGGCTGATCGACCCGCCGAGCTGGCGCCCGACGCTGAGTTCCGCAAGGTGAGTACCGAAACCCGTGCGCGTCGGCGTTTCCGCAATCGCTGGCCCTCCGCTTTCGGTCCAGACGATCCTCAGCGCGTCGCCATCGCGCGCAATGTCGATCGCCACTTTTCCCTCCGGTGCTGACAAGCTGCCGTATTTGGCCGCGTTGGTTGCGAGTTCGTGGACGACAAGCGCGATCGGCGTCGCGCCGCGATCGTCGATCGCGACATCGTCGCCCGTGATGGCGACACGGTCGGCATCGTCGCTGCGATAGGGTTCGAGTAATTCGGCAAGCAGTCCCTGCAAATGGCTCTCGCCGAAATCGGGCGCCGAATGCGGGCTGTGCGGTCGGGCGAATTCATGCGCGCGACCAAGCGCGGCGATCCGGCCGAGCAGCTCGTTCAGGAACGGCCGAAGTTCGGGTAGCTGGCGCCCGGTAAAGCTTACCAGGCCCGAAATGACGGCGAAGATGTTCTTGATGCGGTGGCTCAGCTCGCGGTTGAGCAGCTCGTTATGTTCGGCGGCGAGCTTGGCTTCGTTGATGTCGGTGCAGGTGCCGATCCAGCGCGTGATCGCGCCTTGCGAATCGCGGACCGGCAGCGCGCGCCCCAGCACCCAGCGATACTCGCCGCTGTTGTGCCGCAGCCGATATTCGATCTCATAGGGTTCGCCAGTGGCGAGGCTGTGGCGCCAGCGCGTCCAGGCGCGGTCCTGATCCTCGGGGTGGAACATGCCGTTCCAGCCTTCGCCGTCGGTCGATCCCTCGGGCACCCCGGTGAAGGCATACCACTGCGCGTTGTAATAGTCGTGAAACCCGTCGGGCAGCGTCGACCACACCATTTGCGGCATGGCGTCCGTCAGCACCGCGAATTTGGCTTCGCTGTCCTGCAGCGCTTCCTCGGCCCTGATCTGGCCGCCGATCTCGGTGTTGACGCCGAACCAGCGCACGATGGTGCCGGTCGCATCGCGCACCGGGACGATCCGCGTCAGAAAGGGGTGGAAGACCCCGTCGGCGGCGCGCAGTGGAAAGATCATTTCGAACGGTTCGCCGGCGGCGATCGCGGCCGTCCAGCGCGCCATCACATCGGGCAGGCGTGCCGGGTCGTGCACGGCTTGCCAGCCCCAGCCTTCCATCTGGGCGGGCGTCGTCCCCGAGTAATCATACCAGCGCGCATTGTACCAGATCAGATAGCCGTCACCGCGCGCGATCCAGCACAGCGTCGGCAGGAAATTGGCAAGACGGACCAGATCCTGCTCGATCGCCTCGCTGTCAGCGTCGGCGCGGATATCTTCCAGCCGCAGTGCCGCGCGCCAATAGCCTTCGGCATAGCGGCGCGGTGGGGAGTTCGCTTCGTCGGCCAAGCAGGTCATCCGGTATCGTTGCGCAAAATCAACGGACGGGGTAGGCGGCAGCGCGGCGTGCGTAAAGCGCGACCATCTTGCCTCAGGTTAGCTTTGTTCAACCGGGCGCGGTCGCGGAACGGTCCGGCGCTCAGCTTTTCAGCCGCCACCCGGTGCGGAAAATCCACGCGACCGCGCCCAGGCACGCCAGCAGGAACACGCCCGTCACGCCCAGGCTCCAGCCGATGTCGACATCCCCTCGCCCAAAGAAGGTCCAGCGAAAGCCGCTGATCAGATAGACGATCGGGTTGAGCAGTGCGATCTGCTGCCAGGCGGGGGGCAGCATCGAGATCGAATAGAAAGTGCCGCCCAGGAAAGTGAGCGGCGTGATCACCAGCAGCGGGATGATCTGGAGCTGCTCGAAACTGTTCGCCCAGATGCCGAGCACGAAGCCGAACAGGCAGAAGGTCACTGCCGTCAGCGCCATGAAAGCGATCATGTACAGCGGATGCGCGATCGGCAGCGCGACGAACAGATGCGCGGTCGTGAAGATCACCAGGCCGAGGATCATCGACTTCGTCGCCGCCGCGCCGACATAGGCCAGCACCGTCTCGAACGGCGACAGCGGCGCCGACAGCAGTTCGTAAATCGTCCCCGACCATTTGGGCAGATAGATGCCGAAGCTGGCATTGCCGATGCCTTCGGTCAGCATCGACAGCAGCATCAGGCCGGGCACGATGAACGCGCCATAGGGCACGCCGTCGACGCTATTGATCCGCCCGCCGATCGCCGAGCCGAACACGACGAAATAGAGCGACGTGGTGATCACCGGCGTCGCCAGGCTGGTCAGGATCGTGCGGCGGAACCGCGCGAGCTCGAAGCGGTAGATCGCGGCGACGCCCGCCCAGTTGAAGCCGTTCATGCGGCCACCGCGTCGGCCAGCGCATGGTTGCCGGCATCATGGAGCAGCCCGACGAAAATGTCCTCGAGCGAGCTCTGCTGAGTGTTGATGTCCTTGTAACCGATGCCGGCGTCGCCGATCGCGCGCAGGAGGCCAGCGATGCCGGTACGCTCGTGACCGCCTTCGAAGACATATTCGAGTTCGTGGCCGTCGTTCTTCAGGCTTGGCGCCCATTCGGCGAGCGCAGGCGGTACGGTGGCGAGCGGCTCGGTGAGCGTCACCGTCAGCGTGCGCTTGCCCAGCTTGCGCATCAGCGTCGCCTTGTCCTCGACAAGGATCAATCTGCCCTTCAGGATCACGCCCACGCGGTCGGCCATCTCCTCGGCTTCCTCGATGTAATGCGTGGTCAGGATGATCGTCGTGCCCTGATCGCGTAATCGGCGGACTAGGGCCCACATGTCCCGGCGCAGCTCGACGTCGACGCCTGCCGTCGGCTCGTCGAGGAACAACACCTCGGGTTCGTGGGCCAGCGCCTTGGCGATCAGCACGCGGCGCTTCATCCCGCCCGACAGCGCCATGATCTTCGAGTGGCGCTTGTCCCACAGCGACAGGTCGCGCAAGATCCGTTCGATATGCGCCGGGTCGGGCCTGCGACCGAACAGGCCCCGGCTGAAGGTGACCGTGTCGATCACCCGCTCGAAAGCGTCGGTCGAGAGTTCCTGCGGAACAAGGCCGATGCGGTAGCGCGCCTGCCGGTAATCGCGCGCGATGTCATGGCCCGCGACGGTGACCGATCCTTCGGACGGCGTGACGATGCCGCAGACGATCGAGATCAGCGTCGTCTTGCCGGCGCCGTTGGGGCCGAGCAGCGCGAAAATCTCGCCCTTCGCGATCGACAGATCGACATGGTCGAGCGCGGTCAGCCCCGAGGCATAGGTTTTGGTGAGGCCGGAAATGGTGAGGATCGGTTGCAAGGGTCGAGGTTCCCGGCCGGTGTGTGGGGCGGAGATAGGGGGGCGGGGCCGGAGGCGCAATGTCGGGGTTGGTGCGCAATCCTACGTCGGTTCGTTTCGAGCAGTCGAGAAACGGGAAGCGTGGAAAAGTTGCTTGCGGCGTGTTCTCGTCCTCGCTCGAAACAAGCGGGGGATGGAGGCAGGATTGGCCGGCGCTCCGCGCGTCAGCGTCCCTTGCGCGCTTCCGCCACCAGCCGCTTCAGTTCGTCGATCGGCAGAGCAGAAGAGATCACCTGATCGCCGATCACCCATGACGGCGTACCGCTCATGCCCAGCTTCTTCGCGGTGTCGAGATTGCGGGCCAGCTCGGCCTCGATCCGTGGCGACTTCGCGGCTGCCTGCACTTTCGCCAGATCGAGTCCGGCGGTGGTGACGGCGGCGGCAATGCTCGCGTCGTTGACCGGGCCACCCGCATAGAGCGCGCGGTGGAAATCGCCGAACTTGCCCATTTCAGCCGCGACCAGGCTGTAGCGCGCCGCGGTCGCGCTTTCCTCCGACAGGATCGGCCAGTCGCGGTAGACGATCCGCAGCTGCGGGTCGCTCGCGACCAGCGCGTCGATCAGCGGCAGGCTCGACCGGCAATAGCCGCAGTTGTAATCGAAATATTCGACGATGGTCACGTCGCCGCGCGGGTTCCCGGCCCAGGCGCTGCCGAACGGCTCGAGAATTGCGGCCTTGTCGGCGTCGATCGCCTGGCCGGTCTGGCGGCGCCGCAGCGCGCTTGACGCTTCGACCAGCACTTCGGGATGGTTGACCAGATAATCGTGGACGATCGCCTCGGTCCGCGCCCGTTCGCCGCCGACGGGCGCGCCCAACCGTCCGGCGAGATAGACACCGCCCGCCCCCAGCAGGGCCGCGCCGAGCGCGACGACGACCAGCAGCAACCGGCTCATCGCCGCCCTTTACGCTGTTCGTCGATCACATTCTGCGTCAGCAGCACCAAGTCCTGCGCGCGGATCCAGTCGGGCGTGTTGGGCGGCAGACCCGCCAGCGCGCCGCGGGCGCTGACCGAGGTCGTGCGCAGATCGCCGTTGAGCGCCGCGCGTTCGGCAGTCGCGAGCAGCGCGCGCGGCTGGTCGCCTTTCCGTTCATAGACGACGCCCAACTGGAACCAGGCGAACGGATTCTCGCTGTCGCGGCCGACCGCCTGGCGCAGCACCTTTTCGGCCTCGGCGAAATGCGCCGGATTCTCGGTCGCGATCAGCGCATGGCCGAAGGTGGTGGCGATGAGCGGCTGATAGCCGCTGCGCTCGGTGGCTTCGCGGAGTGGCACGAGCGCGTCGTCGGGCTTGCCGGATTCGAGCAGGATCTGGCCCTTGATCTCGAGGAAATAGGGATCGTGCGGGCGCGCCTGCACCAGCGCATCGGCTTCGGCATTGGCCTTTTCGGGATAGCCGCCTCTGTGATAGGCGTACGCACGCGCATAATGCGCATAGAGGCTTTGGTCCTCGACCGGATAATCGGCCAGCGTGCGCGGCGGATCGTTGACATAGCCCGCGAGCTTGGCCTTCACCCGCCGGAACTTGTCTTCGAGCGCCGGATCGGTCGGCTTGGCGAAAGCCGGAGAGGCCTTCACCGTTTCGGTCAGTGTCACGACGCGTTCGCCGCTCAAGGGGTGGCTCTGCGAAAACGGGTCGATGTTGGTGTAGCCGGCGCGATATTCGAGATTCTGCAGCTTCCTGAAAAACTCCAGCATCCCGCGCCCGCTGACGCCCGCTGTCTGAAGAAATTTGGCGCCGGTCGCGTCGGCGGTTGCTTCCTGCACGCGGCTGAAAGCGAGATATTTCCCGACGGCGGCCTGCTGGCCCGCCGCGATGATGCCGGCCGCGCCTTCGCCCGATCCGGCGGCGGCGGCGGCAATGCCGAGCACGAGGCTGAGGATCTGGATCGCTGCCGCCGGCTTGATCCCGGCATCGGCGAGCGGGACATGGCCGTCGGCGATGTGCCCGAGTTCGTGCGCGATCACGCCCTGGACCTGATTGGCATTGTCAGCCGAGGCGATCAGCCCCGAATGGACATAGACGGTCTGGCCCCCGGCGACGAAGGCGTTGATCGAATCGTCCTGGATCAGCACGACCCGGACATTGCGCGGCGACAGCCCGGCGGCAAGGATCAGCGGGCGCGACATCTCGTCGAACATCGCCTCGGTCTCGGCGTCGCGCAGGATCGACTGCGCCTGCACCGGCTGGGCGACGGCAAGCAGCGACAGGACCAGCGCGGCGACGAATTTCCTCATGAGTCGGCTATCGGCCAATTCACGTCCTTCTTCAACGCTTGCGCTGTGCGGCTGGTCGCCCGTCCGGTCCGCTCTGGGCCCACGGGCGACCTTGCGCTCAGCCGCCGAAGGTCCGGCTCCACCAGCCGCTGCGCCGTGGTACAGGCTCGGCAGCCGGGGCGGCGGCATCGTCGTTCGACGCCACCGGCTCGGGGGTCGGCGCCACTTCAGCGGCGGCCGGTTCGGCTGCCGCGACCGGCTCGGCGACCGCTTCGGCTTCGGGCACCTCGACGACATCAGCCTTCTTGCGGCGCGTGCGCTTCGGCTTGGCCGCTGCCGCGTCGGCGTCAGCCTCGGTCGTCGCCTCGGCCGACACATCAGCCTTCTTCGCCCGGCTGCGCGTCCGCTTCGGTGCTTCTTCGGCGGCAGAGTCGGGCGCAACCGGCGTGGCCAGCTCGGCGGTTTCCGCCGCTGCTGTGGCTGCCTTGCCGCGACGACGGCGCGGAGGCTTGGCCGCTGGGGGTTCGTCCGAGCCAGCCTCGACTGCTGCGGTTTCGGCGCCGGCATCGACACTTGCCTCGGTTCCGAGTGCCGCCGCCTCGGGGGCGGCATCGACGTCGATCGGCGGGCTATCCTCGCTCGGCTGATCCTCACCACGCCGGCCCCGGCGGCCACGGCGCCCGCGACGGCGTGCGCCGCCGCCTTCGCCGCGCTCGGCGGGCTCGGTCTGGACGCCGTCATCGTCGGCCTCATCGGCGGCGTCGAGCGCCCCTGCGGAGGAATCGTCTGCCGCATCGTCGTCGCGGGCAAGGCCGTCGCCCGCTGCCTCGCTGCGACCGCTCGCGTCGGTACTGCCTTCGGTACTGCGGCCGCGTCGACCGCGCCGCCGCCGCCGCTTGCGCCGCGATCCCTCGCCGTCGGCCGGGCGATCGTCGCGACCCGAGCGGGTGTCGCGCGCGCGATCGGCCTCCTCGTCCTCGGCTTCCTCCTCCTCGGCTTCCTCTTCCTCGACCTCGTCGATCTCGTCGTCGATCTCGACCTTGGGCGGCTCGAAGCGCGGCGTGAAGGCAGGCGGCGGACCCGATGCCTCGACGGCCATCCGTGCGCCTTCGCGCTCGCCGTCGGACATCACTTCGACCGTCACGCCATAGCGCTCTTCGATCTCGGCGAGTTCGGCGCGCTTGCGGTTGAGCAGGTAGAAAGCGGCTTCCTGGCTCGCGCGGAGCGTGATGATCGAGCCGCGACCGCGCGCCGCCTCATCCTCGATCAGCCGCAGCGCGCTCAGCCCCGCCGACGAAGCGGTGCGCACGAAGCCCGAGCCTTCGCAATGCGGGCAGGGGCGGGTGGAGGCTTCGAGCACGCCGGTCCGGAGCCGCTGGCGGCTCATTTCCATCAGCCCGAAGGACGAGATGCGGCCGACCTGGATGCGGGCGCGATCGTTCTTCATCGCCTCCTTCATCGCCTTTTCGACTTTGCGGACGTTGGAGTTGTTATCCATGTCGATGAAGTCGATGACGATCAGGCCGGCCATGTCGCGCAGCCGCAGCTGGCGTGCGATTTCCTGCGCGGCTTCGAGATTGGTCGCGGTCGCGGTCTGCTCGATATTGTGCTCGCGGGTCGATCGCCCGGAGTTGATGTCGATCGACACCAACGCTTCGGTCGGGTTGATGACCAGATAGCCGCCCGATTTGAGCTGGACGACCGGGTGATACATCGCCGCCAGCTGATCCTCGACATGGTTGCGCTGAAACAGCGGCACCGGATCGCTGTAATGCTTCACGCGGCGGGCGTGGCTCGGCATCAGCAGCTTCATGAACTGCTTGGCCTGGGCATAGCCCTCGTCGCCCTCGACGACGACTTCGTCGATGTCTTTGTTGTAGATGTCGCGGATCGCGCGCTTGATCAGGTCGCTGTCGCCATAGACGAGCGCGGGCGCCGACGACGCCAGCGTCTTTTCGCGGATTTCATCCCACAGCCGCGCGAGATAATCGAAGTCGCGCTTGATCTCGACCTTGGTCCGCTGGAGCCCGGCGGTGCGGACGATGCAGCCCATCGACGGCGGCAGCTTCAGATCGGCCATGATCGACTTCAGCCGCTTGCGGTCGGCGGCGTTCGAAATCTTGCGCGAAATGCCGCCGCCGTGGCTGGTGTTGGGCATCAGCACGCAGTAGCGGCCGGCAAGCGACAGATAGGTGGTGAGCGCCGCGCCCTTGTTGCCGCGTTCTTCCTTGACGACCTGGACCAGCAGCACCTGCCGCCGGCGGATCACGTCCTGGATCTTGTAGCGGCGGCGCAGGTTCATCCGGCGTTCGCGCAAGGCATCGACGTCGTCGCCGCCGTTCGACTTGGGGCGGCGGCGGGGTGCCTCGTCGCTGTCGCCCGACGCTTCGGCATCTACGTCAGCCTCGTCGTCGCGGCGTTCGGCGCCCTCGTCGTCGGCGTCGTCTTCCTCATCCTCCTGCTCGGCGCGGAGTGCGGCCTCTTCGGCGGCATGCTCGGCTTCCTCGCGGAGCAGCGCTTCGCGGTCTTCCTTGGGGATTTGGTAATAGTCGGGGTGGATTTCCGAAAACGCCAGGAAGCCGTGGCGATTGCCGCCGTAATCGACGAATGCGGCCTGCAGCGACGGTTCGACCCGCGTCACCTTGGCCAGATAGATGTTGCCCTTGAGCTGCTTGCGCTCGGCGGACTCGAAGTCAAACTCCTCGATTCGATTCCCTTTGACGACGGCAACCCGGGTCTCTTCCCGGTGCCGTGCGTCGATCAGCATACGCATGGTCATTGATTGGTCTCCGTGCGCGCGCGGCGCCGGCGAAGGGGGGTCGCGCGCGAAATGGCGTGCGCTGGGCGGCGGCGAAGCGGCCTGCCCCAGACGCATGGCGGATTGTGTGAAATGCTTCTGCCCGCCGTGCCTGCGGCCCAATCGGGGCCACCAAGCCCCGCGCGACCGCATACCCGCCGGCGCGGGCCGGTCTGTGTGCGGGGCAAGGGGAATGCAACATGCGGACGTCAACCTGGATGAACCGCGCACGGTCAGAAAAGACCACCGGCGGTTGGTTTACCGGCGCGACGCGCATCGCATCGGGCCGGTACGGACATTGCGTAGCATCACCGGGCGCGGGCAGCAACCGGCATGAATTTGCCGCCCGGACGGCAAGAAGATGCCGAATCGCGCGTTAACCGCCTCCTTTCACGACGATTTGACAGCGGCCCGTTTACCAGCGGTGCAATCGAGTAACGAAGCGGAGCCCCCCGCAATGCCTTTTCGCTGGACCGCCGGTGTCCCCGCGCGGCAATACCGCCCTGTGTCCTTCCTCCTGGCCATGCTGACATTGTGGTTCGGCGGCGTTCCGGCCTGGGCCGCGACGGTCGAGCGGATCGACGTCGCCGCCGATCACGTCGTGCTGCATTTCGACGCGCGCGTCGCTGGCGCTTCGGCCCTGTTGCTCGACTCGCCGCAGCGGATCGCGATCGACGTCACGGGGGCGACGCCGGGGGGCAGCGCGAGCGTCGGCGGTACCGTCAGCCGCGTCCGCCAGGCCGCGCGCGAAGGCGGCGCGCGGATCGTGCTCGATCTGGCCCAGCCGGCGATCATTTCCGAAGGCCGCTTCGGCGACGACGGCACCACGCTCACGCTGGCGCTGCGCACCGTCAGCGACGCGCGGTTCGCGCGCGCGGCGGCGGAAGGCAAGCTGCGCTACCTGCCGCCGTTCAGCTATGGCGGCCGCGCGGTCCCGGCCAGCTACAGCGTGACCGCGCCGATCCCGGCGCCGCGCGCGCAGCTGGCGCTGCCGCGCGTCTTCGGCGACGACGACAGCCGCCCGCTGGTGGTGATCGATGCGGGGCATGGCGGCATCGATCCCGGTGCGATCTCGCCGACCACCGGCCTGAAGGAAAAGGACGTGACGCTGCGCATCGCCAAGGCGATCCGCGACGAGCTGCTCGCCTCCGGCCGTGTACGGGTGGCGCTGACCCGCGACGACGACCGCTTCCTGGTGTTGCAGGAACGCTATGGCGTCGCGCGCAAACTGAAGGCCGACCTGTTCATTTCGATCCACTGCGACAGCGTCGGCGGCGGCCCGGATGGTTCAGGAGGGGCGAGCGGCGCGACCGTCTACACGCTGTCCGAAGTCGCCTCCGACAAGGAAGCCGCACGGCTGGCCGCGCGCGAGAACAAGGCGGATATCATCCAAGGCATCAACCTTGCCGATGCCTCGCCCGACATCTCGTCGCTGCTGATCGACCTGACCCAGCGCGAGACGATGAACAATTCGGCGAGCTTTGCGCAATTGCTCGGCCGCGAAGCCAAGCCGCTGTTGCCGATCAAGCCCAATTTTCACCGCATGGCGTCGCTGGTGGTGCTGAAGGCGCCCGACATGCCGTCGATCCTCTTCGAAACGGGCTATATCTCGAACCCGCGCGACGCCGCCTTCATCGATTCGCGCGAAGGCCGGGCGCGGATCGCAGAGAGCGTGCGGCGCGCGGTCGATATCCATTTCGCGCGGCGGCTGGCGGCGAACTAGGCTTAAGTCGGACCTGAACAGCAAAGCGGTAATCGCGAGCCGAACCACACTGGCGCCCGCTGTCAGTTTTGCTACAGCCTCGCTCCATCATGGCTGCGCCTGAATCGACGATCAATTTTCGCCTTCACCGTGAGACCAATCGCCTGCAGGCGTGGGTCCGCTGGTTCTGGTCGCGCTGGTGGGGCAAGCTGCTCGCGTTCCTCGCCGTGCTGGCGGCGATTACCTTCGGGCTGATCTGGATCCTTGTCGCGCGCGACCTGCCCTCGGTCGACAAGCTGCGCACCTATGAGCCGCCGCTGCCGACCAATGTCCGCGCGATCGACGGCATGCCGATCCACAGCTATGCCCGCGAACGCCGCGTCGAGCTGAGCTACGACGAATATCCGCCGCTGCTGGTGCGCGCTTTCCTCGCCGCCGAGGACCGCACTTTCTTCGAGCATCACGGGCTCGATTTCCCGGGTCTGGTCCGCGCGGCCTTTGAAGGCATCGTCTCGGGATCGACGCCGCGCGGCACGTCGACGATCACGCAGCAGGTCGCCAAGAACCTGCTTGTCGGCAATGAAGCGAGCTATACGCGCAAGCTGCGCGAGGCGATCCTGGCGTGGCGGATCGAAGACACGCTGACCAAGCAGCAAATCATCGAGCTTTACCTCAACCAGATCGCACTCGGCCGCAATGCCTTTGGCGTGGCGGCGGCGAGCCATGCCTATTTCGACAAGGAACTGCACGAACTCACGCTCGGCCAGATGGCCTATCTCGCGATCCTGCCCAAGGGGCCTGCGCTGTTCGACCCGTTCCGCAAAACCGAGCGCGCGCTCGAGCGGCGCACCTATGTGCTGCGTGAGATGCTGCGCAACGGCTTCATCGATCAGGGGCAATATGACCGGGCGAATGCCGAGCCGATCGGCGCGGTGCTGCGCCAGAAGCCGCGCTTCGAGCGCGTCGGCGGCTATTTCGTCGAGGAAGTGCGCCGCCAGCTGATCGACAAGTTCGGCGAAAGCGAACGCGACGGGCCGTACAGCGTCTATTCGGGCGGCCTGTGGGTGCGCACTTCCTATGATCCGCAGCTCCAGCAATATGCGCAAAAGGCGCTGCGCGAGGGGCTGCTCCGCTATGACCGCGGCCGCGGCTGGAACGGGCCGCTCGCGCACGTCGACTTGCCGGCGGGTGCTGGGGGCGAGGGGCGGGCGTGGCTCCAGCCGCTGCTCAACAGCAACATCGGCATCGATTACGACGATTGGCGCGCGGCGATCGTGATCACGGTCGGCGCCGATCAGGCGACGATCGGCTTTGCCGACGGCAAAACCGGCACGCTGCCGCGCTGGGCCGCGCAGATGCCCGTGCGCGGCAAGGGCGGCACGGTGTTCGCCGCACTGGCGCCCGGCGACATCATCTCGGTCGCACCCGAAGGCGGCGTGTTTGCGATCCGTGCGGTGCCGCGCGTGTCTGGCGGGATGGTGGTCGAACAGCCCGCGACCGGTCGCGTGCTGGCGATGCAGGGCGGGTTCGACGCACGGCTCAATTCGTTCAACCGCGCGACCCAGGCGATGCGTCAGCCGGGATCGACGATCAAGCCGATCGTCTATTCGGCCGCGCTGGAAAACGGCATGACGCCCGCCTCGATCATCGTCGATGCACCCTATTGCGTCTATCAGGGCGCGCGGCTGGGGCAGAAATGCTTCCGCAACTTCGGCGGCGGGCAGGGGTCGGGGCCGCACACGATGCGCTGGGGCATCGAACAGTCGCGCAATCTGATGACGGTGCGCGCGGCGAGCACGGTCGGCATGGACCATGTCGTCGACACGATCAGCCGGATGGGGATCGGCAAATATCCCCCCTATCTCTCGATCGCGCTGGGGGCGGGCGAAACCACGGTCCAGCGGATGGTCAACGCTTTTTCGATCCTGGCCAACCAGGGCCGGGGCGCGCCGTCAACGCTGATCGATTATGTCCAGGATCGCCACGGCAAAGTGATCTGGCCCGAAAACTGGCGGCCCTGCGCGCGGTGCAACGCGCCCGACTGGAACGGCCGCGCGATGCCGCGCCCGGTGGTGCGGCAGCGCCAGGTGATCGACGCGGTCAGCGCGTTCCAGATGGTCCACATCACCGAAGGCGTCATCCAGCGCGGCACCGCGACCGTGCTGCGCGACCTGAACCGGCCGATCATGGGCAAGACCGGCACCTCGACCGGACCGACCGACGTGTGGTTCATCGGCGGCACGCCGCAGATGATTGCCGGGCTCTACATCGGCTATGACAACCCGAGGAGCCTCGGCGGCTATGCGCAGGGCGGCACGCTCGCCGCGCCGATTTTCAAGGCTTTTGCCGAAAAAGCTTATGAAGGGCTCGACCCGATCCCGTTCCGCGCGCCCGCCGGGGTGCGGTTCGTGCGGATCGACCGCGCGTCGGGGCGGCCGGTCTATGGCGGCTGGCCGAGCGACGACCCCAAGGCGGCCGTGATCTGGGAAGCGTTCAAGCCCGACAGCGAACCGCGCCGCGCCGTCGCGCGCTCGGTCAACCCCGAACAGCCGGTGGCCGCGCGCCCGCGTCTTGCCCCCCAGCAGGACCCTGCGCGGCGGCAGAGCGACAGCGACTTCTTGCAAAGACAGGGCGGAATCTACTAGCGGCGGCGACTGCGGCGCATCAGATAATGGAAAATGCTCGCCACCCGACCGTCGCGCTGAACGGGGCGTCGGCGCCGCGAGCGCAGGAAAAGGTTGAAGTTCAATGCGCGCCGAAGCGCAGGCCCATGTCGACAGCATCAACGAGTCGCTCGCGCTGGTGCGCCGGTTCCTGGACTGGGACCGCGCGCTGCAGCGGCTCGACGAACTCAACGCGCGCGTCGAGGATCCGACGCTGTGGAACGATGCCAAGGCCGCGCAGGCGGTAATGCGCGAACGTCGCCGCCTCGACGAAGCGATCGCGGCGACCCGTGCGATCGAGCACGAGCTGAACGACACCGTCGAGCTGATCGAGCTCGCCGAGGCCGAGGGCGACGCGGCGATGGCCGACGAAGGTGTCGCCGATCTCGCCCGGCTCGCCGCGCGCGCCAATGACGACAAGGTCAAGGCGCTGCTGGCCGGCGAGGCCGACGGCAACGACACCTATGTCGAAGTCAATGCCGGCGCCGGCGGCACCGAAAGCCAGGACTGGGCGGGGATGCTGCAGCGCATGTACACCCGCTGGGCCGAACGGCGCGGGCTGAAGGTCGAGCTGATCGACCAGCATTCGGGCGAGCAGGCGGGAATCAAATCGGCGACGCTGCTGCTGAAGGGCGAGAACGCCTATGGCTATGCCAAGACCGAAAGCGGCGTGCACCGGCTGGTGCGGATCAGCCCCTATGACAGCGCGGCGCGGCGGCACACGTCGTTCGCGAGCGTGTGGGTCTATCCGGTGATCGACGACAATATCGAAGTCGACATCAACGAAAGCGACCTGCGCATCGACACCTATCGCGCGTCGGGCGCGGGCGGGCAGCACATCAACACCACCGATTCGGCGGTGCGCATCACCCATCTGCCGACCGGCATCGTCGTTCAGTGCCAGAACCAGCGCAGCCAGCACAAGAACAAGGCCGAGGCCTATAACCAGCTGCGCGCGCGGCTGTACGAGCGCGAACTGTCGATCCGCGAAGCCGCCGCCAATGCCGAGAATGCGACCAAGACCGACATCGGCTGGGGCCACCAGATCCGCAGCTATGTGCTCCAACCCTATCAGCTGGTGAAGGATTTGCGCACCGGCGTGACCTCGACCGCGCCGGGCGACGTGCTCGACGGCGCGCTCGATCCGTTCATGGCCGCGGCGCTGTCGCAGCGCGTGACCGGCGAGCGCGTCGATGTGGAGGACGTCGATTAAGCGGCGCCTCTCCCTGATGGTGCTGGCAGGGCTGGCGGGCGGCTGCGGCCAGCGTGCAGCACCGCCGTTCCCGGCGCCCGACCGCCCGGTCGCCCGCATCGTCTCCGCGCGCTGGTCGACCGAGGAAGCGCGTGACCGCAAGAACGAAGCCGGCGAGGTGATGGACAAGGCGCGGATCGCGCCCGGCATGACCGTCGCCGACATCGGCGCGGGTGAAGGCTATTACACGATCCGCCTGGCCCAGCGCGTCGGCGCGAGCGGGCGCGTGCTCGCCGAAGACATCGTCCCCGCGACGCGCGATGCGCTGGCCGAGCGGGTGACGCGCGAGCGGCTGCAAAGCGTCTCCGTCCGGCTCGGCGAGCCCGCCGACCCGAAACTGCCGGCGGGCAGCTTCGACCGCGTGCTCATGATCCACATGTATCACGAAATCGAGCAGCCCTATGAGTTCCTCTGGCGGATGCGCCCCTCGCTCAAGCCCGACGGGCTGGTGATCGTCGTCGATGCCGACCGTCCGACCCAGAACCACGGCACGCCGCCCGCGCTGCTGAAATGCGAATTCGCCGCGGTCGGCTATCAGCTGGTATCGACCGACGACATGCCGTCTGCCGGCGGCTATCTGGCCGCGTTCAAGGCCGTCGGCCCGCGCCCCGACCCGAGCGCGATCAAGGGGTGCCGGCTGCGCTGACGCGGTGCGCCGCAACATCCGGTTCGGACATGATTTTCCGCGTTCGCTCGCGCCATCGACCTATCGCCGCTGCGTGATTCAGCGTACGCTGGCCGCTGTTCGTTTCAGAGTCGGCAGCGAGGGGGATTGGCCGTGGCGCAGGACGATTACGACGACCTCGATCTCGATCCTGCCGCACCGATCGGCGACCCCAGCGCCGATGGCGAGCGGCTGGCCAATTTCGGCGATTCGGTCGCCAATGCCGATGTCGAGCGCGCCGATTTCGGACTGCTTGGCCTGGCGAAGGCGGCCCCGGGTCCGATGCCGATCGACACGGCCAAGGCGCTCGCTTTCCTGAACGCCTGCATGACCAGCCAGCCGCGCGTGCAATATGGGCTGGGCGCCAAAATCCCGAACGACACCGCGCAGCCGGGTCGCGATTTCACCAAGGTCGATTGCAGCGGCTTCGTGCGCGCGGCGATCCGCCGCTCGACTTCGCCCAAGGTCGCTTTCCCCGACGGGTCGGTGGTGCAGCACGACTGGGTGCGCGATCAGGGCTATGCGCGGCAGACGCTCGCCGACGGCAAGCTTGAGGACGGCCATGTCCGCATCGCTTTCCTCTCGCCCGCCGACAGCCCCAGCCGGATCGGCCATGTCGTGCTGATTTTGAACGGCAAGACGCTCGAAAGCCACGGCGGGGTCGGCCCCGACAGCCGGCCGTGGACCGGGGCGGGCTGGCAGGCCAAGGCAAGGGTCTACCTGCTCAAATAGCGCGGGGTCGGGTGGCGCTGTGTGCGGCACGCATCGGGCTTGGCCTGCCGCCTGCGCCGCGCTAGCGTTCGCAGATGCACGCCTATCACGATCTGATGCAGCGCATCCTCGACGACGGGGTCGAGACCGCCGACCGCACCGGGGTCGGTACGCTGTCGGTGTTCGGCCACCAGATGCGGTTCCGGCTCAGCGACGGTTTTCCGCTTGTCACCACCAAGAAGCTGCATCTGCGATCGATCATCATCGAGCTGCTGTGGTTCCTGCGCGGCGACACCAATGTCCGCTGGCTGCAGGACCGCAAGGTCAGCATCTGGGACGAATGGGCCGATGACGCGGGCGATCTCGGCCCTGTCTACGGCAAGCAGTGGCGCGACTGGGCGACGCCGGACGGCGGCCATGTCGACCAGATCGCCGAGCTGATCCGCCAGATCCGCGAGACCCCGGCGTCACGGCGGCAGATCGTGTCGGCGTGGAACCCGGCCGACCTGCCGCGGATGGCGCTCGCGCCCTGCCACTGCCTGTTCCAGACGCATGTCGCGAACGGCAAGCTGTCGCTCCAGCTTTACCAGCGTTCCGCTGACGTGTTTCTCGGCGTGCCGTTTAATATCGCCAGCTACGCGCTGCTGACGCACATCTTGGCGCAACAATGCGGGCTGGAGCCGGGCGACTTCATTTGGACCGGGGGCGATTGCCATTTGTACCTGAACCATCTGGAGCAAGCACGGCTGCAACTCACGCGGACGCCGGGGCCGCTGCCGCGCCTCGAGATCCTGCGCCGCCCCGACGCGATCGATGATTACGAGTATGAGGATTTCGCGATCCACGATTATGTCGCCGATCCGCACATCAAGGCGCCGGTGGCGGTTTGATCACCTTCTTCCTCGCCCGTGCCGACAATGGCGTGATCGGCGCCGACGGAAAGATTCCCTGGCACCTTCCCGCGGACCTGAAGCGGTTCAAGACCATGACGATGGGCCTGCCGATGATCATGGGCCGCAAGACGTTCGAGAGCTTTCCGGCGCCTTTGCCCGGAAGGCGCCATATCGTCCTCACGCGCTGTCCGGATTGGCGGGCGGCAGGGGCGGAGGTTGCACATGATCCGGACAGCGCGCTGGCCCTCGCAGGGGCAAATGCGGCGGTGATCGGGGGCGCGGAGGTCTATGCGCTGTTCCTGCCGCGCGCCGACCGCATCGAGCTGACCGAAGTGCATCTCTCGCCGCCGGGCGATGCGATCGTCCCGCCGCTCACCGGCTGGCGCGAGATTGCGCGCGACGATTTTGCCGCTGAGGGCGCGCGCCCCGCCTATAGCTTCGTGACGCTCGCGCCCCTATAGCCCGTGCTCATGGAGCGCCTTGACGGGGGTGCCGAGGTGCCCGGACCTTTGCGTGGCGGCATCGTGGCGCTGGGCAATTTCGACGGCTTTCACCTCGGCCATCAGGCGGTCGTCGGGCAGGCGCGCGAGCGGGCGCGGGCCGAGGGGCGGCCGCTGCTCGTCGCGACCTTCGATCCGCACCCGGTGCGCTTCTTCAAGCCCGATGCCGCGCCCTTTCGGCTGACGACGCTCGACCAGCGTGCGCGGCTGTTTGCGGAGGCGGGCGCCGATGCGATGGTCGTGTTCGGCTTCGACGCCGCGCTGGCGGGACTGAGTGCCGAGGCCTTTGTCGCGCAGCGGCTGGTGGCCGGGCTGGGTGTCGCCGGCGTCGTGACGGGCGATGACTTCACCTTCGGCAAAGGCCGTGGCGGCAATGTCGCGGTGCTGGCGGCGCTCGGCGATCGCCACGGCTTCACCGTCGATACCGTCGGCGCGGTCGGGGCGGGCGGCGAGGCGGTGTCGTCGAGCCGCATCCGCGCGCTGCTGAAGGCGGGCGATCCGGCGGGCGCCGCAGCGCTGCTCACCCGCCCCTTCGCGATCGAGGGCGTGGTGCAGCACGGCGACAAGCTCGGCCGCACGATCGGCTATCCAACCGCCAATGTCGCGCTCGGCAATTACCTGCGGCCCGCTTACGGCATCTATGCGGTCCGGGTGCGGCTCGACGACGGGCGGGTGGTGGGCGGCGCCGCCAATCTCGGCATCCGCCCGAGCTTCGATCCGCCCAAGGAGCTGCTCGAAGCCTATCTGTTCGATTTTGCCGAGGATCTGTACGGGCGGGTGATCGAAGTCGCGCTGATCGACTATCTGCGCCCCGAAGCTAAGTTCGACAGCCTCGACGCGCTGACCGTGCAGATGGACGCCGATTGCGCCGAAGCGCGGCGTCGGCTCGCTCAGACCGGATAGGCCAGCATCGCGCTGACGACGAAGCCGCCCCAGCATGCGGTCGGCACCAGCAGCCACGGTGAGCGCGGATCGCGTACCCGCATCACCGCAATCGCGAACAGCACGGTTGCAACGATCTGCACCGTTCCCCAGAACGCCGCCGGTCCCATCTGCAACCCGCCGGTATAGAAGGGATAGGCAAGGCAGGCCGCCGCGAGCCAGAACGGCATCCACGATCGCCAGCCCGCGTCGCCGCTTTCGCGCAAATAGAGCCAGCGTGCCGCGCCCATCAGCGCGAGCAGCGTCACCCAGACCAGGCCGATGACATAATCGGGCGGCAGCACCGGAATTCCCCGCTGTGCTTCGGCGGTCGTGCCCGCCCAGCCGACGCTGAAGAGGAAGGCGTTGAGCGCAACCGTGATGGCGGTGAGCAGCGCGACATTGGCAAAAAGCCCGGCGCGGTGACGGTTGTTGAGCAACGAGGGGAACATTCAAAATCTCCTGACGAATCGCGGAGCGCGCCCTTTGACAATAAAATATTTCATATGCAATATTAAAAAGGTGGGGCGTTGCTCGGGCGCGAGGCGACTGGCAAGGCGAGGCATGGCGAGGACTCAAGGCGCACGCGGGCACGACTATGACGGGAAGCGCGCGAGCCTGATCGCGGCGATGCACGCCCGCCTCGTTGCGCGTGACCTGCCGCCGCCGTCGCTGCGCGAGCTGGCGGCGGCGGCGGGTGTGACGATGCCGACGCTTCGGCATTATTTCGGCAAGCGCGACGACGTGGTGATCGCGGTACTCGAAGCGATTGGCGAAGCGGGGGCGGTGCATCTGGCCGAAGCGGCGGCGACCGAGCTGCCCTTTGCCGAATCGATCGCGGCGGCGCTGCGGCACGTGCTCGCCGGGCTGCGGCAGGGGCTCGACGACGTTCACATGCTGGGCTTGCGCGAAGGCATGGGCCAGGCACGGCTCGGTCCGGCCTATCTTGATGCGATCCTCGAGCCGAGCCTGCAAGCAATCGAGGCCCGACTCGCGGCGCACCAGACGCGCGGCGAGATGCGCCACGGCAATCCCCGCCACGCGGCGCTGGCGCTGCTATCGCCGCTGGTGATCGCGGCACTGCATCAGACCGCGCTGGGCGGTGATACCGAGCGACCGCTTGATCTCGATGCGCTCGCCAGGGAACTTGCGGCGGCGTTCGTTCGCGCGCACGCGCCGGTAACGCCAGCGACGATCAGTTGAAGCGGAAGCGGTAGCTGAGCGCAGCGCCGATCGACACCTGGTTGCGGCTGCCGAAGCGGCTGGTGGTGATCGGCGATCCGGCCGCCTGGTCGATCAGGCGGCTGTAGCTGGCGAACACCGTTGCGTTCCACTTCGGGCTCAGCCGCCGCGACGCGAAGCCCGACACGCCGATGTCGTTCAGGCCCGCGCCCGGATTGTATGCGCGCAGGCCACTCGTCAGCGCGGCGGCGGGCGTCACACCATAATAATTGCGGAAATAGGTCGCGTCGGCAAAGCGGATGCGGCCGCCGTAGCCGAGCGTCCATTTGCCCTTCAGCTCGACCCGGCGCAGCGACAGATCGGCGAGCGTGCCGTTATGGCCGCTCACCGCCTTGCGCACCTCGAGCTGGAGCGTCGTGAAGAGCGACGGCTGATAGGCAACGAAACCGCCCGCTTCGACCGTAAAGCCGATCCGTCGCAGCCCCGGGAACACCGCGATGTCGCGCGTCGTCCGCCCGAATTCGGGGCGCAGGATCGGCCCCGCGCGCAGCCGCTTCGTGTTGATCAGGTTATAGCCGATGCCGGTCTGCACCGAGGCGAAGAATTCATTCTTGTAGCGGATGTCGAGCTGCGGGATCGGCAGGATGCGCAGGCCGTTGCTGCCCGGAAATTCGGGCACCGCGAGCAGGCCGGGGCCGAAATCGATCTGCCAGCCCGGGGGATAGGGGCCGAAGCTGATCGGCGCGGGCTTGCGCGGCGGCTTCGCAGGCGCGGGCTGGGTCGGCGCGGGCGAAGCCTGCACTTCCGCCACCAGTTCAGTCGCTGCCACGTCGGCCTCTGGCGCTGCGGTCGGCGCCGCCATGCCAAGCGCGACTGCGGCCAGTATCAATCCGTGCGTCATCACGATTCCCCAGATCCCAATGCGGCGCTTTCTCTACATTGCCTTTCCTCAATCTCAAGCTGGTTGATGGGCTGTGTCGCGATCCGCGTGACGAACGCGCGCCGACGCGGTAAGGCCTGCGCCCCATGACCGACACGACGTCCGAAAAGCGCGACTGGCGCGATACCGTCTTCCTGCCGAAGACCGATTTCCCGATGAAGGCGGGCCTGCCGCAGAAGGAGCCGGGCATTCTGGCCAAGTGGCAGGAAGCGGGGCTGTACGACCGGCTGCGTGCGGCGCGGCGGGGTCGGGAGAAGTTCATCCTCCACGACGGCCCGCCCTATGCCAATGGCGACATGCATATCGGCCATGCGCTGAACCATATCCTGAAGGACATGGTGGTCCGCACGCAGACCCTGCTCGGCAAGGATGCGCCGTACGTGCCCGGCTGGGATTGCCACGGCCTGCCGATCGAATGGAAGGTCGAGGAACAGTACCGCAAGGCGAAGAAGGCCAAGCCGTTGCTCACCGGCAGCGGGCGCGACGAGGCGGCGGTGAAGGCGTTCCGCGACGAATGTCGCGCCTATGCGCAAAGCTGGGTCGATACCCAGCGCGGCCAGCTCCAGCGCCTCGGCATCATGGGCGATTGGGACCACCCCTACCTCACCATGCAGAAAGAGAGCGAGGCGGTGATCGTCGCCGAGCTGCTGAAGCTGGCCGAGGCGGGGAACCTCTACCGCGGCTCGAAGCCGGTGATGTGGTCCCCGGTCGAGCAGACCGCGCTCGCCGAGGCGGAGGTCGAATACGAGGACATCACCTCGACCCAGATCGACGTGGCCTTCGAGATCGTTGAATCGCCGATCCCCGAACTGGTCGGCGCCCACGCGGTGATCTGGACGACGACGCCATGGACGATCCCGGTGAACCAGGCTTTGGCCTATGGGCCGGAGGTTGAGTATGTGCTCGTCAGCTTCGAGTATGAATCGGCTGAACTGGACGAGCTTCCGGGCGACGACTATTTCGAGGTCTGGGAGAAATTGCGCGACGCGAATCCGGACCTCTGGACATTTCATCATGAGCGGCTGGTCGCGGCCGACCTCGTCAATGCTCTCGCAATGCGGATCCAGACGAGAATGAAGCAGTTGTCGGCTGCGGGGCTGATCCCGGCCGGATCCGTCGTGGTAAATCGGAACCTCGACGAGGCGTCGGGTGAGCCGCAGTACAGGTTCAAAGGCTCTGACCTCGCCGGCACCCTCGCCCGCCACCCGATGCACCACCTCGGCGGGTTCTACGCGGCCCCGCGTCCGCTGCTGCCCGGCGATTTCGTCACCACCGATAGCGGCACCGGCCTCGTCCACATGGCGCCCGATCACGGCGAGGACGACTTCGAGCTGTGCAAGGCGCACGGCATCAACCCCGTTTTCGCGGTAATGGACGACGGGCGCTACCGCGACGACTGGGGCTGGCTCGGCGCCGCCGACGAGCGCCGCATGAGCGTCATCAACCCCAAGTTCAACGCGCCCGACGGGCCGATCTGCTCCGACCTGCGCAAAGTCGGCGCGCTGCTCGCGGCAAGTGCGGACTACGCGCATTCCTACCCGCACTCGTGGCGCTCCAAGGCCAAGGTGATCTTCCGCTGCACCCCGCAATGGTTCGTGCCGATGGACCGGAGCCTGGCCAGCGACCATCCGAGGGATGGTCGCAAGGCGGAGGTCGGCGCGCAAAGCGCGGCGGGAGTGCTGAGCGGTGGGGAGGATGCCCGTGTCTCGACTTCGCTCGACACTAACGGTGTTGACACCATTGCCACACAGCTACCGCTCGTCCCGAGCGAAGTCGAGGGGCAGGCGCCAAGCGACACCCTCCGCACCCGCGCGCTCGCAGCCATCGCCGCGACTCGCTTCACGCCCGAAAAGGGTCGCAACCGCATCGGGTCGATGGTCGAGGGGCGGCCCGACTGGGTACTGTCGCGTCAGCGCGCCTGGGGCGTGCCGATCACGCTGTTCGTGCGGCCCGACGGTTCGTACCTGCAAGACCCCGCCGTCAACGCCCGCATCGTCGCGGCGGTGAACGCGGAAGGCATGGACGCGTGGAACAGCGCCAACAAGGCGGCGTTCCTCGGCCCCGATCACGACCCCGCCCATTTCGAGATGGTCACCGACATTCTCGACGTGTGGTTCGATTCGGGGTGCACCCACGCCTTCGTGCTCGAAAGCGGCCGCTGGCCCGATCTGCAATGGCCGGCTGACCTTTATCTCGAAGGCAGCGATCAGCATCGCGGCTGGTTCCAGTCGTCGCTCCTCGAATCATGCGTCACGCGCGGGCGAGCGCCCTATGACCAGGTGCTGACCCACGGCTTCACGATGGATGCGAAGGGCATGAAAATGTCCAAGTCGCTCGGCAACACGATCAATCCGCTCGATCTGATGCGCGATTACGGCGCCGACATCCTGCGGCTGTGGGCGCTGTCGGTCGATTTCACCGAGGACCACCGCATCGGCGACGAAATCCTGAAAGGCGTCGCCGACCAGTATCGCAAGCTGCGCAACAGCTTCCGCTATCTGCTCGGCGCGCTCGACGGGTTCGACGAGGCCGAGCGGGTGGCGGTGGCCGACATGCCCGAGCTCGAACGCTACATGCTCCATCTGCTGGCCGAGCTCGACGCAAAGCTGCGCGCGGCGGTGAACGATTTCGACTTCAACAGCTATACAAGGCTGCTGAGCGATTTCGCGAACAACGATCTGTCGGCCTTCTACTTCGATATCCGCAAGGACTCGCTTTATTGTGACGCGCCCGACAGCGTGAAGCGCCGCGCGTGCCGCACCGTGTTCGACACGCTGTTCCACGCGCTGGTGCGCTATGCCGCGCCGGTGCTGGTCTTCACGGCGGAGGAAGTGTGGCAGACGCGCTACCCCGACAGCGAGAGCGTGCATCTGCTCGAGTGGCCGGTGCTGCCAGAGTTGTCCGCCGAAGATCAGGAATATGCCTTCCGGATGCGGTGGGAGCGGATTCGCGAGGCGCGCGCACGTGTTACGGCCGCGATCGAAGAATTGCGCCGTGGCAAGGTGCTTGGCTCCAGCCTTGAAGCGAAGGTCATCTATCGCACCACCGATTCCGCGACGGCAGAAACCTTGCAGGACCAGGCGGTCGATTTCGCTGAAGTCTGCATCGTTTCCGAAATGGAAGTCCAAGGCCACGCTGACGGGGAACTGCGCGAGGTGACGGTCGTGCGCACCGCCCAACACAAATGCGGCCGCTGCTGGCGGCTGCTGCCCGAAGTCGTCGAGGACGGCGATCTCTGCAACCGCTGCACCGAGGTGGTCGCATGAAGCTTCCCTTTGCCGGCCTCTCGACCGCTGCGGCGGCGTTCGGCCTCGACCAGTTCCTGAAATGGCTGACCACCGGGCCGATGCAGCTCAACACGCTCGCCGCGCCGGCGGTCGACCTGTTGCCGATCTTCCGCGTGCGCTTCGTCGCCAATGACGGCGTTTCGCTCGGCCTGCTGCGCGCCGGGACCGAGGAAGCGCGCTGGGCGCTGGTCGCGCTGACCGGGGTGATCGCGATCGGCGTGCTGGTGTGGATGTGGCGCGAACCGCGCCGGGGCGATCAGGCGGCGCTCGGCCTGGTGCTCGGCGGTGCGCTCGGCAACATCCTCGACCGGGTCCGGCTGGGCTATGTCGTCGACTTCGCCGATCTGCACTTCGGCGACTGGAGCCCGTTTTTGGTCTTCAATCTGGGCGACGCGGCGATTACGGTGGGCGTGCTCATTCTGCTGGCGCGCGCGTTGCTGACGCGCGAGAAGGCGCCGGTGGAAACGCCACGGGCGACTGCGGCGGACAATGGATCGGTGGGATCGGTGGAGAATGACAATGCGTAAATTTGTGCCGGTCGCCGTATTGGTCGGCGTGTCGCTCTCGCTGGCGGGCTGTGGCGGGGGCAACGGCCTCAACCGCGCCAAGCCCGACGAATATGCGGTCGCGCGCCAGGCGCCGCTCGTGATCCCGCCCGATTACGCGCTGGTGCCGCCCAAGCCCGGCGCCGCGCGTCCGCAGGACAACAACCCCAGCGTGCTCGCGCTCGAAGCGCTGTTCGGCGGCCCGGCCGCGCGCAGCATCGGCGAGCAGGCGGTGATCAACAACGCCGGCGGCGACACGATTGCGCCGGGCGTGCGCTCCGAGGTCGGCGATCCCGAAACCAATGTCGTCGACAAGGGCGCTACCACGCGCGATATCGTCGCCGCCCCCGAAGGCGACGGCCAGACCGCGACGACCAAGACGCCGCAATAAGCCGATGTTCACCGCCGACGGGCCGCGCCGACCGGCACGGCCCGCCCGCGCGGTCAGAATGCGGCGGTCAGCGACACCACCACCGTGCCGTTCGCGATCGATCCGCGATTGGCCTGTCCCCGCGTGAAATTCGGGAACAGATAGGATGAATTGCGCGTCGTGATGTCGGTATCGACATAGGACACGTTGAACGTCAGCATCTTGTAGGTCACGTCGCTGCCCAGCGACCAGTCGGTATAGGAACCGGTCGGCGCCACGCTGGTGCCGTTCGGGCCAAGACCGGGGTTGCCCCAGCTGTGGCCGATGTGCGCCTTCAACGTGAATGGCGTCTTGGGGACGCCGACGGCGGCATCGCCTGCGACATAGATGTTGTCCTCGCGGTCGCCCGGGCGGCTGCGCGGCGTGTTGCTCCAGTTGCCAAGCGCAAGCTGCGGCGGCGCGTAGTAGGCACTGCCGGTCAGCGACGCCGGGCCGAGCTGGCCGGTATATTTGCCGTAGAATTCGACATAATCGGTCAGCGTCGCACCGCCCGGATAATTATACCAGGTCAGCCCGACATCGGCAGTGCCCGGCCCGAGCTTGTGCTTGAAGCCGCCGATCACGTCGAGTTCGAGGTTGGGGCCGCCAAAGGTGCCCCAGCCGGCCAGGTTCGACGCGAACAGGCCGACGTAGAGCCCGCTCTTGTGCGAAACGGTAAGCGTGCCCTGCAGTGTCGGCTTGGTGTCCGAATGTGACACGCCGCGCAGCCGGTAATCGCTGGCGAGCGTGACACCGCCGTTGATCGTGATCGCCGGTGGCGGATCGGTTTCGTCGGCCAGCGCCGGCGTGGCAGTGAAGGCGAGCGAGAGCACGCCGAGGGTGGAAAGAGTGAAGCGCATCGGATCCCCCGAAAATGAGATGACGATGTCCCCGCCTGCTACAGCCGCAGCCACGTCTGTCAGGGACATGTCCCTCGCGTAGCTTGACGGCCTTAACGCAAGACTGCCAACCGATGCTGCGTTGCACAAGAAAAATCGGTCCGGGTGCCCGATATGGGCATGGCGCTATGGCGTTGGTGCAACAGCTCAGGCGGCGCGAAAGCGCGCCAGCCCCGCATCGAGATCGGCAATCAGATCGTCGGGGTCTTCCAACCCGATCGACAGCCGCACCAATGGCCCGCCGAATTCGCGCTTGGTCGCGGTGCGATAACGCTGCGGATCGACCGGGATCGCGAGGCTTTCGAAGCCGCCCCAGCTATAGCCCAGGCCGAAAAGCTCCAGCCCGTCGAGCATCGCTGCGCGGGCGGTATCGCTGCCGCCGTTAAGGACAATGCCGAACAGTCCCGAGCTGCCGCGGAAATCGCGGACGAAATGCTCGTGGCCGGGGCAGGACGGAAGCGCCGGGTGGAGCACCTGCGCGACTTCAGGCCGGGTGCTGAGCCACTGCGCGATCTTGAGCGCACTCGCTTCATGCTGGGCGAGGCGGATCGCCATCGTGCGAAGGCCACGCGACCCGAGCCAGCAATCATCGGCGCTGGCGACCTGGCCGAGCTGGAAACTCGTGTCGCGCAGCTTGGCGAAATGGCCCGGTCCGGCGGTCACGCTGCCCAGCATCACGTCGGAATGTCCGGCGACATATTTGGTGCACGCCAGGATCGACAGGTCGATGCCTTTTTCGATCGCCGGAAACAGCAGCGGCGTCGCCCAGGTGTTGTCGAGCAGCGTCACCAGCCCGCGCGCCTTGGCGACGCCGACGATCGCGGGCAGGTCCATCACTTCGAAGGTCAGGCTGCCGGGGCTTTCGAGCAGGATCGCGCGGGTATCGGCACCGATCAGGTCGGCGATGCCTGCACCGATCAGCGGATCGTAGAAACGCGCCGCGATGCCCAGGCGCTTGAGCAGCCCGGTCGCCATGCTGCGCGTCGGGTCATAGGCGCTGTCGGCGATCAGCACTTCGTCGCCGGGCGAAAGCACCGACAGCAGCGCCGCTGCGATTGCCGCCACGCCTGAGCAATAGAGGAAGGTCCCTTCCGCGCCCGGCTCCAGCTCGGTCAGCGCATCGGCAAGGCTCCACTGCGTCGGCGTGCCGCGACGACCGTAGAACAGCCGGTGGTGCGTGTCGCGTCCCGCCGCGCGCATCTCGGCGACCGACTCATACAGAATCGTCGACGCGCGCCAGACGGGAACGTTGACGATCCCCCGCGTCCATTCCTTGCGCCTACCGGCGGTGACGACGCGCGTTCTGGCGCGCCGCCCGTCGCCGTGGCCGCCGTCGCTCACGCCGCGCCCATGGCCTTCGGCGTCGTGCGGTCGGCGCCCCATTCGGACCAGCTGCCGTCATAAAGCGCGGCGCTGTTGCCGAGCAGATGTGCGGCGAACACCAGCACGCCGGCGGTGATGCCCGAGCCACAGGTGGCGACGACCGGCTTCGACAGGTCGATGTCCGCCGCGTCGAAAGCGGCCTTCAGCGCGTCCTTCGACTTCCAGGTGCCGTCGTCGTTGAACAGCGTCGCGTAATGGAGGTTTTTCGACCCCGGGATATGGCCCGCATGCGTCGCCGGGCGCGGATCGGGCTCTTCGCCGGTGAAGCGCGCGGGACTGCGCGCGTCGACGACCTGTTCGGCGCCCGAATCGAGATTGGCCTTCATCTGATCGAGCGTGCGCACACCCTTGTCATCGGCCCAGACGGTGAAGTGGCGGTGGCGCAGGCTTTCCTTGCCGGTCGCAATCTCGCGCCCTTCGGCCTTCCACTTGGCAAGACCGCCGTCGAGGATCGCGACATCGTGCGCGCCGAAGGTACGGAGCATCCACCATGCCCGCGCTGAAGTGTGCAGCGGCGAATCGTCATAGAGCACGATCCGGCTGCCGTCGCCGAGGCCGAGCGACTGCATGCGGCTCGCGAACTTTTCCGGACTGGGCAGCATCGAGGGCAGCGGGTTCGACAGATCGGCGATTTCGGCGAGGTCCATGAAGACGGCGCCGGGGATGTGTCCGGCTTCATATTCGGCGGCGGCGTCGCGCTTGTGCTCGGGCAGGAAATAACTGGCATCGACGACGCGCAGGTCGCTTGCGGAAAGTTCGTTCGCCAGCCATTCGGTCGTCACCAACGCATCCATTGCCATCTCCTGATCTTGTCGGCCTTTCCTAGCCGCGCAGGGTCGCGCCGTCGAGGCTGTCGAGAAACGCCGCCGCCGACGCCCGCAGCGCGGCCTGCGTCGTCGTGTCCATCTTCGCCCAGCTGCGATAGGGCATTGCGAGGCGCGGGTTGCGGCCGAGCTTACCTTGGTTGCGCGCGAGGAAATCCCAGTAGAGCGCATTGAACGGGCAGGCATCGGAGCCGGTACGTGCCCTAACGTCATAACGGCAAGACCGGCAATAATCGGACATGCGGTCGATATAGGCGCCCGAGGCGGCATAGGGTTTCGACGACAACAGCCCGCCATCGGCGAACTGGCTCATGCCGATCGTATTGGGCGCCTCGACCCACTCATAGGCATCGGCATAGACCGCGAGATACCATTCATGGACTTCGCGCGGATCGGCGCCGATCAGCATCGCGAAGTTGCCGGTCACCATCAGCCGCTGAATGTGATGGGCATAAGCGAGATCGAGCGTCTGGCCGATCGCCTGGGCCAGACAGTGCATCTCGGTATCGCCGGTCCAGTAGAAATCGGGGAGCGGACGCGTCGCCTCGAGGAAGTTACGCGCGGTATAGCCCGGCCCTTCGTGCCAGTAGATGCCGCGCATATAGTCACGCCAGCCGATGATCTGCCGGATGAAGCCTTCAGCGGCGTTGAGTGGCACGCGCCCGTCGCGATAGCGCCCTTCGACCGCGCGGCACAGGTCGAGCGGGTCGAGCAGTCCGGCATTCAGATAGGGCGACAGCACTGAATGCCACAGATGCGGCTCGCCGGTGAGCATCGCGTCCTGATAGTCGCCGAAGCTTGCGAGCGCGTGATCGAGGAAATGCGCCTGCTGGCGCAGCGCATCGGCGCGGGTGACGGCGTAATCAAACCCGTCGAGGCGACCGGGGTGGTCGCCGAATTGGCGTGCGACCAGCGCCAGCACCTCGCGGGTAACGGCGTCCGGGGCGAACGAGAGCGGGCGCGGCATCATCAGGTCGCGCGGGGCGGGCTTGCGGTTCTCGGCGTCGAAATTCCACTGGCCGCCGACCGGTTCATCGCCGTCCATCAGCAGCCCGGTCTTCCGGCGCATATCGCGGTAGAAGAATTCCATCCGCAATTGCCTGCGCGCTGCCGCCCAGCTGTCGAACTCGGCGTGGCTGGCGACGAAGCGCCGGTCCTCGCGCACCTCGACCGGCAGGCCAAAGCGCGTCGCCCAGCCGTCGATCATCGCCGCCACGCGCCACTCGCCGGCCTCGGTGACCGTGATCGATTCGGGCTGCCAGCGTTCGACCGCGCGCGCGACTTCGCCGGTGAAGCTTCCCGAATTGGTGGGATCGTCGAGCCTTACGTAATCGACCTGCCAGCCATCGGCGCGCAGAGCATCGGCATGGTGCCGCATCGCCGAAAGGATGAAGGCGATCTTGCGCTGGTGGTGCGCGACGTATGTCCCTTCCTCGGCGACTTCCATCATCAGCAGCCGGTCATGCGCGCGGTCGGCGCCTTCGAGCGATGACAGGTCGAGCGACAATTGGTCGCCAAGGACGGGAATCAGGCGGCGGACGTGCATCGTGACTTCACATCGCAGCCGATGCGATTAAATCCAAGTCGATGACGCCCAAATACCTAGGTCAGGCCAGCGCGCTGCCGACGTCGCCCGAGGCGGCGGTGCTCGATTACGTGCCCAATCCGCGCGCCAGCACGCGCTACATGGTGCGGTTCGTCTCGCCCGAATTCACGTCGCTGTGCCCGGTCACCGCGCAGCCCGATTTTGCGCATCTGGTGATCGACTACGTTCCCGACGCGACGATCGTCGAGTCGAAATCGCTCAAGCTTTTCCTGGGGTCGTTCCGCAACCATCAGGCCTTTCACGAGGATTGCACGGTCGGCATCGGCATGCGGCTGTTCCAGGAAATGATGCCTCATTGGCTGCGGATCGGCGGTTACTGGTATCCGCGCGGCGGCATCCCGATTGACGTCTTCTGGCAGTCGGGCCCGCCGCCCGAGGGCGTATGGGTGCCGCCACAGGACGTGCCGGGCTATCGCGGACGCGGCTGATCGCGCAATTCGAACGCCCCGTGCAACAAAGCGCTTGATCTTGGTTGGTTGCAGTGCAGCATGCGCGCAACCATATGTATCTCCAGCAGTTGGGAGTCCATCGTTCACCAGGGCGCGGTGCCGCACCGAGCCGCAAGAGGATAGGTCAATGTCGTCAGCCACCCGGCGCGAAGATGCCGTCAAGCATATCGCCCTCATCGGCAATTTCCTGCCGCGCAAATGCGGCCTGGCGACGTTCACGACCGATACCTACAACGCCCTGCGCGGCGCTTTTCCCGATCTGCGCGTCGACGTTTATGCGATGGACGACCACCCCGGTCGCTATGCCTATCCGCCGCAGGTGATCGGCGCGATCGCGCAGAACGATCCCGACGCCTATCGCGCGGCTGCGCGTACAATCGAAGCTTCAGGCGCGCGGGCGGTGTGGCTGCAGCATGAATATGGCATCTTCGGCGGATCAGCAGGCGAGCACATCCTGTCACTGCTCGACCGCATCACCTTGCCGGTGATTGTCACGCTTCACACCGTACTCGAGCAACCGAACCCCGATGAACGCCGGGTGATGGAAGCGCTGCTGCGCCGCGCGGCGCGCGTGGTGGTGATGGGCGAGCGCGGTCGCGAAATATTGACCCGCGTCTATGGCGCAGCCGATCGCCAGATCGTGACCATTGCCCATGGCGTGCCCGACCGCACCTTTGCCGACACCGCGCTCTTCAAACCGCGCTTCGGCTGGCAGGGCAAGCAGGTCATCTTCACCTTCGGTCTGCTCGCGCCGGGCAAGGGTATCGAAACGATGATCGAGGCAATGCCCGCGATCGTCGCCGCGCACCCGAAGGCACACTATATGGTGCTCGGCGCCACCCACCCCAATCTCGTGGCCCATGAAGGCGAAGCATATCGCGAGCGGCTGAAGGCGCTCGCGGTCGAGCGCGGAGTCGCCGATCATGTCTCCTTCATCGACGCGTTCGTCGAACATGAGGAACTGATCGACTATCTCCAGGCGGCTGACATCTATGCGACGCCGTACACCAATCCGGCGCAGATCACCTCGGGCACGCTGTCCTATGCGGTCGGTGTCGGCAAGGCGGTGGTGTCGACACCCTATGTCCACGCAACTGAAATTCTGGCCGATGGCCACGGGGTGCTCGTCGAATTCGGCGACAGTGCCGGGTTTGCCTGGGCAATCAACGCGTTGCTCGATTCGGACGAGGAGCGCGCGGCGCTGTCGGCGCGTGCCTATGCGCGCGGCCGGACGATGCTGTGGCCGTGCCTTGCAACGAAAGCGGTTAAGGAAATAGCCGCAATGCTGGAACAGGCGCCGCGCCGGCTGGCCAAACCCGCGCCGGCGCCCGCAATCGCGCCGCTGGCGGCCGATTTCACGGCCGTCGAGCGGATGAGTGATGCGACGGGCATGCTTCAGCACGCGATTTATTCGGTGCCCGATCGCCGCCACGGCTATTGTATCGACGACAATGCGCGTGCGCTGATGCTGGTCGCGAAGATGGACTTGCCCGAGACAAGCGCCGACAAATGGATGACGATCTACGCGGCGTTCGTGCAACATGCGTGGAACCCCGATGCGCGCCGTTTCCGCAATTTCATGCGTTTCGATCGCGAATGGTGCGAAGATGTCGGTTCGGAGGACTCGAACGGCCGCACCTTGTGGGCAATCGCCACGGTCGTTCGCCACGCGAAGCTGCGCAAGCACCGCGACTGGGCAATGGCAATGTTCGATCAGACCGCGTCGCTCGCGCTCGAGCTCGGCAGCCCGCGTGCTCAAGCCTTTGCGATGCTGGGCGCGTGCGAGATCCTGGCCTGCGTTCCCGGCCATGCGCTTGCGACCAGGATTCTCGAACGGTTCAGCGCCGAGCATCTGGCGTTGCTGGCCGAAGCGCGGCGTCCCGAGTGGGAATGGTTCGAAATCGTGCTGGCCTATGACAATGCGCGGCTGCCCGAGGCAATGATCCGGGCCGGCAAGGCGCTCGACCGCCCCGATCTGGTCGCGACCGGCATCGCGACGCTCGACTGGATCATGGCACGGCAGACTTCGCCCGAAGGGCGGTTCCGCGCGGTTGGCACCGAAAGCTTCGGCCGGGCCTATGCCGCGCCGCTGCCGTTCGACCAGCAACCGCTGGAGGCGCAGGCGACGGTCGAGGCCTGTGCCGCGGCGTTCGACGCAACCCGCGACCCGCGCTGGATCGACGAAGCGATGCGCGCCTATCGCTGGTTCCTCGGCGCGAACGACCTCGATCTGGCGCTGGCATCGGGCGAGGACGGCGGCTGCTACGACGGGCTGACGCCAAGCGGGCTCAATCGCAATCAGGGCGCGGAATCGATCCTGGCCCTGCAATTGGCCTCTTGCACGATTTCAGCACTTTCAAAACGGCGCGAGTCCGTGGCAGGGGACGCCCGGGCAGCGGCCTGATCGAGATCAGGCGGCACGCCCCGGTATCACCTAAGCGGGGCGTTTGCTGCCAGTGCTCGACATCTTCAACCATCCATTGCGGCTGTATGCCGATCCCTCGCGGGTCGTCGTCCGCCCTTTCCATCTCGCCTGGCAGTCGAACGGCAACGGCCCGAGCCGCACCGAGCGGCTGGTGCGCGAAGTGCTCGACATGAGCCCGCGCGAAACGCACGATCAGCTCGCGCTCGTGCTGAAGGATTTCGAGGCGCGCCACTGGCAGACGCGGCGCGTGTTCATGACCCGCTACGCCGACATCTCGGCGCAACTGGGGCTCGACGATGCCGCGATTTCGGACGAGCGCCGCCAGCTGATCGGCGCCTATTTCTGCCACGAATACAGTTATGCCGCCGCCGCGCTGATGAACCCCAGCGTCGTCCCGCATTTCGACCAGAGCGGCATGCCGGCAGGATCGATGCGGATCCTGATGTCGATGCGCGCGGTGGGCGAGGGGCACATCAGCTCGGTCGCGTTCCGCGAAGGCATCATCACCGTTGCCAACGAGCTGAAGCTGGCGCCCGAGCCGCCGTTCGCGACCGCGACCGATGCCGCGGGCGCCGATGGCCGGACGCTGCCGTCGGGCGCTGTGACGGTCCATCGCCATCGCGACTCGACACTGTCGGGAACAGTGATCTTTCCGATCACCTCGGCGCAGTCGAAGGGGCTGGAGGATCTGCGGCTCGTGCAGTTCAGCCATGACGATGGCCGCATCGAATGGGTCGGCACCTACACCGCCTATAACGGCTCGCAGATCCAGTCCGAAATGCTGCGCACCACCGATTTCCGCGCGTTCGATCTGGTGCCGATGACAGGCTCGGCCGCGCGCAACAAGGGCATGGCGCTGTTCCCGCGCAAGGTCGGCGGCGACTACCTTACGATCGGACGGCAGGACGGCGAGAACCTGTTCCTCATCCGATCGGACAGCCTGACCCACTGGGACGAGGGCGCGATGCTGCTGACCCCCGAATATCCCTGGGAGCTGGTGCAGATCGGCAATTGCGGCGCGCCGATCGAAATCGACGAGGGCTGGCTGCTCTTGACTCACGGCGTCGGCGCGATGCGCAAATACTCGATCGGCGCGGTGCTGCTCGACAAGGACGATCCGTCGAAAGTGATCGGCCGCACGCGCGAACCGATCCTGGCGGCCGCCGATCAGGATCGCGAAGGCTATGTGCCGAACGTGGTCTATAGCTGCGGCGGCATTCGCCACGGCGACTGCATCTTCCTGCCCTATGGCGTCGCCGACAGTTCGATCGCCTTTGCCTTCGTCCCGATCGCGGCACTGCTCGCAGCGATGTAGCGCGCCGGTGCGTTTGCTGGCGTCCCGTTCAGGCCCGGTTTAGGCTCGGTGCGCTCAGGTGATGTCACGATAACAGGAGGTTTCGTCCGATGACCCGCAAGACTTCGATCCTCGCGCTCGCTGCGCTGGCGCTCGCGACGCCCGCGATCGCCCAGACCGCGCCTGAGGAAGCCCGCTTCGCGCAGGCGCAGGCGCGCTTCCAGCAGGAACTGCGCGTGTTCCAGCAGGAATTCGATCGTTATCAGGCGTGGCAGGCGAGCCGTCCGCGCTATGACGACCGGCGTTACGACGATCGCCGCGACACCCGTTATGATCCGCGCTACGACGACCGCGACGAAGGCGGCTATGATCCGTCGCGCTATTATCGCAACGGCCCCAACTACAACGAGCGCGTGCTGGCGCCCGACGACCGCGTCTATCGCGGCAGCGACGGCCGCTATTATTGCAAGCGCAACGACGGCACCACCGGGCTGATCATCGGCGCGGTCGGCGGCGGCATTCTGGGCAATGTGATCGACGGCGGCCGCTCGCGCGCGGTCGGCACGCTGCTCGGCGGCGGGATCGGCGCGCTGCTCGGCAAGTCGATCGACCAGAACAGTCAGCAGATCCGCTGCCGATGAGGTTACCGCGCTGAAGGGCTACACCCCAGCCGTTCGTATCGAGCGCAGTCGAGACACGACGCGCGCCGCTCGTGGCCTATCCCTCGACGGTGCTCGGGACGAACGGGTCGGGGATGACCCGACCGCCTTGGCGATACTGCAATCCGTCATTCCCGCGTAGGCGGGAATCCATACTTGCTGACGCTCGAATAAATCACGACCTTTGGCAGCTATGGATCCCCGCCTGCGCGGGGATGACGGCGTCTTGGCGCGAGCACTGGCTTACCCCTTGAACAGCCCGCCCAGCACGCCGCGCACGAGCTGACCGACCAACCCGCCACTTGCAGAGCCACGGCGTGATCCGGTGCCGAACACCGACTTCGCGACTTCGTTGGCAACCGTGCGGGTAATCGTCGTGGTCGCGGTGCGCGTCGCCGACGCCGCGATCTTGTTCCAGGGTGAATTGGCAGCAGCCTTTTCGGCGGCGATCCGCGCGCGTTCGGCTTCCTTGGCAGCGCGCGCGTCCTCCTTCGCCTTGATCGCGGCGGCCTTCTCGGCCTCGCTTGCCGCCTTCGCTTCGGCGGCGGCAGCGGCGGCTTCCTGCGCCTTGGCCCCCAGCAGTTCCTCGGCCGATTCCTTGTCGACGAGGGTGTCATATTTGTCGCCGACCGCATCGGTCGAAATCATCGTCGCGCGCTCCTCGGGCGTCACCGGGCCGACACGGGTCGACGGCGGCTTGATCAGCGCGCGTTCGACCGGCGATGGCGCGCCATCGGGCTGGAGCAGCGACACGAGCGCTTCGCCGATCTTCAGCTCGGTGATGACGGTCGCGACATCGACTTCCGGGTTCGCGCGGAACGTCGTCGCCGCCGCCCGCACCGCCTGCTGGTCACGCGGGGTGAACGCGTTGAGCTTGTGCTGGATGCGGTTGTTGAGCTGCCCCGCGACGGTATCGGGGATGTCGATCGGGTTCTGGGTGATGAAATAGACCCCGACGCCCTTCGACCGGATCAGCCGCACGACCTGCTCGATCTTCTCGAGCAGCGCCTTAGGCACATCGTTGAACAGCAGATGCGCCTCGTCGAAGAAGAAGCACAGCTTGGGCTGATCGGGGTCGCCGACTTCGGGCAGGTTTTCGAACAATTCGCTCAGCAGCCAGAGCAGAAAGGTCGAATAGAGCTTGGGGCTCGCCATCAGCTTGTCGGCGGCGAGGATGTTGACGATGCCGCGCCCCTTGTCGTCGACCCCCATGAAATCCTTCAGATCAAGCGCGGGCTCGCCGAAGAAATGCTCGCCGCCCTGCGATCGGAGCTGGAGCAGTGCGCGCTGGATCGACCCGACCGACTGCTTGCTGACATTGCCATAGGTCGTCGTCAGCTCGGCGGCATTCTCGCCGCAATAGCTCAGCATCGCCTGCAGATCGTCAAGGTCGAGCAGCAGCAGCCCTTCCTTGTCGGCGACGTGGAAGGCGATCGTCAGCACGCCTTCCTGCACGTCGTTCAGGTCCATCAGCCGCGCAAGCAGCAGCGGCCCCATTTCGGAGATGGTGGTGCGGATCGGGTGGCCCTGATCGCCGAACAGGTCCCAGAACTGGACGGGCGTGTCGTGGTAGGTCCAGTCGGCAAAGCCGATTTCCTTCGCGCGCGCGTCGAAAATGCCGTGCAGCTTAGCGTTGGTCGGCGATCCCGCCATCGCGAGGCCCGACAGGTCGCCCTTCACATCGGCGACGAAGCAGGGGACGCCGACAGCGGAAAAGCCCTCGATCAGGCCCTGCACCGTCACTGTCTTGCCGGTGCCGGTCGCGCCCGCGATCAGCCCGTGGCGGTTGGCGCGCTTGAGTTCCAGCGCTTGGGGGTTCGCCCCGCCTTCGCCCGCGCCGATGAAGATCGTTCCCGCCATATGTCCCCCTGCTGATCGTCCCAAAGCGACCGTTCAGTTGATAGTCTAAACCCCGACCCGTTCGTGCTGAGCTTGTCGAAGCACCGTTCTACTTCTTCCGAGGGCGGGAAAAGAAGAACAGCCCTTCGACAAGCTCAGGGCGAACGGGGACAGGGTGTCGCGCAACCGGTGCGCCAACGCTATCGCGCGTTTTGGGCTTGGGCAGCAAGACACGAAAACGCCGCCCGGTCGCGGCGGACCGAGCGGCGCTTCGCATTGATGCCACCGGTTATTTGTTGAACCGGACCGAGATGAACTGCCCCGGCTGGCGCCCGCGCTGGACGAAGAGCAACACAGCTTCGCGCCCTGCCGCCTTGGCCTGGTTGATCACCCGCGCCATGTCGGCGACCGTCGCCACCGGCTGACGGTTGGCGGAGACGATCACGTCGCCCCGCTGTAGCCCTTTCTGCGCGGCGTCGCTCGACGGATCGGCCGAGACGATCACGACGCCGGTCACCGATGCGTCGAGCTGGAGCGCGCGGCGGATGTCGGCGGTCAGTTCGGTCACGTTCAGGCCGAGCGTCGCGCTCATCACGGCGTCGCTCTGGCCCTTGCCGCCGGTTTCGGGAACGGCGCTGTCGTCGTTGCCGCCCGACACGGCGGCCGCCAGCGCATCTTCGGACGGGCGGGTACCGGCGACGGCGTTGATCGTCAGGTTCTTGCCATCGCGGTTGATGTCGAGCCGGATCGCGCCGCCGGGCTTCACATTGGCGACCAGATAGCTGAGCGTCTGATCGACGGTCACGTCCTCGCCGTTGACGCGCAGCACGATGTCGCCGACCTTGACGCCGGCCTTTTCGGCCGGGCCGCCTGCCTCGACGCGGTTGATCAGTTCGCCGCGACCCTTCGGCAGGCCGAGCGCGGCGCCGTCATCCTCGCGCAGCGGCTGGATGCCGACGCCCAGATAGCCGCGCTTGACGGCGGTGCCCTTCATCAGCGTTTCGATAATCGGCTTGGCTTCCTCGGCGGGAATGGCAAAGCCGATGCCGATATTGCCGCCGCTCTGCGAGAAGATCTGCGAATTGATGCCGATGACATTGCCCGACAGGTCGAACATCGGCCCGCCCGAATTGCCCTGGTTGATCGCCGCATCGGTCTGGATGAAGCGGTCATAGGCGCCGCCCTGGCCGGTCGAGCGGTGGAGCGCCGAAATGATGCCCGCCGTCACCGTCGAGCCGATGCCGAACGGATTGCCGATCGCGACGATCCAGTCGCCGACGCGCGCCTTGGTCGAATCGCCGAATTTCACAAACGGCAGGTTGGTCGCGTCGATCTTCAGCAGCGCGAGGTCGGATGCCTGATCGCGGCCGATCAGCTTCGCCTTATATTCCTTGCGGTCGGGCAGGATGACGGTGATCGAATCAACCGTCGCGCCGCGCGCGCCGGGGGCGACGACGTGATTGTTGGTGACAACATAGCCGTCGGGCGAGATCAGAAAGCCCGAACCGAGCGACTGCGCCTGACGCGTCACCGGCGCGCCGCCGTTCGGATCCTGGCCGCCGCCGAAGAAATCCTGGAAGGGCGTGCCCTGGAACGGATTGGCCTGCGGCTGAACCTTGAGCGTCTGCTTGGTCGAGATGTTGACGACCGCCGGCTGGAGCCGCGCGACGAGATCGGCAAAGCTCGCGGGCGCCCCGGCGCGCGGCGCGATCGCCGCCATTGCGGTCGGTTCGTTCTGCGCGGTCTGCGCGCCTGCGGGCGGCTGGAGCGCGAGCGTTGCGGCGGCGCCGCCGACTAGGAGAGCACCCGAAATGGCATAGGCGTAGCGCACGGTCTGTTGTTCCTCTCTGGTCGATCGCGTGACGGGCGGTTTATGCCCGCGTTTCCTGAACGGCAATTGAATGTGAACCGATTGTCAGCGTGGCCGCCCCCGCCCGGTGAACTGGCGCAGATAATCGTCGTTCGGCGACAGGATGATCTGCGTTTCGCCCTGGTTCGGCCCGTCCTGCGCGAAGGTATATTTGTACGACTGCATCGCGCGATAGAAATCGTAGAATTCGGGGTCCTTGTTGCCTGCGTCGGCATAGATTTTGGACGCATTGGCGTCCGCCGTCGCGCGGATGATCTGCGCGGCCTTTTCACCCTGCGCGCGGATCGTCGCGGCTTCCTGCTGGCGCGCGGTCTTCATACGGTTGAGCGCGCTGTCGAGCGGACTGCCTTCGGGCAAGTCGGCGTGGCGGATGCGGACGTCGACGATCTGTGCACCATATTGCCGCGCGAGCTGCTGGAGGCCGGCCTGGATATTGTCCATCACCTGGCCGCGTTCGGGGCTGAGCAGGGCGGCGAACTGGCGGCGGCCGAGTTCGTTGCGCACCGCCGTGCCGAGCAGCGGGCGCAGCTGGTCGGCGACCCGCTCCTCGGTCGACGAGGTGCTGCCGGTCGACACCACGGCCTTCAGCGGATCGACGATCCGGAAACGGGCAAAGGCATCGACCTCAAGCCGGAGCTGGTCGGTCGACAGCACCTGCTGGTTGTTGAGATCGACATCGAGCACGCGCTTGTCGATCCAGACGATCTTGTCGACGAACGGCACTTTCACCGCCAGCCCCGAATCGGTCTGGCCGAACGGCTGGTTGGGCTTCCACCGGTTGATCGTGCCGACCGGCTTTTCAAAGCGCAGGATCACGCCCTGTTCGGTTTCGGGCACGATGAACACGCTCGATGCAAGCAGGATCAGCGCCAGCAGCGCGGCAATGCCGACCCCGATCGGGTTGCGCCAGAAACTTGCCATCACTGCGCCCCCGTGGTCGGCGCGGGCGTGGCGCTGGTCTGGGGCACCGCTTCGGTCAGCCGCGGCGGCGGTGCCTTCAGCGGCAGATAGGGGACTACCCCGCCGCTATCGACGATCGTCTTGTTGTTTCTGGCGAGCACGGCTTCCATCGTTTCATAATACATGCGCCGCCGGGTCACTTCGGGCGCGAGCTTGTACTGGGCATAGGCAAGGTCGAACTGCTGGGCTTCGGCCTGCGCGCGCGCCATCACCTGCTGTTCATAGGTGCGCGCGACATTCTGGTCCGACTGTGCCTTCTGCTGGGCGGCGCTGACGAGTTTGAAGTCGTCGATCACGCTCGCGGGCGGATCGGCCTTGTTGATCGCGACCGACTGGATGCGCACGCCCGAGCGATATTCGTCGAGAATCTGCTGCATCAACGCCTGCGCGCGCTGTTCGATGTCGACACGCCCGCCGGTGATCGCCTGATTCATGTTGACGGTCGCGATCACCGATCGCATCGCGCTTTCGGCCGTCGCCCGCACGGTGCCGCGCACGTCCTTGATCTGATAGAGATAATTCTGCGGATCGACGATATCCCAGCGGACGGCATAGGCCAGGTCGACGATGTTCTGGTCGCCGGTCAGCATCAGATTCTGGGCGCTGCCGCCTTCGGGAAAATCTTCGGTCCGGATTTCCTGCACGTCGATCTTGGTGACGGTCGCGATCGGCGCGGGCAGAGTCATGTTGAACCCGGGCTCAAGCGTGCGCGAGTAGCTGCCGAAGAAGGTCACCACGCCGCGCTGCTGCGGTGCGATGACGTGGAAGCTGGTCAGCAGCAGCCACAGGGCAAGGATCAGCCCGACGCCGATCGTCCACAGCGAACGGCCGCTCGCGCCGCCCGGCAGGCCGGGAAAGCCGCCGCCGCCACCGCCCGGGCCACCGGGCCCGCGCGCGCGCCGCAGGAATTCGTCGAGCGCGGTTGGCTTGGCCCCCCGGGGCCTGCCACCGGGCGGCGCGGCCCAGGGATTGCGCGGGCCACTCTCGTCATTGCCGTTGCCCCACGGGCTCTTGGGCTTGTCGTTCATCAGAAGCGGAAAATGCGGCCACCAGGCAGGACGGATCGTCATATCCCCCTTTATAGGTGAGCGCGGGCGGAAAAACAGTGGCAAGTGTATCAGGGATGCGTATCAGTCGCGCGAATGACCGCCGCCGCGCCCCCTGACAATGCCGCAACTGCCGTCGAGGCCGCCGTCGCCGCTGTGGCCGCCGGTCGTGCGACGGTGCGGGTCGACGGGGACTCCGCGCGGATCATGATCGACGTCACCGGTCTGGCGAATGACGATCACGCGCCGATCGAAGCGCGCGTCCGCGCCGCCGCGCTGGCAGTCGAGGGGATAGCTTCCGTCCGGATTGCGATGACGGCGAGCCGTCCCGCGCGCACGCTGATCGCGGTCGCGAGCGGCAAGGGCGGCGTCGGCAAGTCGACCGTCGCTGCCAATCTCGCGATCGCGCTGCAACGGCGCGGACGCCGCGTGGGGCTGGTCGACGCCGATATCCACGGGCCGTCGCAGCCGAAGCTGCTGGGGGTGGAAGGCACTAAGCCGGTCGCGCGCGACAAGGTGTTGCAGCCGGTGTCGACCCCGCACGGTATCTCGCTGCTGTCGATGGGGCAGTTCGTCGCGCCGGATCAGGCAATCGCTTGGCGCGGACTGAAGGCGGCGGGCGCGCTGGGGCAGCTTGTCGATGCGGCCTGGGGCGATGCTGACACACTGCTGCTCGATCTGCCGCCGGGAACGGGCGACATCCAGCTGACGATGATCCGCAGCCACCGCCCCGCGGGTGCGGTGATCGTCTCGACGCCGCAGGACCTTGCGCTGATCGACGCGACCCGCGCGATCGACCTGTTCGTGCAGGCCGGGGTGCCGGTGATCGGCTTGATCGAGAATATGGCGGGCTATGCCTGCCCCGCGTGCGGCGCGGTGTCTGACCCGTTCGGGCGCGGCGGCGCGGAGACGGCGGCGGCGCGACTCGGCATTGCGTTTCTCGGGCGCATCGCGCTCGACATCGCGATCCGCACGGCGTCCGACGACGGGCAGCCGCCTGCTGCCGGGAACGGGCCCGAGGCGCTCGCGTTCCACCAGATTGCCGACCGGGTGGTCGACTGGATCGACGCCCGCTGACAGGAGGTCCCAGGTGCCACTGACCACCGATGACGACATCCGCGCGCTGCTTCAGGCTGCGCGCACGATCGCGATGGTCGGCGCCTCCGACCGGCCTGAGCGCCCGTCCTATGACGTGATGGCGACGCTCCAGTCCCACGGCTACCGCGTCATTCCTGTCAATCCCTCGATTGCCGGCGAGCATATCCACGGCGAATATGTCTTTCACGACCTCGCGCAGATTGGTGTGCCGATCGACATCGTCGATATCTTCCGCAACTCGACAGCGGCAGGTGAAGCGGTTGATGCTGCGATCGCGGCGGGAGCGGGGGCGGTGTGGATGCAATTGGGCGTCGTCAACGCGGATGCCGCCGTGCGCGCCGAGGCGGCGGGGCTGAAGGTGGTGATGGATCGCTGTCCCGCAATCGAGCTGCGGCGGCTGGGCATCGGTCCGATCGGCTGAGCGCCATGCAAATGCCGTGATTGCGGTGGAGAATTGGATCGATGTCGATGCTGCTGATCGCGCTGCTTCAGGCAGCCACGCCTGCCCAAGCCGCGCCCGAGGCCGACACGCCGACGCGCTTTTCCATTCTGGTGCCCGTCGCCGACGAACCGTGCCGCCCGCGCGAACCCAAGGACGCCGATGTCGTCGTGTGCGGCAACCCGCTCAAGAGCCAGCGGTTGCCCTTCCCCGACGAGCTGGATCCCAGCCGCCCGCGCCCGTCCAATCCCGACATGACCGGCGCGCGCGCGCTGGAGTTGCAATCGACCCCCTGCGCCGCGCGGGCAGGCGGCTGCGGCGGCGCGGGCATCCCGATTCTCGGCATGGCGCTATGGGCGGGCAAGCAGATCGTCGATGCGGTCCGCAGCGGCCCCAAGGCGCCTCACGACAAGTCAAAGCGCGTGCCGATCCCGCTCGACGATCCGGTCGCACCGGCCAAGGCACCCTGACTTACTCGTCCGGGACCAGCGCGGCGATCACCGCGTTCAGCACCAGCATCCCTGCTTCGGTCGCGCGCAGCCGCGTGCCGTCGCGCGCCACCAGGCCCTCGGCGGCGAGCGCGGTGGTGGCACGCGTATCGACGACGTCATCGACCGCGCGCCCCGCCAGCGCCGCGATCCGGGCGAGATCGACGCCGTCGGCGAGCCGCAGCCCCATCAGCAGCGCTTCCATCCGGCGCGTATTCGCCGACAGGGCTTCCTCGATCTCGATGCCGTGTCGGTGGCGCTCGATCGCGCGCAGCCAGTTCTCGGGCTTCTTGTGCCGCATCGTCGCGCGGCCATCGCGCCTGCCGTGTGCGCCGGGGCCGATCCCGGCATAGTCGCGGTAACGCCAGTAGCTGAGGTTGTGGCGGCTCTCGGCGCCCGGGCGCGCGTGGTTGGACACTTCATAGGCCGGCAGGCCCGCTGCCGAGGCGATCGCGCGCGTCGCTTCGAACAGCGTGGCTGAAGCTTCGTCGCCGGGCGTGACGAGCCGCCCCGCCGCCGCTTCGGTCGCAAAGCGCGTACCAGGTTCGATCGTCAGCTGGTAGAGCGACAGATGTTCGGTGCCGAAGCCGATCGCGCGGGTGAGTTCGGCCTCCCATGCGGCCTGCGACTGGTCCGGCCGGGCATAGATCAGGTCGAAGCTCACGCGCCCGAAATGCGTTTGCGCGGTCGCGAGCGCGGCCAGCCCTTCGGCCACGTCATGCGCGCGGCCGAGAAAGCGAAGCGCGGCGTCGTCGAGCGCCTGCAGCCCCAGCGAGACCCGATTGACGCCCGCCGCCGCGAGATCGGCAAAGCGCGCTGCCTCGACCGACGACGGATTCGCCTCGAGCGTGATCTCGACATCGTCATCGAACCTCCAGGCGCGATCGGCCCCGTCGATCAGCGCGGCAACGGTGGCGGGCGGCATCAGGCTGGGCGTGCCGCCGCCGAAAAAGATCGACCCGAGCCGCCGTCCGGGCAGCAGCGCGGCTTCATGGGCAAGATCGGCGAGCAGCGCGTCGCGCCACGCCGCCTGGTCGACAGTTTCGCGGACATGGCTGTTGAAGTCGCAATAGGGGCATTTCGAGACACAAAAGGGCCAGTGGATGTAAAGGGCGAGGGGCGCGGTGCTGTCCATCGCGGAGGGCTATGGAGAAAGACGGTGGCAGTGAAAAGGATGGCGCTTGCCGCGATGATCGTGCTGATCGGCTGCACGCAGTCCGGTCCGGCGCGCGTGACTGAGGCCGTCGCCAAGCCCGTGGCCCAGCCGCGCGGCGCGGCGCTGCTGCGATCGGCGATGCTCGCCGGGCACGGCGCCGCGCGCGCCGAGGTCGGGCTGCCGCCGCTCGTGTGGGACGATGCACTCGCGGCGGCGGCGATGGCTTATGCGCAGACGCTGGCGCGCACCCGCCAGTTCCGGCATGCCGAGCAACCGCGCGGGGCCGCAGCCCAAGGCGAGAATCTCTTCACCGGCACGCGCGGCGCCTATAGCTACCGCGAGATGATCGACCTGTGGATCGCGGAGAAGAAGGACTTCATCAACCGCCCGACGCCGAACTTCAGCCGCACCGGGCGCTTCGGCGACGTCGGCCACTATAGCCAGATCGTGTGGCGCGGCACCCGGTCGGTCGGCTGCGCGCTCGCGAGCAACGACCGCGACGATTATCTGGTGTGCCGCTACAGCCCCGCGGGCAATGTCTGGGGGCAAGCCGCCTTCTGAGCGCGGTCGGCGCTCAGCGCGTGCCGTGCAGCGTGCCGATCACCGTATAGCCCGGCGCCGTCCCCGCGTCGGCGACCGTGCCGCCGAAGCTCGCGCCGAGTTCGACCGCTCGCGGCCCGAACAGGCGGCCGCTGATCGTCCCCGTCACCGTGCGTGTGCTGCTGCTGAGCGGCGCCGTAAAATTGTCGGTGGTGGAATCGATCGGCGCGGTGGCGGTGAAACTGCCGAGATCGATCGTCGCGCCGCCGCCCGCGGCGGGGGTACCGAGCAGCTGGAAGGAGAGCGTCACGCGCCGCGCGGCGGTGTCGATGCTGACGGCGAGCGCGCCCGCGCGGATCGAATAGTCACGCGAGCCGGTGCCGTCGCGGACATAGGCCGTCCCCGACAGGGTCGTGCGCGCATAGCTGCCCGAGGGTGCGGTCGCGAGATCGGCCGCCTGCGTCACGATACCGAGCGCGCACTGATAGTCCCGGGTGGCGCCCGCCGGGACCGACAGCGTCGCGAACCGTGCATAGTCGAGCCCGATACCGTCGGCGACCGGCTGGACGATCGTGAAGCGCACCGGATCGCTGCCGATCGTCGTTGCATGCGCAACTTCGGCGGTGACGTTGCTGAAATCGACCGTGCGCCCGTCGAAACTGAGCGAAATCCCGTCGCCGGTGACGGCCCACACTTGCGGCGTCAGCACGAAGCGGAAGGCCAGGCCCTGGCCGTAGTTGGTCACTGAGCGCAGCACCGGCGGCTGGCTGGTGTAGGCAACGCTCGCGCAAGCGCTGGGCAGGGTGATCCCGGCGCCCAGCCGGGTCGAATAGATTTCGGTGAAGCGGATGTAGCTCGCCGAGGGCGTCGGTGTCGGGGTGGGTGTCGGCGTTGGTGTCGGCGTTGGCGTGGGCGTTGGTGTCGGCGTTGGCGTTGGCGTCGGTGCAGGGGTGGGCGAAGGCGAGGGGGAGGGCGTCGGCACCACGGCGGTGGTCTGCGTGCTGGTTCCCTGCGGCGAGCAGCCGCCGATGATCAGCGCCGACGCGAGCAATCCGGCTTTCGAGCGCATCGCCACCCCCAATGTCGCCGACGGACCGGGCCGACGGTCAACACCGTTCGACTCGGGCATCGCTATATTGTGAATCCCCAATCGACATAGGCACGACGATTGTTGCGGGCGTATGAAACCGCGCGCGGCGTCAGAATACCGCCGCCACTAGCGCCGCAAAGGCGCGCGCGCGGTGGTTGTTCGCCTGTTTTTCCTCGAATGGCATTTCGGCGAAGCTGCGCGTGTCGCCCAGCGGCACGAACATCGGATCATAGCCGAAGCCCGCTGCGCCACGCGGCGGCCAGACGAGCGTGCCGTCGATCCGCCCTTCGAACCATTCGACATGGCCGTCGGGCCAGGCGAGCGCGAGCGTCGAGACGAAGGTCGCCGCGCGGCTGGCATCGGGGCCGAGCGCTGCCAGCTTGGCCTGCACCTTCGTCATCGCCAGCATCCAGTCGCGGCTGCCGTCGGCGGTCTCGGCCCAGTTGGCCGTGTAGACGCCGGGATCGCCGCCCAGCGCCTCGACGCACAGCCCGCTGTCATCGGCAAGCGCGGGCAGGCCCGACAGGTCGGCGGCCGAGCGCGCCTTGATCTCGGCGTTGGCGACGAAGGTCGTGCCGGTTTCATCCGGCTCAGGCAGGTTGAGTTCGGCCGCCGAGACGGTGTCCATGCCATAGGGTGCAAGTAGCGCGGTGATCTCGCGCACCTTGCCCGCGTTATGCGTCGCGATCACCAGCTTGCCGGGCGCGAGCTTGCGGATTGCTTGCGGCGCTACGTCGGTCATGCCACCGCGCGCGCTTGCGCCGCAAAGATGTCCGCGCAGCCGATGCGGGCGAGGCGGAGCAGGCGGAGCAGGCCTTCCTCGTCATAGGTGGCGCCCTCGGCGGTCGCCTGCGCCTCGGCGATGTTGCCGTTTTCGAGCAACACGAAATTGGCGTCGGCGTCGGCGGTCGAATCCTCGTCGTAATCCAGGTCGAGCACCGGCGTGCCCTGCCAGATGCCGCAGCTGATCGCCGCGACCTTTTGCGTCAGCGGGTCGGCGGCGAGCTTGCCCTCCTTCAGCAGCCCGTCGATCGCAAGCCGCAGCGCCACCCACGCGCCCGAGATGCTCGCGGTGCGGGTGCCGCCATCGGCCTGGATCACGTCGCAGTCGAGCGTGATCTGCCGCTCGCCGAGCAGCTTCAGGTCGGTGACCGCGCGCAAGGATCGCCCGATCAGCCGCTGGATTTCCTGCGTGCGGCCCGACTGCTTGCCCTTCGCCGCCTCGCGATTGCCGCGGGTGTGGGTGGCGCGCGGCAGCATGCCGTATTCGGCGGTCACCCAGCCTTCGCCCTTGCCGCGCAGGAACGGTGGCACCCGTTCCTCGACGGAGGCGGTCACCAGAACCTTGGTGTCGCCAAAGCCGATCAGGACCGACCCTTCCGCATGTTTGGTGAAGCGCGGCTCGATGCTGATTGAGCGCATCTGATCGGGGGCGCGGCCGGACGGGCGCATCTTCTTGTCCTTTTTCATGGTGCTCCTGCGAAGGCAGGAGCCCAGGGCCGCACACGCAACGCCTGTGGGCCTGAACCCCCGCCTGCGAGGGGATACAGGGAGTACCCCGGTTCCCTAGACTTTCACTTCGAGACGCGCCAGCCTAGATAGCGCCGCATGACCTCACCGATCGTCGAACTCAGCGACCGCGCGCGCGACGTGTTCCGGATCGTCGTTGAAAGCTATCTGGAATCGGGCGCGCCGATCGGCTCGCGCACTATCTCGAAACTGTCGGGCCTGAACCTCTCGCCCGCGTCGATCCGCAATGTGATGCAGGATCTGGAAGAGCTCGGCCTGCTTGCAGCACCCCATACCAGCGCGGGGCGAATGCCGACCGACTCGGGCCTGCGCCTGTTCGTCGACGGGATGATGCACGCGCTCGAACCCTCGCCCGAGGAACGCGCGACGATCGCGGCGCGGGTCGCGCAGGCGGGGCCTGTCGAGGAAGCGATTGCCGCAACCACGGCCGCGCTGTCGGGGCTGTCCGCCTGTGCCGGCCTGGTGTTCGTGCCCAAGCGCGAGGTGGTGCTGCGCCAGCTGGCGTTCGTGCCGCTGTCGGATCGGCAGGCGCTGGCGGTGCTGGTCGCCGAGGACGGCTCGATCGAGAACCGCGTCGTCGACTTGCCGCCGGGCACCAGTCCTTCGGCGCTGACCGAGGCCGCCAATTATGTCAGCGCGATGCTGTCTGGTCTGACGCTGACCGAGGCACGCACGCGGCTCGACCGCGAGATTGCGGCCGAGCGCGCCGCGCTCGACGGGGCGGCGCGTGCGCTGGTCGAAGCCGGGCTCGCCGTGTGGAGCGAGGATGGCGATCGCCGCCCCGTGCTGATCGTGCGCGGGCAGGGGCGGCTGATCGATGCCGCGGCCGCCGCCGATCTCGACCGCGTCCGCGACCTGCTCGATGATCTTGAAGGCAAGCAGGAGATTGCCCAATTGCTCGACCGCGCGCGTGACGGTGACGCGACGCGCATCTTCATCGGCGCGGAGAATAATCTTTTCGCGCTGTCGGGATCGTCGGTGATCGCGCGACCGTTTCATGGGCTCGACGGCCGCGTGGTCGGTGTGGTCGGCGTGATCGGGCCGACACGGTTGAACTATGCGCGCATTGTGCCAATGGTGGATTTCACCGCTGCCACGCTCGCGCGATTGATGCAGTAACGCAGGATTTGTGACGACATGACCGAAGACGACAATCTGGCTGCGGCGGAAACCGCCGGCAGCCCCTTTGCCGAACAGGCCGCCGCCGATCGCCCGGGCGACGCGGATGCCGAGGCCGCGCAGGCGCGGATCGCCGCGCTCGAGGCCGAACTCGCGGAGGCCAAGCAGGCCGTGCTCTACGCCGCTGCCGAAGCGCAGAACGTCCGCCGCCGCGCGGAGAAGGAAGCGGTCGACGCCCGCGCCTATGCCGTGACCAGCTTCGCGCGCGATCTGTTGTCGGTCGCCGACAATCTGGAGCGCGGGCTGGCGGCGATCCCCGCAGACATGCGCGGCGACGACAAGCTGAAAGGCCTCGTCGCAGGCCTGGAAGCAACGGGCCGCGAGCTCGAAGCGGTGTTCCAGCGCCACGGCATCGCCAAGGTGAAGGCGCTGGGCGAAAAGCTCGATCCCAATTGGCACCAGGCGATGATGGAAGTGCCGAGCGACGCCGAGCCCGGCACGATCGTGCAGGAAATGCAGGCGGGCTACGCGCTGAAGGACCGGCTGCTGCGTCCGGCGCTGGTGGGCGTGGCGAAGGCGGGGTGACGCTCAACCCCAACCTCGCCGAGCCGCGCGCCTCCTACGTCACGCATCTCGAATGTTCGATGACGGGCGAGCGCTATGAGGCCGACCGGCTGCACGGCCTCAGCCGGGTCGGGCGGCCGTTGCTCGTGCGCTATGATCTGGCGGCGATCCGGGCGGCGCTGCCGCGCGCGCTGGTCGAGGCACGGCCGACCGATCTGTGGCGCTGGCGCGAGCTGCTGCCGGTGCGGTCGCCTGAAAACATCGTCAGCCTCGGCGAGATCGAGACGCCGCTGGTGCCCGTGCCATCTTCCGGCGGCGCGCGCGTCGTCGTGAAGGACGAAGGGCGGCTGCCGACCGGATCGTTCAAGGCGCGCGGGCTGGTGATGGCAGTCAGCATGGCCAAGGCGCTCGGCGTGACCAAGATCGCGATGCCGACCAACGGCAATGCCGGGGCAGCGCTCGCCGCCTATGCGACGCGCTGCGGGATCGAGACGGTGGTGTTCTGCCCCGACGACACGCCCGAGATCAACGTCCGCGAGATCGCGCTGCAGGGCGCGCGCGTCTACCGCGTCAATGGCCTGATCGACGATTGCGGGGCCATCGTCGGGAAGGGCGCGGCGGCAGGGCTGTGGTTCGACTGCTCGACGCTGAAGGAGCCGTACCGGATCGAGGGCAAGAAGACGATGGGGCTGGAGCTGGCCGCGCAGTTCGGCTGGCAGTTGCCCGATGCGATCTTCTACCCGACCGGCGGCGGCACCGGGCTGATCGGCATGTGGAAAGCGTTCGACGAACTCGAAGCGCTCGGCTGGATCGGCCCCAAACGCCCGAAGATGTTTGCGGTGCAGGCGAGCGGCTGCGCGCCGATCGTGAAAGCCTTCGACGACGGCGTCGAGCATGCCGATCGCTGGGAAGGCGCGCACACAATCGCGAGCGGCATCCGCGTGCCGCGCGCGGTCGGCGACTTCCTGATCCTGCGCGCGGTGCGCGAATCGGGTGGCATCGCGATGGCGGTCGACGACGATGCGATCGAAGCGGCGGTGGTCGATTGCGCGGCAAAGGATGGGCTGCTGCTCTGTCCCGAAGGCGGCGCGACGCTCGCGGCCTATCGCGCGGCACGCGCGCGGGGGCTGGTCGGCGCCGACGACAAGGTCGTGCTGTTCAACTGCGCGACCGGGCTGAAATATCCGATGCCCGACCAGTCGCAGACCCTCGACCGGCACAGCGAGATCGATCTGGCAGGGCTATAACCTGTGGGCGCAGTGCTCCCGTGCCGGTAACGGTCGGGGCCGTCACCGGCACGGCATGACGTTACAGCCCGCTCGCAGTCCCCAGCTTCTTCCAGTGGATGCGGCCATCGGTCGCCTGAATGAAACAGGTCGGCTGCTCGTTGTTGGCGATGCACGACGGCGACGATCCGGCCTTCACCGCCCCGCCCTCGGGCACCCATTTTCCGGCCTGGTAACGGAACACGCGGCCCGAGGCGTTGACGCCGATGTAGACATAGGCACCGCTCTTGGTGCGCACCACCGCCGGCGCCGCTCCCTTTGCCGCGCCGCCGGGCAAAGGCATCAGCATGGCAACCCCAAAGTTGGCGCCGCTGTCGAGCTTGTCGAGCGGGAAGTGTCCAACGTTCGGCCCGTTATACGTCACGCATTCGTCGGTGCTTGAGCCGCTGGCGCAGGCAATAGGCGAATCGAACGGGCGGATGACTTTCTGCCAGTCGCTCTTGCCCGGCTGTTTCATGTCGACCGGCGTTCCGCTTCCCCCCATTGATAACGGGGTTACAGTGAATATGCCTCGCTGCCACAGGCCGCCCGTGCCATCCCAAACCCGGGCCCCATAGATTTGAACCAGCCCGGTCGAAATCGACGCGTCGCCACAGCCGTTGCAATAGGAGTATTGCGGCTTCGGGTTCACGGTCGGGCGCGCGCCGAGCGGTCCCCCGCCGAGACTGATCGGCATGGCATAGCTGACGCTGACCCAGGCCACAGTCGCTATCTTGCCGGCATCGAGATAGCCGCACATAATCTGTTCGCCGTCATAGGTCGCCTCGCACTGTGGCTCGGTGGACGGCTTGATGGCGATCTTGGACCAGGCCGATCCATCGAGCGTGCCGGGATTGAACCGATCGATTGGCGCCGAATAGAGGTAGCCGTCGCCCGCCCGCACGATGATACGAGTTTCCTTATTGAGCGGGACAACCGACGCGCCGCCCTGCGTCGCGCCATTGGTCAGCGGAGTCCACCCCTTCATCGCCTCGGCGTCAGCGGCAGCGAGTACGGCCGCTGCGTTCATCACCAGAGGCGCCTTGATGATGCTGACCGTCTGCGTTTTCAGCATCTTGGCTTCAGCAGCGGTCGGCGGCCGCGCAGATTTCCGAAGCGCATCGAGCTTTTGCGGTGTCATGGTAACCGATTGCGCCACGGCAGTACTGGCCATGCTAATTAGGCCGATGATCGTCAGAGCACCTCTTCCGAGCATAAATCCCCTCCGCCAATGACATTCAGATTTGGACGAAAGCTAACCCAATAGAGACGATTTCGCCAGCGCAATCACAGGTCGGCGGCCAGCACTTCCGCCACCAGATCCTTGCGGCTCAGCTTGCCGATCATCGTCTTTGGCATCGTCAGCCGCACCACCACCTGGTCGACGCGCTCATGCTTGCCGAGCTGCGGATTGAGCCAGGCGCAGAGCGCATCGCCGGTCTCGGTCGCGCCGTCGTTGAGCGTTACATAGGCGCGTGGGTGCTCGCCGCGATAGGTGTCGGGGATGCCGATCACCAGCGCTTCCTTCACCGCAGGGTGGGTGTAGAGCACTGCCTCGATCTGGCTGGGGAAGACCTTGAAACCGCCGACGGCGATCATGTCCTTCAGCCGGTCGACGATCCTGACGAAGCCGTCGGCGTCGACCGTGCCGACATCGCCGGTCCGCAGCCAGCGGGTGCCGTCCGCATCGGTGACGAACACGTCGGCATCAGCCTCGGGGCGCTGCCAATAGCCTTTCATGATCTGCGGGCCGGCGACGATGATCTCGCCGGGCTCGCCGTCGGGCGCGGGCTTCGACGGATCCTCCTTGTCGACCAGTCTGATCCGCGTGGCCGGGATCGGCTGGCCAATGGTGCCAGACTTGCCTTCACCCTCATAAGGATTGGCCGAGACCACGCCCGAGCTTTCGGACAGGCCATAGCCTTCGATCAGGGTCGAACCGGTGGCGCGCTCGAAGCGGGTCTTGAGCTCGCTCGGCAGCGGCGCGCCGCCCGAAATACACGCGCGCAGATGGCTGAAATCTGTCTTGCCGATCGCCGGATTGTCGAGCAGCGCCTGATACATGGTCGGCACGCCAGGGACGGCAGTGACTTTCGAGCGCCCGATCGCCGCCAGCGCCTGCGCCGCATTGAAGCGCGGCAGCATGACGATGCAGCCGCCGCTCAGCACGGTGCGGTTGAGCACGCAGGTATTGGCGAAGACGTGGAACAGCGGCAGCGCGCCGAGAATACGGTCGGGCATGCCGGGGTGCGGATCGATCGCGTGCACCTGACGGGCATTGGCCGACAGATTGTTGTGGGTCAGCATCGCGCCCTTGGGCGTGCCGGTGGTGCCGCCGGTATATTGGATCAGCGCGACATCGCGCTCGGGATCGATCGTCGCAGTGGCATGACGGCCATCATTGGCGATCAGCCTGGAAAAGGCGATGATCCGCGCGTCATCGGGCTTGACGGCAATGTCCTTGCGGCTGAACCAGCGGTAGAGCACCGATTTGGCGGCGGGCAATGCGCCCGCGACCGATCCCACCACCAGCCGCTCGATCGCGCTGTTCTCCAGCACCTTGAGCGCGGTCGGCAGCAGCGCCGTCGCCGAAATGGTGAACAGCAGCCGCGTGCCCGAATCGGCGACCTGATGCGCAAGCTCGGCGGGCGTGTAGAGCGGCGAGAAATTCACCACCGTCGCGCCCAGCTTCAGGATACCGTAATAAGCGGCGAGGTAATGCGGCACATTGGGCAGGAACAACCCGATCCGGTCACCCGGACCATAGCCGAGCGCCGCCAGTCCCGCCGCGACACGGTTCGCGCCATCGAGCGTTTCGGCATAGCTGTAATGACGCCCCAGGAAATCGATCAGCGGCGCATGGCCGTGGTCGGCGGCGGCACGATCGAACAGCGCGACCATCGACAGCGGCGGCAGCGCCATGTCCCAGGTGCCGGGGTGACGATAGGCGGCGCGCCATACGGCTTCGGGATCTTGCATGGGCAATCGTGTAGGCAAGCCCCGCAAGGGGTGCAAGGCGGCTCAGCCGAGGCGCTTGGCGGTCCAGGTGATGAGCAGCGAGAAGGCCATTACGCCCAGATCGACCGCAGCGGTGACCTGACGCGGCGCCGGGTCGCCCGCCTGATGCATGATCACGCGGACATCGGCCGATGGGTGCCGCAAGGTCGTGACCGCCAGCAGCAGCAGGGCAAAGGCAATAATGACATTACGGCGCCGGGCCATCTCATCCCTCCGATGATGATTTACCATAGCCGCAACCCCGCCGCCCGACAAGCGCGCAACGAAGCGCGGCGCCGCGCCGCCGCCGGGAGTGAGCGGCGACGGCGCGGGCGCGTTACTTGGCTTCGATCGGCTCGGCCTTGCCCTTTTTCTTGGACTTTTTCGGCGCGGCAGGCGTGATTTCGAAGGCGAGTGCCTCGTCCTTCAGCTTCACCGTCACCTCGCCGCCGTGGACGAGCTTGCCGAACAGCAGCTCCTCGGCGAGCGGCTGCTTCACCTTTTCCTGGATCAACCGCCCCATCGGCCGTGCGCCATAGAGCTTGTCATAGCCCTTGGCGGTCAACCACGCCTTGGCATCCTCGTCGAGCTTGATGTGCACCCCGCGGTCGGCGAGCTGGAGTTCGAGCTGGAGAATGAATTTCTCCACCACCCGCGCGACGACGTCGGTCGGCAGATAGCCGAACGGCACGATCGCATCCAACCGGTTGCGGAACTCGGGCGTGAACATCTTCTGCACTGCCTGCTCATCCTCGCCCTCGCGGGTCAGGTTGCCGAAGCCGACCGTCTCGCGCGCCATGTCGCTGGCGCCCGCGTTGGTGGTCATGATCAGGATGACGTTGCGGAAGTCGACGCTCTTGCCGTGCTGGTCGGTCAGGCGGCCATTGTCCATCACCTGCAGCAGGATATTGAACAGATCGGGGTGCGCCTTTTCGATTTCGTCGAGCAGCAGCACCGAATGCGGCTGCTGGTCGACGGCATCGGTGAGCAGCCCGCCCTGGTCGAAGCCGACATAGCCCGGCGGCGCACCGATCAGCCGGCTGACCGAGTGGCGCTCCATATATTCGCTCATGTCGAAGCGCTGGAGCGGAATGCCCATGATCGATGCCAGCTGGCGCGCGACTTCGGTCTTGCCGACGCCGGTCGGGCCGGTGAACAGATAATTGCCGATCGGCTTGTCGGGATCGCGCAGGCCCGCACGGCTCAGCTTGATCGCGCTGCTCAGCTTTTCGATCGCGGCATTCTGGCCGAACACCACGCGCTTCAGATCGGCCTCGAGCGTGGCGAGTGCCTTGGTATCGTCGGTCGAAACCGATTTCGGCGGGATGCGCGCCATCGTCGCGATCACGGCCTCGATCTCCTTGGCGGTGATCGTCCGCTTGCGGCGGCTCGGCGGCACCAGCATCTGCATCGCGCCGACCTCGTCGATCACGTCGATCGCCTTGTCGGGCAGCTTGCGGTCGTTGATGTAGCGCGCCGACAGCTCGACCGCCGACTTGATCGCGTCGGGGGTGTATTTGACCTTGTGGTGATCCTCGAACGCCGTGCGCAGCCCGGCGAGGATCTTGACCGTATCCTCGATCGTCGGTTCGTTGACGTCGATCTTCTGGAACCGGCGCAGCAGCGCGCGGTCCTTTTCGAAATGGTTGCGGAATTCCTTGTAGGTGGTCGAGCCGATGCAGCGGATCGTGCCGCCCGACAGCGCGGGCTTTAGCAGGTTGGACGCATCCATCGCCCCGCCGCTCGTCGCGCCCGCACCGATGACGGTGTGGATTTCGTCGATGAACAGGATCGCGTCGGGCAGCTTTTCGAGCTCGGAGACGACCGCCTTCAGCCGCTCTTCGAAATCGCCGCGATAGCGCGTGCCCGCCAGCAGCGCGCCCATGTCGAGCGAGTAGATGACGGCGGGCTTGAGCACGTCGGGCACATCGCCCTCGACGATCTTGCGCGCGAGACCTTCGGCGATCGCCGTCTTGCCGACGCCGGGATCGCCCACATAGAGCGGGTTGTTCTTCGAACGGCGGCACAGGATCTGCACCGTCCGATCGACTTCGGCCGTGCGGCCGATCAGCGGATCGACCTTGCCGCGCTTGGCCTTTTCATTGAGATCGACGGTGAATTGCTTGAGGGCGCTTTCGTTCTTGCCCTTTTCGCTCTGCTTGGCGGGCTTCTCCTCCTCGGCGCCCTTGGGAGTCGAGGGTTCGGGCGCGGTCGTGCCCTTGCCGACGCCGTGGCTGATGAAGCTGACGGCATCGAGGCGGCTCATGTCCTGCTGCTGCAGGAAATAGACGGCATAGCTCTCGCGCTCGCTGAACAGCGCGACGAGCACGTTGGCGCCGGTCACTTCGTCGCGGCCCGACGACTGGACGTGGAGGATCGCGCGCTGGACGACGCGCTGGAAACCGCTGGTCGGCGACGGATCGGTCGCCTGCGCGACCTTCAGCGCTTCGAGCTCGGTGTCGAGATAATGGGCGACGGTGCGTTTCAGCTCGCCGAGATCGACGCCGCACGCGGTCATCACTTTTGACGCATGCTCGTCGTCGATCAGCGCGAGCAACAGATGTTCAAGCGTCGCATATTCATGGCGCCGGGTGGACGCGGCCTCGAGCGCCTTATGCAGCGTGGTCTCGAGAGCGGAAGCAAAGGACGGCATCAACTTACTCCTTGGGACCGCGACCGATGCGCGGACCAGCACTGCCTATGTCGGATGGCGCTGGCATGGCATCAAGCACTTGAAATCGAGTTTGTGCGAACCAGCGCCGAGGCGGATGCGCGTTCACCGCTTGAACAGCTGGTCGGCAATGGCGCGGTGGCTGACCGCGCGCGCCATATGGGTCCTGGTCCGCTCGATCTCCGCTTCCAGCGCGACGATGCGGGCTTCGAGTTCGCGCACCGACAGGGGATCGAGGTCCTGCTTGCCCAGCAGCCCCACCGGATCGCCGGCCCGAGGCGGCGGTGCGATGTCGTCGGTGTCCATCGCCGGTGATGCTCTCGCTTGGAAGGAGTCGAGTCAATGGGCGTCGGCACGCCTGGGCGCGAATTCGGCACCGCGACGCGCACACTTGCCGCGCGAAGGGGCAGAATTGCTGCTGACTTTGCTGTCCGCTCGGGGCTAAGAAGTGCGTTGGGGGAGATCAGATGACGGCAATACCCGCAACAATGCTCGCGATCGACCCGGTGACGCCTTGCGATGCCGAGGCGCTGGTGCCGGTCGAGCGTCCGGTGCCGACACCCGGCGCGGGCGAAGTGCTGATCCGGGTCGCCGCCGCCGGGGTGAATCGCCCCGACGTCCTCCAGCGCAGGGGCATGTATCCGATGCCGCCTGGCGCGCCGTCGATCCTGGGCCTTGAAGTCGCGGGGACGATCGTTGCGCTGGGCGACGGCGTCGAGCCCGACCAGATCGGCCAGCCGGTGTGCGCGCTGCTCGGCGGCGGCGGCTATGCCGAATATGTGGCGGCGCCGATGGGCCAGTGTCTGCCGGTGCCCGAGGCGCTGACGATGGTCGAAGCCGCCGCCATGCCCGAAACGCTCTTCACCGTCTGGACCAATTTGTTCGAGCGCGCCTATGCGGTCGAAGGCGATACCGTGCTCGTCCACGGCGGCACCAGCGGGATCGGCACGATGGCGATCGCGCTCGGCGCGCTGTTCGGGCTGACGGTCATCGTCACCGCCGGCTCGGACGAGAAATGCGCCGCCGCGCTTGCGCTCGGGGCGGCGCATGCGATCAATTACCGGACCGAGGATTTCGTCGCGCGGGTGCGCGAGATTACCGGCGGACAAGGCGTGCAGGCCGTGCTCGACATGGTCGGTGGCGATTATGTGCCGCGCAATCTCCAGTGCCTCGCCGATGACGGACGCCATGTCTCGATCGCGGTACAGGCGGGGCTGACCGCGACGATCCCGATCTTCGAGGTGATGCGCCGCCGCCTGACGCTGACCGGGTCGACGCTGCGCCCGCGCGACCTGTCGTTCAAGACGATGGTTGCCGACGAACTCGCCCGGATGGTCTGGCCGCATGTCGCCGAAGGGCGGCTGAAGCCGGTGATCGACACGACCTTCCCGCTCGCCGAAGCAGGCGCCGCGCATGCGCGGATGGAAGGCGGCGACCATGTCGGCAAGATCGTGCTGACGGTGGGAGCCAGTAAATGACTTACATTCTCCACGAATATGCTCCATCCGGCAATTGCTACAAGATTCGGCTGACCGCCGCGCGTCTCGGGGTGCCGCTCGAACGGCGGGCGTATGACATCATGGCGGGCGAAACACGGACGCCCGCCTTTCTGGCGACGGTCAACGCCAATGGCCGCATCCCGGTGCTGCAGGACGGCGACCGCTTTCTGCCCGAAAGCAATGCCGCCTGCTTCTATCTGGCCGACGGCAGCGCACTGGTGCCGGCGGACCGGTTTGCACGGGCCGACATGCTGCGCTGGATGTTCTGGGAGCAGTATAACCACGAGCCCAACATCGCGACGCTGCGGTTCTGGCTCGCCTTCGTCGGTGCCGACAATCTGACCGATGCGCAGAAGAGCCAGTTGATGGCGAAGCAGGTCGCCGGGATGGCCGCGCTGAAGCTGATGGACGACCAGCTTGCGCACGCCCCCTTCCTCGTCGGTGACACGATGACGCTCGCCGACATCGCGCTTTATGCCTACACCCATGTCGCGGAGGAGGGCGGCGCCTTTTCGCTGGCGCCCTATCCCAATGTGCTGGCGTGGCTGGCGCGCGTCGCCGCGCAGCCGGGGCATGTTGCGATCACCGATTGAGCGCGGCGGCTGCGGAACGACGATTCAAACTGTAACACAAACCCGGCATAGCGGTCCGATCAACCAAGTTCCGCGTGCAGGAAAGTCGCATGAAGGTCGCACAAGTCGTTGATGCCGGACTGGGAGAACTCGCCGACTTCGCCCAGTCCAACCCGACCATTCCGGAGCGCCAGCTGACCGAACGGCGCAAGTATCGCACGATCTGGATTTCGGACATCCACCTCGGCACGCGCGGCTGCAACGCCGAAATGCTGATCGACTTCCTCGATCATGTCGACAGCGACACGATGTATCTGGTCGGCGACATCATCGACGGCTGGCGGCTGAAGAAGAAATTCTACTGGCCCGCTGCCCATAACGACATCGTCTGGCGGCTACTGAAGCGCGCCAAGCGCGGCACCCGGATGATCTATATCCCCGGCAACCACGACGAGATCTTCCGCCAGTTCTCAGGCCTCGATTTCGGCGGGGTCGCGATCCGGCGAAAAGCGATCCATGAAACCGCAGACGGGCGCCGCCTGCTGGTGCTGCACGGCGACGAGTTCGACGCGATCACGCTCGCGCACAAGTGGCTCGCGCATGTCGGCGATTTCGCCTATAATGCGCTGATGACCGCCAATGTCTGGGTCAACGGCATTCGCCGCGCGTTCAACATGCCGTATTGGTCGCTATCGAAGCATGCCAAGGCACGGGTGAAGAACGCGGTCGAGTTCATCTCCAATTATGAGGAGGTGGTGGCGCAGGCAGCGGGCGCACGGGGTGTCGACGGGGTCGTGTGCGGCCACATCCACACCGCCGAGTTCCGCACGATCGGCGGCATCGAATATTATAACGACGGCGATTGGGTGGAAGGCTGCACCGCGCTGGTCGAACACTTTGATGGCCGGATGGAGATTTTGCACTGGGCCGACGAAATGGCGGTACGCGCGCTCGCCGAGCGCGAGCGCGCCGCGCCCCTCTCCGATTTGCCCGCACTGGCGGCATAGTGCGGATCGCGATCGTCACCGACGCTTGGAGTCCCCAGGTGAACGGCGTCGTCCGCACGCTCCAGTCGGTGCGCGCCGAACTCGAGCGGCAGGGGCATGAAGTGCTCGTGATCAGCCCCGAGCGCTTCTATTCGCTGCCGTGCCCGACCTATCCCGAAATCCGGCTCGCCTTTGCGCGCACGGCGGCGGTGGGCAGGATGCTCGCCGATTTCCGGCCCAATGCGATCCATCTGGCGACCGAAGGGCCGGTGTGCCTGGCCGCGCGGCGCTGGTGCCTTGCGCGGCGCTTTCCCTTCACCACGGCCTATCACACGCAGTTCCCCGATTATGTGTCGGCGCGCATCGGCATCGATCCGGGCTGGATCTGGCGCTACATCACCTGGTTCCACTGGCCCGCGCAGGCCGTGCTTGCCTCGACGCCGTCGATCGCCGAGACGCTGCGCGCGCACGGCCTGACCAAGATCCGCCATTGGGGACGCGGCGTCGATCTGTCGACCTTTGGCCCCGACGTTGCGCCCGACCCGGCGATCCGCGCGCTGGCGGGGGCGGGCGGCGGCCCGATCCAGCTCTATGTCGGCCGCGTCGCGATCGAGAAGAATATCGAGGCGTTCCTCGACAGCGACCATCCGGGCACCAAGGTGATCGTGGGCGACGGCCCCGCGCGCGCTTCGCTCGAGGCGAAATACCCGCAGGCGCATTTCCTGGGGCCGAAGTTCGGCGCGGATCTCGCCGCTGCCTATGCCGCCGCCGATGTCTTCGTCTTCCCCAGCAAGACCGACACTTTCGGGCTGGTGATGATCGAGGCGCTGGCATCGGGCGTGCCGGTCGCGGCGTTCCCGGTGACCGGACCGGTCGACGTGCTGAAGCCCGGCGTCGGGGTGATGGATGAGGACCTGACCGCCGCCATCGCCGCCGCGCTGACGCTCGACCGCGCGGCCTGCGCCGATTACGGCAAGAGCTTCACCTGGGAAGCGAGCGCGCGCCAGTTCCTCGAAGCGCTCGCCCCGGTCGGGCTGGAGAGCGACCGGCAGGCGGCGTGAGGACGCTGCGCCGGGGTGTAGCCTGGCTGCTGCTGGCGGCTGGCGTGCTGACGGCCTTCATGTTCTGGCAGGCAACCAGCGATCCGTTGGTGCGGCGGCTGGCGATCAAGCTCGACGGCTGGCCCGCCGGGGCGCCGCCGATGCGGCTGGTGCTGATCAGCGATCTGCACGTCGCGGGTCCCGAAACGCCGCCGTCGCGGCTGGCGCGGGTGGTGCGCCAGATCAACGCGCTGCGCCCCGATCTGGTGTTGATCGCGGGCGATTTCGTTACCGAAAAGCGCTCCGCGACAAGGCTTTACGGCGCCGACGCGGCCATCGCGCCGATGGCTGGATTGCGCCCCCGGATCGGAGCTGTTGCCGTGCTGGGCAATCACGATCATTGGCTGGACAGTAGCGCGGTACATGCCGCGCTGGCCAAGGCGCACATCACCGTGCTCGACAATCGCGCCGTGCGTGTCGGCCAGCTCGCGATTGGCGGAGTCGATGACGAGTTCACGCACCACGCCAATGTGTCGCGCGTTGTCGATGAGCTCCACCGCAATGGCGGTGTGCCGATCCTGCTGAGCCACAGTCCTGATGTTTTCCCGCAGCTACCCGCCGCCATTCCGCTGACCTTGGCAGGGCACACACACTGTGGTCAGATCGTCCTTCCACTGGTTGGCCCAGTCGCGGCCGCATCGCGCTTCGGCGAGCGCTATCGCTGCGGGCTGATCCGCGAGGGTGGCAAGCAGCTGGTCGTGACGGCCGGTATCGGCACGAGCATTCTGCCTTTCCGACTGGGCGCGCCCGCCGATCTCTGGTTGATCGAGATCCGGGGCGAACGTTAGGACGGGGTGCCGACACTCCCACCTTGCCCCCGCGCGTCATCCGCATTAAGTCCACGGTGTGACAGGCCATCCCGCGAGGGGTGGCCCTTATTGTTTCTGATGGAGTTTTCCGCATGGCCCAGCCGCTCATGCCGCATGCGACCGCCAGCTGGCTGGTCGACAATACCGCGCTCAGTTTCGAGCAGATCGCCGAGTTCTGCGGCCTTCACATCCTGGAAGTGCAGGCGATCGCCGACGATACCGCCGCGACCAAGCTGACCGGCCGCGATCCGGTGCGCGCACACGAACTGACGCAGGAAGAGATCGAAAAGGGCCAGGCCGATCCGTCCTATGTCCTGAAGATGTCGAAGGGCCCCGAGCAGGTCCGCCGCACCAAGGGGCCGCGCTACACGCCGGTTTCGAAGCGGCAGGATAAGCCCGACGGCATTGCCTGGATCATCCGCAACCACCCGGAAATCTCGGACGGCGCGATCAGCAACCTGATCGGCACCACCCGCACGACGATCGCCGCGATCCGCGACCGCAGCCATTGGAACATCGCCAACATCGTGCCCAAGGACCCGGTGACGCTCGGCCTGTGCTCGCAGCGCGAACTCGACGCGATCGTCGCCAAGGCGGCGAAGGCGGCAGGGATCGAAGCACCGGTCGACAACAAGCTGGAAGGCGATCGCGCCGCGCTGATCCAGTCGCTGCGCAACGAACGCGAACAGGCCGCGCGCGATGCCGAAGGCGGCGATGCGGCGCTGCTGCCCGGTGGCCTGCACGATCCGTTCAAGCGCGCCTGACGCCGCCAGCGTGAGCGCCCGCGCCGACGCGCCGCTGATGCTCGACGGCAGCTTCGTGCCGACCAGCCACCGCGGGCTGACCTATCCGTTCGGCCATGTCGGGCCGGAGCCGCAGCAGGTGCTGACGGTGGCGGACGGGCTGCGCTGGGTGCGGCTGGTGGTGCCGGGGCCGCTCAAGCACATCAATTGCTGGCTGATCGACGACGCCGACGCGGCTGGACCGGGTGTCGCGCTGGTCGACACCGGCATGAACCTGGAGGCGACCCGCGCCGACTGGAAGGCGATGTTCGCCGGCGGTGGCGCGCTGGCGGGGGTGCGGCTGACGCGCGTGATCGGCACGCATTTCCATCCCGACCACATCGGGCTGGCGGGCTGGATGTGCGACCACCACGGCTGCCCGCTGGAAATGACGCGCGGCGAGTGGCTGACCGCGCGGATGCTTGCCGCCGATGCGCGCGATGCGGTGCCCGAGGAGATGATCGCCTTCTGGCGCGGCGCGGGTTGGGACGAGGAAGCGATCGAGCGCGGCAAGGCGCGCGGCTGGTCGGGCTTCCGCCGGATCATCACGCCGCTGCCGCTCGGCTATCGGCGGCTGGTCGACGGGCAGGTGCTGACGATCGGCGGGCGTACGTGGCAGGTCGTCGTCGGCAGCGGACACAGCCCCGAGCATGCCTGCCTGCTCGATGCGACGCGCGGTATCCTGATTTCGGGCGATCAGGTGCTGCCCCGCATCAGTTCCAACATTTCGCTCGGCGTGACCGAGCCCGAGGGCGATCCGCTCGGCGACTGGCTGGCGTCGATCGCGAGGCTACGGCAGCTGCCCACCGATCTGACGGTGCTGCCGTCGCATGGTGACATTTTCACCGGGCTGCACGCGCGGCTCGACGCGCTCGACCGCGAGCATCGCGACCGGCTCGATGAACTCGAAGTGTTCATCGGCCAGGCGCCGCGCCGCGCGGTCGACTGCTTCGGACGGCTGTTCCGCCGCGCGATCGGGCCTGAATTGCTGGGGATGGCGACCGGCGAATCGCTTGCGCATCTGCGTCGGCTCGAAGTGGAAGGGCGCGCGGTGCGCGACGTGAGCGACGGGGTCTGGTGGTACCGCAAAGCGGCTTGACTTGCAGAGATTAAAGTTCGCTATTCGTTCCAGAAAATGGAGGCGAGTCGCGATGACCCTGACATTCTATACCAATCCGATGTCGCGCGGGCGGATCGCGCGCTGGATGCTCGAGGAGACGGGCGCCGATTACGAAACGGTCGTGCTCGACTATGCCTCGTCGATGAAGGCCGAGGATTATCTGGCGGTCAACCGGATGGGCAAGGTGCCCGCGATCGTGCATGACGGGCGTGTCGTCACCGAATGCGCGGCGATCTGCGCCTATCTGGCCGATGCCTTTCCCGATGCGGGTCTCGCGCCGCCGGTCGGCGCGCGCGCGGCCTATTACCGCTGGCTGTTCTTCGCGGCCGGGCCGGTCGAACAGGCCGTGACGATGAAGGCGATCGCTGTCGATCCGCCCGCCGAAAAATCGGGCATGCTGGGCTTCGGCAGTTACGACCGGATGGTCGATGTGCTCGAAACGGCCGTGTCATCGACGCCCTATGTCGCAGGCGAGGCGTTCAGCGCTGCTGATGTTTACGTGGGATCGCAGATCGCCTGGGGCACGCAATTCGGAACCTTGCCCAAGCGCGGCGGCTTCACGGCCTATCTCGAGCGGATTCTGGCGCGTCCGGCCTATGCGCGAGCCAACGCCAAGGACGATGCGCTGATCGCGGCGGCGAACGCGCCGGTCGAAGCCTAACTCTGCGCGCGGTCGAGCGCTTGGCGTTCGGGGAGCGCGGCCATCACCGCTGCGCGCCAGGCCGGGGTGGCGCTTGACCAACGTGCGATTTCGTCGAGTGTGCGTGCACAGCCGGTGCAGCGGCGGGTCGCGGGATCGATCGCGCAGACGTTGATGCAGGGGCTGGCGATCGGGGCCGGATCTTCCGGCGATGCGTCGTTGATCACCGGCGCTGCCTAGCCGAGGGTGGGCCGCAGGAATTCCGGGAAAGGGCCGTCCCAATTGTCTTCGCCGACCGGCCTGCCGCGCTCGGCAGGCGCTGTCCGCCGATCATCCTCGGCGCCGCGCGGGGACGGCGGTGCCGATCGCACTGCAGCAGCAGGGGAAGGGGCGCGTGGTTCGTCCGTCGGCGCCTCGGCGGCGTCGGCGCGCTTGGTGCCGCCCCGGCGGCCGCGCTTCGGGCGGTCATCGGTCCGCTCAGCAGGGTTCTCGGCGGCCTTCTTCGCCTTGCCGCGCGGCTTGGCAGCCTTGGCGTCGCTCGCCGGCTCGGTCGCGCCGATCCGTTCGATCGTCTGACCGGTCAGCTTTTCGATATTGGCGATATTCTCGTCGTCGTCGGGTGTGATCAGCGTGTAGGCGACGCCGGTCGCGCCGGCGCGGCCGGTCCGGCCGATCCGGTGGACATAGTCGTCGGGATGCCAAGGCGCGTCATAGTTGAAGACGTGGCTGACGCCCTTGATGTCGAGCCCGCGCGCGGCAACGTCCGAGGCGACCAGAATGTTGATGTCGCCCGACTTGAACCGGTCGAGCTCGGCAATCCGTTCCGACTGTTCCATGTCGCCGTGGATTTCGCCCGATCGCAGTCCCTCGCGCTTCAGGATCTTGTTGAGATCACGCACCGTCGTCTTGCGGTTGCAGAAGATGATCGCGGTGCGGACATCGTCGCCGAGCAGCCCGATCAGCCGGTCGCGCTTCTTTGCCGCGCTCACCGGCACCAGATATTGCTTGATGTTGGTGTTGGTCGTTGCGGGGCGGGCGACTTCGATCGTCTTGGGATTTTCAAGGAACTTGTCGGCCAGCTTCTTGATCGGCGGCGGCATCGTCGCCGAAAACAGCAGCGTCTGGCGCGCCTTGGGCAGCTTGGTGCAGATTTCCTCGATGTCGGGGATGAACCCCATGTCGAGCATGCGGTCGGCTTCATCGATCACCAGCAGCGAACAGCCGTTGAGCATGATCTTGCCGCGCCCGAACAGGTCCATCAGCCGCCCCGGCGTCGCGATCAGCACGTCGACGCCCTTTTCCAGCGCCGCAAGCTGATCACCCATCGACACGCCGCCGATGAGCAGGGCCATCGAAAGCTTGTGATACTTGCCGTATTTCTCGAAATTCTCGGCCACCTGCGCGGCGAGCTCGCGGGTCGGCTCGAGGATCAGCGAGCGCGGCATGCGCGCGCGGCTGCGGCCATGCGCCAGGATGTCGATCATCGGCAGCACGAAGCTCGCGGTCTTGCCGGTGCCGGTCTGGGCAATGCCGATGATGTCGCGCATCATCAGCACCGACGGGATCGCGCTCGCCTGAATGGGCGTCGGTTCGGTATAGCCCGATTCAGTGACCGCGCGCAAAAGTTCGTCGGAAAGGCCGAGATCGGCAAATGTCATAATGTGTCCGGAAATGCCCGGCCATTGCCGGGGAAACTGTGGGGAGCGCTTGCGGATTCCACCGCGCTTGTCAAGATTGTCGCCGGGTTATCGTTTCGGCACGAGCCGCTTGAATGCCCTGATTTCGCACGCCGCGCCCGACCGCGAGCGAACTGCGTCGCGCCGGGCGCAGACCCGACCGTCGGCGGCGGGCCGTATGTAGAAGCCCGAATAGAAATCGATCGCCGGACATTTGTCGCCCAGCAGCGCGCGCAGGCGGCGCCCGTCGCGGAAGTAGAGATCGACGCTGCCGCTGTTGGTGAAGGCGGCGCCGCCGATGCCGTCGAGCAGCGTGCAGCGATCGGCGCGCTTTTCCCGCCATTCGATCGGCTTCACCGGGGCGAGGCGCGGCACGCGGATCACCAGTTGCTGGCGAAAGGTGAATTGCGCCGACTGCTGGCCATCGCCCGGATCGCCGAGCAGCGCCATCGCCAGGAAAGTGAACGCCGGAATCATGATGGCATATCGGCATAGCCGGGCCGCTTGAACAACCGATGAATTGGCGCCGCGCCCGCCGCATGATAGCGCGGCGGGCATGAGCGACCCGCAGCCCAAGCTGATCGAATCGGTCCGCGCGCGATTTGGCGCCAAAGCGGTGATCGACGATCCGCACGACATTGCCCCATGGCTGACGGACTGGCGCGGGCGCTATCGCGGGCGCGCAGCGGCGATCCTCGCGCCGGGATCGACGGCCGAGGTGGCGGCGATCGTCGCTCTGGCACGTGCCGCGGGCGTGGCGCTGGTGCCCCAAGGCGGCAATACGTCGATGGTTGGCGGCGCAACGCCGCCCGTCGACGGCAGCGCGCTGATCCTGTCGACCCGGCGCCTCAACCGCATCCGCTCGATCGATCCTGAAGCGGGGCTGGCAGTGGCGGAGGCCGGGGTGATCCTCGCTGATCTTCATGCGGCGGCGCTGGCGGTCGGGCGGCGCTTTCCGTTGACGCTCGGCGCGCGGGGATCGGCAACGATCGGAGGCCTCGCGTCAACCAACGCGGGCGGTACGCAGGTGCTGCGCTTCGGCACGATGCGGTCGCTGGTCGCGGGCATCGAGGCCGTGCTGCCTGACGGATCGGTGCACGACGGGCTGGCCGCGTTGAAGAAGGACAATCGCGGCTATGACCTGAAGGAGCTGCTGGTCGGCGCCGAGGGGACGCTCGGGATCGTCACCGCCGCCACGCTGCGGCTAGTCCCCGCCGTTGCCGCGCGCGCGGTCGCCTGGTGCGGGCTCGCCCATCCAGCCGCCGCGCTCGATCTGCTGCGGCGGATCGAGGCGCAGACCGATACGGTCGAAAGCTTCGAAATCGTGCCGCAGGTGTCGCTCGACCTGGTGCTGCGGCACATTCCGGGCACGCGCGCGCCGCTCGGCGGTGCCCATCCGTGGCACGTGCTGATCGAGGCGACGGCGGCGGAGGGCGCCAGCGAAGCCCCGGCGGCGCTGCTCGAACGGCTGCTCGCCCCGGTGCTCGCGGAAGGGGCGGTGGCGGACGCCGTCATCGCCGCCAGCGAAGCGCAGGCCGAGGCCTTCTGGAAGCTGCGCGATTCGATCTCCGAAGCCGAGCGCGCGAACGGTCCTGCGGTCCAGCACGACATTTCGGTGCCGGTCGATGCCATGCCGCGCTTCATGGTCGAGGCAGCCGCCGCGTGCGAGGCCAGCTTCCCCGGCACCAGCGCAAGCGGCTTCGGCCACTTGGGCGACGGCAATGTCCATTTCCACGTCCGCGCGCCCGCAGGCGTCGATGGCGAGCGCTGGTACGCGGAAGAAGCACCGCGAATCACCCCTTTCGTCAACGACCTCGTCGTTGCGGCGGGCGGATCGATTTCGGCCGAGCATGGCATCGGCCAGATGAAGCTCGGCGAGCTCGAGCGGTTGTCGAGCCCGGCGCGGCTGGCGGCGCTGCGCGCGATCAAGGCGGCGTTCGATCCGGATGCATTGATGAACCCCGGCAAGCTTGTCGCGCTTGCGCCAGCGCGCGTCGCGCCATAAGGCCTGCGACTCGTGAGTGCCGGGGGGACTTGGCCTTTCGTTCTTGTGGAGATTTTTCGATGGCCAGCGCGCCCAAACCGCTTCCGCTTTTCTACAACGGCCTCGAGCCGCTTTCGAGCCAGCTGCACGCCGATTACCGCGCCAAGCCGCAGGACAAGGCGCCGTTCCTGGTCGGCCAGCATGCGATCCCGATCACGGTCGATGAATTCGCGCTTGCGCAGCGCTTCATGCCGATCGTGTTTTCGAGCGGCGAGGATCCCATCCCGCTCGCGCTGATGGGCCTCAACGAAGGCGTGAACGTCTTCGTGGACAATGAAGGTGCGTTGCTCGACAACACGCTCTACGTGCCGGCCTATATCCGCCGCTATCCCTATATGCTTGCGCGGCTGACGCCCGATGCGCAGGAATTGTCGCTGTGCTTCGACCCGACCTATGATGCGATCGGCAAGCTCGACGACGGCGAGGCGCTGTTCGCCGATGGCCAGCCGACCGAGTTCACCAAGAACGTCCTGCAGTTCAACGAAATGTTCGAACAGGCCGGTGCCCGTACTCAGGCGTTCATGACCGAGCTGAAGGACAGCGGTCTGCTGATGGACGGCGAAGTGACGATCCAGCCGCAGGGCGTCGACAAGCCCTTCGTCTATCGCGGCTTCCAGATGGTCGATGAAACGAAGCTCGTCGATCTGCGCGGCGACACGTTGCGCAAGATGTCGCAGTCGGGAATGCTGCCGCTGCTTTATGCGCATCTGTTCTCGCTCGCGCTGATGCGCGAAATCTTCGAGCGCCAGGTCACGCAGGGCAAGATGCCCGTGCCCGAACTCTCGCTGAACTGAGCCTTTTCGGGTAGGGGCCGTCCCCGGTAACGGGGTGACGGGGTACGGGTTGAACCGCTCCGCTGCCCCACCTATATTGCTGTTGCGCGGCTCGTGTCCCCCCCTTTCGCGAGCCTGCGCGGCGTGGCTTTCAGCCATGCCCTCCCTGAACCTTGGCCACCTCGTGCTCCGCGCACGAGGTGGTTTTTTATTGGGTGGTTTTTTACGGCCCGCCTATTCGGCCGCGACCGGCAGCGGCAGCGCGCGCGCCTCGTCGGCCAGTGACGCCAGCATTCGCCGCAATACCAGCGCGCAGGCGGCGAGTCCCGGTCCCGGCCGGTCGAGCATCGCATCGAGATAAAGCTGCCGGTCGATCTCGATCTGGACGGCGTGCATGCCGCGATCGGGTGCGGCATGAACATCGAGGATATGGCCGCCGGCATAGGGCGTGTTGAGCGCATGCGCGATCCCGGCAGCGTCGGCCTCGGCCTCGATCCGGCCCACGAACCGTGCGGCGGCGCTGCGCCCGAACCGATCGCCGAACACGATCTGCGCGGCCTCGCCCGGGCGGCCGAGCGGCGGCATCGAATGGAGATCGACGAGCACGGCCGTGCCGAAGCGCGCGCGCGCCGCCGCCAGCGCCCCGGCCAGCGCCGCGTGATAGGGGCGGTGGTGCTGCGCAATCCGCGCCTCGACGTCACGTCCGCGCAACCGGCTGCGCCAGATGTCGTCGATGGCGCCGACGCGACGCGGCACGAGGCCGAGGCCGCTGCGCAACTTGAGCGATGGCGTCGGCTGGCGGCGCGGATCGGCGCCGTCGTCGATCATCGGATCGCGTTCAAGCTCGCTGCGGTTCAGGTCGATCCAGGCGCGCGGCGTGCGCTGGACCAGCATCGCTTCATCGCCGTGCGCCGCGCGCGCAAGCGCGTCGACATGCCGGTCTTCTAGCGTCACCAGTTCCGCGATCGGGACACGAATAGCGGCGGCCATCGCGTGTGGGTAGTCGCGCCCGCCATGGGGCACCGACACGACCACCGGGCTGGTCGGGATGATCGGGCCGAGCCGGTCGAAGCTGGGATCTGCCATCGCCGCATCGGCTTAGGCGAGCGACCGGCTGCCCGCAATCGCTGCGCCCGTGCTGGAAAATATTAAAGGCTTCGCGCATATCATGCAGGCAGAAGGGACGCGGACGGGCGATGATCAAAATCCTGCTTGCCGAAGATGATCGGGTGATGCGCGAATATCTGACCCGCGCGCTCGAGCGCTCGGGCTATGCGGTGTCCGCAGTCGACCGCGGGACGGCAGCGATTCCGCTGCTCGAATCGGAGCCGTTCGACCTGCTGCTGACCGACATCGTGATGCCCGAGATGGACGGCATCGAGCTTGCCCAGAAGGCGGGCGAGATGTGCCCCGATCTACGGGTGATGTTCATCACTGGCTTTGCGGCCGTCACGCTGAAGGCGGGCAAGGCGATGCCGCAGGCCCGCGTGCTGTCGACGCCATTCCATCTGCGCGATCTGGTGCTGGAAGTCGACCGGCTGTTCGAGATGGAAAGCATCACCGGGCGGCATTGAGGGTTGCAAGGTCGAAGGGTGCCGGTTATGGCGCGCTTCCCGTGGGCGTGTAGCTCAGTGGTAGAGCACTGTGTTGACATCGCAGGGGTCGCAAGTTCAATCCTTGCCACGCCCACCATTGAAAGCCCCGGAAGACTGCGGTCCTCCGGGGCTTTTGATTGCCTGTTCCCTGATTTGCCGCGGGACCTTCCGTGAGCTGCTGCAGTGCAGTGAAAGAAGCTTCAGTCCGCCGTTTCGCTTCCCGCGCTCGATCGACACTCGCCGGCTTCTTCGACCAGCGTCGAGCGACCGAGCGCGATCTCGATCTCGGCATTGGCGCGCATGGCGATCAGGTGCCGGAGCATCTCGATGTCGTTCTGGATCGCGACCGGATCCAGCCCCTCGGCGGAAATCAGTGCAGCCTTGAGCCATGCGCTCATGTGCGGATTGGCGAGTACCCAGTCGATCCGGGCATTGGCGATCGACCGCAGGATTTCCGGCTCCTGCCGAAAAAATGGTGGAAGGTCGGAAGTCATCGGGTGCATTCCTCTTGATGGACAGGGTCGATCGCCGGGCCAAGGGCGGCAAAGCGGCGTGATGGCCCCGGCGTCGCGGGCCGTCGCGACCGGTGCGGAGCCCAACCGCGCAAGCGAGAGACGGGGGCTTGGGGTATCAGGCCGCGAGTTCGGCGACCGGCGTGTCGACGGCGCGGTCCAGCATCGCTTCCCAACCGAGATTGCCGTCATATCGCCACGCCATCCGGCCGGCATCGTCGAGCGCGAACAGATGGAGCCAGCCGTTGTCGAACAGCGACCGGACCCCGGCATGGCGGGCGAGGATATCGGTCATCGCCGCCCGCGGCGCTTCGATGCAGACGCTGAGCCGCAGCGGCTCGTGGGCGAGGGCAGCGCCGTCGTGGACCGACTGCCACGGCAGGCCCGCGCGCAGCAGCCCGCCATTGCCCTCGACCACACCGATCCCCCCGATCACATTGTGCAGCAATTTGTTGCCGCCGCCGAACAGCGCAGGCGCGACCGCCGATCCATAATATTGCAGGCTGATCCAGCTGGCGACGACGACGGGCGCGGTCATGATCAGTTCGAGCACGCCGAAGCTCGTGTCCTGCCGCCAGTCATAATCGTGCAGAAAGGCCCGACCCTTCAGGTCCTTGCCCATGGTGCGCTGCCGTGGCGCGGCAATGAACGCCATGCACCCGGCGAGCGCCCATTCGGGACGGGTTTCGGCCCAGTCGCGGCTGCGCTGGACAATGCTCGCGCCGCCCCGGGCGCGGGGCAGGCGGAGCGCGCGCTCGGTGCGGGCGATCAGGCCAGCCGCCGCCAGCCAGCTTTTGGCGCGGGCAACGTCGGTCGCACGGCTCGCAGCGGGGTGGTCGTCACCATAGATGAACACCGCGTCGGTTGTGGTATCGTGCAGCCCGGCGAGGAACAGCGTGTCGTCGGGAATGGCGATGCCCTCTGCCATCAGCCCGCCGCGCACGGCCGGATCGTTGAGCAATCCCGCCAGCAGCCGCGCGTTGACTTCGCCCGAATAGCCGCCGCAGGCGCCGCAGTGCAGGCCGCTGGCATGGGGATTGTTGACGACATTGGCGCCGTGCCCGACCAGCAGCACCAGCCGCGCGAAATTGCCGGTCAGCGACATCGCCCGCAGGATCGACGCGGCCATCGACACGCGCGTCGGCAGATCGATCGCCGGATCGGGCTGCGGGGCGGGATCATCGGGTGCGGTATTCGGGTGCAGACCCAGCGCGTCGCGGACCAACTTGACGATATAGGCGGGGCCGGCCGCTTCGACAAAGGCGAAGGACGACACGGCTGCCAGCTTGAACCGCTCCCACGCGCGGGTCGCCCGCTGGCGGAACCGTAGCGATCGATCGGCACCGGCGTCGTCGTCTCCCCCCGACCGCGAGCTGAACCCCGGCTTCAGCAACACCGGCAGCCGATGTTCGGCAACATCCGATCCGAAGCGCCGATGCGATGCGGTCAGCCCGAAGAAACCGGCAAAGCCGAGTGTCTGGATACGAGGATCGACCGATTCGAGTGCGCGACGGAAGACTTCGGAGCGCACGTCGATGCAGAAGGCGGCCTGGAGCAGCGGCGCCGGCGAGCCGGTCTGGCCCGATTCCTCGCCGAGCGTCTCCGCAAGCGCGCGCTGCGCCGCCCGCTCGCTCGCTTCTTGCAGGATGGCGTCGACAATCTGGGCCGGACTGGGGTCGATCGGTTCGGCATAGCTGGCGATCGCCTTGCGCCAGCCGGCATCGATCGGCGCACCCACATGGGCGAGCAGCGCTTCCTCCCACAGCAGCCGGATCGCCAGAAAGTCGGTGATGCTGTCGTCGCCGTGCCCGTCGAGTTCGGCCTGCCAGCGTTGGTAGCGCGCATAATGCGCCCAGCCGCCAAGGGTGATCAGCAATCGGTGGAAATAGCGTTGCAGCGCTGTGTCGGTCAGGCCGAGCCGAACCGCCGCGCGGGCGATGGCGCTGCTTGAGTTGTCGGGCGCGTCGGCCACGAAGCGGGCAAAGCCGGCGAGGCCGACGATCTCCGGCGTCAGGTCGTGCGTTGCCGCTGCGCGCCATGCCGCATAGGCGCCTGTGCCGCGCGGTGCCGCCCAGAGCGCCTGGCCTTCGTCAAAATAGCTGCCCGCCCAGGCGCCGAACCGTTCGGCGATAACAGCCGGCCAATCGGTGCCGCTGGCATCGGCGGCGAGATCGGCAATGGTGGGCAGGGCGACCGGCGGCGTCTCCGGCTGCTCAGCGGCCGTTTTGAGCGCGGCGATACTGGCGGGACGCCGCGAGGCGGATGCCTTCGCCCATGCGGCCGTCAGGTCCTCATCGGTAATGGCTCCACTGGCGATCCGGTCGAGATACCAGGCGCGCGGCATCGTTACCGACGCGCCCGCCACGCGACCGAGCAGCGCTGCCGTCTCGGCGAGGCTCAGCCCGGCCTGTCCGAGAAAGGGATTGACCGCGACGCTCGAGGCGAGCGGCCAGACCGGCGGGATCGCGTGCGCAGCGGCGTCGATGGCCGCGTGCAGTGCCTCGGTTGTCGAGGTCGGTTGGTCAACGGGAGCGAGCATGGACAGTCTCCGACAAGGGGGGAGGGCGGTGCCCTCAGATCGTGCGCTGCCGCGTCCAGCCGCCGAGCAGCCGGTCGAGCAGGGCATTGGCATAAAGGCCGTTGGCGAGGTGGACGCGCAGGCTGGCGGCTGCGGGGTGGTATGCCCATAGGGGGAACATGGCCTGAGCGACGGCGACCACGCCGAAGCTGAGCACGCTCAGGGCGATCAGCGTCCATTCGAGCGGCCCGGGCGCCGGTGCCGCCGGTAATGTGCCTGAACTCAGCCGGATCGCGAGCGCATGCAGCGTGAAATAGCCGAGCGAGGCGGCGAGCGAGTAGGCGGCCATGCGCTGCGTCAGCGCGCGCGGCGCGGCATCGGCAAGTCCCTGTGCCAGCAGATAGGCCACGCCGAAGATCAGTATCGCGCCGAGCGCGGTCGCCTGCACCGAAGGCGCGTGGAACCTGAACGCCAGCCCGATTGCGGCATAAACCGCGAGCGCGGCGAGGAAGGCGCGGCCGACGGCCTTGGCATCGGGGATCGCGACCGGCCCGGGGCGGCGGAAGGCGGCGATCCGCTCGACCGCGCCGCCGGATGCGAGGAACGAATGTGCCTTGTAGAGCGAGTGCGCCAGGATGTGGAGCAAAGCGAGCGGGAACAGCGCGAGCCCGCACTGCATGATCATGAAGCCCATCTGGGCGACGGTCGACCAGGCCAGCGAAGTCTTGACGGCCGGCTGCGTCAGCATCACCAGGCCGCCGAACAGCGCGGTGAAGCCGCCGATCATCACCAGCACCGCCAGCACGCCGGGCGCCAGCAGCATCACATCGGCGAAGCGGATCAACAGGAAGCCGCCGGCATTGATGACCCCGGCGTGCAGCAAGGCGGAGACCGGCGTCGGCGCTTCCATCACTTCGGTCAACCAGCCGTGCAGCGGGAATTGCGCGGATTTGAGCACGGCCGCAACCGCCAGCAGGCCGGCCGCCGCCATCGCGATCGCGCCACCCTCGCCGCCCCGCGCGGCCTCGAGCATGGTCGCGATGTCGCCCGTCCGATAGGCGACCGCCAGCAGCGCGGCGGCGGTCAGCATGGCCAGATTGGCCAGCCGCGCCGAAAGCATCTTCTTGCGCGCGGCCCGCTGCGCGGCGACGCGATCGGGATAGAAGAGCAGCAAGCGGTGAATGCCGAAGCTGACAGCCATGAATGCCAGCACCAGCTGCACCAGCGTCCCTGCGATCACCAGCAGCATTACCATCGCCAGCGTCAGGCACAGCCAGCCCATGAAGGTGCCCTGCCGCTGTTCGCCGTCCAGATAGGTGGTCGAATAACGGACAACGACCCAGCCGATGAACGCGACGAGCAGCAGCATCGCCACACTGACCATGTCGAGCCGCGCCGACAGGCCGATGCCGCCTATTCCAAGCATCGGGCTCGTGCCCGGCCCGGTCGCCACGAGCAGCGCCGCGCTGGCGAGTGCGACCACGGCCGCGAGCAGGGACAGCAGCTCGATGAGCCGCAGCAGCGTTCTCGACGGGTGCTGGGGCGCAACGATGCCGATCAGGGCGGCGATGAGCAGCAGTGCCGGTGCGGCGAAAGGCAGGATGAAAGCGGACAAGAGGAATCCCCATGGCTGGCGTGGCGGCTTCTGCGGCCAGGTAGCTCTGGTCTCGATCGATCAAAAATTCATTGTTTGTAGAGAAACGTTCTGTTTTATGAATGTATGGGCAGTCTGAATTACAATCATCTGCGCTATTTCTGGGCAGTCGCGCAGGACGGGAACCTGACCCGGACGGCGGCGCGGCTGAACGTGTCGCAATCGGCGCTATCGGTGCAGATCGGCAAGCTGGAGGATCGGCTCGGCCATGCGCTGTTCGAGCGGCGCGGACGCCAGCTGCATCTGACCGAGGCTGGCAAGATCGCGCTCGATCACGCCGAAGCCATCTTCGCCACGGGCGAGGAACTGCTCGACACCTTGCGCGAGACCGGCAAGTCGCGTCTGGCGGTGCGCATCGGCGCGCTCGCAACGCTGTCGCGAAACTTCCAGATCAGTTTCCTGCGGCCGCTGCTGGCCCGCAGCGACGTTGAAATCGTGCTGCGCTCGGGCAGTCCGCTCGATCTTCTCGCGGGGCTGCAATCGCTCAAGCTCGACGTGGTGCTGACCAATCAGCCACCGGCCAGCGACGCGCTGACGCCGTTCATCGTCCACAAGCTTTCCGAACAGCCGATCAGCCTGATCGGATCGCCGTCGCTGCTCGGGGGCGAGCACTCGGTCGGCACGCTGCTGGCCACGCATCCCATCATCCTGCCGACGCGCGGGAACAGCATCCGCTCCGATTGCGATGCCCTCGCTGCCCGACTGGGGATCAGGCTCCAGATCGCGGCGGAAGTCGACGACATTGCAATGATGCGGCTGTTGGTGCGCGAGGGATTCGCCCTGACGGCGCTGCCGCCGATTGCGGTGCGCGACGAGCTTGCCGCGGGTCTGCTGGTCGAGGCGGCATCGCTGCCGGGCATGGCCGACAGCTTCTTCGCCGTGACGATCGGACGGCGCTTTCCGAACCCGATTGTCCAGGTCCTGCTGGAAGGGGCCGGCCGCATGTCGCCCGCCGCATCGTGACCCCCGACGGATAGGGCTGGGTTATGCCGCGCGCAGGCTGAAGACGGCGACGCTCTCGGCGTGCATGGGCGGCACCGGCAGCCCCACTGCCGCCAGCCAGTCGCCCGCGAAGGCCGCACCGCCATCGCGCATCTGCGCGAACAGCGGTGGCAGGTCGGTGCCGTCGTGGCGCATGCCGACCAGCGCCTCGAGCCGGGCCGTCAGCGCGGGCACGTCCGCCAGCATCGGCAGCCGTACCGGCTGCGGGCGCCGGTTGCTGGCGGGCGCGATGCGGGTGACGAGCAGGAGCAGGTCGCCAGGTTCGCCGGCGGCGTGCCAGACGAGACCGTCGGCCGCCTCGCCCTGCCACACCCGGCCGCTGTGGAGGCGTGCCCGCCAGGCCTTGTAGCGCGTAATCGCGGTGGCCAGCGCGGCATGATCGGCGGCGTCCAGCTTGCCGGGATCAAGTTCAAGACCGAAATGGCCGGGCAGCGCGACGCCCGCGCGAAAGCCGATCGACTGGCGCCGACCGGTCGCATGCGCAGGGCTGGCGCCGACATGCGCGCCCATCAGTTCGGGCGGCATGAACGCCAGAAAGCCGCGCTGGATCGCGACCCGGCTGACCGCGTCGAGGTTGTCGCTGGTCCAGAAACGATGCGTGCGCGTGGCGATGCCGGCATCGATGCGCCCGCCGCCACCTGCGCAGGCCTCGAGTTCGACGGCAGGGTGCGCGGCGCGGATGCGGTCGATCAGCGCATAGCTGCCGGTCACTTGCGCGTGATAGCGCGCGCGGCCTTCCGCATCTTCGGCCGGCGCGAGATCGCGATTGTGATCCCATTTCAGATAGGTAATCGGCAACGTGGCGAGCAGCGCATCGATCCGCGCGAACAGGTGATCGCGCACCTCCGCGCGGCTCATGTCGAGCACGAGCTGGTGGCGCGCAGTGCGCAACGGCCGCCCCGCCGCGCCGAGCGCCCAGTCGGGATGCGCGCGGTAGAGATCGCTGTCGGGATTGACCATTTCGGGTTCGACCCACAGGCCGAATTCCATGCCCAGCGCGGTGACGTGGCCGGCGAGCGCCGCCAGCCCTTGCGGATATTTGGCAGGGTCGGGAGTCCAGTCGCCCAGACCGCGGCGATCGTCGCTGCGCCCCGCGAACCAGCCGTCGTCGAGCACGAAGCGCTCGACCCCGATTGCGGCGGCGCGTTCGGCGAGTGCCCCGATCCGCGCCTCGTCATGATCGAAGTAGCATGCTTCCCAGCTGTTGAGATGAACCGGGCGTGGCGGCGGCGGCGATCCCGCCCAAGGGCCGCGCCGACGGATCGCGGTGTGGAAATTCTGGCTGGCGCCGTTCGATCCCGTGCGCGCGAACGTGGCGAGCAGCGGCGGCGCGGCGAAATGCGCGCCCGGTTCCAGCCGGATTTCGCCGGGCGCGAGCCAGACACCGGCCTGCAGCGTCCAGTAACCTTCGTCGCTGTGGTCCATCGCGAGCACATGATTGCCCGACCATGCCAGCTGGCAGGCGAAGACGTCCCCGGCGTGCGCGGTCGCGCCGTCGCGGAGCACGAACAGCCCCGGCGGCCCGGCATGCCCGGTCAGCCCGCGCCGGTTCTCGCGCCGCCAGCCGTGCGCGGGCATCGGCTCGACCGTCTCGACCAGTTCGGCATTATGGCGGCCGGTAAACGAACGCACCCAGCGGCAATCGCCGGGGAGCGGCAGCAGCGCCGAGGCGAGCCAGCCAAGATCGAGCGGCGTGTCGCCGCAGTTGGTGATGGTAGCGCTCGCCTCGACGACATCGCTGGCGGGATCGAGCTCGAACCGCTGGTCGAGCGCGACCCTGGCGACCGTGTCGGTCAGGCGCACGACCAGCGCATCGCCGTCGCGCTCGACCGTGCAGCAATCGAACTCGACGCCGACATGCTGCGCGCCGCGACTGGCGAGCAGGAACGGGCGGTCGAACCAGCCATGGCCGAAGCCCGGCGCGGTGGTGAGCGGCAGATCGGTGTCGAGCGAGAAGGATGTGCTGCCCCGGCCATCGGCAAGCGGCGGCGGGGCGAGACTGTCCGCGATCCGGCCGCCCCAATGCCGCCAGATCGGGGCGCCGGTGCCGCGTACCTCCAGCACCAGCGAGCAGTCGCGGCCGTGGAGTGCCTCGTACCGGATCATGCGGCGCTCGCGGGCGGGCAGGAACGGACCGGCATTGCGACTTTCCTCATCCCATCCACCGGGCCATCGGCGGGCGGGTTATGGTCGCGCTTGCCGGTCGATGCAATGACTCCCGGCTCCGCACCGGCGCTTGCATCCGTCGGCAAAGCTGGGAAAAGGATCCCCGCACGTCATCTGGGGATAGGCCATGGAAACAATCGTCGACCGGCTCGAAGCCAAGCGCGCGGCGGCTCGATTGGGGGGCGGCCAGAAGCGGATCGACGCGCAGCACGCCAAGGGCAAGCTGACCGCGCGCGAGCGACTGGACGTGCTGCTCGATGCCGGGTCGTTCGAGGAACTCGACATGTATGTCGAGCACAACTGCACCGATTTCGGCATGGCTGAGCAAGTGATCCCCGGCGACGGGGTCGTCACCGGCAGCGGCACGATCAACGGGCGGCTGGTGTTCGTATTCAGCCAGGATTTCACCGTCTTCGGCGGGTCGCTGTCGGAACGCCATGCGCAGAAGATCTGCAAGATCATGGACATGGCAATGAAGGTCGGCGCGCCCGTTATCGGCCTGAACGATTCGGGCGGCGCGCGCATCCAGGAGGGGGTCGCCTCGCTCGGCGGCTATGCCGAGGTGTTTCAGCGCAACGTGCTGGCGAGCGGCGTGGTGCCGCAGCTGTCGCTCATCATGGGGCCGTGCGCGGGCGGGGCGGTCTATTCGCCGGCGATGACCGACTTCATCTTCATGGTGAAGGATTCGAGCTACATGTTCGTCACCGGCCCCGATGTGGTGAAGACGGTGACCAACGAGATCGTGACCCAGGAGGAATTGGGCGGCGCGATCACGCACACGACCAGGTCCGGCGTCGCCGATGTCGCGTTCGACAATGATATCGAGGCGCTGCTCGCGGCGCGCGACTTCATCGATTTTCTGCCGGCATCGAACCGGGAAGGCGTGCCCGAGCGCCCGACCGCCGACCCGTGGGACCGGATCGAGGACAGCCTCGACACGTTGATACCGGCCAGCGCCAACCAGCCGTACGACATGCACGAGCTGATCCGGAAGACGGTCGACGAAGGCGATTTCTTCGAGATCCAGCCGGCGCACGCGGCCAACATCATCTGCGGCTTCGGGCGGATCGAGGGGCGCACCGTCGGCATCGTCGCCAACCAGCCGATGGTGCTGGCGGGCGTGCTCGACATCAATTCGGCGAAGAAGGGGGCCAGGTTCGTCCGCTTCTGCGATGCGTTCGAGATTCCGATCGTGACATTCGTCGACGTGCCCGGTTTCCTGCCCGGCACCGCGCAGGAAATGAACGGCATCATCAAGCACGGTGCCAAGCTGCTATTCGCCTATGCCGAGGCGACCGTGCCCAAGATCACCGTGATTACCCGGAAGGCCTATGGCGGCGCCTATGACGTGATGGCGTCGAAGCATCTGCGCGGCGATTTGAACTATGCCTGGCCGACCGCCGAGATCGCGGTGATGGGTGCGAAGGGCGCGGTCGAGATCATCTTCCGCGGGAAGACTCCCGAGGAAATCGCCGAGCGCACGGCGGAATATGAGGCGCGCTTTGCGAACCCGTTCGTGGCGGCGTCGAAGGGGTTTATCGACGAGGTGATTCAGCCGCACTCGACTAGGCGGCGCGTGGCTCTGGGGTTACGCAAGCTGCGGGGGAAAGTGCTGGAGAACCCTTGGAAAAAGCATGACAATATTCCGCTTTAAGTGATGACTTCGGTGTAAGGTTCGTTCTCCGAGACACTGCGCCGGTCCTTGCCGATCCATTGCAATCGCCTGTTTCCACATTATAATCACATGATAAGGAGCGCGCCGATGCAAACCGAACGTGTGACTTTCCTCACCACCCGCGACCACAAGGCGGCGATCGACCATTTCGCGCGCGCAAGCGGTATGTCGGTCGGGCATGTCGTCCGCGAGGCAACGAGCCGGTATTTGGCCGAAGGCGAGGATGACGAGCAGGCGCTGGCGGCGCTGACCCGCGAGGTCGAAGCGGCGGTGCCGCAGATGCGCAAAGACCTGCGCGACGCTGCCGAGGCAATTGCTCGCGCCAATCGTATCGTGGCCGCCGTCCTCGCCGCCGAGCCTGAAGCGGCGTGAGCACGATTGGAGATGCGCTGAAGGCCCTGCGCGACGTCCTGTTGCTGCAGAAGGAGGTCGCCGACCTGAAACAGAGCGCGGTCGCCCAGAGCGAGCAGCTCGCCCGGCTGGCCGAGGCGCATGGCCGGCTCCGCGACCGCGTTTCGCGGCTCGAAGGGATTATAGAGGGCGCCGCAATGGCTTCCGGTCGCGCCCAGCAACCAAGGATCGAGGGATGAAACTCGGCCGTCTCAATCATGTCGGCGTTGCGACGCCGTCGATCGAAGCATCGATTGCGCTCTACCGCGACGTACTTGGCGCGACCAAAATCCACAAACCCTTCGACCTGCTCGCGCAAGGGGTGAAGGTGTGCTTCGTCGATACGCCCAACACCCAGATCGAGCTGATCGAGCCGCTCGGCGAAAGCTCCCCGATCCACGGCTTCCTCGCCAAGAACCCGGCGGGCGGGCAGCATCATGTCTGCTACGAAGTGCCCGATATCCACGAAGCCAAGGCGTGGTTCGAGGCCAAGGGCGCGAAGGTGCTGGGCGAGCCGCGACTCGGCGCCCACGGGACGCTGATCTTCTTCGTCCACCCCAAGGATATGGGCGGCGTGCTGACCGAAATCATGGAAACGCCCAAGGGCGATCACTGAACGCTGCGGCGCCGTAGCGTTAGCTTCGACTGCCATACCCGATCTTCAAAACATCTCCATTCGCTTTGCATTTTTGAGCAGTCTCCGGCATGCTGTGGATCAGAACGAGGTCGGGAGAGGGTGTCACATGAGCTATGAAATGATCCGCACCGAGCGCGTCGGCGATGTGCTTGTCGTCACGCTCAACCGGCCCGAGCGGCTCAATGCCGCACCGCCGCAGATGTTCGACGAGATCGGCCAGGCACTCGACGCCCTCGATGGCGCGCGCGCGGTGCTGATCACCGGCGAAGGGCGCGCGTTCTGCTCGGGCGCCGATCTGGCCGGGCGCGATCAGGCGCAGACGCTCTCGCCTGCCGAGCGCGCCAAACAGTCGCTCACGCAGAGCTACAACCCGCTGATGCTCAAGATCGCGGGAGCCAGCGTGCCGATCGTCAGCGCCGTCAATGGCGCGGCGGCAGGGATCGGGTGCAGCCTCGCGCTCGCCGCCGATTTCTGCGTGTCCGGCGAAAGCGGCTATTTCCTGCAGGCGTTCGTCAACATCGGCCTTGTCCCCGATGGCGGCGCTTCGTGGATGCTCGCGCGGCTGGTCGGCAAGGCGCGCGCGACCGAGATGATGCTGCTCGGCGAGCGCATCTATGGCCCGCGCGCGGCGGAATGGGGGCTGATCCATAAATGCGTCCCCGACGTCGTGCTGATGGAAGAAGCGATGGCGCTGGCGACGCGGCTGGCGGCCGGGCCCACGGTCGCGCTCGGGCTGATGCGCCAGGGCTTGGCCGCCGCGCTCGAAAGCGATTACGCAACCGCGATGGCGGGCGAAGCCGAGCGCCAGTCGATCGCCGGGCAGACCGAGGACGCGCGCGAAGGCGCGATCAGCTTCCTGCAGAAGCGCAAGGCGGTGTTCAAGGGGGCTTAGTCCTCATAACCACCGTTCGTCCCCAGAACCGTCGATGGGCGAGCGCCAAGCGGTGCGCGGGGTGTCTCGACTTCGCTCGATGCGAACGGCTAGGGATAGCGGCATGACCGACACCCTATTCACCGGACCCAAACTCGCCGACTGGGAAGCGCTTGCCGCGAGGGAAGTGAAGGGCGCCGATCTCAACTGGCACACGCCCGAGGGGATTGTCGTCAAGCCGCTCTACACGGCAGCGGATGTGCGCGATGATCCGGGCCTGCCCGGTTTTGCGCCGTTCACACGTGGAGTCCGCGCATCGATGTATGCGGGCCGCCCCTGGACGATCCGGCAATATGCGGGGTTCTCGACGGCCGAGGCTTCGAACGCCTTCTATCGCCGCAATCTCGCCGCCGGGCAGAAGGGCCTGTCGGTCGCCTTCGATCTCGCGACGCATCGCGGCTATGACAGCGACCATCCGCGCGTCACCGGCGATGTCGGCAAGGCGGGCGTCGCGATCGACAGCGTCGAGGACATGAAGATCCTGTTCGACGGCATCCCGCTCGATCAGATGTCGGTGTCGATGACGATGAACGGCGCGGTGATCCCGATCCTCGCCTTCTTCATCGTCGCGGGCGAAGAACAGGGCGTGCCGCAAGCCAAGCTCGACGGGACGATCCAGAACGATATTCTGAAGGAGTTCATGGTCCGCAACACCTATATCTATCCGCCTGCGCCCAGCATGCGGATCATCGCGGACATCATTGCCTATACCTCGGCCAACATGCCGAAATTCAACAGCATTTCGATTTCCGGCTACCACATGCAGGAAGCCGGCGCGACGCAGGTGCAGGAACTCGCCTTCACCATCGCCGACGGCGCCGAATATGCGAAGGCGGCGATGGCGGCGGGGCTGGACATCGATGCCTTCGCCGGTCGACTGAGCTTCTTTTTCGCGATCGGCATGAATTTCTTCATGGAAGTCGCGAAGCTGCGCGCGGCGCGGACCTTGTGGCACCGGGTGATGACCGGGCTGGGCGCGAAGGACGAGCGCTCCAAGATGCTGCGCACGCATTGCCAGACCAGCGGCGTGTCGTTGCAGGAGCAGGACCCCTACAACAACGTCATCCGCACGACTGTCGAGGCGCTGGCGGCGGCGCTGGGCGGCACGCAGTCGCTCCACACCAATGCGCTCGACGAAGCGATTGCGCTGCCGACCGATTTTTCGGCGCGGATCGCGCGCAACACGCAGATCGTGCTGCAAGAAGAAACCGGCATCACCAAGGTCGTCGATCCGCTCGGCGGTTCCTATTATGTCGAGGCGCTGACCAGCGAACTGGTCTACCGCGCCTGGGACATCATCGAGCGCATCGAGGCCGAAGGCGGCATGGCGAAAGCGGTCGCGGCCGGCTGGCCAAAGGCGATGATCGAGGAAGCGGCAACCGCGCGGCAGGCGCGTATCGATCGCGGCGAGGATGTGATCGTCGGCGTCAACAAATATCGGCTTGCCGAGCAGGACCCGATCGAGATTCTCGAGGTCGATAACGTCGCGGTGCGCGAGGGGCAGATCGCCCGGATCGCACGCGTGAAGGCGGCACGCGACGAGGCAAAGTGCCAGACGGCGCTCGATGCGTTGCGCGAGGGGGCGAGAGGCAGCGACAACCTTCTCGCCCTCGCCGTCGATGCAGCCCGCGCGCGGGCGACGCTGGGCGAAATCTCCGCCGCGATGGAGGATGTGTTCGGTCGCCATGCGACGGTGCCGACGCCGGTCAGCGGCATCTACGGCGGCGCCTATGCCGATGACGGGCGCTGGGACCGGCTGCGCGACGGCGTGACAGCCACCGAACGTCGGCTGGGCCGCAAGCCCCGCATGCTGGTCGCAAAGATGGGGCAGGACGGGCATGATCGCGGCGCCAATCTGGTGAGCAGCATGTTCGGCGACCTCGGTTTCGAGATCGTGCCCGGCCCGCTGTTCCAGACGCCGCAGGAAGCCGCCGCACTCGCGGTCGAAAGCGATGTCGATGTGGTCGGCGCGTCGTCGCTGGCGGCGGGCCACAAGACACTGATCCCCGAGCTGATCGGCCATTTGCGCGAGGCGGGGCGCGCCGACATCAAGGTGATCGCGGGCGGCGTCATTCCCGCGCAGGATTATGATTTCCTGCGCGAGGCAGGCGTACAGGCCATCTTCGGTCCGGGCACGAACCTGATCGAAGCGGCCGCCGAAGTGCTGCGGCTGCTGGGGCATAACATGGCGCCGGAAAGCGAGCCCGTGGCATGAGCGACGAGGAAACGCCCGGCGTCGCCCCCGAGCCGACCGAGGCCGAAACACTTCAATATGATTTTCTGAAGTTCCTGACGACACTTGCAATTCTGGTGCTTGGCGGCGTGCTGTCGCTGGCGCCCTCGAAAGAGCATTTGCCGCGTGGGTCCTTGGTGATGGTGATGATCATGGTGTCGATGGCGGGCGCGGTCGCCGCGATCGGGGCCGACGGGATCGTCGCCGCAAGGATCGCCAAGCGTCCGCTCGGGCGGTTTGCGCGCTTGTCGCGGGGCATTGCCATGGGCTTGCTGGGCGCCGGCACCGGTTTTTTCCTATCGATCTGGACGCAGGGAATGGCATGACGACACGCACCGACTGGACCCGCACCGAAATCGCTGCGCTGTTCGACCTGCCGTTCGACGAGCTGATTTGGCGCGCGCAGACCGTGCATCGCGCCCACCACGCGGCGGGCGAAGTGCAGTTGTGTACCTTGCTCTCGATCAAGACCGGGGGCTGCCCGGAGGATTGCGGTTACTGCTCGCAGTCTGCGTCGGCCGACACGGGGCTGAAGGCCGAAAAGCTGATGGATGTCGAGGCGGTCCTCGCCGCCGCCGCCGAGGCCAAGGCGGCGGGGTCGCAGCGTTTCTGTATGGGCGCGGCGTGGCGCAACCCCAAGGATCGCGACATGGACGCAGTCTGCCAAATGGTCGAGGGCGTGAAGGCGATGGGGCTGGAAACGTGCATGACACTCGGCATGCTCGAGCCGCACCAGGCCGAGCGCCTCGCCGAGGCAGGACTCGATTACTACAACCACAATATCGATACCTCGCCGGAGAATTACGGCAACGTCATCACCACGCGGACCTTCGAGGATCGGCTGGAAACGCTGGCGCATGTCCGCGCGGCGGGGATCAGCGTGTGCTGCGGCGGCATTGTCGGCATGGGCGAGACGCGCGCCGACCGCGTCGGCTTCATCCACGCGCTCGCCACGCTGCCGCGCCACCCGGAAAGCGTGCCGGTCAACGCGCTGGTGCCGGTGCCGGGGACGCCGCTGGGCGACATGCTCGCGGGCACGCCGATGGCGAAGATCGACGATATCGAATTCGTCCGCACCGTCGCGGCCGCGCGGATCACGATGCCGCTGAGCATGGTCCGCCTGAGCGCGGGCCGCGAGAGTATGAGCGAGGCGACGCAGGCGCTCTGCTTTCTGGCGGGCGCGAACAGCATCTTCACTGGCGACAAGCTGCTGACGACGGGCAACCGCGGCGACAGCGCCGATGCCGCGCTGTTCGGCAAGCTGGGGCTGCGCGCGATGGCGGGGGAAGAGCCGATGCGGGTCAGTGAGCCGGCTTGCTGCTAAAGCGCTCCTGTAGTATTCTACCAAGAGAACCACGAAAGGTAGATCGATGGGCGCACAAATGAACATCAAGAGCGATGAAGCTTATGCGCTCGCAACCGAAATTGCAGGCCGTACCGGGGAAACCTTGACGCAGGTCGTGCTTGAAGCGCTGCGCGCGCGGCAGCGCGAACTGACCAAGGCGGAGAAGCTGGAGCAGGTGATGGCGATATGCCGCGATGCCCGCTCTCGCATGAGCCCCGAACTGCTGGCGTTGAATATGGACGATTATCTTTACGATGAGCGTGGATTGCCCAAATGATCGTCGATAGCTCGGCGGTCGTTGCCATGCTTTGGGTCGAGCCTGAAGGAAAGGCCTTCGCTCAGATCATCCTTGAACAGGGGGGTGGATCGATTTCGGCGGGCAATTATCTGGAAACAGCAATTGTGATTGATGGGGACCGCGATCCGGTAATCAGCGCCGAATTGGACATGGTTCTTCAGAAGCTCGGCGTCGACATAGCACCCGTCACCGCCTCGCAGGCCAAGATCGCGCGCCAGGCATACCGCGATTTCGGCAAGGGCAGCGGGCACAAGGCGCAGCTCAACTATGGCGACTGTTTCGCCTATGCGTTGGCGATCGAGCGCGGCGAGCCGTTGTTGTTCAAGGGTGAAGATTTTGCGCACACGGGCGTGGAGCGGGCGGCATGATTACGCCAACCCATCGTCGTCACCCCGGACTTGATCCAGGGTCCAGCTTCTTATTCTACCGCCGCGAAGGCAGCGCAACCCTAGTTCAAGCTCGGGGTAACAGCATGATGCTGGTAAGGTCGGTGTCGGCATGTTGAAACGACGAATAGCAGCGATGGTGGCACTTGTTGTTGCATGGAGCAGCTATGGCTTGGTGATGCTCTCGCTGGCCGATCAAGAGGCGTCGAGCTGTCATCAATTCGCAGACCTGGCGGCCGAATGCTTTGCGCCCTTCGGTCTGTTTTATGGCGGAGTTTCTCTGCTGTTCGCCTTGGCGACGCTTACGCTGGCAGCGTTGTCGGCTCGCCCGTTCATTAGATCGGATCGCGTATAATGCTCAATAAAATCCTTGTCGCCAATCGCGGTGAAATCGCCAGCCCAGCGTTGCTTGGCAAGCACGCGCTGCGGGCGATGGCGGGCGGAGAGCCGATGCGCGCAGAAGTTGTCGCGTGAGGCGCGCGGTTCCCACCCTTTTCTTGGCAGTAGCGCTAGTCAGCTGTGGTGGAGTTTCATCGCCCCACCGGATTGCACCATTGTCAACGACCGATCGCGCCAACAACGCTAGCAAGATCGTACAATTCATTGAACAGCAATGCTTCGATCGTGCGGACGATGTGGTCGAGTTTGAGGCCGGGTTACGGGCCGTTGGATGGCAATCAAAACGGACTCAGACTGCTAATCCGGCAAAGCCACTGGAACTGGATGTTTGGGAACTGCCGAACCTTACCGTCTTGCGTGGTCAGCCCGTGATGGGGGGAGCATGGACTTGCTCGGTTGATGTAAAGTCGCCAGTCGCGCCCGCGCTTGATCAGATTAAGACGGCCTTGTCGATGGCGATTGGAAAGGGACCGGACAATAATGGCGAATGGTGGCTAAATCGAACGAGCACAGGTCGGCTGCACGTAACTGCGCACCAGGGCGTTGTCGCGGATGCCGGTGATATATTCGTGAATGTTGAAATCTACAGGCTGCCTTGGTGGCGCAGTCTCTTGGGGTAATTGATGCTCAAAAAAATCCTCGTCGCCAATCGTGGTGAAATCGCCTGCCGGGTGTTCCGCACCGCGAAGCGGATGGGCCTCGCCACCGTCGCGGTCTATTCGGATGCCGATGCGCGATCCCCGCACGTCCTGATGGCGGACGAGGCCGTCCGCCTCGGCCCGGCACCGGCGGCCGAAAGCTATCTCAAGGCCGACCTCATCCTCGCTGCCGCCAAGGCGACGGGCGCCGATTGTATCCATCCCGGCTATGGCTTCCTCTCGGAGCGCGAGAGCTTCGCGCGGGCCTGCGCCGAGGCGGGGATAGCTTTTGTCGGCCCGCCGCCGGGCGCCATCGCCGCGATGGGCGACAAGATCGAATCGAAGAAGCTCGCCAAGGCGGCGGGCGTCAATGTCGTCCCCGGTTTCCTGGGCGAGATCGCCGATACCGATGAGGCGGTGAAGATCGCCAAGGACATCGGCTTCCCGGTGATGATGAAGGCCAGCGCCGGCGGCGGCGGCAAGGGGATGCGGCTGGCCTATAGCGAGCAGGACGTCCGCGAAGGCTTCGAGGCGACCAAGCGCGAGGGGCTGGCGTCGTTCGGCGACGACCGCGTGTTTATCGAGAAGTTCATCGAAAGCCCGCGCCACATCGAGATCCAGCTCTTGGGCGACCAGCACGGCAACATCCTCTATTTGAACGAGCGTGAGTGCTCGATCCAGCGCCGCCACCAGAAGGTGGTCGAGGAAGCGCCGTCGCCCTTCGTCACGCCGAAGATGCGCAAGGCAATGGGCGAACAGGCGGTCGCGCTCGCCCGCGCGGTCGGCTATCACAGCGCAGGGACCGTCGAACTGATCGTGTCGGGCGCCGACACCACCGGCGAGAGCTTCTACTTCCTCGAGATGAACACCCGCCTGCAGGTCGAGCATCCGGTGACCGAGGCGATCACCGGCATCGATCTGGTGGAGCAGATGATCCGCGTCGCGGCAGGGGAGAAGCTGCCGTTCACGCAGGATGATATCGGCATCAACGGCTGGGCGATCGAGAACCGCGTCTATGCCGAGGACCCCTATCGCGGCTTTCTGCCGAGCATTGGGCGGCTGGTGCGGTACAATCCGCCGGAAGCTAAAGAGACTCCATATCACTCTCGGCCGTTCGTCCCGAGCCCTTCGGCTGGCTGGCAAGCCAGCCGCTCAGGACAGGCTTCGGCGCAAAGCGCCGAAATCGAGGGGTGGACCGCAAGCGAGTCGGCTGGTGTCTCGACTTCGCTCGACACGAACGGTTTGGAAGGGGCTGACGCAAGCGGCGCCTATGTCCGCGTCGATGACGGCGTGCGAGAAGGCGGCGAGGTCAGCATCTTCTACGACCCGATGATCGCGAAGCTGATCACCTGGGGCCCGACGCGCGACGCCGCGATCGACGCACAGGTCGGCGCGCTCGATGCGTTCGAGATCAGCGGGCCGGGGCACAATATCGATTTCCTGTCGGCGATCATGCAGCATCCGCGCTTCCGGGGCGGTAACATCACGACCGGTTTCATCGCTGAGGAGTATCCGGACGGCTTTCACGGGGCCCCCGCATCGCCCGATCTGATCCGCGCGCTTGCCGCAATTGCGGCCTTCGTCGCTACGGCCGAGGCGGATCGTGCGCGCCGGGTCGACGGCCAGCTTGGCCAGCGTCTGCTGCCGCCTGCCGACTGGGCGGTGCGGATCGGCGGCATCGATCACGACGTCGAACTCGCCGAGGATGAAATCAGCGTGGATGGCGAATTGCTCGATCTGGCGGTCGCCTACACCCCCGGCGACCGGCTGATCGAAGCGACGCTCTATGACGCCGACGATGAGGAGGTCGCTGCCGACCGGCTGATCGTGCGCATCGCGAAGGCGCCTGCCGGTTACGTGCTGACGACCCGTGGCGCGAGCCACCGCGCCCGCGTGCTGCCCGCGCATGCGGCGCCGTTCGCACGCCATCTGATCGACAAGGTGCCGCCCGATCTGTCGCGGTTCCTGCTCTGCCCGATGCCGGGGCTGCTGGCGCGGCTCGACGTCGGAATCGGTGACCGGGTTGAAGTCGGTCAGCCGCTGGCGGTGGTCGAAGCCATGAAGATGGAGAACATCCTGCGCGCTGAAAAGGCCGGCGTAGTTAAGGCCGTCAGCGCGCATCCCGGCGAAAGCCTTGCCGTTGATGCAGTTATTCTGGAAATCGAGTGAATCGATAAAGTTTGATACATTTAAGGACTAGACGCGCCCGCAGCGGCGTGGCCAAAACGCACCGATGTTTCGTTCTCGGTTCGCACTGATTGCATTCCTGTCGCTGCCGCTCGCGGGCTGTCTGGTCGGGCCGGACTATCGCCCGCCGGCCGCGTCGGCGATTGGTGTGCCGAGCGGCTATGCGACGCCTGCACAGGCTGGCGCGGTGCCCGACCTCCAGCGCTGGTGGGTCAATTTCGACGATCCGCAGCTCAACGCGATCGTCGATATCGCGCTCAAGCAGAATCTCGACATCGCGCAGGCGGTGTCGCGGCTGCGACAGGCGCGCGAATCGCTGATCCAGTCGCGCGCTTCGCTGTTCCCGACGGCGAATGCCAGCGCCGGCTATTCGCGCAACATCAACATCCGCGGGCGGACCTTCGGCCAGATCACCAACGCCGGCATCGTCAACGAAAATTACGCGCTGTCGGGCGACGTGTCCTACACCGCCGACATCTTCGGCGGGGTGCGGCGCGGAGTGGAAGCGGGCCGCGCCAGCTATGAAGCGAGCGGCTACAACCTCGCACAGGTGCAGGCGACGATCGCCTCCGAAGTCGCGCGCAACTATATCCTGGCGCGCGCGGCGCAGGCAGGTGTCGCGATCGCCCGCGGCAGCCTCGCCATCCAGCAGGACAATCTGGAGATCGCGGGCTTTCGCGTCCAGGCGGGGCTGGTGTCATCGCTCGACGCCGAACAGGCGCGGGCGCAACGCGCGCAGACGGCGGCCAATGTGCCCAGTCTCGAACAGCAGTATGAGCAGGCGACCAACCGGCTCGGCGTGCTGACGGGCCAGGCGCCCGGTGCACTGAAGGCCCAGCTTGCGGCGACCGCGCCGATCCCGCAGGGGCCGGGCGCAGTGCCGGTCGGCCTGCCCGCCGATATCATCCGCCTGCGCCCCGACGTGCGCGCCGCCGAGCGCAATCTGGCGGCGGCGACCGCGCAGATCGGCGTCGCCAAGGCCAATCTGCTGCCTCAGCTGACGCTGTCGGGCAGCATCAGCAGCAACGCATCGTCGATCAACGCGCTGACCGACATCATCACCGGCCGCGTGTTCGGCCAGCTGGCCCAGACCATCTTCGACGCGGGGCGCGGCCGATCGGTGGTGCGCGCGCGGCGCGCCCAGGCGGAGGAGGCCTTTGCCGCTTACAAGGCGAGCGTGCTCGGCGCGCTGGAGGATGTCGAAAATGCGCTGACGGCGCTCGCGACCGCGCAGGCGCGCCAACGCGAACTGGCGATCGCTGCCGATGCCTCCAGCGCGGCGGCGATTCTCGCGCGCAGCCAGTACCGTGCCGGACTCACGGACATCACCACGCTCAACAACACCGAAGCATCGCTGTTGTCGGCGCAAAGCGGCCTCAACACCGCGCGGTCGGATCAGGCGCAGGCGCTCGTGCAGCTCTACCTCGCGCTCGGCGGCGGTTGGGATGCCGCCGCGCCGCCGCCGACCGCTGAACCCCTGAAGACGGGCGACGGCCAGCCCAACACTCGCGCGACCCAGTAGGACCATCGATGGCAGACGCTCCCGCATCCGATCTGAACGATTTTCTTGGTGTGCGCCCGGTGCCGGCTTGGCGCCGCTGGGGCAAATGGGTGCTGGTCGCGATCGGCGTCGTGCTGCTGATCCTGCTCGTGCTCAGCTTCTTCCGACCCGCCGCAAAGGCGAGCTATGCGACCGATGTGGTGCAAAAGGGCACGCTGACCGTCACCGTCTCGGCAACCGGCAAGCTTGCGCCGACCAATCAGGTCGATGTCGGCTCCGAAGTGTCGGGGCTGGTCTCGAAAGTGCTGGTCGACGTCAACGACCGTGTCGCGAAGGGCCAGCCAATCGCGCTGATCGATCCGTCGCGCTTCCAGGATTCAGTCAACCAGAGCCGTGCCCAGCTTGCGGCCAACCAGGCTGCGGTTGCGCAGGCGCAGGCCACGCTTGCCCAGTCGAGCGCGCAGCTCAAACGGCTCGAGGAAGTCAGCCGCCTGTCGGGTGGGCGCGTCCCCGCGAAAACCGAAATGGAGCAGGCGATTGCCGACCGCGACCGCGCCGTCGCCAATCTCCGCGCGGCCCAGGCGAATGTCGCCGCCGCCCGCGCCACGCTGTCGTCGAACGAATACAACTATGTCCGCGCGGTAATCCGTTCGCCCGTCAACGGCGTCATCCTCGCGCGCCAGGTCGAGCCGGGGCAGACCGTGGCCGCGTCGTTCAACACGCCCACCCTGTTCGTGATTGCCGAAGACCTGACCCGGATGAAATTGGAAGTCGCGATCGACGAAGCCGATGTCGGCGAGGTTCGCGAGGGGCAGAAGGCAAGCTTCACCGTCGATGCCTTCCCCGGCCAGACCTTTCCGGCGACGATCACCCGGGTTGATCTGGGATCGAACCTGTCGGCGCAGTCGTCGACCGCGTCGACCAGCACGACGACGACCAATCAGGTGGTCAGCTATTCGGCAACGCTGTCGGTCGCCAACCCCGACATTCAGCTTCGTCCCGGCATGACCGCGACGGCTGAAATCACGACGACGCAGAAGACCAATGTCCTGCTGGTCCCGAACGGCGCGCTCCGCTTCCGTCCGGCGACGCCGCCGCCTGCGGCCCAGAGCGGCATCGCCGGGGCATTCGGACCGCCGCGGCTCAACCGTGGCGGCCCGCGCACCGCCAATGCCGGACGCGGCGCGACGCAGTCGCTGTATGTACAGGATGCCGACGGCAGCATCCGCCAGGTCGAGGTCCGCACCGGCGACACCAACGGCACGCTCACCGAAGTGACCGGCGGCGACTTGAAGCCGGGGCAGAAGGTCGTGACCGGCGAACTGTCGGCGGCAGCCGCTGCCAAGACGGCCAAGTCTGCGGTAACAACCGGAACGACGCGTGCCCGCTAACGACGAAGTCCGGGTTGATCCGGCGCCGCGACGCGGTGGGACGCCTGCAAGTCCGCCGGTGCTGATCGCGCTGCGCGGCGTTACCAAGACCTATGGCGTCGGACCGACCGCATTCCAGGCGCTGAAAGGCGTCGACCTCGACATCACGGCCGGCGATTTCGTCGCGGTGATGGGGCCGTCGGGATCGGGCAAGTCGACGACGATGAACATCCTGGGCTGTCTCGACGTGCCCAGCCGGGGTGCGTTCATCTTCAAGGGCCATCACGTCGAAGCGCTCGACCGCGACGAACGCGCGCTGCTTCGACGCAAGTATCTGGGTTTCGTGTTCCAAGGCTTCAATCTGCTCGCGCGCACGACCGCGCTCGAGAACGTCGAACTGCCGCTGCTTTATCGCGGCGACAAGCGCAAGGCGCGGCACGAAGCGGCAATGGCTGCGCTCGACAAGGTGGGCCTCGCGCCGTGGTGGGACCATACGCCCGCCGAGCTCTCGGGCGGGCAGCAGCAGCGCGTGGCGATCGCGCGCGCGCTCGTCACCAATCCGGATGTGCTGCTGGCCGACGAGCCGACCGGCAATCTCGATTCGGAACGCTCGCTCGAAATCATGGAATTGCTGACGGACCTCAACCGGACGCTGGGCATCACGGTGCTGATGGTCACGCATGAGCCCGACATGGCCGCCTATGCGAACACGATCATCCACTTCAAGGACGGGCTGGTCGAGCGCATCGAATCGGGCATGCGCCGGGCCGGATCGACCCGGGCGGGATCGAACGGGACCGGGGCGCACTGATGTTCTGGACCACGATCCTGCTCGCGCTGCGATCGATCGCGCGGCACAAGCTGCGCTCGTTCCTGACGACGCTCGGCATCATCATCGGCGTGGCGGCGGTGGTGACGATGGTCACGCTCGGCAAGGCGACGACGGCGGCGGTGCAGGCGTCGATCTCGTCGCTCGGCACCAACATCCTGCAGGTGCGGCCCGGCGCCGGCTTCGGGCGCGGCGGCGGCGGGCCGCGTCCAGCCGACTTCAAGATCGAGGACGTCGAGGCGGTGCGCAAACAGATCGCCGGCATCAACGCGGTCGCCGAGGAATCGCAAACGACCGTCACCGTCATCTATGAAGGCGCCAACTGGTCGACGACGGTCAACGGCACCACCAACGATTTCTTTCGCGTCAATCCCTGGCCGCTGACTGCTGGGCGTGAATTCACGCCGCAGGAACTGAGCGCGGGCAAGGCCGTGTGCATCCTGGGCAATACCGTGAAGGTCAATCTGTACCGCGACGCCGATCCGGTCGGCACGCAGCTGCGCATCGCCGGCATCAGTTGCGAGGTGATCGGCGTGCTGAAGGGCAAGGGGCAGGCGGGCTTTGGTGCCGATCAGGATGACCTGGTCGTCATGCCGATCAAAGCCGTACAGCGCCGCATCACCGGCAACCGCGACATCCGGGTGATGCTGGTCGGCGTCAACGCGGATTATTCGACCGCGCAGGTGCAGGCGTCGATCACCGAACTGATGCGCGAGCGCCGCAACATCACCAAGGGCAAGGACGACGATTTCTTCATCTTCGACACCAAGCAGTTCACCGACACGCTGACTCAGACAACGACGCTGCTGACCGGAATCGTGTCCGCGGTGGCGGCCATCAGCCTGATCGTGGGCGGCATCGGCATCATGAACATCATGCTGGTGTCGGTGACCGAACGCACGCGCGAGATCGGCATCCGGCTCGCGATCGGCGCAGTCGCGCGCGAAGTGCTGATGCAATTCCTGATCGAAGCGATCGCGCTGTCGTGCATTGGCGGCATCATCGGCATCATCCTCGCGCAGCTGGTGATCGTAGGACTCGTGCCCTTGCTGAAGGTCGAGTGGCTGTTCGACCTGCAGATCAACATCGTCGCTTTCGCGATTTCGGCGATCATCGGCGTGGTGTTCGGCTTTTTCCCCGCCCGTCGCGCCGCCAGCCTGAACCCGATCGACGCGCTGCGGCACGAATAGTTAGGCGAGCGCGCGCAAGGCTTCCAGATCCTGCGGCGTATCGATGTCGATCAGTTCGGCGGGGCTGGTGACGATATGCCGACCGGCGCGGATCAGCGCGCGGCCGCCCTCGTCGCCGCTGGTTTCGGCAAGCGCCGCGAAACGACCGGCAGCGAACAGCGCGGGCGGTGAGGGGCGCGTGCCGTCGCTCGACGCGATCACGTCATCGACGCCGCTGGCGGCATCGAGCAGGCGGAAGATCTGCGCCGCGGTGACGCGCGGCATGTCGGCGAGCGCAACCACGATCGCGGCGACGCCCGCCGCCTGCGCCGCCATGACGCCGAGCCGCAGCGAAGCCGACAGCCCCGCCTCGGGCGCGGGGTTGGCGATCGTGCGATAACCGTGCGCGCCGAAATCGAGCCGGGTTCCCGACGTGATTGCCACGCGCGCCGCGAACGGCACGGCCTGCAGCGCGGTCACGACATGCAGCGCGAGCGGGCGGCCAAGAAAATCGGCGGTGAGCTTGTCGGCGTCGCCGAACCGCACCGATCGCCCCGCCGCGAGCAGGACGAGCATCGTGGCCTCGGCGCGGATCACGCCACTTTGGCGTTGAAGGCCGCAACCATTGCGGCGGCGATCGACAGCGCGATCTCGGCAGGGCCGACCGCGCCGATATCGAGCCCCACCGGCGCATCGATGCGGTCGAGCGCCTCGGCGGAGATGCCAGCCGCCGCCAGCCGCTCGCGCCGCGCGGCGTGGCTGCGCCGCGAGCCGAGCGCGCCGACATAGGCCGCCGGACTGGCGAGCGCGGCAGTGAGCGCGGGGTCATCGATCTTGATATCGTGGCTGAGCGTCACGATTGCCGTCGCCGGATCGGGCTTGAGCGCGGCGATCGCCTCATCGGGCCAGCGGTCGTCGAGCGTCACGCCGGGAAAGCGTTCTTCGGTCAGGAAGCGCGCGCGCGGATCGATGACGGTCACCGCGATGCCCAGCTCGCGCGCCAGACCGCTCAGTGCCTGCGCGATCTGCACCGCGCCGACGATCAGCAACCGGCGCGGCGGGTCATAGCGATTGACGAAGGCGCCGTCGCGCTCGCCGATCGTCGACTCGCCGGTGCCGGTGTCGGTCGTGACGCTCAAGCGCTCGCCGCGCGCGCGCGCCTCGGCAATGGCGGCGAACAGGGCAGGGGCAAAGCCGCCGTCGCGGACCGGCTGGACCAGCACGTCGATCTCGCCGCCGCACGGCAGGCCCACTTCCCAGGCAGCGGCATCGGCGACACCATAATGTTTGAGCTGGGCCGGCGCCCCGGCGATCACCTCGGCGGCGGTCGCCAGGATGTCGCTCTCGACGCAGCCGCCCGAAACCGAGCCCTCGAAGCGCCCGTCCTCGTGCACGATCATATGGCTGCCGCGCGGGCGCGGCGCGGAACCCCAGGTGCTTACCACGGTCGCGAGCGCGAGCCGCGCGCCTTGCCATTGCGCGGCGGCGGCGAGGACGGAATCGTTGTCGGCCATGGCAAATGTTCGCCTTCATTATAGCCCTCTCCCCTTCAGGGGAGAGGGTTGGGTGAGGGGTGGCCAGGAGCGACACCGTCTTTGGCGACCCCCTCACCCAAACCCTCTCCCCCAAGGGGGGAGGGCTTCAGTTCGATCAAACCGGCGGCAGCCCCGGCAGGATCTGGTCGAGCGTCATCGGCCAGTCGCGCACCCGCACGCCGCAAGCGTTGTAGACTGCATTCGTCACCGCCGCGCCCAGCCCCGAAATGCCGAGCTCGCCCAATCCCTTGGCGCCGACGGGGCTGGCATGCTCGTCGATTTCCTCGACGAAATAGGCCTCGATCTGCGGCACATCGGCATTCACCGGAATATGATATTCGGCCAGATCGCGGTTGACATAGGCGCCGGTGCGCGGGTCGAGGATCGCGGCTTCGTGGAGCGCATAGCCAAGGCCCCAGATCATTCCGCCGATTGCCTGGCTGCGTGCGGTCTTCGCGTTGAGGATGCGCCCGCAGTCGAACACGCCGAGCAGGCGGCGGACGCGGACCTCGCCGGTAACCGCATGCACCGCGACCTCGGCGAATTGCGCGCCATAAGTACCCTGGCTGAAGTTGCGGCTGTTGCTGCCGGGATGGATCGCGCCGATCGCCTCGATCGGCGCATTGCCGACCAGTTCGGTGATCGGCACGCGGCGATTGCCCGCAATGGCATGACCGTCTTTCAGCGTCATGTCCTCGGGGCTGGTCCCCATCCGCATCGCCAGTTCGGCGACGATGTCTTCGCAGGCGATCATCACCGACGATCCGCTCGATGCGGCGCCAAACGAGCCGCCCGACCCGGCGCCATCGGGATGGTCGGAGTCGCCGAGCGCCACCCGCACCTGCTCGATCGGCAGCCCGAGCGACTCCCCGGCAATCTGCGCGAGGATGGTGTAGGTGCCGGTGCCGATGTCGGTCATGTCGGTTTCGACTTCGGCGATGCCTTCGGGCGTCAGCCGCACCCGCGCGAAGCTGTCGGCGAGGAAGTTGACGCGCGCCGCCGTCGCCATGCCCATGCCGATCAGCCATTCGCCTTCGCGGCGCTGGCCGGGCGTCGCGATCCGCTGATCCCAGCCGAACCGCCGCGCGCCCTCGTCATAGCAATCGATCAGGCGGCGCGTGGAAAAGGGCTTGCCGCTGGTCGGATCGACGCTCGGTTCATTGGCCTTGCGGAACGCGATCGGGTCCATGCCCAATTGCTCGGCCATTTCGTCCATCGCCGTCTCGAGTGCCATCATGCCGACCGCTTCACCGGGAGCGCGGACGGCACCGGCGGCCGTCACGTTGATCTTGACGATCCTGGTCGTGAAGCTGCGCGCAGGCGCCGCGTAGAGTGAAAGCGCACCGAGCGCGACGGGTTCAAAGAAGTTCAGCCCCGTTTTCTGGCTGGTAACGCTGTCCTGCGCCATTGCAGTCAGCTTGCCGTCCGGTCCGGCGGCGAGGCGGATGCGCTGGTGCGTGTCGGCGCGGCCATAGATCGAGTGGAACAGCTGCTGCCGGGTCAGCGCGACCTTCACCGGGCGCCCGATCTTCTGCGCGCCGATCGCCGCCAGCACGGTCTCCGGCCCACCGATCTTTCCGCCGAAGCCGCCGCCGATGTACGGCGACAGCACGTGGATCTGCTCGACCGGGATGCCGAGCGAATTGGCGAGCACCGGCGTGAAGCCGCGCATGATCTGGATCGAGCCGTAGAGCGTCAGCCGGTCGCCGTCCCATTCGGCGATCGCCGCGTGCGGCTCCATCGCGGCATGGACCTGATAGGGCGTCGAATAAGTGACGTCGAGCGCCACGTCCGCTGCCGCCATCGCCGCATCGACATCACCGATGACGATGTTGGGCAGCATCGCGCCCTTGTGCGGGTCCTGCGCGCTTGCCTGATTGCCGAGCGTGTCGAACTGGCCCTTCACCTGCACATAATCGACCGTCACGGCCTGCGCGGCGGCGCGGGCGGCCTCGAAGCTGTCGGCGATGACGAGGCCGATGATCTGGCCATAGCTTTCGAGCGTGCCGTCGTGGCGCGGATGCTGGGTCGCGCGGATGATGTGCGATTCGCTCGGCAGGCGCGGATCGTCGGTGATCACCGCTAGCACGCCGGGCATCGCTTCGGCAGCCTTGGTGTCGATCGAGCGCACCGCGCCGACCGCGACCGTTGCGGTGATCGCATAGCCATAGGCCAGCTCGCCGCTGGGCCGGTGTTCGGCAGCGTAAAGCGCGGCGCCGGTCACTTTCGCGACGCCGTCGATCCGGTCGATGCCCTTGCCGAGCAGTCCCTGCGCGCTGCGGGAGAGGGCGGACGGGCCGAAATCGGCATCCATCACATATTCGGTCATCGTGCGGCCTCCGTCAGGTCGCGCAACGCCGCGATCAGCGTGCGGCGCATCAGCGGGATCTTGAAATCATTATGCCCTTGGCCGCGCGCGTCCTTGAGCAGCGCGTCGGCAGCGGCCTCGAACGCGGCAGTGCCGGCCGGCTGACCGATCAGCGCCGCCTCCACCGCCGCATTGCGCCACGGCATCGGCGCCAGCCCGCCAAAGGCGAGCCGCGCGGAACTGATCGTGCCGTCCTCGACCGCAATTGCCGCCGCCACCGATACGACCGCAAAGGCATAGGACGCGCGGTCGCGGACCTTGCGATAGAGCTGCTTGCCGACCGGCGGCGCGGGCAGTTCGATGTGCGTGATCAGCTCGCCGGGCTGAAGGCTCGTTTCGATCTGCGGCGTGTCGCCGGGCAGGCGGTAGAGATCGGCGAGGGCGATGCGGCGCCGGTCGCCGCCGGGCTGGAGCGTCACCACCACCGCGTCGAGCGCGCGCATCGCCACCGCCATGTCGCTCGGGTGGGTGGCGATGCAATGCTCGCTGGTGCCCAGCACCGCATGGATGCGGTTGAAGCCGCCCTGCGCATTGCAGCCCGTGCCCGGCGCGCGTTTGTTGCACGGCGCGGCGGTGTCGTAGAAATAATAGCAGCGCGTTCGCTGGAGCAGATTGCCCCCGGTCGTCGCCTTGTTGCGCAGCTGCGCCGACGCACCCGACAGCAGCGCGCGAGCCAGCATCGGATAGCGCGCGCGGATCAGCGGATGCGCGGCGAGATCGCTGTTGGGCACCAGTGCGCCGATCCGCACGCCGCCGTCATGCTCCTCGACTTGCGCGAGATCGAGGCGACTGATGTCGACCAGCGCCTCGGGCGCTTCGATCTGGAGCTTCATCAGGTCGAGCAGATTGGTGCCGCCCGCGATGAACCTGGCGCCCCCGGAGCTCGTGGCGCCGATCGCGGCGACGGCGGCTTCCGGGCTGTCGGCCCGGGCGTAGCTGAACGGTTTCATGCGCCTGCCACCTCGCGGTCGGCGGGGGCGAGCCCTGCAACTTCGGCAATCGCATCGACGATGTTCGGATAGGCCGAACAGCGGCACAGATTGCCGCTCATCCGTTCCGAAATCTCGTCTTCGCTGAGCTCGATCGTATCGAGCGAGGCGCTGACATGACTCGGCATGCCGGCGCGCACTTCGTCGAGCATCCCGACGGCTGACATGATCTGGCCCGGCGTGCAATAACCGCACTGGAAGCCGTCGTGCTTGACGAACGCGGCCTGCATCGGATGCAGCGCATCGCCTTCGGCAAGGCCCTCGATGGTGGTGATCGTGTCGCCGTCATGCATCACCGCCAGCGTCAGGCAGGCGTTGATGCGCCGCCCGCCCACCAGCACCGTGCACGCCCCGCACTGGCCGTGGTCGCAGCCCTTCTTGGTGCCGGTCAGCCCCAGATGATCGCGCAGCAGATCGAGCAGCGAGGTGCGGATATCGGGATCGGCATCATAGGCCGCCCCGTTGATGATGAATTGCATGCGGGGCCCCTTTGCCTGAAGACATGCGATCGGAAGGACCCTAAAGGTGGGGCGCAATTGCGCCGGGGGCAAGACGTGCGGGCCATTTTTGCAACTGTCGCGGCACTGGCGGCTGGCGTTATGCTGGGGCAAGGTGGCGCGATGTCGCCGCCGCCGCCAGCCAAGGAACCGATCGTGATCGCGCACCGCGGCGCGAGCGGCCTGCGCCCCGAACATACGCTCGCATCCTACACCCTTGCGATCGAGCAGGGCGCCGATTTCATCGAGCCCGACCTGGTGTTGACCAAGGACGATGTCTTCGTCGCGCGCCATGAAAACGACATCACCGGCACCACCGATGTCGCCGCGCATCTCGAATTCGCGGCGCGCAGGACGACCAAGGTGATCGATGGCGAAAGCCACACCGGCTGGTTCACCGAGGACTTCACGCTCGCCGAGCTGAAGACGCTGCGCGCCAAGGAGCGGCTGCCGCAGCTGCGCCCCGGCAACGCCAAGTTCGACGGCCAGTTCGAGGTGCCAACGCTCGCCGAGGTGATCGCGCTCGCGAAAAAGCACGGCGTCGGCATCTATCCCGAAACCAAACACCCCAGCTATTTCGCGTCGATCGGCCACCCGATGGAAGCGCGGCTCGCGGCCGAGCTGAAGGCGGCGGGCTGGGATTCGGCGGCGGCGCCGGTGTTCATCCAGTCGTTCGAAGTCAACAATCTGAAGGCGCTTCACAAGCTGACGCGCATCCGGCTTATCCAGCTGATGGACGCAGCCGGCGGCCCTGCCGACAAGGCCGTGCCCAGCTATGCCGCGATGGCGACGCCCGACGGGCTGCGGGCGATCGCCACCTATGCCTATGGCATCGGCCCGAACAAGACGATGATCTGGTCGGGCGCGGGCGCGCCGACATCGCTGGTGGCTGACGCGCATGCAGCAGGGCTGAAGCTGCATCCCTGGACCTTCCGCGCCGAAAACGCCTTCCTCCCCGCCGCGCTCCGATCCGGCGCCGACCCGGCGGCACACGGGCGGATCGAGGAGGAGATTCGCGCCTATATCGGCTTTGGCGTCGATGGCTATTTTACCGATTTTCCGGCGATCGGTGTGGCCGTGCGGCGCGCGAGGTGAACCGGCTGGTCGCGCTGCTGTTGCCGCCGCTGGTCGGCGGCTGCGTGGCGAAGGCCGTGGTGGGGGTGGCGACCGCGCCGGTCAAGGTGGCGAGCAAGGCGGTCGACTGGACCACCACCAGCCGCGACGAAGCCGATCGCAACGCCGGGCGCAAGGCGCGCAAGGCGGAAAAGCAGTGCCGCAAACATCCCGAGACATGCCGCGTCGAACCCAGGCTCGTCCCCGACCGCGACTGAATCGCACGGCCATGCGATTGGCCGCCGCGCACGCACATGATATGGCGGGAATATGGCAAGCGACTTTCCCGGCGACACGCATGTGCTGACGCGCCCGCCCGAGGGCGCAGGCGCCGACTGGACGATCCCGCAGGGATGGGACCGCTACACCGCCGATGAACATGGCATCTGGGATACTCTGTACGCACGACAGGCCAGACTGCTCCCCGGGCGCGCGTCGGATGCGTTCTTGCGCGGGCTCGACGCGCTCAGGCTGTCCGAAGCCGGAATCCCCGATTTCGCCGAATTGTCCGATCGGCTGATGAAGCTGACCGGCTGGCAAGTGGTCGCGGTGCCGGGGCTGGTGCCCGACGATGTCTTCTTTGATCACATGGCCAATCGCCGCTTCGTCGCCGGCAATTTCATTCGTCGCGCCGACCAGCTCGACTACCTCGAAGAGCCGGATGTGTTTCACGACGTATTCGGCCATGTGCCGATGCTCGCCGATCCGGTGTTCGCCGATTATCTTGCAGCTTATGGGCGGGGCGGGCTGCGTGCGCTACGGCTCGGTGGTGCCAATTACCTGAAATATCTGTCGCGGCTCTATTGGTACACGGTCGAATTCGGGCTGGTCGAGGAAGCCGGCGCCTTGCGCATCTATGGATCGGGCATCGTGTCCTCAGCGGCCGAAAGCGTGTTCGCGCTCGACGATCCCAGCCCCAACCGCATCGGCTTCGACCTCACCCGGGTGATGCGCACCGAGTACCGGATCGACGATTTCCAGCAGAATTATTTCGTGATCCCGAGCTTCGAGGAACTGCTGCGAGTCACCGTCGAAACCGATTTCGCGCCCGTCTATGCCGCCGTCGACGCCGCCGACCCGATCCGTATCGCCGAAATCGTCGAGGGCGACCGCGTGTTCACGCGCGGGACGCAGGCCTATGCAGCGGCGCGCGCCGAAGCGAAGCTGGTCTAACCGGCGCTACCAGCGTTCGGCGTCGCCAAGTCCACGCCCCGGCAACCCGCGCAGCCGAAAGCCGGGACGCTTGCGCAGGCGCAGGATCGTCCAGTCACCCAGCACCAGCCGTTCGGCGACGCGGCACCCCTGGCGGCGATAGGCGGCCTCGACGGCGGCCGCTTGACGCGTCAGCAGGCCTGCCAGCACGATCTGCGCGCCTGGTGCGGCAATCGCGGTGAAATCCCCCGCCCGCTCGATCAGCGGCGCCGCGAGGATGTTGGCAATCACGAGGTCATAGGGCGCACGGTCGAGCACTAACGGCGACGCAACGCCGTCGGCGACGCCGAACGCAAGTCGGCCCGGCGTATTGCCGATCGGCACGCCGTTGACGGCCGCGTTTTCGGCCGACACATCGATCGAGACGGGATCTATGTCGGTCGCGGTCGCATAGGCGCGCGGCCACAAGTGGAGGGCCGCGAACGCCAGCAGCCCTGTCCCGGTGCCCAGATCGATCAGATTGCCGACGCGCGCGCCGCGCCGCCGGATCGCGTCGAGCATCATCAGGCAGCCGGTGGTGGTTTCGTGGTGGCCGGTGCCGAACGCGCGGCTCGCCTCGATCCGATAGGCTCGCACGCTCGTTGGCACGTCATTGGCATAGGCGCCGGTGTGGACGTAGAACCGTCCGGCGCGCACGGGGGTGAGATCGGCCTGGCTCAGTGCCACCCAATCGGCATCGGGGATGTGGACGGGGCGCGCCGCAGCCTTGGCAGACGATGGTACCAGCGCGCGCACGGCCGCAATCGCGGTCGCATTCGGCTTGCCCTCGAAATAGGCATCGAGCCGCCAGTGCTCGGCATCGTCCTCGATCTCCTCGGTCGTCATCAGCACCGGCGGCGGATCGATCCCCAGATCGACCATCTCGGCATCGATGGCCTCGGCCTCGGCGCGGGTGCAGGGCAGGGTGAGCTTCCAGCTAGCGGACATAGCTTGCCCCGTTCACGTCGAGCACGGCGCCGGTCATCGACGGCGGCGCCTCCAGCGCGCAGAATCGCGCGGCGACGGCGACCTCTTCGGGATCGGCGACTTTGCCGAGCGGGATGTCGGCGAGCAACTTGTCGCCGCCACGGCTCGCGAGATAGTCCTCGGCCATCCCGGTCATCGTGAAGCCCGGGCAAATCGCGAAGGCGAGGATACCCTCGCCGGCGTAGCCGCGCGCGATACTCTTGGTCATCGCCACCATCCCGGCTTTCGACGCGGCATAATGCCAGTGATCGGGGGAATCGCCGCGATAGGCGGCGCGGCTGGCGATGTTGACGATGCGCCCGCCCGATTGGCGGGTACGCCAGTGCTGCACCGCGCGGCGGCACAGATCGGCGGACGCGGTCAGGTTGATCTGCATCGTCCGCGCCCAATCGCCAAGCCATGCCGGATCATCGCGGTCGATCGGATTGGCTTCGAACACGCCGGCGTTGTTGATCAGCACGTCGATTCGCCCGCCGAGTTGGGCGAGTGCCGACTCCCAGAGGCGGGCGGGTGCCTGCGGATCGGCGAAATCGGCGGCGATGCCGCTGGCCGTGCCATGCCCGACCAGCCGGACATCGTCTCGATCGATTGCCCTGGCGATGGCGGCGCCGATGCCCCGGCTGCTGCCGGTCAGGAGAATATGGATCATGCCCGCAGACTTAAAGCGCGGACAAGCAATGGATGTAAAGGCGGCGACCGGCGCGAAGTTCGCAAAAATTGCGCGTTAGTCGGCAATCTTGGCGATGAAGTTGCGTGCCGTCGCGCTGAGTTCGTCGAGCTGGAGGTGCAGCTTTGCAAAGCCGTGGCCGACGCGGTCGATCTCGTCAGCGACGCTTTCGGTGCCGTTGCGGATCGCGTCGATGGTCCGCGCCGAATTGGCGGCTGCGACGGCGGTCTCATCGACCGCGGCGGTAATCGACATCACTGTTTTCGCTTGAGCGCCAATGACCTGCTGGATGCGTTCGGCGCTGGCGCGAACCTCCGCGACGGTTTTGAAGATCAGCGCATTGGTGTCGACGGTCGACCGGCTGGCCGACTGGATCGTCGCGATCTTGGCGGCGATGTCGTCGGTTGCGCGGGCGGTCTGGTTGGCAAGGCTCTTCACTTCCTGCGCGACGACAGCGAAGCCGCGTCCGGCATCGCCGGCGCGCGCCGCCTCGATCGTTGCGTTAAGGGCGAGCAGATTGGTTTGGCCGGCGATATCGCGGATCAGACCAAGGATCGATTCGATCGACTTGGCATGATCGCTGAACGCGGCCGACGCAGCCATCGCCTCGCGTGCCTGTTCGGACGCGCGCGCGGCGATCTCGCCGGTCGCGTCGACCTCGTCGCAGGCGGTTTCGATCGCGTGCATCAGCCCGCCCGCTGTCTGGGCTGCTTGGCGCATGGCCGCAGCGGATTGTTCTGCCGCTATCGCGACTTCGCCGGTCTGGTCGCGCATGCCGCGCGCCGATGCCGAGACCGTTCTGGCCTGATCCTTGAGCTGCGCACTCAATGTTGCGCTGTTGGCGACGGTTGCGGCAACGAAGGTCTTGAACCGCGACGATTCATGCTGGCGCAGCTCGCGCGCTGCGCGCCCCTCGAGATTGCCGAGCCACGAGAGCATCGCTTCCGTCTCAACGCAGGCCAGCCGTTGTGCGACGTCGATGACTCTTGAATATCGTTTCAAATCATTGCCGACATAGTCAAGCAATAATGCCATGCCATGACTGTAGGCTCCGTTATAGCTTGAAATGAGCGCCGAAACCGGCGTGCCAGCATGATAAGCCTCTGTCACTTGCTGAGCGGCAATCTTGCACCATTCGTCCTCGAAAGGACGGCAGAACTTACTGCGCGTATAATATGCTGTCTTATTTATGCGTTTCTGGATGACTTGATGGCTGAACTTCGGCCGCAATTCCGCCATGCTAGGAAGTTTGAGAAATCTTTCCCAGAAATTTGCGGCGATTTGCTCGGCGATCAGATCAATCAGCGATCCGAGATCCTGGTAATTTGCACTGATGACGCCGTCGCTGTCATAGGGCGCGATTCGTTCGCGTGCTGAGCGATTGTCCTCGCCCCACAATAATTCGGCGTTTGGTAATGGCGCCGCCTGGGTCATGCCGCCACCTTCGAGATGAAATCACCTGCGGTCGCCTTGAGAATGCCGAGCTGGGAGTCGAATGCATCGAACCCTGAACCCACACGGTCAATGTCGCGCGCGACGCTTTTGGCGTCCTCGCGAATTGCCGCGATCGTGCTCGACATCGAATCGGCTGCTAGCGCGGTTTCATCGACCGACGCGGTGATCGCAGTCACGGTCTGTGCCTGCATTTCCATCGCGGCGCGGATCTTTTCCGCCGACAGCTGAACTTCGGCGACTGTCGAGCAGATCGATGCATTGGTTTCGACCGTCGAGCGCGTCGCCGACTGGATGGCGGCAATCTTGGCGGCGATGTCGTCGGTCGCGCGCGCCGTCTGGTTAGCAAGGCTCTTCACTTCCTGCGCGACGACGGCGAAGCCGCGCCCCGCGTCGCCGGCGCGCGCCGCCTCGATTGTCGCGTTCAGCGCGAGCAGATTGGTTTGCCCGGCAATTTCGCGGATCAGACCGAGGATCGATTCGATCGACTTGGCATGATCGCTCAGCGTTTCCGACATGCCGACGGCGGCGCCGGCCTGGCTGGCGGCGCGGGTCGCGACTTCGGCCGCCGCCTCCACCTCGCCGCGGGCATCCTCAATCGCGCGGATCAGTCCGGCGGCGGTCTGCGCGGCCTCACGCATGGCGACCGCCGATTGCTCGGCGGCCGCCGCGACTTCGCTGGTTTGATCGAGCATCCCGCGCGTCGAGTTCGACACAGTTTTGGCCTGATCCTTTAGCTGCGCGCCAAGGGCCGCGCTCTGCTGCACGCTTTCGGCCACCGTTGCACGGAAGAGTTCGGACTGTTCGCGGCGTTCCTGGCGAGCGCTTTCGGTGCGCGCATTGCCCCACCACGACATCACGACCTTGGCTTCAAACGCCGCCAGCCGCATGAGGACGTCGGAAAGTCGGGCGTAGCGGTCGAAATCACCCGCAGTCCGGTCGCGCAACACCGCCATCAGCTCGCTATTGATCAGCGTCAGACCGGCAACGACGATGTTGGGCGTCAGGCCTACAGCGTCGGCCTCGGCCATCCGGGTCGACGCGGCACCTATCCAGTCGTCGGCGAAGGTATTGCTGAACTTGGCGTTTAGATACTCGACATCAGCGGCCACCCGCCGGTCGATTATTGCCGGTGTGAGGATGGACGTCAGGTGCGCACATTCGGGGCATGTCGCCAGAAACGCCCAGAACTTGCGCGCGACCGGTTCGAAATGGGGTGCGATGATCGCGTGCAGTTCACCGTTATGCGCGCGGATTGCACCATCAACGTCAAAATAGCGCAGGCGCTCGACGGCCGTGCGTCGATCATGGAACAGGGAGGGCGTCGCACTGGCGGGCGCCATGGCTATGCCGCAACTTTCGAGATGAAATCGCCGGCCGTCGTCTTCAGCGTGCCGAGCCGGGCGTCGAACGCGTCGAAGCCCTGACCGACGCGATCGATATCGCTCGCGACGCTTTCGGTATCTTCGCGGATGGCGGCGATCGTGTTCGACATCGAATCGGCCGCGAGCGCGGTTTCGTCGACCGACGCCGTGATCGCGGTCACGGTCTGTGCCTGCATTTCCATTGCGGCGCGGATCTTTTCCGCCGACAGTTGGACCTCGGCGACGGTCGAGCGGATCGACGCGTTGGTTTCGACCGTCGAGCGTGTCGCCGACTGGATGGCGGCAATCTTGGCGGCGATGTCGTCAGTTGCGCGGGCAGTCTGGTTGGCGAGGCTCTTCACTTCCTGCGCGACGACAGCGAAGCCGCGCCCGGCGTCGCCGGCGCGCGCCGCCTCGATCGTTGCGTTAAGGGCGAGCAGATTGGTTTGGCCGGCGATATCGCGGATCAGGCCCAGGATCGATTCGATCGACTTGGCGTGATCGCTCAGCGTTTCGGACATGCCGACGGCGGCGCCGGCCTGGCTGGCGGCCCGGGTCGCTATCTCGGCAGCGGCTTCCACTTCGCTGCGGGCATCCTCGATCGCGCGGATCAGTCCGGCGGCGGTCTGCGCGGCCTCACGCATCGCGACCGCCGATTGCTCGGCTGCAGCCGCGACTTCGCTGGTCTTGCCGAGCATGCCGCGCGTCGAGTTCGACGAGCGGCTGGCCTGGGTCTTGAGCGCGCTGCCTTCCTGGCTGACGCTTTCGACCATCTTGGCGATGCCGTCGCGGAATTCGGATGCGAGCCGATCGCGGGCGACCTGCGCGCTGTGGTCGCGATAGGCGTTGTAAATCGCGACCGTGATCTCGCCTTCCAGCGCCGACAGCCGCAGCAGCGTGTCGATCATCACGGGCAGGCGATGATCGGCGCGGTCGATGCGGCGCATCAGCACATCGAGCGCGGCGCGATCGCTGGCATTGATCATCGACAAGAGCGCCATCGGGGTGACGCCGGCGACATAGGCCGCCGCGACCGATCGCTCGATCGATTCGATCCAGCTGCGGCCGGCGGTGTCGAGGAATCGGTTGCGCAGGAATTCGCAGCCGATGTCGATCATCTTCTGCGTTTCCATTGGCGCCCATTGGCGCTCATCGGCGAAACAGCGCAGCCATTGCTGCCAATATGCGGCCGAAGCCTCGCGGACTTCGGGCTCGATGATGGTCCAGGCGTCACGGCTGGCATTGGCGAGCGACCCGTCGAAATCGAACACCCGCAGACGCGCCGACAAATCGATCGCCGCCGCCACGGTTCCGATCACGGGCAAATCATTGGTTGGCAACGGGCATTCCTTCCATTCGCGCGGTGTCGTGCTGGTCCCCCGACCACCGCAATGGGTACGGCGATTTGGTTAAGACAGGGTTAGGGCGGGATACCCCGTATCGGGCAGGTTGCATCGCCGGACGCCCGGGTTAATAGGAGCGCCACAGTCGCATGAAGGGATCATTGCCTTGGCTTCGTCGCGCCCAGCCCGACCGCTTTCACCCCATCTCAGCATCTGGAAATGGGGCCCGCACATGCTGGTCTCGATCCTTCACCGGGTAACCGGCGACGGGATGGCACTGGTCGGCTCGCTGCTGTTCGTGTGGTGGCTTGCCGCGCTCGCCAGCGGCGCCGAAGCCTATGGCTGGTTCCTGAAGCTCTTCACGCTCGATGGCGGCAAGCTGACGCCGCTTGGCTATCTGTTCGGGATCGGCCTCACGCTCGCTTTCTTCCAGCACATGATGAGCGGCATCCGCCATCTGATGCTCGATACCGGCGCCGGCTATGAGCTCCGCGCGAACAAGACGTTCGCCCAGGCGACGATGGTCGTCTCGATCATCCTGACCGTGGCCTATTGGGCCTATCTGCTGGCGGGGAAGTAACATGGGCAATGGTACCGAACTCGGCCGCGTGCGCGGTCTCGGCTCGTCGAAGCACGGCGCGCAGCATTGGTGGCACCAGCGACTGACGGCGGCGGGCAATCTGCTGCTGATGGCATGGTTGCTGGCATCGATCGCGCTGCTGCCGGGCCATGATTACGAAACGGTGCGCCGCTGGATCGCCACCCCCGTCGCCGCGATCCCGATGACGCTGCTGGTCATCAGCGTCTTCTACCACTTCCGCCTTGGGCTGCAGGTGCTGATCGAGGATTATCAGCACGGCGCGACGCGGACGGCGCTGATGCTGCTGTTGAACTTCTTCGTGGTCGGCCTGGGCGCGACCGCGATCTTCTCGATCCTGAAAATCGCGTTTGCCGGAGCCGCTGCATGACCGCCTACAAGATCATCGATCACACCTATGACGCGGTGGTGGTCGGCGCGGGCGGCTCGGGCTTGCGCGCGACGATGGGCATTGCCGAGGCCGGCTTGAAGACCGCGTGCATCACCAAGGTGTTCCCGACCCGCAGCCATACCGTCGCGGCGCAGGGCGGGATCGCCGCCTCGCTCGGCAACATGGGGCCGGATCACTGGACCTGGCACATGTACGATACCGTCAAGGGGTCCGACTGGCTCGGCGACCAGGACGCGATCGAATATCTGTGCCGCGAAGCGCCCGCCGCCGTCTATGAGCTGGAACATGCCGGCGTCCCGTTCAGCCGCACCGAAGAGGGCAAGATCTATCAGCGCCCGTTCGGCGGCATGATGCAGAATATGGGCGAAGGCCCGCCCGCGCAGCGCACCTGTGCTGCCGCCGACCGCACCGGCCATGCGATGCTTCACGCGCTCTACCAGCAGAGCCTGAAGTACGACGCGGACTTCTACATCGAATATTTTGCGCTCGACCTGATCATGGAAAATGGCGCCAATGGTGAAAAGGTCTGCCGGGGCGTGATCGCGCTGTGCATGGAGGACGGGTCGATCCACCGCTTCCGCAGCCATGCGGTGGTACTGGCGACGGGCGGCTATGGCCGCTGCTATTTCTCGGCGACGTCGGCGCACACCTGCACCGGCGACGGCGGCGGGATGGTGCTGCGCGCAGGCCTGCCGCTGCAGGACATGGAGTTCGTCCAGTTCCACCCGACCGGCATCTATGGCGCGGGCGTGCTGATCACCGAAGGCGCGCGCGGCGAGGGCGGCTACCTCACCAACAGCGAAGGCGAACGCTTCATGGAGCGCTATGCCCCTTCGGCGAAGGACCTGGCCAGCCGCGACGTCGTGTCACGCTCGATGGCGATGGAAATCCGTGAGGGGCGCGGTGTCGGCAAGGAGAAGGATCACATCTTCCTTCACCTCGACCATATCGACCCCAAGGTGCTTGCGGAGCGGCTGCCCGGCATCACCGAGACCGGCAAGATCTTCGCGGGCGTCGACCTGACGCGCCAGCCGCTGCCGGTCGCGCCGACCGTCCATTACAACATGGGCGGCATCCCCTGTAACTTCCACGGTGAAGTCGTCCATCTGAAGGACGGCAATCCCGACGCCGTCGTCCCGGGCCTGTTCGCGGTCGGCGAAGCGGCGTGCGTGTCGGTTCACGGCGCCAACCGTCTGGGCTCCAACTCGCTGATCGATCTCGTCGTGTTCGGCCGCGCGACGGGCCTCAGGATCAAGGAAATGCTCAAACCCGGTACGCCGCACAATCCGCTGCCGAAGGGATCGGAAGAACTGGCGCTGACCCGGCTCGACAAGTTCCGCCACGCGAGCGGCGGCACGCCCACGTCGGCGCTAAGGCTCGACATGCAGCGCACGATGCAGAAGCACTGCGCGGTGTTCCGCGACAATGCGCTGCTGAGCGAAGGCCAGACCAGAATCGCCGCGACCTATGCCGGCCTCGCCGATGTGCACGTCAGCGACCGGTCGATGATCTGGAACACCGATCTGGTCGAAACGCTCGAGCTCGACAATCTGCTCGCGCAGGCAGTGGTGACGGTCAATTCGGCTGCCAACCGCCAGGAATCGCGCGGCGCGCACGTCAACGAGGATTACCCCGAACGCGACGACGCCAACTGGATGAAGCACACGATCGCGACTTTCCAGGGCTGGGGCGGCGAGGGCGGCGAGGTGGCAATCGATTACCGCCCGGTCCACGACTACACGCTGACCGACGACATCGAGTATATCAAGCCGAAGAAGCGGGTATATTAATTGGGTGGTAGCGCAAACGCGATCTTGCGCGCCCTGATACCGCTTGCGCCGATCTTAGCCGCCTGCTCGTCGGGGCAGGGGGGCGGGCCACTGCCGCCGCCACCTCCGGCGCTTCGTGTCGACCGCTTCTATGCGCAGTATCAGGACGCCGGCGGTCTGCCGGTGTTCGGATCGGCGAAGGTGCCGCCGGCGGCGATTCATCGCGCGGCACGGCTGGTGCTGGAGATGACGCGCGCGCACCCCGAATGGCGGGCGCTCCTCGCCAGACGCGGCTACCGTGTCGCGATCATGGCTGAAAGCGAGGGGACGACCGACCTTCCCGAACAGCGCGACTGGAAGCGCCCGACGATCGACGATCCGCGCCTGACCGTCTGCGAGCGCAAGCATTATGACGAGCGGATCGGCCGACTGACCGACGCGCAATACTGGAACTGGCGCGCGCGTGGCATGGCCGGCCCGCTAACCAGTGGCGCCGCTGAAGACCTGCTCGGCCAGCGCCAGTCACGCTATTTTGGCGAGACGATCTTCGTCCATGAGTTCAGCCACGACATCCTCGAGGCGATCCGCGCGAGCGACGCGGCGCTCTATCGCGCGGTCGAGGCCGCCTATGCCGCCGCACTCGCCAGCGGGCGCTGGAAGGGCGAATATGCCAGCACCAACATCGACGAATACTGGGCCGAAGGGACGCAGTTCTGGTTCGAATCGAACCGGCTGGCCGTCTTTGACGGCGTACCGATCCTGAACGCCGACGATTTGGTGCGCTATGATCCCGCGCTCGCCGGGGTGCTGCGCCGCGCTTATGGCGAGCGTCACCGGCTGCCGAGCGATCCGTTCTGGCGACATCCGGCGCGAGTGCCCGACGGCCCGCCGCCGCAGAACTCTGCCGAGGTTTGTTGATCGGCTAAGCAGCCGTGTCCCGATGTGGGCAGTTGACATGCCCCCCGCGCGCGCCCGACATCTGGCACCTTCGCCAAGGGGTTTCGTGTTGGCCAGACTGCCACTGCTGCGCATCTTCCTGATTGCCTTCTTCGCCACCGTAGCGGTGGTGCCAGCGACGCCGCAGCAGGCGGTGCGCAAGCCGCCCGAGCACGGGCCGCCCGCGCCCTTCTTCAACGCGATGACGCCCGAGGAAGTGGCGCGCTATTCGGACGGCGGCACCGAAGTCGAGCATCACCGCGATCCGATCGACGAACTCGCCGAGCACCGCCGCCTCGATCGCGCGCTTGCGGCCCTCGCGCCGCAACGCAAGGGCGTCGTCGATGCCTATGTCGTCACCGTCGCGCTCGATAGCGACGGCGAATTCTCGCGCGAGGCGCGCGAGGCGGGGCGGGTGCTCGCGCGTCGCTATGACGCGGCAGGTCGCGCGATCGCCCTGGCGGGACCTGACGGGAAAGGCGGCGCCGATCTGCCGCGCGGCAGCCCCGCGCATCTCGGCCTCGTCCTTGCCCGCATCGCCGAGCTGATGGACAAGCGCGAGGACGTGCTGGTGCTCTACACCACCAGCCACGGCGCGCGGATCGGCGTTGTCTACAACGACGGCGACAATGGCTTCGGCATCGTCAGCCCGGCCCGGCTCGCGGCCCTGCTCGACCGGCTCGGCATCAAACGGCGGCTGGTGATCGTCAGCGCCTGCTTTTCGGGCAGCTTCGTGCCCGCGCTCGCCGATGACGACAGCGCGGTGCTGACCGCCTCGGTTGGCGACCGCACGTCGTTCGGCTGTCAGGCCGACAGCGACTGGACGTTCTTCGGCGATGCGCTGATCAACCATGCGCTGCGCAAGGCCCAGCCGCTCGACGCCGCCGCCGGCGAAGCGGCAAGGCTGGTGAGCGAGTGGGAAGCGAAGGGCAAGCTGACGCCCTCGCTGCCGCAGAGCTTCATCGGCGACCGGGCGAAGCAATGGCTGGCCGCGCTCGACAAACGTACGCCCAGGACCGCGACGGCGCCGGTGGGCATCCCGGCGGTGACCCTGCTCGACCGCCGCTGAAGGCGCGAAGCCTAATCGGGGAACCGCGCAAGCGTTCGCGCATTTGTGTCGTTGTGCGATGTCATGACGTCGCCGAAACAACGGGCACAACAGCGGGGAGTGCGACTCATGAAATATGTGTGGATGCTGCTGACCGGCCTGATCGTCGGTCTGCTCGCCGCCTGGCTCTATCCGGGCAATCAGAACATCAACTGGATCGTCGCGGCGCTGCTCGGCATCGCCGGTTCCTATGTCGGCGGGATGATCGGCGGCATGTTCACCCGGGAAAAGGACATGTTCGAGCCCAAGCCGGCGGGCATTTTCCTGTCGGTCGTGGGCACGCTGGTGCTGATCTACGTCGGACGCCAGCTCGGCATCCTCTGATCGCGGCTAGCGCCACCTGAGATTGGCGCGCGTCAGGTCGCTGACCCGGCGCGCGCCCATCAGCTTCATGTCGCGCTCGATTTCGGCGCGCAGGTTGCCGAGCGCGCGCTCGACACCCGCCTGCCCAGCCGCCGCCAGCGCATAGAGGTACAGCCGGCCGCCTGAACAGGCCCTAGCGCCGACGCTGAGCGCCTTCAGCACATGGCTGCCCCGGGTGATGCCGCCGTCGCAGATCACCTCGATCCGGTCGCCGACCGCATCGACGATCTCGGCGAGCTGGTCGAACGGGGCGCGGCTGCCGTCCAATTGCCGTCCGCCGTGGTTCGACACCATGATCGCGGTCGCGCCGATATCGACCGCGCGCCGGGCATCCTCGACCGACATGATCCCTTTCAGACAGAAATGACCGCCCCAGTCGGCGCGGATCGCCTCTGCCGTTTTCCAGTCGAGCGACTGGTCGAGCATTTTCGTGAAGTAATCGCCGACCGACATCGACTTGCGCGATCCTTCGTCGAGGTGGTCTTTCAGGTTCGACAGCTCGAATGGTTCGCGCAGCAGATAGTCGAGCGTCCAGCGCGGATGCAGCGCGAAGCTGAGCGCGGACGACGGCGTGAGCCGCGGGGGCGAAGTGAATCCGGTGCGCAGACAGCGCTCGCGGTTGCCGCCTACGATTGTGTCGACGGTCAGCGCGATCGCGTCGAAGCTCGCCGCCTTGCACGCCGCGATCATCGCCGCATTCAGCCCCTTGTCCTTGTGGACATAGAGCTGGAACATTTTCGGTGAGGCGATCGTGCGCCCGATCTCCTCGATGCTCACCGTCGCAAGGCTCGAAATGCCGAACCAGGTGTCGAACTTTTGTGCGGCCGCTGCCACTGCGCGCTCGCCGCGCCAGTGGAACAGCCGTTGCAGCGCGGTCGGCGACAGGAACAGCGGCATCGCGATTCGTTTGCCCATCACCGTGACGCTCATGTCGATGTCGGCAACGCCGGCGAGCACATTGGGGACAAGGTCGCAGCTTTCAAAAGCGGCGGTGTTGCGGCGCCGCGTCACTTCATCGTCGGCGGCGCCGTCGATGTAATGGAACACCGGCCCCGGGAGCCGCCTGCGGGCGAGCCGGCGGAAGTCGTCGACATTATGACATTGGTCGAGCCGCATGCCGTGTGGCTAGGCGCAGTTGCGCGATCCGGCAAGCCGATGGCGGCCTGTGCGCGCTGCCGCCGCCAGAAGGGACGTGCGCCCGCTGCCCGTTCCGGTTCGGCCGAGAACGTTCCACCTTGGTAACCCTGTTCCTTGCGATCTTGTTAATTCGGTCGGCGCCCCATCGGGACTTGCCGGGCAGCGCTTTGCCCGGTCGGCGCCGCGATGGCGGCCCGTCGTTCAAGCTGGGGAGATGCATGATGCAGCGGGATTGTCGCAGGCTGGATTGCGTGGCCAAACGACCGGCATATTGGCTCGAGCTGGCCCTCAGCATCAGCCTCGGCGGCTGCGCGCCCGCCAGTGATCTGGCCGCCGCGCTCGGTCTCGTCGCCGCGCAACCGGTCGCGAGCCCGACGCCGACGGCGACCACGCCGCTGATCGGCGACGCGCGCAAGGGCATTCGCATCGGCAATTGGCGGGAATTGCTGATCAAGGCCGACGGCACGATCGACGCCGCCGAATATCGCCGGGTTGCCGCGAACTACAACAGCGCCGAGATCATGGACTATCGGCTGGGGCCGACGGCGGCGGATTTCGCGGGTAGCAAGCCGCAAGCAGCCGCGCCGACGCGCTGGGGGCCGGACCTGACGAGCGGGCAGGGGCTGTGGTCTTTCGGCACCCAGCCGCTGAACAATCCCGGCGAGCCCGAAAAATGCCTGCCGCCCAACCAGCAGCCAAGAAGTGATCAGGAAGAAGCGGCGCGCGGCCTGCAAGGCGCGGGCTGGCTGGTCGGCGGACAGCATGCCTTTCTGCCCGACAATCCCAATGATCCCGATTTCAAATATGGTGTCAGCAACACGCGCGGCGCCGATGGGGCGGTTTTCTACACCGGTGGCCTGTGCATGCGCATGATCGCGTCGTGGCAATATGACTGGTGGAACCGCAACGGCATCGCCCAGCCTTACAACAGCCAGATTCGCGACCTCGTCAACCAGCGCCGGCCCGATCTGCCGCTGGTGCCGGTGGCGATTGCGCGTGGGCGCGCCAATGCCAGCCAGATCAGTTTCGCCGCTTTCAGGGACGGGACGATTGCACCGATGATCGTCGGCAATTCGGCGCCCGAGTTTTTCGATAGCGACGGGATTCGGCTGCCGGCGGGGTTGGTGCCGACGGCGATGGCGGTGACGCCGTTCAACGAATTCCTCGTCGTCAGCGTGTGGGACACCAATACCGTGTCGGGCAAGCTGGCCTTCATCGCTTTACGCCCGCGCGAAATGGCGGTCGGCAGCCCGGAGCAGACGCCGAATGTGCGTTGGTATTGGGGTGTGGCGGGTGCGTGGACCAATCGCGGCATGAAGTTGCTCGGGCTGATCGATCTACCGTTCGCGGCGCCGACCAGCCTCGATGTTTCGAACAATCTGACGCTCGGCAATCCGCGCGGTTACAGCGATAATGACGATCCTGCGCGCGGCGATCTGTCGCGCGAATCCGCGCGCAGCATTTGGCGGCAGATCAATCCGATCGCCGCTGGCGGTCATAACGAACAGCTCAATATCGACAACCAGCAATGGAGCCAGATGGCATCATCCGGCTATGCGTTGGTGGCTTCCCGCGCGGAAAGCAAAGTGGCGTTCGTCGACATGACACCGCTATACCAATATTATCGTTCGATGTACCTGACCGATCAGGCACATTATGATCGCACGGTCGACCAGAGCACAACCGACCCCGCCAAATGGCCGTTTAGCTTTGGCATCGAACCGGCCCAGCGACCTCAGGTCGTGACGACGCTCGACATCACTCAGCCGACCAGCGTCAGCGCGGGCGTGCAGGCAGCGGGGGCAGCGAGCGACCGCAGCAGCTATTATTTCGAATATTTCCAGCGGAGCCCGAAGGAAGCTTGGTCGGGCGCTGAGCCCGAACGCTATCTCGCGCGCAGCCGCGCGTTCGTCGCCTCAATGGATGGTACGGTACGCATCTTCAATGTGCAGGGCCTGAACCTGATAGGATCGCCCGTCGGCCACAGCGTTCCGGCGGCGCCGTTGGGCAGCTTCCAGGCTGGCCGCAACCCCCGTTTTGCCTTTGTCAATTCGACCGCAACCGCCTCCGACGATCTCTGGCTGGTCAGCCGGGGCGATCGCCGGGTGACCTTCGCCTGGCCAACCGGCGATGTGCAATACAGCTTCAGCGACAGTCGGATGGTCGATCCGGTCGGCGGCGCGGTATCGTTCAACCAGGCGGGCTATGGTGGCAATGGCGCGGGCAAGGCGGTGTTTGCGACCTTCATCTCGATCACCGATTTCAATGGCAAGGCGATCGTTACCTACGCAGTCGATCCCCGCACGGACGCGCGTGGGACGCCACCGGAGCTCTATCCGTTCCGTGACCCCAACGGACCGGTGAGCGTGCTGTTCGGCTCGGTCGCGCGCTTCCCCGGCAAGCCGTTCATGATCGACATGGAGGAGATCATCTGATCGCCGCAACCGGCATCGCCACGCTGACCGGGTAGCTGGTGTCTGCCGGTTGCCGGGGCGGTGCGTCCCTTGCTCGTTCCGGTGCGGTGTGTTGCAGCCGATCCGACCGTCCCCGCGCTTTAGCGATTCGTTAATGTAGCGGGCGCTTCATCACGCCTTGCCGGGCGAGCCCTCCGCCCGGTCGGCCGCCACCGCGGCGGGCCGTTCTTCATTGCGGGAGACACTCGATGCAGCCAGTGCATTTGAAGCGTGGTCGTCAGTTGACGCGAGGCGCAATATCGCTCGCGCTGACGCTTGGCTGCGCGGCGCTTGGCGGCTGTAGTCCGGGCAGCGATCTGGCCGCCGCGCTCGGTCTCGTCGCCACGCAACCGATCGCGAGCCCAACGCCGACGGCGACCACGCCGCTGATCGGCGACGCGCGCAAGGGCATCCGCATCGGCAACTGGCGGGAATTGCTGATCAAGCCCGACGGTACGATCGACGCCGCCGAATATCGCCGGGTCGCGGCCAACTACAACAGCGCCGAGATCATGGACTATCGGCTGGGGCCGACGGCGGCAGACTTTGCCGGCGGCAAACCGCAGGCGACGGCGCCGACAATGTGGGGGCCGGACATGACGAGCGGGCAGGGGTTATGGCCCTTCGGCACCCAGCCGCTGAACAATCCCGGCGAGCCTGAAAAATGCCTGCCGCCGAGCCAGCAACCGAGAAGCGATCAGGAAGAGGCAGCACGAGGTCTGCAAGGCGCCGGCTGGCTGGTGGGCGGGCAGCATTTGTTTCTTCCCGACAATCCCAGCGATCCCGAATACAAATATGGCATCAGCAACACGCGCGGTGCCGACGGGGCAGTATTCTACACCGGCGGCTTGTGCATGCGCATGATCGCATCGTGGAATTACGATTGGTGGAACCGCAACAACATTGCGACACCGGCAAATCCGCAGGTCCGTGAGCTCGCTACGCGCCGCGCCGATCTGCCACTCGTTCCGGTCGCGATGGCGCGGGGCCGGGCGAACGCCAGCCAGATCAGCTTCGCTGCGTTTCGCGACGGCACCATTACGCCGATAGCGGTGGGCAACACTGCGCCTGAACTGTTCGATACATCTGGCGTGAGGCTGCCTGCGGGCATGGTGCCGACGGCGATGGCGGTCACACCCTATAACGAATTTCTGGTCGTAACCGTGTGGGACACCAATACGATCACCGGCAAGCTGGCGTTTATCGCGCTGCGGCCCCGCGAAATGGCGGTCGGCAGCCCGGACCAGACGCCCAATTCGCGGTGGTATTGGGGACTGCCCGGCGCTTGGACCATCCGAGGCATGAAGCTGCTTGGCTTTGTCGACCTGCCGTTTACCGCACCAACCAGTGTCGATGTCAGCAACAATCTGACGCTCGGCAATCCGCGCGGATTCGGCATCAACGACGATCCGGCGGTAGGGGATTTGTCGAAGGCGTCGGCGCGGACGCTTTGGTCGGGTGTTAATCCTTATTATGCGCCCGGCGATCAGGAATGGAGTCAGGCCGCGTCAGGCGGCTATGCCATCGTCGCTTCGCGCGCTGAAAACAGGGTGTCGTTCGTCAATATGACGCCGTTGTACCAATATTACCGCAAAATGTATCTGGGCACCCAAGCCGACTATGACCGGACGGTCGATGCCAGCATCACCGATCCGGCCAAATGGCCGTTCGGCTTTGCGACTGAACCTTCGCAACAGCCGACGGTGGTCGCCACGCTCAATGTCAGTCAGCCAACGTCGGTGCGCGCCGGGCTCCAGACGAAGACGATTTTCGGCCTCGACCGCAGCACTTGGTTTGGCGAATACGGCGATCCGGGCTGGTCGCCCAACGTGACGTGGCCCGGCGTCGGTTCGGTGTCGCCACAGCGAGTCTATGCCCGCAGCCGCGCCTTTGTCGCGTCGATGGACGGCACGGTGCAGACCTTCAATGTTCAGGGTCTGATGTTTTTGCAATCGCCCGTCGGCGCGACGGTGCCCGCGACACCGATCGGATCGTTCAAGGCCGGCCGGAATCCGAAGTTCATGTTCACGAACGGCTTATCATCGGCGCCCGACGATCTGTTCCTTGTCAGTCGCGGCGATCGCAGCGTGACTTTCGCCTTCCCCGACGGTCGCGTGCAAGGTACGCTGCGCGACAGCCGCTTGGTCGATCCCGTCGCGGGCGCGGTTTCGTACAACACAGCGGGCTTCGGTGGCAGCGGTGCAGGCAGATCGGTCTATACGATTTTCGTTTCGCTGACCGACTATAACGGCAAGGCAATTGCCACCTATGCCGTCAATCCCCAGCGCGGGGCGAACCCGGAGCTTTATCCGTTCAATACCCCGAGCGGTCCCTCGCTCTGGCTGTTCGGTTCGGTCGCGCCTTTCCCCGGCAAGCCGTTCGACATCGACATGGAGGAAATCATCTGATCCCCCGTCCGACGCGCGCTACATTCCATAGGGCAGGGCCAAAGTTCAGGGTTTGAAAGCGCGTGCCGGGTCATGTATCGCCCTTGCGGACGCGCGGGGCACCGCGCCGCACGACAGGATGATGGACGCATGGCCGAGTTTTTCCTTCCCGCCAACAGCAAGATCAAGCCCGAGGGCAAGAACCACAAGGCAAGCGGGGAAGCCAAGCGAATCAAGAAGTTCAAGATCTACCGCTACGATCCCGACAGCGGCGAGAACCCGCGCTACGACAATTTCGAGATCGACCTCGACGATTGCGGCCCGATGGTGCTCGACGCGCTGATCAAGATGAAGGCCGAGCAGGATTCGACGCTCACTTTCCGCCGCTCGTGCCGCGAGGGCATCTGCGGGTCCTGCTCGATGAACATCGACGGCAAGAACGGCCTCGCCTGCACCACCGCGATCGAAGACATCAAGGGCGATATCCGCATCACCCCGCTGCCGCACATGGACGTGATCAAGGACCTCGTCCCCGATTTCACGCACTTTTACGCGCAATATGCCTCGATCAAGCCGTGGCTGCAGACGGTGACGCCCGCGCCCGCCGGCAAGGAGCGGCTTCAGTCGCCCGAGGATCGCGCGAAGCTCGACGGGCTCTACGAATGCATCCTGTGCGCGTGCTGTTCGACGTCGTGCCCGAGCTATTGGTGGAACAGCGACAAGTTCCTGGGCCCGGCGATCCTGCTCCAGGCCTATCGCTGGCTCGCCGACAGCCGCGACGAGATGACCGGCGAGCGGCTCGACGAGCTCGAGGATCCGTTCCGGCTCTATCGATGCCACACGATCATGAACTGCGCGAACGTGTGCCCCAAGGGACTGAACCCGGCGAAGGCGATCGCCGAGATCAAGAAGATGGAAATCGAGCGCGCGATCTGATCGCGCGCTGTTCCGCCTTGAACCCGCCCCCGTTCACCTATCGCGAGTCGCCTGACCATCCCGGCTGGATGACGTGGGACCTGAAGGACCCGACGCGCTTCAACAGCCTGTTCGGACCGTTTCTCCTGAAGGTCGAAGACGGCACCGCGCGAGTCCGGATGACACCGCGCCACCTGCATTCGAATCTTTCCGGCAAGATGCACGGCGGCGCGCTGCTTAGCTTTGTCGATATGGCAATCTTTGCCGCGTCGCGTGGCTTCGGGCTGATCGAGGCGGGGACGGCGGTGACGCTCGACCTGTCGGCACAGTTCATCGGTCGCGCCGAGATTGACGAGGCCGTCGAAGCCCGCGTCGAGCTGCTGCGCGAAACCGGGCGGCTGCTGTTCCTGCGCGGGCTGGTGGTGCAGCCGCTGGCCGAGGGCGAGGAAACGGTGCTGAGCTTCGCCGCGACAATCCGTAAGCCGAGCGCGCGATGACCTTCGTCTTCGATCGCTACCGTGCGCTGGTCGACGCAGGCGAACTTCGCCCCGATCCCGCGCAGGCGGCGGCGGCGTTGCGGCTGGCGGCGCTTGCGACCGAGCTCGAGGCGACACCCAAGCGCGGATCGGTGCTGTGGCGCGCGCTCGGGCGGCTGCCCGATCCGCCGCGCGGCGTCTATTTGTGGGGCGGCGTCGGGCGCGGCAAGTCGATGCTGATGGACCTGTTCTTCAGCTGCCTCGACATCCGCCGCAAGCGCCGCGTCCATTTCCACGAATTCATGATCGAAGTGCACCAGCGCCTCGCCGAGGAGCGCCGCAAGGAAGCGGGCGACCCGATCGCGCCGGTCGCCAGCGCCATGGTCGGCGAATCGCGACTGATCGCCTTTGACGAAATGGTCGTCAATAATTCGGCCGACGCGATGATCCTGTCGCGGCTGTTCACGGCGATGTGGGCGCGGGGGCTGACGGTGGTTGCGACCAGCAATCGTCCGCCGGACGATCTCTACAAGGACGGTCTCAATCGCGAGCATTTCCTGCCCTTTATCAAGCTGATCGGCGAGAAGATGGAAGTCATGCCCCTGAACGGCCCGACCGACTACCGGCTCGACCGGCTGGGCAGCATGACGATGTGGCATGTCCCCAATGGCCCTGAAGCGACGAAGGCGCTGTCCGACGCTTTTTTCCGGATGACCGACTATCCGGTCGAGGATCGCGCCAAGGTGCCGGCCGAGGATCTGCCGCTCGGCGGCGGGCGGACGCTGCACGTGCCGAAAAGCCTGAAGGGTGTCGCTGTCTTCAGCTTCCGCAAGCTGTGCGGCGAGGCGCGCGGCGCTGCCGATTATCTGGCGGTCGCGCGGCGCTACCACACCGTGTTCCTGGTCGGCATTCCCCGGCTCGGCCCCGAAAACCGCAACGAGGCTGCGCGCTTCGTGACCCTGATCGACGCCCTGTACGAAAACGGCGTCAAGCTGATCGCTGCGGCCGATGCGGTGCCGGAGGAGCTTTACACGCACGGCGACGGCGCGTTCGAGTTCGAGCGCACGGTCAGCCGCCTGAAGGAAATGCAATCTGACATTTACCTCGCAAGGGGGCATGGCGCGGCCTGACCACCCCGGTCATGCGCGAAGGAACTGCCTTGCCCTCCATTGACCGGTCGCATCTCGCCAAGGTTCCTGCCGTGACGCTGGGGTTCTGGGCGATCAAGATTCTCGCGACCACACTCGGCGAGACCGGCGGCGATACTGTGTCGATGACGCTTGATCTTGGCTATCTGGTCGGGACTGCGATTTTCCTCGGGCTGCTGATCTGTTTCGTGATCGCGCAGATCCGCGCCCGACGCTTTCAGCCCTGGCTCTATTGGGCGACGATCATTGCCTCGACCACGGCGGGCACGACGCTCGCCGATTTCGCCGACCGCTCACTGGGTATTGGCTATGCCGGCGGCTCGGCGCTGCTGCTGGCGAGCGTGCTCGCGTCGCTCGCGGCGTGGCGGTTCGCGCTCGGCACAGTGTCGGTCGACAGCGTAACAGCGCCACCGGCCGAGGCCTTTTACTGGCTGACGATTACGTTGTCGCAGACGCTGGGCACGGCGCTCGGCGATTGGGCGGCGGACGATGGCGGGCTCGGCTATGTCGGCGGGGCGCTGGTGTTCGGTGGGGCATTGGCGCTGCTCGCGCTGCTGTGGTGGCGGACACGGATCGACCGGGTGCTGCTGTTCTGGGCGGCGTTCATCCTGACGCGACCACTGGGGGCGACGGTCGGCGATTTCCTCGACAAGCCGCTCACCAAGGGCGGGCTCGACCTCAGCCGCCCGCTCGCCTCGGCTGTGCTCGCGGCGGCGATCGTCGGGCTGATCGCGCTGGTGTCGCAGCGGGCCGCGGCGCGCACGCACTGATCGCGGTGGCGCGCGCGCCCGATCGGCGATACGCTGCGCATCGTAGCGGACGGGGAGGGTGCGATGCTGGTGACAACGACGGAGAATGTGACCGGCCATACGGTGAAGGCAGTGCTGGGGCAGGTGTTCGGCGTGGTCGTGCGCAGCCGCGGCATCGGTGGCAACATCACCGCCGGACTGCGCTCGATCGTCGGCGGCGAGATTCCCGAATATACCCGCCTTGTCGAAGAGACACGGCGGCACGCAATCGACCGGATGGTCCAGAACGCGGTGCTGATGGGCGCCAATGCCGTGGTGATGATGCGCTTCGATTCGGGCGAAATCGCGCAGGCGATGAACGAAGTCGTCGCCTATGGCACTGCCGTGATCCTCGATCCGCCGCCGGCGCCGTGATCCTGCGCAACATCGTGCTGGCCGCTGCGCTGCTGCTGATGGGGTCGGCGGCGCTGGTCGTACTGCACGACCCCGCTGCATGGCCGATGCTGCTGGTGAGTGTCCTGCTCGTCGGCGGCATCATCTTCGAACGCCAGCGCTATGGCGCTGCGGGGCATGCGCCGACCGGGGCGGGCTGGGCGGCGACGGCCGAGCGTTTCATCGACGAGGAAGGCGTCCCGGTGCGGGTCTGGTTCAACGCCGAAAGCGGCGAGCGCCGCTACGTCCGGGACGATAATGCACGCCGCTGATGCTATTTTCAGCTATTGAAAATCAATCGCAATAACCGACTCGCCAGTAGCTTTTGCCCGGTTGCTCTCCCTCGCCAAAGGGCCTAAGCCGCTCGCGCCCACTGGGTCGAAAGCGGCCCGCTTTGCGTGAAGGAGACAAGATGGCCCGCAAGAAGATCGCGCTGATCGGCGCCGGCAACATCGGCGGCACGCTCGCCCATCTCGCTGCACTCAAGGGGCTTGGCGATGTCGTGCTGTTCGACGTCGTCGAAGGCGTGCCGCAGGGCAAGGCGCTCGACCTGTCGCAATGCGGCCCTGTCGAAGGCTTCGACGCCAGCATCACTGGCACCAATGATTATGCCGATATCGCGGGCGCCGACGTCTGCATCGTCACTGCCGGGGTCGCCCGCAAGCCGGGGATGAGCCGCGACGATCTGCTCGGCATCAATCTGAAGGTGATGAAGGCCGTCGGCGAGGGCATTGCCGCGAACGCCCCCGACGCGTTCGTCATCTGCATCACCAACCCGCTCGACGCGATGGTGTGGGCATTGCGTGAATTCTCCGGCCTGCCGCATAGCCGCGTCGTCGGCATGGCGGGCGTGCTCGACTCGTCGCGCTTCTCAACCTTCCTTGCACAGGAATTTGGCGTTTCGGTGCAGGATGTGACCAGCTTCGTGCTCGGTGGCCACGGCGACACGATGGTGCCGGTGATCCAGTATTCGACCGTGTCGGGCATTCCGGTCCCCGACCTGATCAAGATGGGTCGCTCGACGCAGGAGCGGATCGACGCGATCGTCCAGCGCACCCGCTCGGGCGGCGGCGAGATCGTCGCGCTGCTCAAGACCGGTTCGGCTTATTATGCGCCCGCGACCAGCGCGATCGCGATGGCCGAGAGCTACCTGTTCGACCAGAAGCGCCTGCTCCCCGCCGCGGTGCATCTGACCGGACAGTATGGCGTCGACAACCTCTATGTCGGCGTGCCGTGCATCATCGGCGCGGGCGGCGTGGAACAGATCGTCGAGATCGAGCTCGATGCGACGGCTAAGGCCAATTTTCAGGTGTCGGTCGACGCGGTGAAGGAGCTGCTAGTGGCGTGCAAGGCGATTGATGGCAGCCTTGCTTGATCTGCGCATTCTGACCGTCACCCCGGCGAAGGCCGGGGTCCAAGTGACGGCTGGCGCTGGATACCGGCCTTCGCCGGTATGACGTGAGGGAGGTAAATGGAAAAGCGCGGCTATGTCTACATCATGGCCAGCAAGCGAAACGGAACACTCTATATCGGCGCCACAAGTGATCTGTTGAAACGGGCTGCGGAGCATCGCAACGGCATCATTGAAGGCTTCACCAAACGCTATGGCTGCAAGATGCTCGCCTGGTACGAAATCCATGATCGCATGGATGATGCTATCAGGCGGGAAAAGCAGCTGAAGGAATGGCACCGGGCGTGGAAGTTACGCCTGATCGAACAACCGAATCCTGACTGGAACGACCTGTTCGAGTCGCTGACTTAGCAACTGGACCCCGGCCTTTGCCGGGGTGACGACGGAAGGAAGAACGGGCGCCGCATGAGCATCCTCGTCAACAAACACACCAAGGTCATCACCCAAGGCATGACCGGGGAAACCGGCAGCTTCCATACCAAGGCGGCGCTCGACTACGGCACGCAGATGGTCGGCGGCGTCACGCCGGGCAAAGGCGGGACCGAGCATCTCGGGCTGCCGGTGTTCGATACGGTCGAGGAAGCCGTCGCCAAGACCGGCGCGACGGCGAGCGTCATCTATGTCCCGCCACCCTTCGCCGCCGATTCGATCCTCGAGGCGATCGATGCCGAAGTGCCGCTGATCGTGTGCATCACAGAAGGCATTCCGGTGCTCGATATGGTCAAGGTCAAGCGCGCGCTTTCGGGATCGAAGTCGCGGCTGATCGGCCCGAACTGCCCCGGCGTGCTAACGCCCAATGAGTGCAAGATCGGCATCATGCCGGGCAGCATCTTCAAGGCAGGCTCGGTCGGCGTGGTCAGCCGCTCGGGCACGCTGACCTATGAGGCGGTGTTCCAGACCTCGAACGCGGGCCTCGGCCAGACGACGGCGGTCGGGATCGGCGGCGATCCGGTGAACGGCACCAATTTCATCGACGTGCTTGAGCTGTTCCTGGCCGACGACGCCACCCAGTCGATCATCATGATCGGCGAAATCGGCGGCTCGGCCGAAGAAGATGCCGCCCAGTTTTTGAAAGACGAAGCCAGGCGCGGCCGCAAGAAGCCGATGGCGGGCTTCATTGCCGGCCGCACCGCGCCGCCAGGACGCCGCATGGGCCATGCCGGGGCGATCGTCTCGGGCGGGCAGGGTGGCGCCGAGGACAAGATCGCAGCGATGGAAGCCGCCGGCATCAAGGTGGCGGCGAGCCCGAGCCTGCTCGGCGAAACGCTGCTGGAAGTGTTGAAGGATTAACAAGCCTTCGCCCCCTTGGGGGAGAAGGTTGGATGAGGGGGAAGCGCCAGGCGATTTGCTGGCGTTGCCGCACCCCTCACCCAGCTCCGACTAGGCGCCGCTGAAGTAGCGGCGCTTAGTCTGCGCAACCCTCTCCCCTCAAAGAGGGGCGAGGGGAATTGGAGGTTGCCATGGGCTATGAAGGCCAGGATTTCGAAGCACTCGCAGGGTCGGTGAGCCCGGCGTTCATCGACTCGCTCTACGCGCGCTATCAGGCGGCGCCCGACAGCGTCGAACCCGCCTGGCGCGGTTTCTTCGAAGGGCTTGAGAGCGCGGCGAGCGGCCCGAGCTGGCAGGCGAAGAACTGGCCGGCGACCGACACCGACGATCTGACCGCCGCGCTCGACCCGTCGCAGATGGTGCCCGCGCCCAAGCCGACCAAGGGTGACGCGAAGCCCGCCGCAGCCACCGCCGGGGCACCGGTCGACGTTACCCGCGCCGCCGCCGACTCGATCCGCGCGATGATGCTGATCCGAACCTATCGCGTGCGCGGGCACCTTGCCGCCAATCTCGATCCGCTGGGGCTGACCAAGCAGGAGCTCCCCGCCGATCTCACGCCCGAGTACCACGGTTTTTCGGGCGCCGATCTCGACCGCCCGGTCTATATCGGCGGCGCGCTCGGGCTCGAGACCGCGACTGTGCGCGAGCTCGTCGAGATCCTGCGCGCCAATTACTGCGGCAATGTCGGCCTTGAATATATGCACATCGCCGATGTCGAGGAACGCCGCTTCCTGCAGGAACGGATGGAAGGCAAGGACAAGGCCATTCAGTTCAGTCCCGAAGGCAAGAAGGCGATCCTGAACAAGGTGATCGAGGCCGAGCAGTGGGAACGCTTCCTCGGCAAGAAATATGTCGGCACCAAGCGCTTCGGGCTCGACGGCGGCGAAAGCATGATCCCCGCGCTCGAAAGCGTCATCAAATACGGCGGCCAGTACGGCGTGCGCGAAATTGTCTACGGTATGGCGCACCGCGGGCGACTGAACGTGCTCGCGAATGTGATGGCGAAGGCCTACCGCGTGATTTTCCACGAATTCTCGGGCGGGTCGGACAATCCCGAGGATGTCGGCGGGTCGGGCGACGTGAAGTACCACCTTGGTACATCGACCGACCGCGAATTCGATGGGATCAGCGTGCACATGTCGCTGGTCGCCAACCCCTCGCACCTCGAAGCCGCCGATCCGGTGGTGCTCGGCAAGACCCGCGCGATCCAGACGATTGCGGGCGACGAAAACCATAGCGGCTCGCTGCCGGTGCTGATCCACGGCGACGCGGCCTTTGCGGGGCAGGGGATCGTGTGGGAATGCCTCGGCTTTTCGGGCATTCGCGGGTACAACACCGGCGGCTGCCTGCATTTCATCATCAATAACCAGATCGGGTTCACGACGAGCCCGCAATTCGCGCGCAGCTCGCCCTATCCGAGCGATGTCGCGAAGGGCGTGCAGGCGCCGATCTTCCACGTCAACGGCGACGATCCCGAAGCGGTGACCTTCGCCTGCAAGATGGCGATCGAATTCCGCCAGCGTTTCCACCGCGACATCGTCATCGACATGTGGTGCTATCGCCGCTTCGGCCACAATGAGGGCGACGAGCCGAGCTTCACTCAGCCGCTGATGTACGAACGTATCCGCCAGCATCCGCCGGTGAGCGAAATCTACGGCCGGAAGCTGATCGGCGAAGGCGTGGTCGACCAGGCGTGGATCGACGGCCAGATCAAGAGCTTCGTCGACCTTCTCGAAGGCGAATTCGAGGCCGGCGCGAGCTACAAGCCCAACAAGGCCGACTGGTTCGCCGGGCGCTGGTCGGGCCTGCACGCCCCCGCCGACCCCGAAACCGCGCGACGCAATATCGAAACCGGGATCGAGGCCAAGCTGTTCGACAGCATCGGCCGCACGCTCACCACCGTTCCCGACAGCGTGAAAATCCACAAGACGCTGGCGCGAGTCATCGACGCCAAGCGTGCGATGTTCGCGAGCGGCGAAGGGTTCGACTGGGCGACCGGCGAGGCGCTCGCTTTCGGATCGCTGCTGTCCGAAGGCTATGGCGTGCGCCTGTCGGGACAGGATTCGGGGCGCGGCACGTTCAGCCAGCGCCATGCCGTCTGGGTCGACCAGACCGACGAGCATAAATTTATCCCGCTCGGCACGATCGAGCACGGCAATTTCGAAGTGCTCGACTCGCCGCTCAGCGAATATGGCGTGCTCGGCTTTGAATATGGCTATGCGCTCGCCGATCCGAAAACGCTCGTGCTGTGGGAAGCGCAGTTCGGCGATTTCATGAACGGCGCGCAGATCATGATCGATCAGTTCATCGCGGCGGGTGAAGCCAAGTGGCTGCGCGCCAATGGCCTCGTGATGCTGCTCCCGCACGGCTATGAGGGCCAAGGGCCCGAGCATAGCTCGGCGCGGCCCGAACGTTTCCTGCAGCTCTGCGCGGGCGACAACATGCAGGTCGCCAACTGCACCACACCGGCCAATTATTTCCACCTGCTGCGCCGCCAGATGCACCGGCCGTTCCGCAAGCCATTGGTGATCTTCACGCCCAAATCATTGCTGCGTCACAAGCTGGCGGTGTCGAAGGCGGCGGATTTCCAGGGCGACAGCCACTTCATGCGCATCCTGAGCGATCCCTGGGCGCCCGCCGACGCCGATGTGCAGCGGTTGGTGCTGTGCACCGGCAAGGTCGCCTATGATCTGATGGAGGCGCGCAATGCCGCCGGGGATACGAACACCGCAATCGTCCGTATCGAACAGCTCTATCCCTTCCCCGGCGAGCCGCTCGTCACTCGGCTCAAGCGGATGACCAATGTCCGCGACGTCGTCTGGGCGCAGGAAGAGCCGAAGAACAACGGTGCCTGGAGCTTCGTCGAGCCCTTCATCGAGGAATGTCTGGTCGAGGCGGGCGGCGCGGTCATGCGACCGCGCTATGCCGGACGCACCGCTGCGGCATCGCCCGCGACGGGCCTGATGAAGCGCCATCAGACCGAGCAGGCCGCGCTCGTCGCCGACGCGCTCGGTCACAATGTCCGTGAAGAAATCCGCCGTACCCGGAAAGGCTGACGCAATGGCAACCGAAGTCAAAGTCCCCGTGCTGGGCGAATCGATCACCGAGGCGACGCTGGGCGAGTGGCTGAAGCAGCCGGGCGACGCCGTCGCGCTCGACGAGCCCGTCGCGAGCCTTGAGACCGACAAGGTCTCGGTCGAAGTCGGCGCGCCTGCCGCAGGCATCATGGGGGCGCACGCGGTGAAGGTCGGTGACACCGTCCAGGTCGGCGCGATGATCGCGACGATCGAAGACGGCAGCGCGGCGGCGCCTGCGCCTGCTGCACCCGCCAAAGCGGCCGACCCCGAACCCGCGCGCTCGGCGACCGAAGTCGCGGCGAGCGGCCAGGCGCCCGCCGCCTTGTCGCCGTCGGTGCGGCGTGCGGTGCTCGAAACCGGTGTGGATCCCTCGACCATCACGGGCACCGGCAAGGACGGGCGGCTGACCAAAGACGATGTGCTGGCCGCAAAGTCTGCGCCCGCGCCGACGCCCGCCCCTGCGCCGAGCCCTGCCCCCGCAGCGGCACCTGCCGGCGAACGTCGCGAGGAGCGCGTGCGGATGACGCGGCTGCGCCAGACCGTCGCCAAGCGGCTGAAGGAAGCGCAGAACACCGCCGCGATGCTGACGACGTTCAACGACGTCGACATGTCGGCAGTGATCGAGGCTCGCACCCGCTACAAGGACCTGTTCGAAAAGAAGCACGGCGTCCGCCTTGGTTTCATGGGCTTTTTCGTGAAGGCGGCGTGCCTCGCACTGAAAGACATCCCGTCCGTCAACGCCTCGATCGACGGCGATGAGATCGTCTATCACGACTATGCCGATATCTCGGTCGCGGTGTCGGGGCCGAGCGGGCTTGTCGTGCCGGTGGTGCGCGATGCCGACCAGCTTTCGGTCGCCGCGATCGAGAAAAAGATCGGCGATTTCGGCAAGCGCGCCAAGGACGGCACGCTGACGCTCGACGACATGAAGGGCGGCACCTTCACCATCTCGAACGGCGGCGTGTTCGGCTCGCTGATGTCGACGCCGATCATCAACCCGCCGCAGTCGGCGGTGCTGGGCCTCCACCGTATCGAGGACCGTCCGGTGGTCCGCGACGGCCAGGTCGTCGTCCGCCCGATGATGTACCTCGCGCTCAGCTACGACCACCGCCTGATCGACGGGCGCGAAGCGGTGACGTTCCTGGTTGCGCTGAAGAACGCGATCGAGGACCCGACCCGGATTTTGATTGATCTTTGATCTTGGACTTGAACCCCCATCTTCCGTTCGTGCTGAGCCTGTCGAAGCACCGTTCTTCACTGCAACGGAAGAAAGTGCAGCCCTTCGACAAGCTCAGGGCAAACGGAGTTGGGAATGGCTGAACAGACTTACGACTACGACGTTCTGGTGATCGGCGCTGGCCCTGGTGGCTATGTCGCTGCCATCCGCGCCGCGCAGCTTGGGCTCAAGACCGCGTGCGCGGAGAGCCGCGAGACGCTGGGCGGGACCTGCCTCAACGTCGGCTGCATTCCGTCGAAGGCAATGCTGCACGCTTCCGAATTCTACAACGATGCGGCGAACGGCACGCTGGCGAAGCTCGGCATCAAGACCGGCCCCGTCGAGCTCGACATGGCGGCGATGCACGACCAGCGCCGCGACGCGGTCAAGCAGCTGACGGGCGGCGTCGCCTTCCTGTTCAAGAAGAACAAGGTAGACTGGCTGAAGGGCCATGCGAGGTTCACCGGCACCGATACGGTCGAGGTTGCCGGCCAGAGCTATCGCGCGAAGAACATCGTCATCGCCACCGGCTCGAGCGTGACCCCGCTGCCGGGCGTCGCGATCGACGAGCAGATCATCGTGTCCTCCACCGGCGCGCTCGAACTGCCGCAGGTGCCCGAGCATCTGGTGGTGATCGGCGGCGGCGTGATCGGGCTCGAGCTCGGCTCGGTCTGGAAACGGCTCGGCGCCAAGGTGACCTGCGTCGAATATCTCGACCAGATCCTCCCCGGCTTCGATGGCGAAGTCCGCAAGGAAGCGAACAAGATCTTCAAGAAGCAGGGGATCGAGTTCAAGCTGTCGACCAAGGTCACCGGCGTCACGGTCGCAGGCGGCAAGGTCAGCGTTGCGATCGAGCCGGCCGCAGGGGGCGCGTCCGAGACGATCGAGGCCAGCCACGTCCTCGTGTCGATCGGCCGCCGTCCCAATACCGAAGGGCTGAACCTCGAAGCGGCCGGCATCGCGCCCAACGCGCGCGGCCAGATCGAAATCGACCACCGCTTCCAGACCGGCGTCCCCGGCATCTGGGCGATCGGCGATGTCGTGCCGGGGCCGATGCTCGCGCACAAGGCCGAGGACGAAGGTATTGCGGTCGCCGAGAATATCGCGGGCCACACCGGCATCGTGAACCACGATGTCATCCCGAGCGTCGTCTATACCTGGCCCGAGATCGCCGGCGTCGGCCTGACCGAGGAAGCAGCCAAGGAGCGCGGCGAGGTCAAGGTCGGTAAATTCCCGATGCTCGCCAACAGCCGCGCCAAGACCAACCACGAGCCCGACGGCTTCGTGAAAGTGATCGCCGATGCAAAGACCGACCGGGTGCTCGGCGTGTGGATGATCGCCTCGGTCGCCGGCACGATGATCGCGCAGGCGGCGCAGGCGATGGAATTCGGCGCGACATCCGAAGACATCGCCTACACCTGCCACGCCCATCCGACGCATGCCGAAGCCTTCAAGGAAGCGGCGATGGGGGTAACGGGCAAGCCAATCCACATCTGACGCTCAGGATCGCGGCACTGGCGCGCGACCGGGGCAACCAAGCTGGCGTGAGCGTCAGCTTCGGTGGCAAGAGCGTATGGCGAGCTTCCCCGCCATCGCGCCCCGGAACCTGTCCAACCAATGGCGATCTACGCGATCGCGAAATTTGGCTGATCGAGCGGGGCCAACTCAGGTGCCCAGCATAGCGACTGCTCGGCATCGACTGAGTTCATGGCTGTCGCGTTCACGACTGTAAATACCGGCGTTGGATCACCCGGCAACGGCGCGGCGGACTCGAATCCGAGAACCGCCCAAAGCGCGGGATCGATCGTCGGAATCTCGTCACTCACCACGAAGCCGGAATCGTCGGCGGCGACTGCCACCGGGCCATCGTCATTGTTGCTATAGCCAGCAAAGCCGGCGGTGCGGCCCTCTGCCAGACCATAGTTGATGTAATGCAACGTCAGCCGGGTGGTGTCATAGCCGAACGCTGCGCGGACGTCGCTATAGGCATTGGCATATGCGATCGGATCGAACAGCGTGGCGCTGCGCCCTTCGGCAAAACCGACGTCAAGAAAGTGGGTCGTGGCACGCGTGGTATCGGTACCAAAGGTGGCAACCAGATCGTCATACGACGCGATGTAGCGCAAGGCGTCGAACGCGGTGCTCGTGCGGCCTTCCGAATAGCCGAAGCGGATGTAATGCGTTTCGGCAGCCGTGGTATCGTGGCCAAGCGCGGCCAGCACATCGGTGTTGCTGGCCAAATAGCGATCAGCATCGAACCGCGTCGTCGATCGGCCTTCGGCGCGGCCATAATTGATGTAGTGCCGAGACCCGGCGTCGGCATCGGTGTTGAACGCGCTGATCAGGTCGGTATTCGAGGCAATGTAGCGCAATGGATCGAAGGTGGCACGACGGCCTTCACCAAAACCATATTGGACAAAATGCTGGGTTGCCGCCGCAGCATTGGTGCCGAAGAAGGCGGCGATATCGCTGTAGGACGCGAGATAGGAGAGCGGATCGAACGTCACCTGACGCCCTTCCAGAAAACCAAATTGCGCGAAGTGGCTGACTCCACTGGCGGCATTGGTGCCAAAAGCGGCGATCAGGTCGGAATTCGAGGCGATATAGCGCAGACCATCGAAAGTAGCCGGGGTGGCAGTGGCTGCTGCCCATGACACCGTGCTGTCGGCGAACTGCACGGTTTCGACGTTGACGGCGCGGACGGCCTCCAGCCGACTGATCAGATAGGTTTCCCCATTGATGACATAGCTGGTGTAGCTTGCGCGCGTGCCGCTGAGCGCCAATGTGTCGCTGCCGATGCCGCCGTCGACCGCATTATTGCCGCCGCCCGGGGCGATCAAGTCATTGCCTTCCAGCCCACGCAGGATGTTGATGCCGCGGTTGCCGGTCAGACTATTGTCGCCGGCGTTGCCGGTGCCGTCGATATTCGCGGCGCCGATCAAGACCAGATTTTCCAGATCGGCGCTGAGCGTGTAGCTGATCGTCGACCGGACGGTATCGGTGCCACCACCGGACGCTTCATTGACACGATCGCCGACGTTATCGACGTAGTAGATATCGTTGCCATTGCCACCGGTCAGTGTGTCGGCACCGAGACCGCCGTCGAGAATGTTGTTGCCCGAATCGCCCGTCAACATGTCGGCGAAGTTCGATCCGATCAGCCCTTCGATCCCCGACATACGAATCGTTGCGCCGTTGATCGTTTGGACCTGCGCGCCCGTTGCATCGACAAAGGCGATGACCGGCCCGAGGGCGCTTGCGAAACTGACCACATCGGTCCCAAAGCCGCCGATAAACGTGTCATTCCCGCCGCTGCCGCCATTCAGAACATCGTCGCCGCGGGCGCCATCGATAACGTTGTCGTTGACATCTCCGGTCAGGCGATAGTTGCCCGCACCGCCGGTTAGATTTTCGAACCCGCTGATCGTATCGATTCCGCCAGCACCCGTGTTTTGCGGCCCGGTCAGCGCCAGGTTTACGGTGACTGCGCCCGGCGCCATGTCGTAAAGGAGCGTGTCGGTCCCGCTCCCGCCAATCAGGACGTCGTTGCCTGGACCGCCGTTGATGATGTCGTTGCCAGCGCCGCCGTCGATCCGGTTGCGGCCATTACTTCCTTCGATACTGTCGTTGGTGCTGCTGCCGATGATGTTCTCGATGCCTCTCAGCGTGAGATAGTTGAGGCCAGTGGTGCCGACATATCCGCTTCCAGATCGAAGCGAGACCACGGCGAGGGTGTCAGATGCTCCAGTTGTCAAGACGACCGTATCGCTCCCCAGGCCGCCCTCGAAAATGTCGCTGCCTCCGCCCCCGATCAGTGTATCATCCCCAAAGCCGCCGGACAGGCGGTTGTTGCCCGAAGTGCCGGTCAGCACGTCGGCGAAAGACGATCCGGTCAGATTCTCAACACCATTAAGTGAATCATTGCCCGACCCGCCCGTCGCCTGCGGCCCGGTGAGTGCCAGCGACACGGTTACTCCGGATGCGGCGTTGATATAGCTCGCCGTATCGTTGCCCGCGCCGCCGATCAGCGTGTCGTTGCCGGAGCCGCTCACCAGAACATCGTCGTTATCGCCACCATCCAGCGTTGATCCACCGAGGCCCGACGCGACGACCGCTGCCCCCGCTGCGGAGAGATGCAGCGTGTAAGTTCCACCCGCAGGCGCCACCGAACTGCTCGTACCCGCCGAACTGTAGGCGACAACCCGCAGATAATAGGTACCCGCAGCAGCAAAGCTGTAGGTCAGATAGGAATCCAGATTTGAGCTGCTGCCGGGGTCGGTCGAGGCGCTGTCGTCGTTAGTCGCGAGCGTCGCCCCTGCGCCGTCGGTCAGGGTGATCACCGTATCGAACGACGCTCCATCGATGTCGAAGATCGCGCGACCAGCCGCCCCGACTGTGATCGCGTAAACATCAACGGTACCATTGGCCGTGGCGCGGACCGTGGCATGCGGCAGCGTTGTCGAGTCCGTGATGTTACCGTTGGCTGCCAACGAAACATAAGGGTTTACCGAGAGCGCAGTGGCAATGGTGGCGTGAACGGTCGACTGCGGTACCAAGAGCGTAATCGCGCCTCCCGGCCCTGCGACCAGCAGATCGTTGCCACCAAAGCCATAGATTGTGTCGATCCCACCGTTGCCGACCAGGTAATTGGCAACGTCATTGCCGTAAATGACCTCGTCGCCGCTGCCGCCATAGGCGTTTTCGATTACCGCGCCGATGGCGATTGCGATGTTGCCGGTCAGGCCGCCGACGCTCGAAAAATTGCCTTGGCGCAAGTCGATGACGCTGTTGTTGGCATATCCGTCGAAGCGCAGCGTATCATTACCGCCAGCATCCCATACCGCGAAAATCGCCCGCGCAGTGGAGCTCTCGATATTGTAAAAATCGCGGCCAGCGGTCGAGAAGAAGCCATAGACGGTGTCGCCGGTCCGTGTGGTCGTGTTAACGCCGTACAGACGCTGCACTGCCGCGATATCGTCGAGCAGCGGAGCTGACGCGTAGGAGCCATAAAAGTTGCCGCCAGTCTCGCTCTCCGACCAATAGCTCATGACGGAATACTGCCGTGAATCTTCATAATAGACGGCATTGGCATAGGTCGGCGACCCCGAGCCGGCGTTATAGTCGCCAGGATGTGCAAGGCCGATGGCGTGGCCGATCTCGTGCGTCAGCGTCTGGCGACCATAGTTGTTGAGAGTCGGCGTGGTATTGACGTCATAGATGCTGTTGACCCAGACATCGCCAGCGACTGCCGATGCCGATGTCGAGCCCGGATAATAGGCAAAGGCGCCTGCCCCGGGCGCGCCGGACGAGTAATTGGCAAACAGCATCGTCGCGTCGTTGGAATAGCCGGTGCCGCCGACCCGAACGAACGTGATGTTGCTGACATCGGACCACGATTGCAGCGACAACAGCGTCTGCGCGATCTGGGTGTCGTTGAAGCGCGAAAAGCCGCCGGTGCCATTGGGCATCGAGGCGGGCGCGGTATCCCTGAAGGCAAAGGTCACTGTCGCCGCTGCCCCTAGCGCACCCGACCACCAAAGGCCGGGGCGCGTAATCTGCACGGCGGCTTGCGCGACCGTGTAGGATGGGTGACCCGCATAGGTCCCGGTTCCTCGATCTGCGGCGTTCAAAAACGCCTGCGGGCTATCGCTATCCGAACCCGGCTGGTTGGCGGAGGGGAAGAAATCGGCCTCATCGTAATCAAATGACATGATCGCTTCCTTTCAAGTGTCGGCAGCGGCGGGCGACGGGTGTGAACGCCGTTGTTGGTCGGTCAGGCAATCGGCTGATTGGCAATCAGAATGGACAAATCGGCTGTGCCATAGCCGTCTGTCAGCGACGGCTGGAATGTCAGTACGTCGAACGGACGGATCTGGTCGGCCTGACTGTCGGCTGCTGCCGGGTCATGTGCCCACGACGGCAGGATTGGCGATGCTGAGGTACCGGACGCTGACATCGGTTCTTCGGCGCCCGTCGCGGCGGACGGGTCATGCGGATCACGATGCGACAGCAATGCGGCGCCACTCGTCGCCGCATCATGCAGCACGCTATCGGTGGCATCGCTCGCCTCGGCTCCTGCGGGTGCAAAACCGCCCGTCCGACCCTCATAATAGCCATAGCGGATGTAATGCAGTGCGGCCTGGGTGATGTCGGTCCCGTAAGCCGCCCGCACATCGGCATAGGCGTTCAGATACAACAGCGGGTCGAAGCGCAGCGTGTTGCGACCTTCGATCGCGCCAATATTGAGATAATGGTTCAGCCCGCGCTCTGCGTCACCGCCGAGCGCAACGACCAGGTCCGAGTTGGACGCGATATACCGCAGACTGTCGAACGTCGTCGCGCGACCCTCGCCGAAGCCAAGGTTCAGATAATGCTGCTGTGCGCGATCGGCATTGATCCCGATCGCCAGCAGCACGTCCCGGTTCGCGGCCAGATATTGGAGCGGCTGGAACGCATTTGGGTTACGCCCCTCAGCATAGCCATATTGGATATAATGCCGAGCCGCGCTTTCCAGATTTGGTCCGAATGCGGCAAGCAGATCGGTATACGAACACAAATAGCGCGCCGGATCGAAACTGGTCGTGCTACGTCCTTCTGCCGCACCATATTGGATATAGTGGAGCGTCGCGCGATCAACATCGGCTCCCAGCGCCGTGATCAAGTCGCGATTTGACGCGACGTACCGCAGGCCTTCAAAGCTAGTCGTACTGCGGCCTTCCGCAAAGCCATATTGGATGTAATGAGTTGTTGCATTGGTAGCGTTCGTGCCGAATGCAAAGACGAGGTCGCGATTGGATGCGACATAGCGTAGCGGGTCGAAGCTCGTGAATGATCGGTTTTCGAGAAAACCGTCACTATTGAAATGCGTCGCTGCCGATGCCGTGTTGGTACCGAAAGCGGCAATCAAGTCACGATTGGAGGCGATGTACCGAAGCAGATCGAACGAGCGTGCGCCGGTCGTCGCGGTCGTCCAGCTCGTCGTAGAGTCCGAAAAAGTGACCGATTCAATCCCGTTGCCACGGCTCGCATTGCCTGTGCCGTAGAAATAATATTGCGTCGTCAATCCGGGCGCGCTCACCGCGTAAACGGTGTAGCTCGACCGCGTCCCACCCAGCACCATCGTGTCGGTCCCCGCACCGCCGTCGACGATATTGTTGCCGCCGCCCGGCGTGATCCGGTCGTCGCCTTCAAGGCCGAGCAGAATATTCGTTCCCGCATTGCCGATGATGATGTTGTTGAGTGCGTTGCCCGTGCCGTTGATGTTGGCCGTGCCGGTCAGTGTCAGATTCTCGACATAGTTGGTCAGCGCATAGGAGATGCTCGCCATGACGAGATCGGTGCCGAAGCCACTGAATTCGGTTACCTCGTCGCCGGCATTATCCACCATGTAGGTGTCGTTGCCCAGCCAGCCGACCAAGATGTCGGCACCCGCGCCGCCATCAAGGGTGTCGTTGCCGACGCCGCCGGTCAGCGTATCGTTGAACCGCGACCCGATCAGGATCTCGATCGTATCAAGTGAATCGAAGCCCGCACCAAGCGTGTCCTGTGCGCCGACGATTGCCAGGCTGACCGACACGGCGGCGGTCGCCTCCGCGTAGCTGGCCGTGTCGACGCCGATTCCTCCGATCAGCGTGTCATCCCCCACGCCGCCGATCAGCAGATCGTTCCCGGCTCCGCCATCGAGCAGGTCATTGCCCGCGCCGCCGATCAGCGTGTCATTGTCCGCGTCGCCATAAAGGCTGTCGCTCCCTGCGCCGCCGTCGATAACGTCGTCACCAGCGCCGCCACGCAGCTGGTTGCCAGCATCGTTGCCATTGAGCACGTTGGCCAATGCATTGCCCGTCCCGGCAAATACCGTGCCCAGCAATTCGAGCACTTCGAAATTGTCGGGCAGAATGAGCCCGGAGATCGCGGCACGTAGCGTATCGCGACCCTCATTGATGGCCTCGATCACCACGTCGAGGGTATTGTCGACAACATAGACGTCGTCGCCGGTGCCGCCGGTCAGCCGGTCGGCGCCCGTACCGCCGTCGAGCGTATCGTTCCCGGCCCCGCCGTTCAGCGTATCATTGCCGTCACCGCCCAGCAGCACATCATCGCCGCCGAAGCCGTTGAGCGTATCAGTCCCGGCCAAGCCGAGCAGCCGGTCGCTCGCGGGCGTGCCGTTCAGAGTGTCGTTGCCCGTCGTTCCGTCTACATTCACAAGGTAGGGCGACGCGATCGCTGCGCTGAGCGTAGCCACCACCTGGTCGGCGCTCGCGGCGTTCAGCAACAGGCCGCGATTGGTGTTGGCGATATCGGTGAACGCCGTGACCGCGCTCGTGTCGAACCCAACCACTACCGAGTAGATTTCGATGCTGCGATTGATGATCGTCCCGTCCGCCGTCGCCGAGATCGACAATGTTGTCAGCGCGCCATCGGTCGTTGCCGTTACCTGGGCATCGCTCGCGCCGCTGGTGATCAGAATGTCAGCGGCGAGCCGCTCGACCTGCGCCTTCAAGTCGTAGTCCTTGGGCGGCGCATCACCGAACAGGACGATGCGACGGATATTGGCGTCGGTCCGCCAGCTGCCGAGCGATCCGTTCAGCGCGTGCAGCAGACCGGAATAGACCCCTTCAGGGGTATCGCCGCCGCCGCCGACACTGATCGAGTTGATCGCAGCGACCGCGGCATTGCGGCGGGCGTCGACCGTGGCCTGATTGGTAAAGCCGAGGATCGTTGTCGTTTCGCCAGGGTCCTTGTATCCGGCGATGGCAATCCGCGATCTCGCAGCGCTGTCCGGATTGCCGAAAATCTGGTTGATCAGGGCGACTGCAGCAGCCTTCACCGCATCGATGTCGTCGGACATGCTGCCCGTCGTGTCGATGACGAAGGCAAGGTCCTGGCCACCCGCGATACAGATGTCGCGACCCACCTCGAGCCGGACGACGACGTTGCCGAACTGCGCGAACTCGACTGCAGTCAGCGTGTCGGTGCCATCGCTGCGCGCGCCGCGGGTATGGGCGATCGTCCAGGTTCCAGCGGCTTCGTTGTAGCGGATGTCATAGTCGGTGCAGGGGCCGGTGAAGACCGCCAGGTCTTGGGTCCCGGCACCGCCGTTCAGGATGTCGTTGCCCGCGCCGCCGACCAGCGTGTCGTTTCCGGCAGCCCCATTGAGCCGATCATTGCCGGCGTTGCCGACCAGTCGATTGACCTCGTCATTGCCTTCGATCGTGTCGTTGCCGGCGCCGCCGATTGCATTTTCGATGACGGCACCGATTGCGATCGCGATGTTGCCGGTCAGTCCGCCGACGTTCGAGAAATTGCCTTGCCGCAGATCAATAACGGCATCGTTCGAATAGCCCGAAAAATCGAGCGTGTCATTGCCTCCGGCATCCCAGATTGCGAAAACCGCGCGCCCTGTCGGACTGGTGATGGCGTAGAAGTCTCGGCCGGCGGTCGAATTGAAGCCATAAACGGTGTCGCTCGTCCGGGTCGTCGTATTGGCTCCATAGATTCGCTGGATAGCAGCAATGTCGTCAAGCAAGGGAGCCGCAGCATATGTCCCCGAGAAATTGGCGCCGGTGTTGGTTTCTGACCAGTAACTCATCAACGAATATTGACGCGTGTCCTCATAATAAGTCGCATTGGCGTAGGTCGGCGTACCCGTACCGGCATTATAGACGCCTGGATGTGAAAGCCCGAGCGCGTGACCGATTTCATGCGTCAGAACCTGTCGACCATATCCGTTCAGCACTGGAGTCGCATTGTACGAAAGTGTGTTGTTTACCCACACGTCGCCATTGGTCGCCGACGCAACAGTCGAGCCGGGTTGATAGGCGAATGCTGCGGCATCGTCAGCGCCGGTAGTGTAATTGCTGAACAGCATGGTCGCGTCGTTCGAGTATCCGGTGCTCGCGACGCGCTGAAATGTTAGATTTGCCACGTCAGACCATGATTGGAGCGCAAGCAGGGTCTGCGCGATCTGGGTGTCGCTGAAGCGAGAAAAGCCGCTGACCCCATTGGGCAAGGTGGCTGGGGCGGTATCCCTGAACGCAAAGGTCACCGTCGCTGCCGTGCCCAGGCTGCTCGACCACGACGCCCCGCTGCGGCCTATCTGAGCGGCCGCCTGCGCGACGGTGTACGATGGATGCCCGGCGTAGGTGCCGGAGCCACGGTCAGCGGCATTTAGAAAAGCTTGAGGTCCATCCGTGTCGATGCCGGCTTCGCCAGCATACGCAAGGCATGCATCACCATCGGTTCCGAAATCCATGGTCGCCCCCTAAATCCTCGAAACAAGAAAGTTCGTCGCCGACATCGGTCACGCCGTGTCAGATTGAAGTTCATGCCGGTAATATGCGGATGGACGCCGACGCAGGCAAAAAATGCTCAAAGCTTTGCCGACGCTACACGAGTCAGGTATACCCGCGACGCAACACTAAAGTATCGCAAGCGTACAAATTTTCCTTGATGAGGCAAATGATTCTTGATGAGGAAAATGATAAAGTTAATCCGATCTGGCATGATTGGTGCCGCGGGCACTGCCATATTGCTCGCCGCAGATCCCGCCATTGGAGGAAGCCCCATGACCAGCCAACGCCTCAGCGACCCGCGCGAGCTCGCCGGGACATGGATCCTGAGCGTCGCCGGCGATGCCGCGCGCTGTACGCTGACGCTTGGGCTGTCGCCGGGTGTCAACGACCAGCCGCTGGTGGGCGCGGCCGCCTGTCCCCCGGGGCTGGGCCTGAGCGGCGCGGTCAAGTGGCGGCCGGTGCCCGACGGGCTTCAGCTTGCCGCAGACGACGGGCGTACCATTGCCATGTTCGAACCCGCCGGGGCGAACCGCTTCGTGTCGCAACGACGCGGTGGCCCCGTCACCCTGCAACGGCGCGCCGAGCCGCCTGCTCCGATCAAGCCAGCGCGATAACCGCTGCGCCCAGGTCGTTGGTCGGAAGCGACGCGATGAACGTGCCCGCTGACCAATCGAGCGTCATGGCTTGGTCGGTCTCGAACGCGCTTGCCATGTCTTCCGAGATGCCGCCGCCAATCGCTGCGGTATCGGCAGGCGACGGGTCTGCCACGGCATCGGCGACCGCTGGCGCCGGGCCGCCGAACCCGGCGTTCCGGCCCTCGGCATAGCCGAACAGGATGTAATGTTCGGTTGCGCGGACGGTGTCGGTGCCGAAGGCGGCGCGCAGGTCGCTGTAAGCGGCAAGGTAGCGTGCGGGATCGAACGCTGTAGTGCTGCGTCCTTCGCCCGCTCCCCATTCGATATAGTGGCGTGCGCCCGCGCTGGCGTCTGCGCCAAACGCCGCGAGCAGATCGCGCGATGATGCGATGTAGCGCAGGGCATCGAAAGCGTCAGGATTGCGTCCCTCGGCAGCACCATATTGAATGAAGTGCTGCGCGGCGCGCGTCGAATCAGTCCCGAACACGGCCCGCAAATCGCTATAGCTAGCCACGTAGCGCAGCGGATCGAATACGCCCGGATTGCGGCCTTCGCCGAAACCGTCGGTCAGGAAATGGTTGAGCGCCAGGCTGGTGTTGGTGCCGAAGGCAGCGCGCAGATCGCTGTAGCCGGCAATGTAGCGCAGCGGATCGAATGCCTCCGCGCGCGCGAGCAGAGTGGACCAGGCGACCGTGCCGTTGCCGAAGGTCACCGCTTCGACATTGGTAACGCGCACGCTGTCGCCACGACCGAACAGATAATTCTGTCCGCTGATTGAAAACAGTCGATATTCCGGACGCCAATCGCCCAGCACCAGCGTATCGTTGCCCGCGCCACCATCGACGATGTTGGCACCATTGCCCGGCGTGAGGACGTCGTCGCCGCCCAACCCGCTCAGCGTATCGTTGCGCCTTCCACCCGTCAGGACATCGGCGTTCGCGCCGCCCTCCAGGACCAGCGATCCCCGACTTACCGCCGCACCGTCCACCCGCACGGTTTCGACAAAACCGTTGAAGCCGGTGCCAAGGGTTCCACCGCGGATGGCAAGCGTCGCCCCCGCAGCAACATTCGCATCGACCAGCGTAAGCGTGTAGGCCGCCCGGTCGCTAGCCAAATGCGCGAGATCAATGGTCTCGACCCCACGCAACGCCAGCGTGCCGAGGTTCAGACCTGCCGAAAAGTTGCCGCTCAGCGTCAGCGTATCGACACCACTCCCCAGGTCGATCGAACTTGGCAGGTCGTTGATCCGGCGCAGCGTTACGCTGTCGCTGCCGGCGCCGCCCGTGATGGCGATGCCGGGGGCGTTTTCGGACAAGTCGAGCGTCAGTCGGTCTGCAGTGCCCAGCGCCGATGCGTCGAGGGTGGTGAATGCGTTACCGAAGCGGGTGACGAAATTATAGCTGTTGCCCGCCGACAAGCGCAGCGTTTCGAAGCCGCTGAACCCCGGTCCCAACAGAAATTGCGTCGAATAGTCGCCATTCAGGACCAGAGTATCATTCCCGGCGCCGCCCGATACCGTCGGGCCGTTCGCGGCCACCCGTCCGTTGATCGTAATGCGATCATTGCCCGCGCCCAGGTCGAAACCGTCGAACAGGTAATTTGACACGGGCGGTCGCTCGATGCGCGCTGCAGACGTCGTGACGACGTCGTTGCCGCTGCCGAGTTGGAGGTAGTCGATGTGTTCGACACCATTTACGCGCGTCCCCGCGGCCAGATAGGCGAGCCCCGCATTGGCATCGCCGAGATTATAGCTGCCGCCTGACGCCAACGTGTCGAGATTGATCGTATAGCTGAAAGTCGATTGACTCAGTGCCAGCACGACCCGGTCGTCGCCGGTGCCCCCATCGAGCAGATCGCCGAGATTTCCCTGGAGCACGTCGTCACCAGTGCCGCCGAACAGCGAATCCGACGCGAAGTCATCGAAGCCGGGGCTGGTCACACCGGCGATCAAGATGTCGTTACCGCCATCGCCGTACAGCGTGTCGCTGCTGCCGCTCCCGTCGAGCGTGTCGTTACCCTCGCCGCCGTGCAGTTCATCACTTCCGGTCGGGAAGTTGTAGCCGTCGCCGCGCAGGACATCGTCGTAGGCCCCACCATAAGCAACATCGTTGCCCGACCCGAACACGATGTTGAACCGTTCGATCCCCGTCAGGGTGATGTCGAGGCCCGGATAGCTGCCGCCGACAGGCAGCGTAAGCGTTCCGGTGGTGGCGTCGGCAAGGCGCACGTTCACGCCGAGCCGATTAAATGTCGACAATATCGTGCCGGCGACCCACGGCTCCCATGCGAACAACAGTTCGAGATTGACCGTATCAACGCCGCTGCCGCCGTCGGCCGTGCTGCCATAGCCGACGTAGAGGGTGTCGTTGCCGTCGCCGCCCCGCATGATATCGCCGCCGGTTACTTGATATCCCTGACCCGCATTCCCGTCGGTATCCACGACTTGCGCGCCATTGAACAACGGCACGTCACGCCCATTGGTATCCGCCGCCAGAATATCGTCGCCGTTGCCGCCTTCGAGCAGGTCGTTGCCCGGACCAGCAAACAGCGTATCGTTGCCTTCGCCGCCGCGCAGCGTGTCGTCTCCGCCGCCGCCGATCAGCACATCATTGCCGCCCAGGCCGTCGATGACGTTCGGGCCGTCGCCGCCGGTGATGCGATCATTGCCCTCGGTCGTGTAATAGCCGCCCGTGCCGAGCTGATCGTAGCTGGTGTTGGGCGCGGTGTAGAGAATGCCGCGCGCCCAGCTGTCGGCGACCGAAAAGGCCGGCGTCCCGTCCGATTCGAGGATCAGGCGAGTCCGATTGGCGAGCGTGGTACTGACGGCATAGTTGATCGCGTCCACGCTTTGGTTCTCGAGCACATAGGCATCGACGGCGGCAAGGTAACCCGCCGCCGCCGCGCTGCCGCGCGCGTCGGTCGTGACGTTGGTCGTCAAATAGGGATCGGCATTGACGATCAGTATTGCGTTGGCGTTGACCGCGCGGATCTGCTGGTCGATCCGCGCGACGAATTCGGCCATTGCGTCGGCGCGCAGTCGCACCGAGGCGGCGTCGCCGGTGAAATAACGACCGACATCGTCGAGGAACACGCCGCTATACCCGCGACGGACCAATTCGACCGCCTGATCAATCACGATCTGCTGCCAGGTGCTGTCTTGGAAATTGACCAGCAAAGCGTCCTGACCAGGGACCCCGTCAAAATCGATCGGAATAGCACCCTGCAGCCAGCTCGGCGCGTTCGCCGTGGGTGCGGTGCGGTCGGTGCCATCGGCGGTCCAACTGACTCCCGGCGTGGTGCTGCGGTTCCAGTAATAGCGCGTGTCGTCGGTCACCGCGACGTTGACGTAGCCGACGACTTGACGCCCCTGCGCGCGCAGCGCGGCGACTTGCGAATCGGTGATCGCCGCGAAACCGGGGGTGCGCGTGACCGGATTGGGCGCGCCTTCGGTAATGAACAGGTCGAACGACGATGCCGACACTTGGGCGAAATTGACGTTGCGATATTGCAGCGCAAAGCTCGAAATCGGCATTGTAGACCCCAAAGTTACTCAATCGTTTACCTTGCTTAATCGGGAAATGCATGATTCGAATGACACCCTTGTGCCGTGACGCGTCGCAATTGCGTTTGATTCGGTGCCAAATCTGATGTGGCACGCGCTCCGACGGGGCCAGGTCGTGGCTGGCCGTGCACCCTGCGGACCCCTAAATAGGCGGGGTGATCGATCTCCCGCCCCCGGCCCGCCTGCTCTGGGCCGCCGAGCTGCCGCGCGCTGCCTGGACGCTGGCCGAGCTGGCCGCGAGCCGCCCGGGCAACGTGCCGCGCGGTGACGGTCGACCTCTGTTGCTGCTGCCGGGGCTGATCAATTCGGACCGGTCGATGCTGATCATGGCGCGCTATCTGCGGCGGCTCGGCTACCACGTCGAAACCTGGCGTCTGGGCCGCAATTTCGGCACCCGGACAGTGGGTTGGGACGGGGAACGGCTCCTTGCGCGGGTGAAGGACTTTGCTTCGCGGGCGGGGGCGCCGGTGACACTGATCGGCGTGTCGCTCGGTGGCATCATGGCGCGGCTGGCGGCGCACCGGCTGGGGGCGGGGGTGGTGCGCGAAGTGATCACCATTGCCTCGCCCTATGCCGCCGGACCGCGCGCGACCAATGTCTGGCGCACCTATCAGCTCGTCAGCGGCGAGCGGATCGACGACCCCGCACTGCTCGCGCGCCAGGCCGAAATCGCGGCGCCGCTCCCCGTTCCGGCAACGGCGATCTGGAGCGCGAGCGACGGCCTCGTCAACGGTCGCGCGTGCTACGTCGAAGGTGAGCCCGGGCTGCGGGTGATCGAGATCAAAGGCAGCCATATCGGCATGCACTACCGCGCGGCGGTCCTGCGCGCGGTGGCGGAGGTGCTGGCGGGGTAATCAGCGCGCCAGTTGACTGATATCTGTGGAAGTAGCGGCCCAAATAATCACTCTGGTGTCACCAGCAACTCACTCGATGCGAGCCAAGTAACGGCGATGGTCATATGAGATGGCACGGGCATGCCATTGATGCCAATTGCTGGTCGAAACTGCATGCGTGCCATCGTGATCTCACAGGCGCGGCGATCGACTGACGGCACGCCATTGCTGCCGACGATGCGGCATTCACGAGCCTTCCCGTTTACGCCGACCGCGAGCAGCATTGTCGTCTTGCCTCCGACGGGGACCGACCTAGCTTCGGGCAGGTAGTCCATAGGGATGAACACATCGCCAGGCGAAACCTTGATTGCCGCCGCGTCCCTGATTGCGCTTGGTTCGCGCGGATCGATTTGCCATTCCTCGATAAGCTTTGCGGCACATGATTGGAGGGCTTTCACTCCCGACTCGATCCCTGGTACAGCGAGATCCATGCTGGGACGGTCGGAAAGTTTGATCCGAACTGCCGCTCCCTGCGCAAGATCAGCCAACCGCAACTCTTTAACGTAAGCCTCAACGCCCTGGCTGGGTTCACCTAATGGCGCGCGCCGTAATTCCGAAACCAGCGGTGCCCCTGCTGGCAAGATCGTCAACGCTATCTGACCTTGCTTTGGAAACCATTCGAAGGTGCCTAGCTTTGTCATGGAAATTGTCGCCCCATCCGGCAACAACGGTCGATACCGAAAGCCCAACGTCAGCTGGCGATCACCGTCCTCGAACACGCGCGACAAGGTGCAGGACGCCGTTCCATAGTCGATGTTCCATTTCCCGATCGGCTTGAGCGGCTGAACTTGGTCGGGCGCGGGCGTATGAAAAATAAGTGCAAGAAGCAGCGGCACGATCATCCCCTTGCCAACAGCCCATCTTTTCTATGGTCGGCCGATCAGCCAATGATGAAGTCCGTACCGCCCGATGCCGCGTTCGGCAGCTGGAAAACATAGTCGGCGCCCGCCTGATAGCCGTCGATGCCGTTCGCATCGACCACCAGGAACGTCTGGCCTGCCAGCGTGCCGCTGTTGGGGGTGAAGAACACCGCGCGCCCGCCGATCAACTGGGCATCGAGCGCCGAGGCCAGATTGGCGTCGAAGGTTGCGGTGCTCAGCGCGCCGCTCGCCACCGTCGCATAGGTGTCGTGCACCTGACCGCTGATCTGGATGCGATCGGTGGCGAAGTTGAAGTCGAGCAGCCGGTCGTAATTGGTCGAGCTCGATTGCGCGGCGCTGTCGTAGAAGAAGGTATCGGCGCCGGCACCGCCGTTCAGCGTGTCGCCGCCGTTGCCGCCGAAGATGAAGTCGGCGCCGCTGCCGCCGGTGATTGTGTCGGCGGCGGTGCCGCCATAGATGCGCAGGATGCCGTTGGTTTCGCCCGCACCGTTCACGGTGATCGGATTGACGACCGACACGCCGAAAATCGTCCGCGTCTGGCCCGAGGGGACGAATGAGTCGCCGACGGTGATGTTGAAATTATTCTCTGCGCCGGCACCATTGTGCAACAGCACGACGACTTCGGCATCGAAGCGTGTGTCGAGGGTGATGGTGTAATCGCCATCGAGCGCGATCTGGTCGTTGCTGCCGCCGCCGCCGGTAACCTGGTCAGACGCGCCGAAGCGGCCGGGGCCGAAATAAAAGCCGTCGTCGCCCGCGCCGCCGGTCAGCGTATCGACCCCCAGACCGCCATAGACGCGGATGTTGCCATTGGTTTCGGCAGCGGCGTTGACGGTGAGATTGTCGGCGGCGCCCAGATTGGTCCCGAAGATCGTCAGCCGCTGGCCCGCGGCGATATTGGCGTCGTTGGTGGTGATGCTGTAGCTGCCGCCCGCGAGCGTCGCGAGCACCTCGACATTGGTCAGCGTCGTCGCGGACAGCACCAGCGCATTGGCGCCGGTGTAATTGCCCTGGATCGCGACCTGATCGTCGGTGCCGGCACCGCCGTCGATCGTGTCGGCGGCGGTCAGCGTCGCGCCGAACAGGAAGGAATCATTGCCGTTCCCGCCGCTGACGGTGTCGTTGCCGCCAGCGGTCAGCGTGAAGAAATTATTGGCGTCGTTGCCGATGATCGTGTCGTTGCCGCTGCCGCCGATCGCATTTTCGATCACCGCGCCGCGCGCGATCGAAACGTTCCCAACCCGCCCGCCGACGCTCGAGAAGGTCTCGGCGTTCAGGTTGATCGTCTGGTTCTGCGAAAAGCCCGAATAGTCGAGCGTATCGGTGCCGCCATTGTCATAGATGGTATAGCTGACACTCGGGTTCGCGGCGGCATCATAGATCGCCCGGCCCGAGGTGTTGTTGAAGCCGTAGGTGGTGTTGCCGGTGCGGGTCAGCGTGTTGGTGCCATAGAGCGTGGTGATCGCGATCCCGTCGGCGATCATCGGCGTCAGCGCGAACTGCCGGGTGAAGCCCAGTCCGGCGAAATAGGCATTCTCGGTCTGGTCGAAATACGACATGATCGTCGTCGCCCAGCTGTCGTTCAGATAGGACGCGTCGGACGCATAGCTCGCGCTGCCGTTGTACGGGCCGCCGTGCCCCAGCCCCAGCGTGTGGCCGATTTCATGGATATAGGTCTGGAACGAATAGCTGTTCAGCCCGGTGCCATAGGTGGTCAGCCACGCGGTCTCGACGTTGACCGTCGCGCTGGTGGTGACGCCGTTCGAATAGGTGGCATTGGCGAAGGCGCCGGTCTGGTTGTCGTCGAAGGTGATCTGCCCGCCCGTGGTGACTTCGGTAAAAACGATGCCGGTCACGTCGCGCCAGAGGTTGAATGCCTCGCGCGCCAGATTCTGCCCGTCCGCCGTCAGCGCCTGGACGTTGAACGTCAGCGTGCCGCCCGGAGCGACGTTGAAGGCATGGCGCTGCGTCGCGCCACCCCAATAAGTGTCGGTCAGCTGGGTGGCGATCTGGTCGTTGGTGTAAAGCGTCAGCGGCGGCGTGGTCGCGGCGGTCAGCGTATATTGGCCGGTGGTGGAGCCGAACGCGCCGACGTCGAGATAATAGGTGCCGCCCGTCGTCGCGGTGAAACGCAGTGCCGAATAGGTTCCCTGACCGGCATCGTCGTTCGTTGCCAGCTGGGTTCCGGCGGCGTCGCGGATCGTCAGCGTGGTATCGACCGTGCCGTCCGCCACCACGCCGCCGGTGCGGAAGATATAGGTCTCGCCCGCCGTCAGCGTGATCCGGAACCAGTCGTGGTCGCCGCCGGTTTCGATGTTGCCGGCGACGATGCCGCCGACGCTCGCCGTTGCCGTCGTCGCGGTGGTGGCGAGCACGCTGTCGGCGCCCGCAGCGGGCAGCGCGACGGCGAACAGCCGATAGCTGCCCGTGCCCTGGTCGTTATAGGTGCCGGCATCGAGATAGAAAGTGCCGCTCGTCGTCGCGGTATAGGGAATCAGCGAATAAGTGCCGTCGCCGCCGTCGTCATCGCTGGTGATCAGGGCGCCGGCACTGTCGCGCAGATACAGGAAGGTGTCGGGGCTCGACCCCGCAATCGCCTGAGTGGTGAAGACATAGCTTTGACCGGCGGTGAGGGTGATGCGGTACCAGTCGTGGTCGCCGTTGGTGTCGATGACCACATCGACGCTCGATCCCGGCGCAATCGTCGCCGTCGTCGCGGTCGAACCCAATACGGTATCGACAAAGGGGGTCGGGTCGACGGGCGGCAGCAGCGCGTTCGCGCTCGTGTCGCGCGGCACGCCGACCGAAAACGGCCCGGCATTGCTCGCGTCCGGGTTCAGCAAGACCGCTGCGGGGCCGCCATTGCCAAGACTGCCCGGCAGCAGCGCCAGCGGCGCACCGTCGCGGCCGCGCGGATCACGCTCGGCTACCGTCGGATCGACTTTCTCGCAGACCGCCGTCGAACAGCAACCGCACTGAGCCTTCGCCATTTGCCTTCCCCCAGGTCCCTTGGTTAGCCGGAAGTCCGATCCGCTCGCTTCAGTAGCAAGGGCTACATTGGCCCACGGTAATTCGCAAAATGAAAGGGGGTCAATGCGGGATTCACCTTTTTATCGGAGCGAAAGCGCACCGCGCAGGCCTTGCGCAGCACTTGCCGCCAGCCGATCGATGTCGTCGGCAGTGAAGGCACGATCGGACACGGCCAGACTAAAGCTCGCCGGCGTCGCCGCCTTGCCGCTGCGCATCCGGGTGATCTCGGCGCTCGCCACCCCCTGTGGCCGGAAATGCAGCGCCACCACCAGCCCGTCGGCAGGCGGGCTGGCGGCGGTCGAAGCCGAAATCCCGCTCGCCCGGGTGAAGGCGCCGATGAAGCGCTGGCAGATCGCCTCGCTCGTCATCGGCGCGAGCAGCTTGTTGCCGGTGCGCACGCTGCACTGAATGGGCGTTGCCGTGCCAGCCATTGCGCCTCCCACTGCCAGCGCCGATGCCAGGCTGAAGATCAACAGGCGCGCGGCGACATGCATGGGGGCAAGTCTAGGGCGAGTGCACGCGCATGTCGACGCCAATCGGGGCGTGGCATTCGGCGACCGCTGTGCTTATCTCGCGCACTCCCCGCTGGCATCGGCCGCAGAACAAAGCTAGAACCTACCCATGCTAACTCACATTTCGGTTCGCGGCGCGCGCGAACACAATCTGAAGGGCGTAGATGTCGACATCCCGCGCGACACGCTGACCGTGATCACCGGGCTGTCGGGGTCGGGCAAGTCGAGCCTCGCGTTCGACACCATCTATGCCGAGGGGCAGCGGCGCTATGTCGAGAGCCTGTCGGCCTATGCGCGGCAGTTCCTTGAGATGATGCAGAAGCCCGATGTCGATCATATCGAAGGGCTGTCCCCCGCGATCAGCATCGAGCAGAAGACGACCAGCCGCAACCCGCGCTCGACCGTCGCGACCGTCACTGAGATCTATGATTACATGCGGCTGCTGTGGGCGCGGGTCGGCGTGCCCTATTCACCTGCGACCGGCCTGCCGATTGCCGCGCAGACCGTCAGCCAGATGGTCGACCGAGTGATGGCGCTGCCCGAGGGCACGCGCGCGCTGCTGCTCGCGCCCGTCGTGCGCGGCCGCAAGGGCGAGTTCAGGAAGGACATGGCCGAATGGCAGCGCGCCGGCTTCACGCGCGTGCGGATCGACGGCCAGCTCTACGAAATCGACGAAGCGCCCGCGCTCGACAAGAAATACAAGCACGACGTCGAAGTGGTGGTCGACCGCGTGGTGGTCGGGCCGGACGTCGCGACGCGGCTGGCGGACAGTTTCGAAACCGCGCTGAAGCTGGCCGACGGACTGGCCTTTGTGGATCTGGTGGACGGCATCGTGCCCGGTCGCGAGGACGAAGTGGCGGACGCGGGCGCGATGAAGGGCGCGGGCATCCCCCCCAACCGCATCGTCTTTTCCGAAAAATTCGCCTGCCCGGTCTCCGGCTTCACGATTGCCGAGATCGAGCCGCGCCTGTTCTCCTTCAACGCGCCGCAGGGCGCGTGCCCGGCGTGCGACGGCCTCGGCGAAAAGATGCTGTTCGACGAGGAACTCGTCGTCCCCAACCACGCGCTCAGCCTCAAAAAGGGCGCGATCGTCCCCTGGGCGAAATCGCAGCCGCCCTCGCCCTATTACATGCAGGTGCTGGGCAGCCTCGCGCGCGAATTCGGCTTCTCGCTCGACACGCCGTGGGGCGAGCTGCCCGGCGAAGTCCAGCTGATCATCCTCCACGGCACCGGCGGCAAGCCGGTCACGCTGACTTTCGTCGATGGTCGCAAGAGCTATGACGTGAAGAAGCCGTTCGAAGGCGTGATCGGCAATCTCAACCGTCGGATGCTGTCGACCGAAAGCGCGTGGATGCGCGAGGAGCTGTCGAAATATCAGTCGAGCGCGCCGTGCGAGACGTGCGGCGGCGCGCGGCTGAAGCCCGAGGCGCTCGCGGTCAAGATCGGCATGCGCGACATCTCCAGCGTCACGCGGCTTTCGGTGGTCGACGCGCTCGCCTGGTTCGCGGGCGTGCCCGAGATGCTGACCGCGCAGCAGCGCGAGATCGCCCGCGCGATCCTGAAGGAAATCGACGAACGGCTCGGCTTCCTCAACAATGTCGGGCTCGATTACCTCAACCTCGACCGCACCAGCGGCACGCTCAGCGGCGGCGAGAGCCAGCGCATCCGGCTCGCGTCGCAGATCGGCAGCGGGCTCAGTGGCGTGCTCTACGTCCTCGACGAGCCCAGCATCGGCCTCCACCAGCGCGACAACGACATGCTGCTCGCGACGCTGCGTCGGCTCCGCGATCTCGGCAACACCGTGCTCGTCGTCGAGCATGACGAGGACGCGATCCGCAGCGCCGACTATATCCTCGACATGGGGCCGGGGGCGGGGGTGCACGGCGGCCAAGTCGTGGCGCGCGGCACGCTGCCGGAAATCCTCGCGACCAAGGGCAGCGTGACCGCCGATTACCTGAACGGCACCCGTCGCATCGAGGTGCCGGCCAAGCGCCGCAAGGGCAACGGCAAGAAGCTGACGCTCAGCGGCGCGACCGCCAACAACCTGAAGAACGTGACGGCCAGCATCCCGCTCGGCACCTTTACGTGCGTGACGGGCGTGTCGGGATCGGGCAAGTCGAGCTTCACGATCGACACGCTCTACGCCGCCGCCGCGCGCCAGCTCAACGGCGCCCGGTTGCTCGCGGGCAAGCATGACAAGATCACCGGCCTCCAGCATCTCGACAAGGTGATCGACATCGATCAGTCGCCGATCGGCCGCACCCCGCGCAGCAACCCCGCGACCTATACCGGCGCCTTCACCGCGATCCGCGACTGGTTCGCGGGGCTGCCCGAGGCGCAGGCGCGCGGCTACAAGCCCGGCCGCTTCAGCTTCAACGTCAAGGGCGGCCGGTGCGAGGCGTGCAGCGGCGACGGCCTGATCAAGATCGAAATGCACTTCCTGCCCGACGTCTATGTGACGTGCGACGTGTGCGCGGGCCGCCGCTACAACCGCGAGACACTGGAAGTGAAGTTCAAGGGGATGAGCATCGCCGACGTGCTCGACATGACGGTCGAGGACGCGGTCGAATTCTTCAAGGCGGTGCCGCCGATCCGCGACAAGATGGCGATGCTGGCCGAAGTCGGGCTAGGCTATGTGAAGGTCGGGCAACAGGCGACGACGCTGTCGGGCGGCGAGGCGCAGCGCGTGAAGCTGGCGAAGGAACTCGCGCGCCGATCGACCGGGCAGACGCTGTACATATTGGATGAGCCAACGACGGGCCTGCATTTCGAGGATGTGCGGAAACTGCTGGAAGTACTCCACGCGCTGGTCGAACAGGGCAATACGGTGGTGGTGATCGAGCACAACCTCGACGTGATCAAGACGGCGGACTGGGTGCTGGATTTGGGGCCCGAGGGTGGCGTCAAGGGGGGCGAGGTTGTGGCTGAGGGGACGCCGGAGCAGGTGGTGAAGGAGGGGCGGAGTTTTACCGGGCGGTATTTGGCGCCGTTGTTGGGGCGTTGAGCTCCGGGCACCAAGGTAGCAGTACAGGAGAGCCGGTCACAATAAGATTAATCGACTTGGAAAAGTTATTCAAAATTCATAAATTTTTACAACAATCCTTGTTCTAAAAAATGGGGGCAGCCTATTTCTACTGCCGCTTCTGTCAAAGCTAGGAATATAGGACATGCTTCTCCGATTTTTTTCTTCGATACAACGAAGAATAGCTCTACACCTATTGTGGTCTCATGATATCCTCCAATTGAAGAGAGTAATATTTCTAATCCCTTTTTACCATTGACTTTTTGCTGTGGCTCTGCAATTGAATAGTAATCGCAAATTCCCTTAATGTCATGAAGATACCAATCTTCTGTTTTTCTGTTTGCAACAAATACGCGTATGTCCTGATCTGCTAGTCCCCGGGAATTTAGTATATTGATAACTGAACTTTTGATATCGTCCGAAGATTGTTCACGCTTCTCGCGATCAAATAGAACAAAGATGGGGTAGTTTCGATTGCCTAACGCTCTGATTTGCGTTTCGATGAAATCGCAAATTCTATCGATCGAGACGTCGTCGCCATTGCAGCCGATGCGGCGTACCGGCGTGCCGGGGCAGGCCCTCGCAATTATTCTCTGCTCCATCTGGCCTTCCACGATAAAAGCAGGATTAGGCACCTTCCAGTGCTCCCGACGTGTAATAATAACCTAACCCAAAACCGGTCCTGTTGATCTCTGTTTCAATATCAGCGACATTAGAAACTCTCTTTGCAACTGTTTTGCCATTCTCCATCCATACCAATACGACTTCGGCGGGTAAGGCCTCGTTTAGAAGACTTTCACTGTGCGTCGTAACCATTGTGAACGGAGAGTGAGAATTGACCCGAGACTCCTTCCGAACGATATTCAGAAATTCTCGTTGAATTGCCGGGTGCAAAAAATTCTCAGGCTCTTCAATCGAAAAGCCTGCATCAGCGGTTATTATCTTTGTAACTAGTGCAATCCATTTGACTGTCCCGTCAGAGCATTGAGCAAGTGGAAATCTAATTTCTTCTTTTCCTTCGGATATGATAACAAATACAGATATAGTATTGTCGATCGGATTCTTCTGTGTTTCCAAACCTATTACCGACGGGCTAATAAGGCGAACATAAGACGAGATTCGTTTAAATATCGACTGATCCAGTGGCGCCCGTCTCCTTGTTCGATTGGGGCCATAGAGCAGAGCCGACTTTCCGAGACGATGCAAAACACTGGCCAATCCTGCTCCGTTTTTATCCATAACTGGAGGGCGGGCGCTATCGTCCGGGTGTTTGCAGACCTCGGGTACAAAATTGAATATTCGACCTCCGCTCACATCGCGCCGTATTTGATGAAAAATTGTCATCTGTGGAGGGAACGCTTCAAACAAACTTTCTCGACCCAAATCGGTATATCTGGCATAATTTCTTAGTATACGTACCGCTCTATCGAACGACAGATATGTTCCAACATCAACAAATGGTAGTCCACGAAACAAATGCTGGAGCCGTGATATTACAAGTCGATCCACGACTAATCTCGAAACGTTTTCATCTTGATCCATTTTCAGAATCAGATCAGATGCTTCGGGATTCTTTGGCTCATGAGTGACACTGATGTACAAATATTGTTCTGTATATTGAATTTCTTCATAAGTTTCAGACGCTCCGATCGAAAACTGCCAAGTATACCATAATGTTTTTGGTAATCCATTCTTCATTCGAAAAATAGTTGAGCCACGGATTACACAATTCATCGACGTTCTATATCGGTCGTCGGGGCGCCGAGTGAAAACTCTACCAACTCCGCCATGAGAACTCACAGCTTCATCTATTGGCGTCTGGGGTAGACTTGATAAGAATTCAAAAAACGACAGAAGGTTCGTCTTTCCTCCTCCATTAGGTCCAACAAATATATTGAGACCTAGAGCGACTGGTATCTTGATTTGCTCGAGAGAGCGATATCCATCAACGTAAACCTCCCTTATCAAGGTACCCTCCGGGTGTCGCTTTGACGGTCTATAGTCCCCCTATTTGGGCATAGTTTTCAAATAACCGCAACACGATGATTTAACCCTCATGGTTCCTAATTTAGAATCGGGGGTTATCGTTTTCCAAATAGGGAGTCTTCCGATGGCGACGAGGGCAACCGCTGCCGCCCTGGAGCGCGCGGAGTTAACTTTAGCTAAATCCTTGGCCTCGCGGTCAGAGCCCCACCGCCTACCGCAGCGCCTCATCAATCCGCCCCTGCCAGCCCGGGCCGCCCGCGTGGAACTTGTCGAGGGCGTCGGGGTCGACCCACAGCGTCACTTGCTGCTTCGTCACCCCACGCTTCGACGGGCGGCCGCGCACCATGCCGTTCGGGCCGAGATAACACGTCGCTTCGCGGGTCACCCTGCCGCCGACAGCCTGGGCGGTCGCCGCGGCAAAGCCGCGTCGTCGGTCGCGGCTTTGCGCCGCGCCGGCCGGGCTTGCCCGCGCTCTTTGCGCGGCGCTGGATTTAGCTTTCGCTAAATCCTAGCGTGCGCGCGCCATGTGCAATGAAGTCGCGCGTCGGATCGCTCTGGGCGAATTGCGTCATGATTGGTCGCAGCTGAAGATACCGCTGCGCTTTCCCGAAGGCGCGCCCAACATGGCGCCGCTGGCGTCGATCCGCATCACCGATCCCACCGTCATCATCCGCGCCGCGCGCGATGCGGCGGGCGGGGCGGTCGCGGGGGAGGCTGAGCTGGTCACGCGCCGCTGGAGCTGGCCCGCGCCGGGCGGCAAGCCCGTCTACAACTACCGCGCCGATGGCCGCGAGTTCGCCAACGGCAACAGCCAGGGCCGCTGCCTGATCGCCGCCGACGCCTTCTACGAATTCACCGATCCCGCGCGGCGGGGCGAACTGCCGGTCGACACCGCCGCCCTGCCGCCGATCCCGAAGGGGCGGAAGGACAAATGGGCCTTCACGCTCACCGGCGCCGCATGGTTCGGCATCGCCGGGCTGTGGCGCACCCACCCCCAGGTGCCCAGCCACGGCGGCGAGGCGTTCACGATGCTCACCTGCCCGCCGGGCGACGACATCGCCCCGTTCCACAGCCGCCAGATCGTCATCGTGCCGCGCGCCGACTGGGGCCGCTGGCTCGACGGATCGGCGCCCGCCGCCGAGATCTGCCGCCCGCTGCCCGCCGGATCGCTGGCGGTGGCGCCCGCCGTGCGCTGATGTGTTCCTGATACGGTCCGGCATCCGGCAACGCGTTGTGCTGATGTCCAACGGGCAGGTGTTGTGGGGCCGGAAAGGCGCCCCCAAAATTTTGATCTGCTTGCCTCAACCCCCTTGGGATGGTCGTGACTTTTGGGACCTTTCGCATCGTCCGTCGGGTGCGGCGGTGGCGGCAACGGCGCAGTGGGGTTTGATCCGGGGCCTGAAGCGTGCGTTATCGTCCCGGTGCGTAACGCATCGCGCGGTGGCGGCGTAAGCTCGGGCGAACGCCCCAACGTCAGGAGATTTTCATGCGTTTTGCCCCGTCCATGCTCGTTGTCCCGGTCGCGCTTGCGGCTGCCTCGGTCGCCTATGCCGCTGCGCCCATCGCCGTCGGCGCGCATGTGCCTGCCAATTTCACTGCCGTCGACACCGCCGGCAAGGCGCGCAACTTCGCCTCGATCGCGGGCAAGAAGGGCACCGTGCTGATCTTCTTCCGCTCGGCGTCGTGGTGCCCCTATTGCCAGGCGCAGCTGAAGGACGTGCGCGCGCTCCCCGCCGAACTCGCCAAGCGCGGCTACAGCCTCGCCGCAATCAGCTATGATTCGCCCGAAAAGCTCGCCGATTTCACCGCGCGCCAGTCGATCAACTACACGCTGCTGTCGGACAAGGATTCGAAGATGATCGATGCCTTCGGCCTGCGCGATCCGGCCTATCCGAAGGGCAATTTCGCTTACGGCGTGCCGACCGCGACCGTGCTCGTCATCGGCGCCGACGGGGTGGTGAAGAAGAAGCTATCGACCGACGATTACAAGGTCCGCCCGAACAACGCGACGATCCTCGCCGCCGTCGACAAGAGCTGAGGCCTGGGCGCCCCGGCGGTGTCGTGCCGCCAGGGCATCGATACGGTTCAGCGGCGCCCGCTGCGCCGTACCGCGGGCTTTGCGCCGGGCTTGGCGGCGGGCTTCGCCGATGCCTTGGGCACGACCGCCATCGTCCAGTCGGCCTCGGGCCGCAGATATTTCTGCGCGGTCGCCTGTAGCACTTCGGGCGTGGTCTGCGCGACATCGCGGGCCAGCGTTCGGATCGCGGCGATCCGGCGCTCGTCATAGGTCCCGCCTTCGAGCTGGCTGAACCAGAAGGTGTTGCCGGTCGACGTGCGCGAGATCAGCTGCATGTACGGCACCACCGCGCGCTTCAGCTCGTCGGCGTCGATCGGCTTGGCGGCGAGGTCGGCGGCAATGTCGCGCGCCAGCTTGAAGAAGAAGGCGACCTTGTCGGGCGGCACTTGCCCGATCGCAATCACGCGCCCGCCGCCCGGCAGGCCGACCGGCCAGCTGCTCGACACGCTCGGGCTGTAGCTGGCGCCGGCTTCGGACCGCAGCCGGTCGAACAGCCGGTCGGTGAACACCTGCGCCAGCAGGTCGAGCCGACGGCTGTCCGTGATCCCCTCGATCCCGCCGCCGGTCGGCCAGGCGATGACGGCAACCGCCTGATTGGTCGGGCCGTCGTGGGTGCGGATGACGGGAGTCGCGACATGTGCGGGGAAGGCGACAGGTGGCGGCGGCGCGGTGGCGGCCGTGCGCGGCTTGAGCGCGCCGATACTCTTGGCGACGGCGGCGATCGCGTCGTCGGCCTTGACGTCGCCGAACACCTGCACTTCGATCGGCCCGGCCTGCAGCAGCGGCTCCCACAGCGCGCGGAACTGCGCGGGCGTCGTCGCCGTGATCTGCGCGAGCGGCGGCACGGCCCAGCGCGGGTCGCCATTGTGCAGCAACCCTTCCAGGTCGCGGCCCAGCACACCGGCGGGCGAAGAAGCATAGCCGGCATAGGCGGTCATCGACAGCGCGCGGGCGCGGGCGAGCGGCTTGGGGTCCCAGCCCGGCTCGGCGAGCTTGGCCGCAATCAGCGTCAGCTGGTCGGGCAGATCCTCGGCCGAGGTTGTCGAACCGAGCACGAAGGCATCGTCGTCGACCGCGAAATCGAGGTCGATGCGCCGCCCGGAGGTGAGCTGGTCGAGTTCCTCCTGGCCAAGCGCGCCGATGCCGCTCGACACCAGCGCGAGCGGCGCCGCCCAGGCCGCGGTCGGTCGGTCGGCGGGCAGATCATTGTAACCGCGCCCGAACCGCACGCGGACATAGACCCGCCCCGCTTCCGATGCGTTCGGGAACAGCAGCATCCGGACGCCGTTCGAAAACGCGATCTGCTCCATGCCCAGGTCGCTGATGGGCTTGCGGCTGACGACGGTCGCCGGAGCGCCGAGCTTGGGCAGCATCGAAAAGTCGATCTTGCTCACCGCGCTGCGCGTGGTCGCGACCTTGGACACATCGGCCTTCAACGCTGCCTGCAGCTTGGCGACGGCCGTCGCATCGGGGGTGCGCGTATTGACGATCGCGCGCGTCGCGGTGCCAGTGAACACCCGGCGTGTCGCGGCAAGCACGGCATCCGGCGAGAACATGCCCTGCTGCCGCGCCGCCAGGAAAATGTCATAGGCGGTCTGCGCGGTCGTTACCGTCTCGCGGATGTCGAGCGCATCGTCGAGGTCGTCGGCCTGTTTCGCACCGGCTTCGGCGGCCGCGGTATCGACCTGCGTCTTGAGCGCGCGGTCATATTCGCCGACTTCGCGATCGATTTCCTCCTTGGAAGCAGGCTTGGCCTGCGCGTCGGCGATGACGGCGCGGACATCCTTCAGCGCCGAAGCCCAGTCGTCGCCGATCGGCAGCACCTGGACGAACGTACCATTCGCCGAGCGTGACACATCCTCAAGGTTGACGTTCGCGCTGATGAAGCTGCCGCCGCTGCGCGCGCGCGTTTCCAGTCGGCGGTTGATCAGCCGCAGTGCCATCAGGTCGACCATCCGCTTCTGATTGAACAGGATGGTGTCGTCGCGATAGACCCAAGGCCGCAGAATGCCGAACGATGCAAGGGCAGGTATCGACGGCTCGGCAACCGCGCGGACGGGCTGCGACGCTGCGCTTGGCTTGCCGAAATCGGGATCGGGCGGATTGACGCCGATGCCCTTCCAAGCCGCGAAATTCTTGGCGACGAGCCGCTCGAACAGTGCCGGATCGAGATCGCCGACCACAATCACGATCGCGCGTTCGGGCCGGTACCAGCGATCGTGAAAGGCCTTGACCGTATCGGCGGTCGCGGCCTCGAGCGTGCGGATCGTGCCAATCGGCGAGCGCTGCGCAAGCGGCTGGCCGGCGAAGAAGGTGCTGCGCACCGCATCCGAAAAGCGCGATTGCGCGCCGGGCTGTTCGCGCTGCTCGGCGAGCACGACGGGCCGTTCGGCATTCAGCGTGGCGGGCGTGATCAGCGGCTGCGCCATCATACCCGACAGAATGTGCAGGCTCTCGTCGAGCCCTTGTTCGGTCGCGCTCGGCAGGTCGAGCTTGTAAGTCGTGCCGGTAAACCCGGTCTGGGCGTTGGTGTCCGACCCGAATGTCGTGCCCAGCCGCTGCCAGACGCGCTTCGCCTCGCCGTCGGCGACATAGACCGAACTCCGGAACGTCAGATGCTCGATCAGGTGGGCAAAACCGCGTTCGCTTTCCTTTTCGAACAGAGACCCTGCCTCGATCCGGACGCGGATCGCGACCTGCCCCGGCGGCACGCCGTTCTTGCGCAGGGCATAGCGCAGACCGTTCGGCAGCGTCCCGAACTTCCAGTCGGGGTCCGGCGTGATGTCGCTTCCCTTGTACAGCCAGCCGGGCTCGCGCGGCGCGGTGGTTGCGGGTTGCGCCGATTGGGTCGCCTGCGAAACTTTTTGCAGTGCAGCACTATTGACCGTGGGCGAAGGCACCACATCTGATGCGGCGACGGGTACGGCCGATGCGATCGCAAGAAGCAGCGGAAACGAGAAAGGGCGCAGGGCCGAGGGGATATGCATCACCCTTGTCTAGCGGGCACGTGCGGGCAGCGCCAGCCACCGAACGGAGCCAGGGCGGGAGCGATGACATGCGGCAGCAAGATGGCACGGCTTTGCCATGATTTGGACCCAAGCGCGCGCTAACGGGAACGATTGTCTCGATCAGGCGAGCGGTCGAAGTCGCGCGATGGGATCGACGGAAAGGGCGGATCGATGGGAATTGAGACGACACGACCAGCGAATGACCTTGCGCGCTGGTCGGGGCAGGAGGCGCCTGCCGGAATGGTGCCTGACCTGACAATCATCTCGGGCGCGCCCGCCGTCGGCGCGCCGATGGTCGCCGAACGCAACCGCCCGCTGTTGATCAAGGTCGGCAAGTCGCTGCGCGGGGTGTTCGACCGGCTGATCGGCTCATCGTCGCTGGTCCCGAACACGCCGGTGCTCGACGTGCGCGACTTCGCCTGGACGGCGCTGCTTCGCGACAATTGGCAGGCGATCCGCGCCGAAGCCGAGCGGGTGGCGCTGCGCGAGGCAGAAGTGCCCTCGCTTGCGACCATATCGCCCGACCACCGCTCGATTGCAGAAGTCGGCAAGTGGCGGTCGTTCTTCCTGTTCGGCTATGGCTATGCGATCGAGGACAATCTGGCGCGCTGCCCGCGCACGGCCGAAATCATCGCCCAGATTCCGGGCCTGAACAGCGCCTTCTTTTCGATTCTCGCGCCCGGCACCCACATTCCCGACCATCGTGGCGTCACCAAGGGGCTGATCACCTGCCATCTCGGCCTGGTCGTGCCCAAGGACGGCGACGTGCGGATGCGCGTCAAGGACCGCATCGTGCGCTGGTCCGAAGGCGAGACGTTGGTGTTTGACGACACCTATCGCCACGAAGTGTGGAACGACACCAGCGGTACGCGCGTCGTGCTGCTGATCCAATTCGAGCGGCCGCTGCGCCAGCCGGGCAAATGGTTCGCCGATCTCTTCATGGGCTTCGTGCGCCGCTCGGCTTTCGTGCAGGAAGCGCGGGAAAATCTGCAAAGCTGGAACGCGGCGATGCGCGAGCTCGACGGCTGAGCGAAACCCGCAGGGCGCGGGGTTGAACCGCGCCCGTACCGCCCCACATGGACCCCATGCTGATCGAAACCGAAACGACGCCCAATCCCGCAACGATGAAGTTCCTGCCCGGCCGCACGGTGATGCCGGGCGGCACGCGCGACTTCGCTTCCGCCGACGCGGCCGAAGCATCGCCGCTCGCCGATGCGCTGTTTGGCCTCGGCGACGTGACCGGGGTTTTCTTCGGGCAGGACTTCGTTTCGGTCACGGCCGCACCCGGCACCGACTGGACCGTGCTGAAGCCCGACGTGCTGTCGGTGCTGCTCGATCACTTCTCGGCGAACATGCCGTTGTTCCGCGAAGGCAGCGCCGATTTCGGCGTGCCGGCCGAGCCGGTGCTGACCGACGACCCCGCCGATGCCGACATCATCGCGCAGATCCAGGACCTGATCGCAACGCGCATCCGCCCCGCGGTACAAGGCGACGGCGGCGACATTGCCTATCGCGGGTTCGACAAGGGCAAGGTGTTCCTGAGCATGCACGGCGCCTGTGCGGGTTGTCCGAGTTCGACCGCGACGCTCAAGAACGGCATCGAGCAATTGCTGCGCTATTACGTTCCAGAAGTGACCGAAGTCCGCGCGGTCTGACCCGTATATCAGGAGGTATTGATGGGCGAGAAGCTGGCCGACGCCGCGCTCGATACGATCTTTCGCGCAGCGCGCACTGCCAATGGTTATCTCGAGACGCCGTTCACGGCCGCCGATGCCGAGGCGATCTGGGATTTGATGAAGTTCGGGCCGACCTCGGCGAATCAGATGCCCGCGCGGTTGATCTGGTGCCTGTCGCGCGAATCGCGGGAGCGGCTGGCGACCCATGCCAGCGGCACCAACGCCGCCAAGATCGTCGCGGCGCCTGCCGCCGTCGTGATCGGCATGGACGAGAATTTCCATGAACATCTGCCCGAGCTGTTCCCGCACACCGATGCGCGCAGCTGGTTCGAAGGCAATCTGCCGCTGCGGCAGACATCGGCGATGCGCAACGCGACGTTGCAGGGCGCCTATTTCATCATCGCCGCGCGCGCGCTCGGTTGGGATGTCGGGCCGATGTCTGGCTTCAACAACGCCAGCGTCGATGCCGATTTCTTCGCCACCATGCCGCATGTGAAGTCGAACTTCATCGCGACGATCGGCATCGCCGATCCGGCGACGATCTTTCCGCGTTCGCCGCGCCCGCCGTTCGCGAAGTTCAACCGGATCGCATGACGCGCGCCTGCGCCTGAATCCGCTTGCCTTGGCCGCGCCGTCGCCGCATGGGCGCGCGCTGCTGAAGGAACCTACGTGAAAGTCGATCTGTTCGATTTCGATCTGCCGACTGATCGGATCGCGCTGCGTCCGGCGTCGCCCCGTGATGCTGCGCGGATGCTGGTGGTCGAGGGCAGCGCGATCCGCGACGCGGTGGTACGCGACCTGCCGACGGCGCTGCGTGCGGGCGATCTGCTGGTCTTCAACGACACGCGTGTGATCCCGGCGCAGCTCGAAGGGCGGCGCGGCGATGCGCGGATCGGCGCGACGCTCCACAAGCGCGAAGGCATTCGCCGCTGGCGGGCCTTCGTCCGCAACGGGCGGCGGCTGCGCGATGGCGATGTGATCGACTTCGGCACTGGCGTGAGCGCGGTTGCCCGCGACCGCGGGGCGGATGGCAGCTTCGCGCTCGATTTCGCCGGGGACGAGCCGGTCGAGCTGCTGCTCGAGCGCGCCGGCAAGGTGCCGTTGCCGCCGTATATCGCTGCCAAGCGCGCGATCGACGAACGCGACGCCGACGATTACCAGACGATGTTCGCCACCGAGAAGGGCGCCGTTGCGGCCCCGACCGCCGCGCTCCATTTCACGCCCGCGCTGATCAATGCGCTGACGACGGCAGGCGTCGGTCATACCACGCTCACGCTGCATGTCGGCGCGGGGACCTTTCTGCCGGTCAAGGCCGATGACACGGCCGATCACCGCATGCATGCCGAATGGGGCAAGATCGATGCCGCGACCGCCGATCGCATGAATGCGGTGCGCGCAAGTGGCGGGCGGCTGATCTCGGTCGGCACGACCTCGTTGCGGCTGATCGAGAGTGCGACCGGCGAGGACGGCATCGTGCGGCCTTTCGAAGGCGACACGTCGATCTTCATCACCCCCGGCTATCGCTTCCGCGGCATCGATGGCCTGATCACCAATTTCCACCTGCCGCGATCGACTTTGTTCATGCTCGTGTCGGCGCTGATGGGGCTCGAGGTGATGCACGCCGCCTATGCGCATGCGATCCTTTCCGGCTATCGCTTCTACAGCTATGGCGATGCCTCGCTGTTGCTGCCGCAGCCGAAGGATTGACGATGCGCCCGTACATGCCTGCGTCTCTGTTTGCCGCGCTCACGCTCATCGCAGCGCCTGCCGCAGCCCAGCGCGCGCCAGCGGGCAGCCCACCGGATGCCGCCGCGCCGCCGCGCGACCAGCCGCCGTCGTCGACGATCATGGCCGAGCCGGTCGCGGTGTTTATCGCTGGTTGCGATGCCGATGGTGATGCTCGCGTCACGCGCGCCGAGCTTGCCGCCTGCGTTGCCCGCAGCTTCGCCAGCATCGACCGGGACGGCAAGGGATCGATCGGCTACATCCAGTTCGCCGATTGGTCCGAACGCTGGCTCGGCGACCGCAATGCCTTGCCGAGCCCGTTCGAGACTGACAGCGACAGCGACGACCGCATTACGCCCGCCGAACTCCGGGCGCAGCTCGACAAGACCTTCACCCGGCTCGACCGCGACAAGGACGGCACGCTGGTGCGCAGCGAGCTGCTGACGCTCGACGGCTTGCGCGGGCTGGGAGGGCCGGGTGGCCCGCGTGGCGGGCGCGGACGGCCGCCGCGTCCATGACCGGCGACCCGATGCCGACGACGCCACGCTACAAGATGGCGATCTTCGATTTCGACGGCACGCTTGCTGACAGCGGCGACTGGTTCCTGTCGATCGCCGACGACCTCGCCGACCGGTTCCGCTTTCGCCGGGTGCCGCCCGAAGAGATCGAGGGGCTGCGCGGCCATACCACCCGCGAAGTCATCCGCTATCTTGGTATCCCGCGCTGGAAGCTGCCGATCATCGCGCGCCATCTGCACAAGCGGCTGGCCGAAGAAACCGACAAGATCAGCCTGTTCGAGGGTGTCGAGCCGATGCTGGCGGCCCTGCAGGCGTCGGGCGTGCGGCTGGCGATGGTGACGTCGAACGCCGAGGAGAATGCGCGCGCAATCCTGGGCGCGGACAATATCGCGCGCTTCGAACAGATCGAATGCGGTGCGTCGCTGTTCGGCAAAGCGCCGCGCTATCGCCGGGTGCTCCGCCGCGCCCGGCTGGCCGCCGCCGATGTCGTGTCGATCGGTGACGAAACGCGCGACATCACCGCCGCGCGCAAGGTCGGGATCGATGCCGCGGCCGTGCTGTGGGGCTATGCCCGCCGCGATGCGCTGGCAGCGCTGTCGCCGGCGCTGACATTCGAAACGCCGGGCGAAGTCGTGACGGCGCTGACCGGGCCTGCCGACTGATCGGCATGGGCGAGGGCCACCATCACCACCACGGGCACGGCCACGGCCACGGTGCGGGCGACGACTTCGGCCGGGCCTTTGCGCTGGGGGTCGCGCTTAATCTCGGCTTCGTCGGCATCGAGCTGACTTGCGGCCTGCTCGCGGGGTCGGTCGCGTTGCTGGCGGACGCGGGCCATAATCTGTCCGATGTGCTGGGTCTGGCGGTTGCGTGGGGCGGGGCGGCGCTTGCCCGACGCCCCGCGTCACCGCGATTCACCTATGGCCTGCGCAAGAGTTCGATCCTGGCCGCGCTCGCCAATGCGCTGTTCCTGCTGTTGGCCTGTGGCGGAATCGCGTGGGAAGCCGCACGCCGCTTCGCCGACCCGCCGCCGGTGCCGGGGGGCGTTGTCATGGCGGTCGCCGGCGTCGGTATCGCGGTAAACGCACTCACCGCCTGGCTGTTCGCCAGCGGGCGACACGGCGATATCAATGTACGTGCCGCCTATCTGCACATGGTCGGCGATGCGGCGGTGTCGGCAGCAGTGGTCGCGGCAGGTGGACTGGTGCTGGTCACCGGCTGGGCCTGGGTCGATCCGGCCGCGAGCCTGATCGTCGTGGCCGTGATCCTGTGGGGTACCTGGGGTCTGCTAAGGGACGCGATCGGTATGGCGCTCGATGCCGTGCCTACCGGAGTCGACCCCGCCGCCGTTCAGGCAATGCTGGGCACGCTCGCCGGGGTTACGCGGGTCCATGACTTGCACATCTGGCCGATCAGCACCACCGAAGTCGCGCTGACGGTGCGGCTGGTGATGCCGGACGGGCATCCCGGCGATGCGTTCCTGCGCGCGGTCGAGCACCGGCTCGAGCATGAATTCGGCGTCGATCACAGCACGATCCAGATCGGCCTGGGCGGCGCCGATGCCTGCCAGCTTCACGGCGCTTCGGCATGACCACGCGCTTCAACTTCACGATCGCCGCGACCGACGGCAAGGCGCGCACCGGCAGCATCGCGATGCGGCGCGGCACGATCCGCACGCCAGCGTTCATGCCGGTCGGCACCGCTGCGACCGTCAAAGCGATGAAGCCACAGGACGTGCGGCAAAGCGGTGCCGACATCATCCTCGGCAACACCTATCACCTGATGCTGCGGCCCGGCGCCGAGCGCGTTGCGCGGCTGGGGGGCTTGCACGGGTTCATGGGCTGGGATCGCCCGATCCTGACCGACAGCGGCGGCTACCAGGTGATGAGCCTTGCCGATCTGACGACGCGGTCGGAGGATGGTGTCGCGTTCAAAAGCCATCTCGACGGATCGCGGCATCTGCTCAGTCCGGAACGCTCGATCGAGATTCAGCGCCTGCTCGATTCGGATATCATCATGGCGTTCGACGAGCTGGTGCCGACGACGGCCAGCCACGACGTCCAGCATGCCGCGATGCTGCGGTCGATGCGCTGGGCACGGCGGTCGCGCGACGCGTTCGATGGTGGCGGCGATCATGCCGCGCGTGCGGCGATCTTCGGCATCCAGCAAGGCGCGCTCGACCAGACGATGCGGCTCGAATCGGCACAAGCGCTGATCGACATCGGCTTCGACGGCTATGCGGTCGGCGGCCTCGCCGTGGGCGAGGGGCAGGAAGCGATGTTCGGCTGCCTGGATTTCGCCCCCGGCCAATTGCCGGCCGACCGGCCGCGCTACCTGATGGGTGTCGGCAAGCCCGACGACATCGTCGGCGCGGTCGAACGCGGGATCGACATGTTCGATTGCGTGCTGCCGACCCGCAGCGGCCGCACCGGCCAGGCGTTCACGCGGGCCGGGCCGATCAACATCCGCAATGCCCGCTTTGCCGAAGATCAGGGGCCGGTCGACCCCTGCTGCGCCTGCCCGGTCTGCGCGACATGGAGCCGGGCCTATCTCCATCATCTGGTCCGCGTCGGCGAGATTCTGGGTGCGATGCTGATGACCGAGCATAATCTCTATTTCTATCAGGCACTGATGGCCGATTTGCGTGCGGCGATCGCCGAAGGGCGGCTCAAGAGCTTTGCCGACGCGTTTAGAATGGCTTATGCCGGTGGGTAGAAGCGAGAGAGGATGCGCGCGATGAGCGACGAACCAAAGGACATGAACGAGATCGAAGCCGCCGCACACGCCGCCAAGCGCGTCGCCGCAGCGGCCGACGAGTCCAAGGCCAAGGCCGAAAAGAGCTGGCCGGTATCGGCCATCGCGATTGGGGTCGGCGTCGGCTCGGCGGCGCTGGCGGCGGCACTGCTTTACGCGAACAGCGGCCGCAAGAAGAGCTGATCGCCGTCCGGTCCGGCGGCAGCGCCGATATCAGCGATTGACTCATGTCCAACCGCTGCGACACCTTCCCGGCAAGTCGCGTTTCTGGGGAGACTTGTTCGATGCGTCTGGTTCGTGCCGCCCTGTTGTTGGGCGTTGCCGCTTTCCCGCTTCCGGTCGACGCGGCGCCCGCCAAGCGGACCGCGCGGCCAGCGGCCACAACACCCGCGTCGCCCGTTAAGCCGATCGCCTTTACCGAACGCACGCTCGCCAATGGCCTGCGCGTCTACGCGATCCGCGACACGTCGACACCGAACGTGTCGGTACAGGTCTGGTATAATGTCGGCTCGAAGGACGATCCCAAGGGCCGTTCGGGCTTTGCGCACATGTTCGAACATCTGATGTTCAAGGCGACGCGCAATCTGGTGTCGGAACAATTCGACCGGCTGACCGAGGATGTCGGCGGCGACAACAACGCATCGACCGACGACGACTATACCGAATATCACGAGAATATTCCGGCCAATCACTTGCAGCGGCTGTTGTTCGCCGAAGCCGACCGCATGGCGAGCCTGGTCGTCGAGCCGACGAGCTTTGCATCCGAACGCGACGTGGTGAAGGAGGAGCTGCGCCAGAACACCAATGCGCGCCCCTATGGCAAGCTGTTCTCGCAATATCTGCCGGCGATTTCCTATGCGCGCCATCCTTATGCGCGCGGCACGATCGGCAGCCTCGACAATTTGCAGAGCGCGCAGATCGATGATGTCCGCGCCTTTCACGCGACCTATTACCGGCCCGACAATGCAGTGCTCGTGGTGTCGGGCAATTTCGACGCGAAGCAGCTCGACGCATGGGTGGACCAGTATTTCGGCCCGATCAGGCGCCCGACGGCGCCGATCCCGCGCGTGGCGGTCATCGAGCCGGAGCGCGTCAAGCCCGCGCATTATGTCGTGCATGAAGCGAACACGCCGCTGCCGGCGGTGCTGATCAGCTATCCGATCCCGCCGGACAATCACCCCGACAATCCGGCGCTGACGGTGCTCAATGCCATCCTGTCGCAGGGCGAAAGTTCGCGGCTGTACCAGTCGCTGGTCTATCGCGATCAACTGGCGCAGGCGGCCCAGACCTTCGTCGCCAGCAAACAGGGGCCGGGCAATTTCGTGGCCTTCGCCGTCATGGCGAGCGGCAAGAAAGCCGACGCGGGCGAAGCGGCACTGCGCCGCGAAATCGCGCGCCTGCGATCTGCGCCGGTATCGGCAGCGGAACTTGCGGAGGCGAAGAACGAAATCCTGACCAGCGTGCTGCAAGCGCGCGAGACGCCCGAAGGGAAAGCGCGCTCGATCGCCGCTGCCGCCATCATCGACGGCGATCCGCATGCCGCCGACCGGCAGCTCGCGGCGCTCGCCCAAGTGACCGCTGCCGATGTCCAGCGCGTCGCCGGCAGATATCTGCGCGACAGCCGCGCCGCGACGATCCATTATTTGCCCGAAGACCCGGCGAACAAATTCCCGGTGAACGACCGGATCGAGGTTGCCGACACGGTCGTCGTCAAGCCGCTGGTCGCGCCGGGGAAGGTCGCCGTGGTCACCCCGGCGAGCGCGGCCGAGCGGATTGCGGTGCCTCCTGCGGGCCCGGCGATTGCGGGCAGCGCGCCCGTTACCAACGAATTCACGCTCGCCAACGGCCTGCGCGTGATTGTGGTCGAAAAGCACGACTTGCCGTTGCTGACCGCGCTGCTTGTCGCGCGCGGCGGCGGGGCGATTGATCCCGATGGCCGGGCCGGCCTCGGCAGCCTGACCGCCGATCTGATGACCAAGGGCACCACGACGCGGTCGGCGGCCGACATTGCGCGTCAAATCGAATCGCTCGGCGGGTCGATCGACAGCGACGCGAGCTTCGACGGAACGACCGTCGCTGTCACGGTGAAGGCCGATCAGGCGGCTCCCGCGCTCGCCATTCTGGCCGATGTGGCGCGCAATCCGGTATTCGCGCCCGAGGAAATCGAACGCGCCCGCGCGCAGGCGATCGACGGGGTGGAAGTCGCGATCAAGAACCCGAGCCAGCTGGCGGCGCTCGTCGCGGCCCGGGCGGCGCTGGGCAATGCCGCTTATGGTCATCCGCTGTCGGGCACGGCGACTTCGCTAAAGGCAATTACCCCGGCCGATATTCGCGCGGCCTATGCGCGCACCTGGGCGCCCGACCGGGCCAGCCTGATTCTCGTCGGGGACGTGACGCCAGCGACGGCCAAGGCGTTGGCCGAAACGCAGTTCGGGGACTGGAAGCCGTCCAGGACGGTCACGATCGGTGACCGCGATCGCGCGGCGGCCTATCCCAAGCCACGGGTGATCGTAGTCGACATGCCGGGCGCGGGACAGGCGGGCGTGGTCGTCGCGCGACCGGGCATCGCGCGGTCGGACCCGCAATATTATCCGACTTCGGTCGCCAACACCGTGCTGGGCGGCGGTTTCTCGTCGCGGCTCAACCAGGAAATCCGCATCAAGCGCGGCCTTGCCTATGGCGCTGGCAGCGGGCTGCAGGCGGGGCGCGAGCCCGGCACGATCACTGCCCGCACGTCGACCAAGAACCCGTCGGCGCCCGAAACCGTCTCGATCATTCTTGCCGAGATGAAGCGGCTCGGTGCTGAACCGGTCAGCGTCGCCGAGCTGGAAACACGCAAGGCGGTGCTCGTCGGCAATTTCGGCCGCGCGACCGACACCACCGGGTCGATCGCCGGGACTGTCGGCAGCTATGTCGTGCAGGACCTGCCGCTGAGCGAGCTCGCTGAATATACGAAGCGTGTCGCGGCGGTGGACCCCGCCGCCGTGCAGGCAGCGGCGGCAAAGCTGCTCGACCCGGCGGCGGCCAGCATCGTCGTGGTGGGTGACGCCAAGCTGTTCGTCGATGAACTGCGCAAGACCTATCCCGATCTTGAGGTGATTGCGGCCGACAAGCTCAATCTCGACGCGACCACACTCAAGTAACCCAAAAGGTTGCATTAACCATAGAGTGTCCCACCGATAGACGCGCTGATCTTAGGCCTTCCCTAAGCTCTGCCGATTGATATGCGACGTCTTTGACGCACCATCGGATTCGGACGCAGGTGAAGCGATTGTCGCACATGTCGCGGGCGCAGGTGCTGCTGGTCGCGCTGATTGTCGCGATGGCGGCGGTGTCGGCGCGCGCGGCGATCGTGGTCGTGACCGTCGCCGCCCAGCGCGCGGCGACGCCCGCCAAGCCGAAGGGGTTCGAGGCAAGCGACCATTTCCCTGGCGCGGCGCTGCTCTATGCCAGCGAAACCGTCACTCGGCCGTCGGCCGAGGAGGCGGCGCTCGCGGCGCCGGCCAGTGGCACTACGGGCACCGCGCCGTTGCCGGCGCTGCCGATCCCGTCGAGCTATGTCGCGTCGCCGACGCTCGATGGCACGATCCACCCTGCGCCGCCGTTCGTCATGGCGCGCGGCGGCGGCAGCGATTATGGCCGCGCGCTGAATTGCCTGGCCACCGCCATCTATTATGAGGCCGCCAGCGAGCCCGACGCCGGGCAGCGCGCGGTCGCGCAAGTGATCCTCAATCGCGTCCGCCACCCAGCCTTTCCGGGCACGGTGTGCGGTGTCGTCTATCAGGGGTCGGAGAAAGCGGGCTGCCAGTTCAGCTTTGCGTGCGACGGCGCGATGGCACGGGTGCCGTCGCGCAACGGATGGGCGCGCGCGCTCCATAATGCCGCGCTGATGCTGGCGGGGACGGTCGAGGCGCAAGTCGGCACGGCGACGCATTACCACACCTATGCCGTCACGCCGCGCTGGAACCGGCAGATGGTGATGACGGCGGTGATCGGCGCGCATTTCTTTCATCGCTGGCAGGGTTATTGGGGCACGCCCGCGTCGCTCAGCGTGCCCTATCGCGGCGGCGAGCCGCTGCCGGGGCCGCATGCGCGCATCGCGCCGGTTGCCCCGGTGACGCCGGCCCTGACGATCGCCGCCGCCGGTGGCGCCACGCTGCCCGCATCGACGCCCGCCAGCGCGATCCAGCCGGCCTATGTCGACCGCAGCATCGCGCGCGCGATCGAGCCCGCGCGCACCGAGAATCTGCCCGACAGCCAGATCCTCGACAAGTGGAAGGACAGCGGGAAACCGCTGCGCTGATCGCTACTTCGCGGCGCCCAGATACTTCTCGAACCAGCCGATCGTACGCTTCTGCAGATCGATCGCGTTGGCCGGGCTGCGGATCCCATGGCCTTCCTCGGGGTAGATCACCAGTGTCGCTGGCACGCCTTGATCGCGGAGCGCATGCCAATACTCGACCGACTGGGTCGGCGGCACTTCGATGTCGCGCTCGCCGACATAGATGAAGGTCGGCGTCTTCGCCTTCTTCATCTGATAGATTGCCGAGGGCTTCTCATAGGCCTCGTAATCCTCGTACAGCGTCTTGCCGAAATAGGGCAGCATCCACTGGTCGATGCCGTTGGTGCCGTAATAGCTGACCCAGTTCGACAGCCCCGCGCCCGCCACGATCGCCTTGAAGCGGTCGGTCTGGGTGTTCGCCCACATCGCCATGAACCCGCCATAACTGCCACCGGTGAGGCCGAGCCGGGCATCGTCGATCGGCGCGACCTTTTCCACCGCATCGATTCCGGCGAGGATGTCGCGCAGGTCGCCGCCGCCGAAATCGCGCCGGTTCGCGGCGGTGAACGCCTCACCCTGGCCATAGCTTCCGCGCGGATTGGGCAAGAAGACATAGAAGCCGGCGCGGATCAATTCGGCCGCTCCGCCACGCTCGACGAAATTCGGCACGCTGGCCGCCGCCGGACCGCCGTGCACGACCGTGATCATCGGCGCCTTCTTGGCCGGATCGGCGCCGACCGGCGCCAGCAGCCAGCCTTGCGAGGTAAAGCCTTCGTTGGTCCAGGTCACGCTGCGCGCGGTCACGACGGGCATGACGCCGTCATTGTCGTGGGTGATCTGCTTCGGCGCCGATGCCGGGCCGGCGAAGATCGCGGGTGCGTGCGTCCAGTCCTGCACCACCGTCGCCAGCGTCTTGCCGTCGTCGCTGAAGGCCGCGCGGCCATCGCCGGCGGCAAAGCTTGCGGGCCGTGCAAAATAGGGCGTGCCATAGCCCTTGTCGGTCACGGGCACGATCTCGGCGGTGTCGCCGCGGAGCAGCGTCGCGCGCAGGCCACCCTTGGTCCAGTCGATCGCCGTCGCGGTCGCCTTCGCGCCGTCGGTGAGGTCCACCGGCGTGCCGCCCGCCAGCGGCACCGTGAAGACATCGCCGCCGACCGAGCCGAAATCGCTCATCAGCCCGCCGATGAAGGCGACCGACTTGCCGTCGGGCGAGACGCGCGGGAAGTTGAGCTGGGTGGCAGGCTTGGCGATCGTGCGCACGGCGCCGGTCGTCGCATCGACGTGGTCGAGCGTCGCCACCCACCAATTGGCATCACCGTTGCCGAGCGCGGACGTGACGACGAAGCCAGCGCCGTCGGGCGTCCAGTCATATTCGTAAACATAACGACCCGCAGGCGAGAGCGGCTTGACCGCATCGGCGGCGAGCGTCGCCGCCCGGTCGAACACCGCGAGTTGCTGCGCGTCGTTTTTCTCGCCGATTTCGCCGACCTGACGCACGCCCGCCTGCGCGGCACCGGCTTCCTTCGCGGCGCCGATCGTCACCAGCAGCGCGATCCGCTTGCCGTCGGGCGCGAAGCGTGGTGTCTGGGCAATGCCCTTGATCGTCGCAACGGCTCGCACCGTGCCGCCTTCGACGATGTCGAGCACGACTTCGCCTTTCGCACGGTCACGCGCGAGGAAAGCCAGGGTGCCGTCGGCGGCGAAGGTCAGCCCCGAATAGCTGCACGTCGCGCAGGGATCGAGCGTCGTCACGATCGCGCCGGTCTTCACGGCACGGATCACGATCTTCGCTTTGCCGCCGCCGGTCTCGACCGTGGCAATCCGATCGCCGGCCGGCGTGAGTGCGAGGCCGCCGTAATTTACCGGCGCGGCAAGCGCGGGGACAGCGGCGGTCGCGAGAAAGGCTGCAACAAACAGGCGCATGGACATTCTCTCTCCCGATCAATTTGACCGGTCGATAGCACAGCCCGTCGCCGCGACAAGCTATTCGGCGGTCTGCATCCGCAGAGCAGCGGCCGCTGCTTCGCGCCCGTCGCGTTGCGCGCGCACGGTTTCGGCGCGTTCGGCCATCTTAATCCAGGCGCGTTCGGCGCGTTCGGCGCGTTCGCGGACGTTATTGAGAGTCGCGGCTTCGGCAGCGGCATGTTCGGCGGCTGCGCGCGCGCGGTAGAATTTGGGATCATCGGCCATCGGCGGCAAGCCTTTTCCGGCTGGAGGGATCCGAATGAAGACTGGCCCCGCGCCGCAGCTGGCACGGGGCCGGACTCAGTGGTTAATCGACCGCCTGGAGATTGACCGCCGACTGCTTGCCGCGACGATCGGCTTCGAGCTCGTACGACACGCGCTGGTTCTGGTTCAGCGTCGTCATGCCGGCGCGCTCGACTGCGGTGATGTGTACGAAGGCGTCATTGCCGCCGTCGTCGGGGGCAATGAAGCCATAGCCCTTATCGGCATTGAAAAATTTGACGATACCTTGAATCGACATAATCCGTTCCTTCTGTTCGGGGGCGTGCCGAATGCCGACACGCCCGGTGCCTCGGCAGCAGGGAAAGAAGGAAAGAGGTGCCGCAAAGCGCCAGGAACCGTCGATTTGCGACTGTAGCAAACATTATGTGGGGTGTCAGGCCAGCTTTGCAAGGCTAACCCGACGCGGGTCAGGTCACCGGCCGATCTGCCGGTCTTGCTTCTGGATTCGCACGCGTCGGCTGAGATCGTCGTAGCGGCGGTCGAGATCGAGCCGCTCGGCGCGGGTAAGGCCGGGCCGCGTCATCCGGTAGCGCCGTTCGAGGCGCACCAGATCATCGAGACGGGCCGTCAGCCGCCGCGCTTCGGCACGATTGAGCGCGCCTGAGCGGATACCCTGGTCGATGCGCTGCGACAGATTGACCTTGCGCTCGCCGATCGCCTGCCAGGCCTGCGCGCTCGCCATCGTCGGCATCGTGCTGAATGCGAGCAGTGCGGCGAAAGCGGCTTTCGTGATTGTCATCTCATTTTCCTTAGCTTTGGGTCGGCCGGCGCTCAGCGGCAGCGGATTTCGCTGCGGTTCTGGTCCTTTTCGACAGCATTGCCGATCAGCGCGCCGCCGGCCGCGCCGAGAATCGTGCCAAGCGTTTTCGATCCGCCCGGGGCAATGACGTTGCCGAGAACGCCACCGCCGACGCCGCCAACGATCAGGCCGGTGGTGCCGTCGCTGCGGCTGCAATAATAGCGGTCGTCGCGCCCGCGATAGATGCGGTCGCCGCGACCGAGGCGTCGCTCCTGATAGCTCGGCCCGTCGCGGTAATATTGGTCGGCGTAATAGGGGCGGCCGCCGTAATAGCCGTCGCCGTCGGACACGCAGCCCGCCAGCAGCGTCGTTGCGGCCACAAGGCCCAAGGTGATCGAACGCATCGCCATTCTCCTAACCTGGATTGTGCCGCCTCAATGCGCGAGGCGTGCGAATGGTTGCAGGCGGGAAGGCGTGTTATGATCGCGGCAAAGGAGCGTGCCGATGGTTGCTGCCATGCTTGCCCTGTTGATGCCGCTGCAGGTCGCTGGACCGCCGGTGCGCGCGCTGCGCCCGCGCGATGCCACGTCCGCGCAGATCAAGGTCTTGCAGCGGCGCGACCGGTTGGCGGTCGAGGCGCGCGCGATGCTTGCCCGCGCCGACGCCCTGCGCGCCGACTATAAGCCGGTAGCGGGGGCACCGAGCCGCGACGAAATCGACCGCGCCGTCGCCGACACCAAGGCCGAACTCGATTCGATCAGCGAGATGGGCGAGATGGATTCGCTGCGGCTGCAAATGGCGATGGACCGCTTGTCGAAAATGATGACGACACTGTCGAACCTAATGAAGAAGGCGAGCGATACCGCTTCGGGCATTACCCAGAATCTGAAGTAGCGGGGCGCTGTGCTCTGCTTCAGGCCCTGTAGAGCGCGTCCAGCCTTGCGCCGTAAACCTGCTTGAGCACGTGCCGCCTGATCTTGAGCGACGGCGTCAGCTGCTCGTTCTCGATCGCAAAGGGCGCATCGGCAATGATGAAGCGGCGGACACGCTCGATCACCGACAGGTCCTTGTTCACCCGCTCGACCGCCGCCCCCAGCGCCGCGCGATAGTCAGGGTTGTCGGCAAGCTTGGCGAAGTCGCAGCTCGTGCCGGTCTTCGCGCAAAATTCCTGCGTCCATTCAGGATCGGGCACCAGCACCGCAACCATATAGGGCTTGCGGTCGCCCGCGATCATCGCCTGCAGGATTTCGGGTTGCAGCGTCAGCATCCCCTCCACCTTCTGCGGGGCGACATTGTCGCCCTTGTCGTTGATGATCAGGTCCTTCTTACGATCGGTGATCTTGATGCGGCCCTTGGCGTCGATCTCGCCGATGTCGCCGGTGTGGAGCCAGCCGTCCTTCAGGACGCGCTTCGTCTCTTCCTCGTTGCGCCAATAACCGTGCATCACCAGCTCGCCGCGCACCAGGATTTCGCCATCTTCGGCGATGCGGACTTCGGTATCGGCGAGCGGCGGGCCGACGGTATCGTGCTTCAGCCCGACCGAGGGGCGATTGCACGAAATCACGGGCGCGGCTTCGGTCTGGCCATAGCCTTGCAGGAAAGTGATGCCGAGCGAATCGAAGAAAATGCCGATTTCGGGATTAAGCGGCGCCCCGCCCGACACCATCGCCTTGATTCGCCCGCCGAAGCGCTTGCCGATCCGCGGCTTGAACGTCGCGCCGAGCGCGGCATCGATCACGCCGTCGAGCATCCCTCGCTTGCCCGCCGCCTTGCGCCCGCCGATGCCGACCGCCTGGTTCATCATGAAGGTCGCAATCTTTCCCTGCTTCTCGACCTGCTTGACGATGCGCTGGCGCAGCACTTCGAACAGGCGCGGCACGACGACCATGATCGTCGGCCGCGTTTCCTCGATGTTCGACGCGAGCTTGTCGAGCCCTTCGGCGTAGTAGATCTGCGCGCCGAGCCCGATCGGGAAATGCTGGCCGCCCGTGTGCTCATAGGCATGGGACAGCGGCAGGAACGACAGGAACACTTCGTCCTCCCAGCCGAAGTCCTCGCTGATGACAGTGCAGCAGCCATTGACGTTGTGCAGGATCGCGCCGTGATGCTGCACGACCCCGCGGGGCGCGCCGCCGGTGCCGCTGGTATAGATGATGCAGGCCGGGTCGGCCCGGTTGAAGGTGGCGGCGGCTTCGGCCGCGTCGATGCCCGACGGATGGTCGGCGATCAGCTGGTGCCAGCCGTGATAGGCGACCGCACCCGACTGGCCGACGCGCAGATCCTCCAGCCCGATCACGATCCGCGCCTGCGACGAGCGCAGCACGGCGGGCAGCAGCGTCTTGGCGAGCTTCGCATTCGACACGATCACCGCGCGGGCGCCGCTGTTCTCCAGAATATGCGCGTGATCGCGTTCGGTATTGGTGGTGTAGGTGGGTACCGTGATGCATCCCGCCGCCATGATGGCGAGGTCGCTGATGCACCATTCGGGGCGGTTTTCGGACACCAGCATTACCCGGTCGCCGGGGTTGAGGCCGATCGCCTTCAATGCCGCCGCCAGTGCCGCGACCTGATCGGCTGCCTGACGCCAGCTGATCGATTGCCAGGCGCCGCCGCTCTTGGCCCACAGGAACGGTTTGTCGCCCCCCTGTCGGGCGCGGGCAAAGAACATCGTGACCAGATTGGGAAAATGTTCGAGCTTGCGCATCGTCTCTCCTGTTTCGGCCAGACCCAACTGATGCGGGTCCCTACCTACCCCGTTCGGGCCGAGCCTGTCGAAGCCCTGTTCTTCTCCTGCAACGGCATCGCGAAAGAAGAACGGCCCTTCGACAAGCTCAGGGCAAACGGGGGAAATAATTATTCGGTCAGTGCCACACCCACGCTGCGCGGATCGGCGGCGCCGACCCAGCCCTTGGCCGTGCGTTCGGCGGCGTTGGCTTTCAGCCCGAGCTTGCCGACCGTCACCCGGTGACCAAGCGCTTCGATCGCGGGCTTCATCGGCTCGAGCGTGGTGCCCTGTTCAAGGATCAGCGTCGTACCGTTGAAATAGACGAGGCCCTGGCCGATCGACGCGCGCGCATCCATACCCCAGTCCAGATGCGCGATTAGCGCCTTGGCGACTTGCATGATGATCGTCTTGCCGCCCGCCGCGCCGACGGTGAAGACGGGCTTGCCGCTGGCATCATAGACGATTGTCGGCGACATCGACGACAGCGGCCGCTTGTTGCCCTCGACCCGGTTGGCGACCGGTGCGCCGTTCTTCTCGGGTGCGAAAGTGAAGTCGGTCAGCTCGTTGTTGAGCACGAAACCGCCGGCCAGCAGCTGGCTGCCGAACGGCCCTTCGACGGTCGACGTCATCGTGCCGACATTGCCCGCGCGGTCGACCGCGACGAAATGGGTGGTACCGGCGACTTCGCTCGACAGCGCAGCGGTGCGCGGTTCGGCACCCGGCGGCGTGCCGGCCTCGTAGGTGCCGAGCGCCTTGTCGGGCGAAATCAGCATCGACCGCGCCTTCAGATAGGCCTTGTCGGTCATGCCCTTCAGCGGGATCGACACGAAATCGCTGTCGCCCAGATATTTCTCGCGGTCGGCATAAGCGAGCAGCATCGCCTCGCCGATCAGATGCCACGACACCGGATTGTCGGCGCCCAGCTTCTTCATGTCGAAGCGCTCGAGCATGCCCAGGATTTGCAGCACCGTGACTGCGCCCGACGACGGCGGCCCCATCCCGCAAATCTTGTAGCCACGATAACTGCCGCAGATCGGCGGACGTTCCTTCGCCTGATAGGCAGCAAGATCGGCGAGCGTCATGTCGCTCGGGTTGCGCTTGGCGGTGGTTGCCGCGGTCACGATCGATTGCGCGATTGGGCCAGTATAGAAAGCGTCCGGCCCTTGATCCGCGATCATCCGCAGCGTCTTCGCCAGCTCGGGATTCTTCACAAGCGCGCCTTCGGTCAGCGGCTTGCCGTCACGCGTATACTGCGCGCTGATTGCCGGGAAATCGCCCCAGACCTGGCTGACGTAACCCATGCCCGCCGCCATCGGCCTGGTGACGGTGTAGCCTTGTTCCGCAAGCTTGATCGCGGGCGCGAACAGCGCTTTCCACGGCAGCTTGCCGAAGCGCTTGTGGACCATTGCCATCAGCCGGATGTTGCCGGGGACGCCGACCGACTTGCCGCCGGGCACCGCCTGGAAGAACGGCATCGGCTTGCCATCGGCGCCCAGGAAGCGCTGTGGGGTGGTGGCGGCGGGCGCCTTTTCGCGGCCGTCGATCGTCACCAACGGGCCGCCTGCCGGCTGGTAGACAAAGAAGCCGCCGCCGCCGATGCCGCTCGATTGCGGTTCCACCACGGTCAGCGCGAGCATCATCGCCATCTCGGCGTCGGCCGCGCTGCCGCCCGCGCGCAGAATCTCGCGACCCGCCTCCGCCGCGCGCGGATCGGCAGCCGAGACGATGCCACGCGCGATGATATGGTGCGTCTTTACCGGATGCGCGGGCCCGGAGGCGGGCGCAGCGGCGGGCGCGAGCAGCAGCGCGGTCAGCGCGATGATCGACTTTTTCATGCGCATGACCCTAGCCAGATTTGCCGTAGCGTCAAAGCGCTTTGGCGGCGCGCGCCTCGGCGACGCTCGCGAAGCCGTCGCGCTTGAGCAGCGCGGCGAGCCCTGTGTTGATCGCGCGCGGCAGGCCGGGGCCGCGATAGACCAGCGCCGAATAGAGCTGCACCAGCGATGCGCCGGCCTTCAGTCGTGCATAGGCCTCCTCGGCGCTGCCGATGCCACCGACCGAGATCAGCGGGATGGCGCCGCCCGTCGCTGCCCGCGCTTCGGCGAGCTTGGCGCGGGCCAGCGCCGCGAGCGGGGCGCCCGACAGGCCGCCCGCCTCGCGCGCATTCGCCGACCGCAGCGCTGGGCGGCTGATCGTGGTGTTACTGACGATCAGCGCGTCGACCCCGGCGTCGATCGCGGCACGGGCGATGTGGTCGATGCCCGCCGTGTCGAGATCGGGCGCGATCTTCAGGAACAGCGGCGTCGTGCCGCGCGCTTCGGTGCAGGCGGCGAGCAATTCGGCGAGCGCGGCACCATGCTGCAGATCGCGCAGGCCCGGCGTGTTGGGCGAGCTGATGTTGATCGTCACGTAATCGGCGATCGGCGCCGCTCTTGCCACCCCGGTCCGATAGTCGGCGATGCGGTCGGTCGCGTCCTTGTTGGCGCCGACATTGATGCCGAGCACGCCGTTACGCTTGGCGGCCTTGGCGCGGGGGAGCGCCGCATCGATCCCGCCATTGTTGAAGCCGAGCCGATTGATCACGCCTTCGTCCTCGACGAGGCGAAAGATGCGCGGCTTCGGGTTGCCGGGCTGCGGCAGCGGGGTGAGCGTACCGATCTCGACGCTGCCGAAACCAAGCCCGAACCAGCCGTCGATGGCGTCGCCGTTCTTGTCGACCCCGGCGGCGAGTCCGACCGGCGAGGCGAAGTCGATCCCTGCAACCCGGGTGCGCAGCGCAGGGTCCGGAGCAGGCGCGGCAAAGGGCGTCCCGAGCTTTGCCCACGCCGCGAGCGCGTCGATGGTGAAGCCATGCGCGCGCTCGGCATCAAGGGCGAACAGTGCGGGGCGGAACGCTCTAAACATGGCGCGCGTTTGGCAGCGCTTGGCGAGCGTGGCAACCGATGGCCTAGGTTCAAGCGAGCCTTGATTGCGACGCAGTTGACGGACGCCGCGCAAACCCCCATTTGCACAATCGGATCGAATCTGTCCGATTGGAAATCATGCGCCTGACTGCCCAAGCCGATTACGCCGTCGTGATGCTGTCGGCCGCCGCGCGCCATTGCGGGGTGAGCGGGCGGCTGAACGCGACGCTGCTGAGCGATGAGACGGGCATTCCGCTGCCGACGGTGCAAAAGCTCGTCAGCCGCCTGTCGAGCGCGGGCCTGATCGAAAGCGCGCGCGGCACCGGCGGCGGCTTTCGCCTCGCGCGTCCGGCGGCGGCGATTTCGCTCGCCGACATCATCGAGGCGATCGAAGGGCCGATCGCGATGACGACCTGCGTTGACGAAGGGCGTCACGACTGCATCATCGAGGAAAACTGCCGCGTGAAGCCGCACTGGAATGTCGTCAACGGCGCGGTGCGTGGTGCGCTCGCCGGGGTGAGTCTCGCCAATCTTTCGAGGGAAATGGCATAATGGCCACCAAGAACGCCGAGGCGATCGCCGCCGCCAACAAGAAGTATGAATGGGGTTTCAGCTCGGACATCGAGCAGGAATTCGCCCCCAAGGGGCTGAGCGAAGACACGGTTCGCTTCATCAGCGCCAAGAAGGGCGAGCCCGAATGGATGCTCGACTGGCGGCTGAAGGCGTATCGCCACTGGCTGACGATGGAGACGCCCGACTGGGCCAAGCTTCAGATTGACCCGATCGACTATCAGGACGCCTATTATTACGCCGAGCCCAAGGCGAAGCCGAAGCTGGGCTCGCTTGATGAGGTCGATCCTGAAATTCTGCGGGTCTACGAGAAGCTTGGCATCCCGATCGAGGAGCAGAAAATGCTCGCCGGCGTCGAGGGTGCGCGCAAGGTTGCGGTGGATGCGGTGTTCGACAGCGTCAGCGTCGCCACCACCTTCCGCAAGGAGCTTGAGGCGGCAGGCGTCATCTTCCGCAGCATCAGCGAGGCGATCAAGGAATATCCCGATCTGGTGAAGAAGTGGCTGGGGAAGGTCGTCCCCATGCACGACAATTACTTCGCGGCGCTCAATTGCGCGGTCTTTTCGGACGGGACGTTCGTCTACATTCCCGAAGGCGTGCGCTGCCCGATGGAGCTCTCCACCTATTTCCGCATCAATGCCGAGAATACCGGCCAGTTCGAACGCACGCTGATCGTCGCCGACAAGGGCGCCTATGTCAGCTATCTCGAAGGCTGCACCGCCCCGATGCGTGACGAGAACCAGCTCCACGCCGCCGTGGTCGAGCTGGTCGCGCTTGACGATGCCGAGATCAAATATTCGACCGTGCAGAACTGGTATCCCGGCGACGAGAACGGCGTCGGCGGCATCTATAATTTCGTCACCAAGCGGGCGTTGTGCCAGGGCCGGAACAGCAAGGTCAGCTGGACGCAGGTCGAAACCGGCAGCGCGATCACCTGGAAATACCCGAGCTGCGTGCTGGCGGGCGATGGGTCGGTCGGTGAGTTCTATTCGGTCGCGGTGACGAACAACCGCCAGCAGGCCGATACCGGCACCAAGATGATCCACCTCGGCAAGAACACCCGCTCGACGATCGTGTCGAAGGGGATTTCGGCGGGGCGCAGCGACAACACCTATCGCGGGTTGGTGCGCGTGTCGCCGACCGCAGAGGGCGTGCGCAACTTCACCCAGTGCGATTCGCTGCTGCTCGGCGACCAGTGCGGCGCGCACACCGTGCCGTATATCGAAGTCCGCAACCCGAGCGCGCAGATCGAGCATGAGGCGACGACGTCGAAGATTTCCGACGACCAGCTATTCTATGCGATGCAGCGCGGGCTGGACCAGGAAGCGGCGGTGGCGCTGATCGTCAACGGTTTCGCGAAGGAAGTGCTCCAGCAACTGCCCATGGAATTTGCGGTCGAAGCGCAGAAGCTGTTGGGGATTTCGCTTGAGGGGTCGGTCGGATGACCCGCCTCAGTCCCAACCGTCATGCCGGACTTGTTCCGGCATCCACCGCGCCACAGGCGACCACGCCGCGCGTGGAGGAGTGGACCCCGGCACAAGGCCGGGGTGACGGGGTGTTGTTGGCGGTCGAAGCGCAGAAGCTGTTGGGAATCAGCCTTGAGGGGAGCGTGGGGTGATCACGGTTTTCCTTTGCTTGTGGGCAATCCTCGGAGTTTTGATCGTCCTTAGCGCCAAGGGGGCATTGAGTTCGCTCAAGGCCGGTAGCACTTCCATTTTGTGGTCAAAGATCAGTCGTTCTTCCGCCCCTGGCGTTTTCTATTCCTGGTTGGGGCTACAGTTACTGTTGATTTCTACGTCGGCTGGATTGCTCGGCTACACCGTAATCAACTTTCAGCGAATTGCTCGCGAACTCAACCAACTTTGAGATTGTCATTAAATGCTCAAAATAACTGACCTCCACGCCGAAATCGACGGCAAGGAAATCCTCAAGGGCCTCTCGCTCACCGTGAATGCGGGCGAGGTGCATGCGATCATGGGGCCGAATGGGGCGGGGAAGTCGACGCTCGGCTATGTGCTCGGCGGGCGGCCGGGGTATGAGGTGACGGGGGGCAGTGTGAGCTTCCTCTCCACCGTTCGCCCTGAGCTTGTCGAAGGGCCGTCCTTTTCTGCGACGGCAGGGGAACAGAAGGACGGGGCTTCGACAAGCTCAGCCCGAACGGAAGAATGGTTGGATTTGCTCTCCCTCGACCCCCACGAGCGTGCCGCTGCCGGCCTGTTCCTCGGCTTCCAATACCCCGTCGAAATCCCCGGCGTGTCCAACGTCCAGTTCCTGCGCGAAGCCCTCAACGCGCAGCGCAAGGGGCGGGGCGAGGCGCCGCTGTCGGGGGCTGAGTTCCTGAAGCTCGCCAAGGCGCAGGCGGAAGCGCTCGGCATGGATTACGAGATGCTCAAGCGGCCGGTGAATGTCGGCTTTTCGGGCGGCGAGAAGAAGCGCAACGAGATGGTGCAGATGGGGATCATCAATCCCCGCCTCGCCATTCTCGACGAAACCGACAGCGGGCTCGACATCGATGCGCTGCGTGCGGTCGGCGACGGCATCAACCGGATCATGCGTGGCGAAGACAAGGCAGTGATCCTGATCACGCATTACCAGCGGCTGCTCGATTATGTGCGGCCCGATGTGGTGCATGTGCTGGCCGACGGGCGGATCGTGAAGACCGGCGGGCCGGAACTCGCCCTCGAACTCGAGGCCGAGGGCTATGCGGGGGTCGTGGCGTGAGCCTTGCGCTTGCCCTTCCCACGCGGCGTGACGAAAGCTGGCGCTACTCCGACCTGGAAGCGGTGGCCTCGGTCTGGCCGATCCGGGCCCCCGAGCGGATCGAAGTTGCGCCGGGCGAGGAAATCGCGCGCGTGATCGTGCAGGATGCCGCGCCCGACGCAGTCGCGATCCACGACTATGCGGTTGTGCTTGGCGCGGGTGCGCGCGCGACTTTTCACATCCTCAACACCGGCGGGCGGCTGGGGCGGGTGACGATCGACGTGACGCTGCACGAAGGGGCGCATTTCGAGCTCGGCGGCGCGATGCTGGGCGGCGGCGACCAGACGCTCGAGATTGTCACGACGATGCGCCATATCGAGCCGCACGCGACCAGCAATCAGGTCGTGCGATCGGTGCTCGGCGGGCGGGCGACCGGTTCCTATCTCGGCAAGGTCGCGGTTGCGCGACATGCGCAGAAGACTGACGCCTCGCAGTCGGTGAAGGCGATGCTGCTCGCGCGCACCGCGACGGCGAACGCCAAGCCCGAGCTGGAAATCTATGCCGACGACGTCAAGTGCGCGCATGGCGCGACGGTCGGCGAGCTCGACGCCAGCGCGCTGTTCTACCTGATGAGCCGCGGCATCGCGCCCGCCGAGGCGAAGGCGCTGCTCCTGCGCGGGTTCATCGCCGATGTGTTCGACGGGGTCACCGACGATGCCGCGCGGGAGCGGCTTGAAGCAGCGGCAAGCGCGGCGCTGGAGCGGATGTTGTGATGCGATTGCTCCCCAACATCCGTTCGTTTCGAGCGAAGTCGAGAAACGCTGCGCAGCGCCATTGGCCTGTTTCTCGACTGCGCTCGAAACGAGCGGGAATGGAGGGCACGCGATGAACGCAACGACCGCTATTTCGCCCGCAGAAGCCCGGCGCGCTGTTCGTGCGGACTTTCCCGGCCTCACCCCCGGCTGGCATTATCTGGACAGCGCCGTGACCGCGCAAAAGCCCCAAAGCGTGATCGACGCGATCGCGCGCGGCTATGGTGCCGACTATGCGAGCGTTCACCGCGGGGTCTACAAGCGATCGGCCGATATGACGCTGGCCTATGAAGCCGCGCGGCGGCGGGTGGCTGGCTTCGTCAACGCCGCCTCCGCCGATGAGATCGTGTTCGTGCGCGGCGCAACCGAGGGCATCAACCTGGTTGCGCATAGCTGGGCCGCGGAGCAGTTGAAGGCGGGCGACCGCATCCTGCTCAGCCAGCTCGAGCACCACAGCAATATCGTCCCGTGGCAGCTGATCGCGGAAAAAGTCGGCGCCGCGATCGACGTGATCCCGCTGACCTCGGACCACCGCATCGATCTTGACGCGATGGCAGCGATGATCACGCCGGCGCACAGGCTGGTCGCGCTCGCGCATGTGTCGAACGTGCTCGGCTCAGTGCTCGATGCCCGCCGCGCGGGCGAGATCGCGCATGCGGTCGGCGCGAAGATCCTGCTCGACGGCTGTCAGGCGGTGCCGCGCAGGGCGGTCGATGTGCAGGCGCTCGATTGCGATTTCTACGTCTTCTCGGCGCACAAGCTCTATGGCCCGACCGGTATCGGCGTGCTGTGGGCGCGCGGCGAAATCCTCGCCGGGATGCCTCCCTATCAGGGCGGCGGCGCGATGATCGACCGGGTGAGCTTCGCGCGCACCACCTTTGCCCCGCCGCCGGGCCGGTTCGAAGCGGGGACCCCGCATATCGTCGGCGCAATCGGGCTGCATGCGGCGATCGATTATGTCGAGAGCGTCGGGCTGGATCGTATCCACGCGATCGAGACCGAAATGGTACGCGAAACGCGCGCGGCGCTGAGCCGCATCAATTCGGTGCAGCTGTTCGGGCCGGAGGACGCAGCGGGCATCGTCAGCTTTGCGATCGATGGCGTGCATCCGCATGACATCGGCACCATCCTGGACGAGGAAGGCGTCGCGATCCGCGCCGGGCACCACTGCGCGCAGCCGCTGATGGACGCGCTCGGCGTGCCGGCGACGGCGCGTGCCAGTTTCGGGCTTTACAGCGACGCGAGCGATGTCGCGGCGCTGATCAAGGGTATCGAACGCGTGACGAGGATATTCGGATGAGCAATTTCGACGTGGAACAGGTCGATTCGGTGCCGACACCGCCGAAGGCGCGCGTCGAGACGGCGGCGGAAACGTTCGAGCGCAAACGCGATTATCTCGAAGGCTTCCTGAAGCAGGCGCCGCAGGGGACGGCACCCGGCGAGCCGGGCGGCGAAACCTATGAAGCCGTGGTCGCCGCGCTCAAGGATATCTATGATCCGGAAATTCCCGTGAACATCTATGACCTCGGGTTGATCTACGGCGTCGACGTGACCAGCGACGGCCATGCGGTGATCACGATGACGCTGACGACACCGCATTGCCCGGTTGCCGAAACCATGCCCGCCGAAGTCGAGCTGCGCGTCGGCGCCGTGCCGGGCGTCGGCTCGGTCGAGGTCAATCTGGTGTGGGACCCGGCCTGGGACCCGAGCAAGATGAGCGACGAGGCGCGGCTCGAAATGGGGATGCTCTAGGTTTCGGTCAAAGTGATACTTTGATCGAGTTTGATTCTACAAAAAGCCAGCCCGTTAACTTCGAGCGAAGTCGAGAAACGGGTTGCAGTGCGAAGGCTTCTCGACTGCGCTCGAAGCGAACGGATGACATGATATGACGACGACCACTCGCCAGCGCCCCGCCGCGCTCAACCTGACGCCCGCTGCCGAGGCTCGGATCGCCGCGTTAATGGCAAAGGCGCCTGACGGCGCGATCGGCGTCAAGCTGTCCACGCCCCGCCGCGGTTGTTCGGGCCTTGCCTATTCGGTCGATTATGTCAGCGAAGCCAAGCCGTTCGACGAACGCATCGATACGCCGGGCGGCACCTTGTTCGTCGATGGTGGGTCGATCCTCTATCTGATCGGCAGCAAGATGGACTGGGTCGAGGATGATTTCGCCGCCGGCTTCACCTTCGAAAACCCCAATGCCAAGGGCAGTTGCGGCTGCGGCGAGAGTTTCACCGTTTAGCCGCGATCGCGGGCCGGGAACGATCCCCGGTCCGCCAGCGTTCCCAGATCACAAGCCGCGACGCTGCGGCGATTTGGGAGAGATGCAATGCTCTGGACTATTGTCGGTGTGCTGGTCGTGCTTTGGCTGCTTGGCTTTTCGATGCATGTTGCCGGCGGTCTGATCCACTTGCTGCTGGTCGTTGCCGTCGTGGTGGTGCTGTTCCAGCTGATCACCGGGCGCCGCGCCGTCTGACCGGTCAGGCGCTGCGCTTCTTGAGCAGCGCCGTCCGCAGGCATTCGCACACCACTTCGCCCCGCTGATTGATCATGCGGTGGCGCCATGTAACGAGGCCCGCATCGGGACGTGACTTGCTCCCGCGCAGCTCGGTGACTTCGCTGGTGGCGTGGAGCGTGTCGCCAATGAATACTGGCTTGGGCATCACCAGCTTGTCGTAGCCAAGGTTGGCAACGAGGGTTCCCATCGTGGTTTCCGCCACCGTCAGCCCGACCATCAAGCTGAAGGTGAAGGTGCCGTTGACGAGGATCTGGCCGAATTCGCTCGCGCGCGCCGCCTCGGCATCGAGGTGGAGCGGCTGCGGATTGTGCGTCATCGTCGACCACAGGAGATTGTCGGTCTCGGTTACGGTACGGCGCAGGGGGTGCTCGATCGTCTCGCCAACCTGCCATTCGTCGTAAAATTTGCCGGGCACGATTGTCTCCTGTCGCGGTCGCGTGAATGCTGGGGTCATGGACCAGCCCGCCATCCCTGTCACGATCATCATGGGGGTAAGCGGGTGCGGCAAGTCGACCTATGCGCAGGCGCTCGCGGCCGCATCCGGCGCGCTCTTCGTCGAGGGCGATGATCTGCACAGCGCCCCGAACATCGCGCGGATGCGGGCAGGGATCGCGCTGACCGATGAGGATCGCTGGCCATGGCTCGACCGGATTGCGGAGGCGGTGAAGGCGGCGCTGGCGGACGGCCCCGTGGTTGCGACCTGTTCGGCGCTGCGGCTTGCCTATCGCGACCGGCTCCGAACCGGCATCGTGGCGCCAGTTCGCTTCGTGCTGCTCGATGTGCCGATCGATGAGCTCCGCCGCCGGGTAGCGGCGCGCGATCATTTCATGCCGCCCGGCCTGCTCGACAGCCAGCTCGCGACACTGGAATGGCCGGATGATGACGAAGCTGTGGAGATCGTTCAGCCGCCGAGCGCGCCGAACCCGCGCCCCGCGGTCCAGCCGCCATCGGCGGGCAGCACCACGCCCGACACATAGCGCGCATAGTCGCTCGCGAGGAATAGGCACACGTCGGCGACATCATCGACTGTGCCGAGCCGCCCGAGCGGCACCGCGCGCGCCGACGCTGCCTTCGCCTCGGGCGTGGGAGCGAGCCGCTCCATCCCCTCGGTCCCATCGATTGGCCCCGGCGACACCGAGTTCACGCGCACGCCCTCGCGCCCCCATTCGATCGCGAGCGTCTTGGTGATCATGTCGACACCCGCCTTCGCCGCGCAGACATGCACCTGCAATGCCATCGGGATCCACGCCTGCGGGGCGGAGATGTTGATGACGCTCGCGCCGGGCTTGGTGAGGTGCTCATAGGCCGCGCGCATGACATGGAAAGTACCGAGCGCGTCGATCTCCATCACCGAGCGGAAGCCATTGGGCGAAAGCGCTGCGGCAGTGACGGGGAAGTTGCCCGCCGCGCCCGATATCAGCACGTCGATCGTCCCCCGCTCGGCTCGGAAATGCTCGATCGCGGCTTTGACGGCGTCGAAATCGCGCACGTCGAGACTGTAGCCCAGCGCCGGTTTCGCGCCGTGGAGCGCGGCGACGGCGGCATCGACCTTGTCTTGGCTGCGGCTGGCAACCGCCAGGTTGCCCCCAGCGCGCGCGAAGGATTTGGCGATGCCCAGGTTGATCCCCGATGTGCCGCCGAAGACGATGACGTTCTTGTTGGTGAAATCGAATGGCATTTGGCTCTCTCCCGTTTGTTTATCCCCTCTCCCTCAAGGGAGAGGGTTGCGCAGACTTGGTCCGCGTTCTTCACGCGGGCCTAGTCGAAGCTGGGTGAGGGGGGATCGCCGACCGCGTTACGCGATTCACCAGCGTCGCTGCCCCCTCATCCGACCTTCGCTAGCCAGCAAGCTGGCAAGCTGCGGTATCCTTCTCCCCCGAGGGGGCGAAGGTTTATGCTGCCTCCACTGGCTTCACCTTCACCAGCAGCGCCTCGACCTGCACTTGCGCGCCGGCGGTGGCGTTCAGTTCCTCGACCACCCCATCGAACGGCGCGGTCAGCGAATGCTCCATCTTCATCGCCTCGAGCGTGACCAGCCGCTGGCCCTTGGTGACGGCGTCTCCCGGCGCGACTTCGACTGCGGTGATGCGGCCGGGCATGGGGGCAAGGAGGGCGCCGGAGGCGATGCCTGTAGTTCCTCCCTGCTTGTCATTCCGTGTCGAAAAAAAGTAGCTTTCGCCACGTTCCGTTACCACGATTGCGCCATCGGGCTCGCGATCTGAGCATAATCCAGTATCAAGTTTGTCGCTGGCCGCGTTGCTTTCAAATCGGACGCCTTCGGAAAATACGACGATATCGGCCTGGGGCTTCGTGTTAAGACGAAAGCCGAACAATCTTTCCTCAAACGCGTGTTCGCCAAAGCGTCGATTGGGCAGCCAGTCATGCCTGAAGCGGCGGCCAACAGTGGCGAGCGCCAGGGCCGACGGACCAGTCCTATCTGTCAGCTGATTTCCCAGTCGGTCAATCAGCCCCGTGTCAACGTTTCCAGACCGGAACTGCTCGGCATTTGCGCAAGCAAACAGAAACGCCTTGTTCGTCCGCAGTGGTCCCAGGAAGCTCGAGTTTAGCCAGTCGAGGAGGCCGTCTATTGCCTCGATGCGATCGGCACCTTTGGTAATCACCTTGGCAATCATCGGATCGTAAAATGCCGAGACTTGATCGCCCTGCTCAACGGCGCTTTCGACGCGGGCTTGCCAATTGAACAGCAACCGGTCGATCGGGCCCGGACTAGGCAAAAATCCCTTGGCCGGGTCCTCGGCATACAGCCGCGCCTCGATCGCCCAGCCGTTGATCGCCAGCTCGTCCTGCCGCTTGGGCAGGGGCTCCCCTGCCGCCACCCGCAGCTGCCATTCGACCAGATCGACGCCGGTGATTTCCTCGGTCACCGGGTGCTCGACCTGCAGCCGCGTGTTCATTTCCATGAACCAGATGCGGTCGGCGCGGAGCCCTTCGCTGGCATCCGCAATGAACTCGATCGTGCCCGCGCCGACATAATCGACTGCCTTGGCCGCCCGCACCGCCGCCGCGCACAATTCCGCGCGCGTCTCCTCGGACATGCCGGGGGCGGGGGCTTCCTCGATCACTTTCTGGTGGCGACGCTGCAAGCTACAGTCGCGTTCGAACAGGTGCACGACGTTGCCGTGGGTATCGCCGAAAACCTGCACTTCGATGTGGCGGGGCGAGAGGATGTATTTCTCGATGAGCACGCGGTCGTCGCCGAAGGATGAGGCCGCCTCGCGCTTGCAGCTGGCGAGCGCGTCGAGGAAATCGGCCGAGGCTTCCACCCGCCGCATGCCCTTGCCGCCGCCGCCTGCGACTGCCTTGATAAGGACGGGATAGCCGATCGCATCGGCCTCGGCATGCAGCCGCTCAGGGCTTTGGTCCTCACCCAGATAGCCGGGTGTGGTCGCGACGCCCGCGTCGTGCATCAGCTTCTTGGCCGCGTCCTTCAGCCCCATCGCGCGGATCGAGTGCGGGGTCGCCCCGACCCAGATCAGCCCTGCATCCATCACGGCTTGGGCGAAATCGGCGTTTTCGGAGAGGAAGCCATAGCCGGGGTGGATCGCCTCGGCCCCGGTCGCCTTGGCGGCCGCGATGATCTTCTCACCGACCAGATAGCTTTCGCGCGCGGGCGAGGGGCCGATATGCACCGCTTCATCCGCCTGGCGGACGTGGAGCGCATTCGCGTCGGCGTCCGAATAGACCGCGACAGTGCGGATGCTCATCGCGCGGCACGTGCGAATGATGCGGCAGGCAATCTCGCCGCGATTGGCGATGAGGAGAGATTTGATCATCCTATTCGCTGCATCCTGCGGTGCGGCTCGAATAGCTGATGTTGGCGACTTTCCACGTGCCGTTCTCGCGCACCAGATCGAACAGGTCATAGCCGCAGTGGTGCAGCTTGCCGTCGATGTAGAAATTGAACCGCCCCCAGACGAAAGCGACATCGCCATCGACCTCGATCGCCGGGTCGTACAGCCGCTCCTCATATTTCTCCGGCCCCGGCTTCAGCCCGGCGAAGAACTCGGTCATCGGGCGGCGGATGATCTTGTGCGTGCCGTCAGCGGCTTCGTTGGCAATGAATAGATTGCCGTCCTCGCGCGCGAGCGGGCGCAGCAACTCGCCATTGCGGGCGGCAATCGCCGCGAAAGTAGCGTTGACGGGTACCATCACGGCGGCGGCTTCACCCTGCGGCTCGGGCGGTTTGCCGGTGCCCTTGGGGAGCGGCGGCGTGGGCGTGATCTGGAGGAGGAGGGGGAGGAGGAAGAGGGGCATCATTTCAGCCTTTCAATTGCTCCCCGAGCGTGTCTCGGGGAGGCGGCAGTGCGAAGCACTGACGGAGGGGTGGATGAACAATTGCCAGCTGCGAATGCAGCGCGAACTGAAACTACCTTGCATGAGAAAGTTCTTTCTCGCTCACCAGTTCGCACATAGTCACAGAAACTTCGCTGTCCTGGGTATTCTGCATGGAGCATAGATAGAAAACGTGCTGAAAATCTACGTTCACAGCGTGATTAGACAAGAGCGCAACTAGGTCGTCTCGCTTTTCACAGCACCATTCATGCCAAGCCAGATACCGTAGTTCTGGCGCATAGGGGTTACGCGCATGCATAATCTGACCGATGCGCCCATGAAATTGAATTAGCTGGTCCCTTGAAATGGTTCGACCATTTTCCGTGATCTGATGCGGCTTAACCTTCGGGTTGTCAGATGGAGTCTCGCGAATTCCTATCGGCAAAAATTGAGGATTAAAGCACTCAATTGTCTTTAGAATTTCGGGCAGATTCCAGTCTTTCTCAAAGCTCTTTCTTATTTCGGCATATTTCGCCTTATTCGCAGAAATTGATGCGAGACCGATGAGTTCAAATGCCTTGCGAAGTTGTAGACATGCCAGTTCCAAATTCGCGATCTGAAGTATTCTCTGGGCGCGAAATGGGAGCATCGCTGAGTCAAAAATCGCGATACGATTTTTGATCTCCTGCATACACTTCTTGTAGCGTCCTGGATCGTGCTCGCTTGTAATCACATTCGGAACACCCCGAAGCGGGGCGCCTCCGGGATTGGGGCGTTGAGGCAAGCCGCCAGCGACAGCCCCAGCACATCTCTCGTCTGCACCGGATCGATGATGCCGTCATCCCACAGCCGGGCGGTCGCGTACCAGGGGTTGCCTTCGTCTTCGTATTTCTGGCGGATCGGGGCCTTGAAGGCTTCGGCCTCCTCTGGCGTCCATTTGTCGGCGTCGCGGTGGACCGTTGCCAGCACGCTCGCCGCCTGTTCGCCGCCCATCACGCTGATCCGCGCATTGGGCCAAGTCCACAGGAAGCGCGGGGCATAGGCACGGCCGCACATGCCGTAATTGCCCGCGCCGAAGCTGCCGCCGATCAGGACGGTGATCTTGGGCACGCTCGCGGTGGCGACCGCGGTGACGAGCTTGGCGCCGTGCTTGGCGATCCCCTCCGCCTCATATTTCCCGCCGACCATGAAGCCTGAGATGTTCTGGAGGAACAGGAGCGGGATGCGGCGCTGCTGCGCGAGTTCGATGAAATGCGCGCCCTTGACCGCGCTTTCGCTGAACAGCACGCCGTTGTTGGCGAGGATCGCGACCGGCATGCCCCAGATGTGCGCAAAGCCGCAGACGAGGCTGGGGCCATAGAGCGCCTTGAATTCGTGGAATTCGCTGCCGTCGACGAGGCGCGCAATGACTTCGTGGACGTCGTACGGCGCGCGGACGTCGGGCGGGATGATGCCGTAAAGGTCTTCTGCCGGGTATTTGGGCGGTCGCGGACTCCTCAACCCGTTCGTGCCGAGCGCAGTCGAGGCACCATAGCCTGCGGCCCGTCCCTCGACTTCGCTCGGGACGAACGGAAAGCCAAGGTTCGAGACGATATCCCTGACGATCGTCAGCGCATGCTCGTCATTTTCCGCCAGGTGATCGACCACGCCCGATTTGCGCGCGTGCAGGTCGCCGCCGCCCAGCTCCTCGGCGCTGATTTCCTCGCCCGTTGCCGCCTTCACCAGCGGTGGCCCGGCGAGGAAAATCGTGCCCTGTTCGCGGACGATCACGGTCTCGTCGCTCATCGCTGGAACGTACGCGCCGCCGGCGGTGCAGCTGCCCATCACGCAGGCGATCTGCGGGATGCCCTTGGCGCTCATGTTGGCCTGGTTGAAGAAGATGCGGCCGAAATGGTCACGGTCGGGGAACACTTCGGCCTGGTGCGGCAGGTTGGCGCCGCCTGAGTCGACCAGATAGATGCACGGCAGGCGGTTGGCCTCGGCGATTTCCTGCGCGCGCAGGTGCTTCTTCACGGTGAGCGGATAGTAAGTGCCGCCCTTCACCGTCGCATCGTTGCACGCGATCATTACCTGGCGACCCGAAACCCGGCCGATGCCCGCGATGATGCCCGCGCCGGGGATGTCGTCGTCATAGACGCCGTGCGCGGCGAGCTGGCCGATTTCCAGAAACGGTGATCCCGGATCGAGCAGCCGCTCGACGCGCTCGCGCGGGAGCAGTTTGCCGCGCGCGGTGTGGCGCTCGCGCGACTTCTCGTTGCCGCCCAGCGCTGCCCTCGCCACATCGGCGCGGAGTTGTTCGGCCAGCGCGCGGTTGTGCGCGGCATTGGCGCGGAACAGGTCGCTCTCGACCGAAATCTTGGTGTCGAGCACCGGGGCGCTCATGCAGCTTCCTCTCGCTTATCGAACCGCCTGACTAGCCTTGTGGGTCGCGGTTGGGAAGCTGGCGCGCGCCGCCGGGCCCGTGTAATCCCGGTGGTATAAGATCTGGGAGAATCAGGATGAACCGTCAGGTCGTTTTGGCAGGGATGTTGCTCGCTAGCGCCGGGGCAGTCGCCTTGGCGGCGCCGGGTAAACCGCCCGTCGTGCGTGCAAGCGGGATCAACAAGGCAGGCATCGACAAGAACGTCAAGCCGGGTGACGATTTCGACGGCTATGCCAGCGGCGTCTGGCGCGCCAAGACCGAAATTCCGGCCGATCGCGCCTTCACCGGCCTGTTTCTTGACGTGTTCAATCTCGCCGAGGCGCGCAACCGCGCGATCATCGACGCGGCGCTTGCGGCGAAGGTCGCGCCCGGCAGCGACCAGCAGAAGATCGCCGATTTCTACCGCGCCTATACCGACACCGCCGGCATTGAAGCGCGCGGGCTCGCGCCGCTCAAGCCGCAGCTCGACGCGATTGCCGCGCTCGCCGACGAGCGAGCGCTGTCGGCGATGCTCGGCGCCGATGTCCGCGCCGATGTCGATCCGCTCAACAATACCCATTTTCACACCGCGCATCTGTTTGGCGTGTTCGTGACGCAGGGTCTCGAATCGCCCGGCAAGGCGGTGCCGTATCTGCTGCAGGGCGGGCTCGGCATGCCCGAGCGCGATTATTACCTCTCCACCGATAAGGAGAGCATCGCCACCCGCGCGGCCTACCGCGATTATGTCACGAAGATTTTCACACTGGCGGGGATGAGCGATCCGGCGGCGCGCGCCGACCGGGTGATCGCGCTCGAAACCAAGATCGCGACCGCGCACCTCGACAATGTGGCCGCGCAGGACGTGCATAAGGCCAACAATCCGTGGCAGCGCGCCGATTTCGACACCAAGGCACCGGGGATCGACTGGGGTGCGTTCTTTGCCGCCGCGCAGCTGGGCGGCCAGCAGCACTTCATCGTCTGGATGCCCGATGCGACGGCTAAGCTTTCGGCACTGGTTGCAAGCGAGCCGCTGGCGAACTGGCAGGACTGGCTAACGTTCCACCACATTGACGATGCGGCCGCCGTGTTGCCCAAGGCCTTTGATGCGGCATCGTTCGATTTCTACGGACGGGCACTGTCGGGCACGGCGCAGCAGCGCCCGCGCGACAAGCGCGCGATCGGCGCCGTCAATGGCAATCTGGGCGACGCGGTCGGGCGCATCTATGCCGCGCGTTATTTCCCCGCGTCGTCGAAGCGCGACATCCAGGCGATGGTCACCAACATTCTCGCGGCATTCGACAAGCGCGTTGCCGCGCTCGATTGGATGACGCCCGCGACCAAAGCGGAAGCGCGCCGCAAGATCGCGACGATGCGGGTCAGCGTCGGCTACCCCGAGCGTTGGCGCGACTATAGCGGACTTAAGGTCAAAGCCGATGACCCGGTCGGCAACCTCGCACGTGCGCGACTCGCCGAATATCGCTGGCAGCTTGCCAAGCTCAATCAGGCGCCCGACAAGGGCGAATGGTGGATGACGCCGCAGACGGTGAACGCGGTCAACCTGCCTCTCCAGAATGCGCTCAACTTCCCGGCGGCGATTCTCGAAGCGCCCTTCTATGATCCCAAGAGCGATGCCGCCGCCAATTATGGATCGATCGGCGCGACGATCGGGCATGAGATCAGCCACAGCTTCGACAACACCGGCGCCGAATTCGACGCGAGCGGGCGGCTGCGCAATTGGTGGACCGCTGACGACCTCGCGCACTTCAAGGAACAAAGCGCGGCACTGGTCGCGCAGTACAGCGCTTACGAAGTGTTGCCGGGGCTGCGCATCAATGGCCAGCAGACGCTCGGTGAGAATATTGCCGATGTCGCGGGCCTCACTGCTGCTTATGAAGCCTATCACGCGTCGCTGAAGGGCAAGCCGGCGCCGGTGATCGGCGGACTGACGGGCGACCAGCGTTTCTTCCTCGCCTTTGCGCAGAGCTGGCGCGAGAAGGTGCGCGAAAAGGCGCTGCGTGGTCAGGTGGCGACCGACGGCCATTCGCCCGGCAGCTTCCGCGCCCAGACGGTGCGTAATCTCGATGCCTGGTATAAGGCGTTCGGCGTGAAGCCGGGCGACAAGCTCTACCTGGCGCCCGACAAGCGCGTGAAGGTCTGGTAACGAGCATCGGGCGGGGCGCTTGCCAGCGCGATGCGCCTCGCCTACCACCTGTAGCAACCGCTACAGGGAGAGTCGCCAATGACCGGATTTCGGATTCTGCTCGCCGCCATTTTCGTGGCGATCGTCGGCTATACGCTGCCGGTGGCGGCGCATCATGGCCTGGGCCTGGTGCCGCTGTTCTTCGGCGCGATCGGGGAAATGACCTGGCAGGGGCAGTTCAACGTCGACTTCGCCTGCTTCCTGATCCTGTCGGGACTGTGGGTGGCGTGGCGGCACAATTTCTCGCCGCTCGGCCTTGCGCTGGCGCCGATCGCGAGCCTGGGTGGCGCGACATTCCTGTCCGCCTATCTGCTGATCGTCAGTTTCCAGGTGCGCGGCGATATCGCGGCGCTGCTGCTGGGCAGCCGGCGGGCCGCGGCACTCAGCCGCTGACTCATCCGGCGCCAATCAGCTCGCGGCCGATCAGGAAGCGGCGGATTTCGTTCGTGCCCGCGCCGATGTCGTAGAGCTTGGCATCGCGCAGGAAACGTTCGACTGGCCATTCCTTGGTGTAGCCCGCGCCGCCCAGGGCCTGGATCGCCTCGAGCGAGACTTTCACGGCATTCTCGCTCGCGAGCAGGATCGCACCCGCGGCATCGAAGCGCGTTGTCTTGCCCGCATCGCACGCGCGCGCGACCGCATAGACATAGGCACGCGCCGAATTGAGCGCGACGTACATGTCGGCGACTTTCGCCTGGATCAGCTGGAACTGGCCGATCGGCTGGCCGAACTGCTTGCGATCGCGGACATAGGGCAACACGACGTCCAGGCACGCCTGCATGATGCCGAGCGGCCCGGCGGCGAGCACCGCGCGTTCGTAATCGAGCCCCGACATCAGCACGCCGACGCCGCCGTTGGTCGGTCCCATCACATTTTCGGCGGGGACTTCGCAATCCTGGAACACCAGCTCGGCGGTGTCCGACCCGCGCATGCCCATCTTGTCGAGTTTCTTCGACACGCTGAACCCGGCCATGCCCTTTTCGATCAGGAAAGCGGTGATGCCGCGCGATCCGGCGTCGGGCTCGGTCTTGGCATAGACGACCAGCGTGTCGGCTTCGGTCGAATTGGTGATCCAGAATTTGGTGCCGTTCAGCACATAGCGGTCATTGCCGCGCCGTTCGGCCTTCAGCTTCATCGAGACGACGTCGGACCCCGCGCTCGCTTCCGACATCGCAAGCGAACCGACATGCTCGCCCGAGATCAGCTTGGGAAGGTACTTCGCCTTCTGCTCGGGCGAGCCCCAGCGGCGGATCTGGTTGACGCACAGGTTGGAATGCGCGCCATAAGACAGGCCGATCGACGCGGATGCGCGGCTGACCTCTTCCATCGCGACGCAGTGTTCCAGATAGCCGAGCCCAAGGCCGCCCCATTCCTCCTCGACCGTGATGCCGTGCAGCCCGAGCGCGCCCATCGCCGGCCACAGCGAGCGATCGAACTTGTTCTCGGCGTCGATCGCGGCGGCCTTCGGCGCGATCTCGGCGCCGGCAAAGCGCTGCGTCGTCTCGCGGATCATGTCGGCGGTCTCACCGAGCGCGAAGTCGAGTGTCATGTCCATCGGGCGCATCCATCTCCTGGCCCCGGGCGCGCCTTTGCGCCGCACGTCGGCGCGTCCAAAGGCTTGTCCTGGAGCGGTGTTTGTCCCTACGCTCCTGCCCAACAGACGCGCCTTCGACAAGAGGGTCGGCGGGGCAGGGGCATGGCTTGAGCGGGTTCGATCTGGTCTTTGCGCTGTTCGGGCTCGTGCTCGGATTGGCGATCACCGAAGTGCTTTCGGGCTTTTCGCGCGTGCTGAAAATGCGCGGCAAGGCGCATGTCGGCTGGCTGGTGCCGATGCTTGGCCTTGTCGTGCTGCTCGATCTGACGAGTTTCTGGTCGTCCGCCTATGAGCTGCGCGACATTCTGCCCGCCAATCTGCTGACGCTCTTCGCGGTGATGAGCATCATCGGCACCTATTATCTGATCGCGACGCTGATCTTTCCCGATGATCCGGACCGATGGCCCAACTTCGATCTCTATTACGATCGGTACAACCGGCTGATCCTGGGCGGCATGCTCGGCGTCAATTTTGCGATGCTGCTCGGCTCGACGGCGGCGTACATCCTGCTCGCCAAAGCCGAGGCGCCGGAGGAGGACATCGGCCTGTGGGAGGGTATCTTCGAACTGGCGCCGGTCGCGCTGATCATCGCCTTGCTCATCGTCAAGGGGCGGCGCAAGAACCTTGCGCTGCTGATCTTGCTTGCGCTCGATTTCCTGGCGATGGCGATTGCCGAACTGCTTTGAAGACATCATTTTGTTGAAGGATTTCCGATGGATCTGTTTCGTCGCAAGACCGTCCTGACCGGCGACGACCAGCCCGAGCATCACCGGCTTGCGCGCACGCTCGGCTGGCCGAGCCTGGTCGCGCTTGGCGTGGGGGCGATCGTCGGCACCGGCATACTGACACTGATCGGCGTCGGTGCCGATCGTGCCGGGCCAGCCGTGCTGCTGAGCTTTGTGGTGGCGGGCGCGATCTGCGCGTGCGCGGCGCTCTGCTATGCCGAAATGGCGACGATGATTCCGGCGTCGGGCAGCGCCTATACCTACAGCTATGCCATGCTGGGCGAGATTTTCGCCTGGGTGGTCGGCTGGAGCCTGATCCTCGAATATTCGCTGGTGGTATCGACCGTCGCGGTCGGCTGGTCGGGCTATGCGGTCGGTTTTCTGAAAGGCCTGGGTTTGACGATGCCCGCGGCGCTCGCGAGCGGCCCCGCGCTGGGCGGCGTCGTCAACCTGCCTGCCATCGCGATCATTGCCGTCGTCGCCGGGCTGCTGATGCTGGGCACGCGCGAAAGCGCCCGGCTCAACATGGTGCTCGTCATCCTGAAGATCGCAACGCTTGCGCTGTTCGTTCTGGTCGCGCTTCCCTATTTCGACACCGCCAATTTCACGCCGTTCGCGCCGCGCGGCTATGGCAGCGTGGCGGGCGACGGCGGCGTGAAGTACGGCGTGATGGGCGCGGCGGCGATCATCTTCTTCGCCTTCTATGGCTTCGATGCGATCTCGACTGCTGCCGAGGAAGCCAAGCGGCCCGAGCGCGACCTGGCGATCGGCATCATCGGGTCGATGCTGGCCTGCACGGCGATCTATCTGGTCGTTGCAGCCGTCGCCGTCGGTGCGCTACCCGTCGCGCAGTTCGGGAAGAGCGCCGAGCCGCTCGCGCTGATCCTGCGCACGATCGGTCAGGGCGCGATCGCGACGGTGGTGGCGGCGGCGGCGGCGATCGCGCTGCCGACGGTGCTGCTCGCGTTCCTCTACGGCCAGAGCCGCATTTTCCTGGTGATGGCGCGCGACGGTTTCCTGCCGAGCGGGCTGGCCAAGGTGTCGGCGCGCGGCACGCCGGCGCGGATCACGTTGCTGACCGCGGTGCTGGTCGCGATCGTCGCCGGCGTGATGCCGCTCGACGAGATCGCGAGCTTGGCCAACGCCGGCACGCTGATCGCCTTCATTGCCGTTGCCGCCTGCGTTCTGGTGTCGCGGTCGCGCGATTCGGACGCGAATCGTCCCTTTCGCACGCCGTTTGCATGGCTGGTGGCGCCGGCGGCGATTTTGGGCTGCATTTATTTGTTCACGAGCCTGCAAACCAAGACGCAGATTTCATTCGTGATTTGGAATGCCCTCGGGCTGACCGTCTATTTCCTGTACGCCCGCTCGCGCAGTCGCGCTGGCAGCGCCTGATAGAATCAATTACGGATTTATTTCAGGGCGAGGTTAAAGGGAATTTAGATGATGGACGGGGAAACCTCCCGGCGGGCGCTGATCAAGTCGGCGGTCGCCTGTGGCGCAGCGCTCGGGCCGCTCGGCCTGCTCGGCGGCTGCTCGAGCGACCTCGGCAATGCTTCGTCGCTTAGCGTCGTTCCCGAGGCCAAAGGCGTCAGCTTTGCCGCCGCGGCGACCGCCTCTTCGACGAAATCCGAAGCCGAATACTGGTCAGCCGCCATCGGCCAGACATTCAAGATCACCGGGCCCGAAGGTCCGATGTACGGGGTCCTGACCTCGGTGACGGCGCTGGCGATCGAAGGCGAGCGTCCCGCCGACCTGCGCGCCCAGCCGATGACGGCGGTGTTCACTTTCGATCGCCGCGACAAGCCGCTTGGCGAGCTCGTCTATGCGCTGGTCAAGGGCAATGAGAGCGAATCGTCGCTCTATCTGCAGCGCGGCGGCACTGCCGACGCACCGACGCTGGTCGCGCAGTTCAACTGACTCGGCTGCTCAGCGCGACCGGCTCCGGGCCAGGCCGATCAGCGTGACGACGCCGATCGCCATCCAGGCGATGTTGAGCACAGCAGAGGGCAGGGCATGGTGATAGCCGCTGTTGACGATGAAGCCCGCCGCGCCCGCGACATTCATCCACTGGAACACCGCCGACCGACCATCGAGCCGCCCGGTCGACACCAGCAGATAGGACGCAAGGATCAGTAGCGCGGCTGCCCAGCCGACGACTTCGATCAGGATTTCCATTTTTTCAGCCGTCCCAGCTGCGGCCATCGATCGCGCGGACCTCGACATTCGCATAGGTCTCGGGCGCGAACAGCAGCATGTTGACGCCCATCCGGTCGTAATCGGGGTCGAACGCTGCCCAATGCGTCGTCGTCCCGCAATTTGCGCACCAATGCGTGGCGAGCGCGGCCTCCTTAAGATCGCTGCGGACATAGCGATGCGTCTCGCCGATGAGGGTCACGTCACGCGGCGCGAAATAGCCCCAGATCGCGCGGCGCGTCATGCACAGCGAGCAGTTGCAATCGTTGACATAGTCGGGCGCGGCCGGGATCGTCACCCGCACCGCGCCGCAGTGGCAAGCGCCGGTCAGACCTTCGGTCACGCCGACGCCAGGTTCCTCAGCACATAGTGCAGGATGCCGCCGTTGAGGAAATATTCGAGCTCGTTGATCGTATCGATCCGGCATTTCGTCAGGAATGTGCTGGTCGAGCCATCGGCGCGGGTGAGCTTCACTTCGACGTCCTGGCGCGGCTTCAGGTCGGCGACGCCGGTGATCGTGAAGGTCTCGGTGCCGTCGAGGCCGAGCGTCTTGCGATCGGTGCCTTCGACGAACTGCAACGGCAGCACGCCCATGCCGACCAGATTCGAGCGGTGGATGCGCTCGAAGCTCTCGACGATCACGGCGCGCACGCCGAGCAGATTGGTGCCCTTCGCCGCCCAGTCGCGCGAGCTGCCGGTGCCATATTCCTTGCCGCCGATCACAACAAGCGGGGTGCCGTCCGCCTTGTAGCGCATGGCGGCGTCATAGATCGGCATCACCTCGCCGGTCGGCACGTACTTGGTCACGCCGCCCTCGATACCCGGCGTCATCTCGTTTTTGATGCGGATGTTGGCGAAGGTGCCGCGCATCATCACTTCATGATGCCCGCGCCGCGCGCCATAGCTATTGAAATCGGCCTTGGCGACCTGATGCTCCTGCAGGAACTTGCCCGCCGGGCTGTCCGCCTTGATGCTGCCGGCGGGCGAGATGTGATCGGTCGTGATCGAATCGGCGAACTGCGCGAGCGGGCGCGCGTCGATGATGTCGGTGACGGGCGCGGGCGTCATCGTCATGCCCTCGAAATAGGGCGGGTTGGCGATGTAGGTGCTGCCCGCGCGCCAAATGTAGGTATCGGATCCGGTCACGTCGATTGCCTGCCACTTGGCATCGCCCGTGAAGACCTGCGCATAGCGCGACTGGAACATGGCGCGATCGATATTCGCGTCCATCACGCTGCGGACTTCGTCGTTCGACGGCCAGATGTCCTTCAGGTAAACGTCCTGTCCGTCTTTGCCCTGGCCGATCGGGGTTTCGACGAAATCGGTCGTCACGCTGCCCTTCAGCGCATAGGCCACCACCAACGGGGGCGAGGCGAGGAAGTTGGCGCGCACGTCGGGCGACACGCGGCCCTCGAAGTTACGGTTGCCCGACAGAACCGAAGCGGCGACGATATCGTTGTCGTTGATCGCTGCCGAAATCGGCGCCGCCAACGGCCCCGAATTGCCGATGCAGGTGGTGCAGCCATAGCCGACCAGGTTGAAGCCGATCGCGTCGAGATCGGCGGTCAGGCCAGCCTTGTCGAGATAATCGGTCACAACCTGCGATCCGGGGGCGAGCGAGGTCTTGACCCAGGGCTTGGGCTTGAGTCCGAGCGCATTGGCCTTGCGCGCGACGAGGCCCGCCGCGACCAGCACCGACGGGTTCGACGTGTTGGTGCAGCTGGTGATCGCGGCAATGACGACGTCGCCGTCGCCAATGTCATGATCCTTGCCAGCGACGGCGACGCGCTTGGGTTCGGCATGCTTGTACACGCCCGCCAGATCGGCGTTGAACACGTCGTCGACCTTGGTCAGCACGACCTTGTCCTGAGGGCGCTTCGGCCCGGCGAGCGAGGGTACGACCGAACCCATGTCGAGCTCGAGCGTGTCGGTGAAAACCGGGTCGGGCGCGTCAGCGAGCCGCCACATGCCCTGCGCCCGCGCATATGCTTCGGTCAGCGCGAGCTGTTCGTCGCTGCGACCGGTCAAGCGCATGTAATCGATCGTCTTTTCGTCGACTGGGAAGAAGCCGCAGGTCGCACCATATTCGGGCGCCATGTTGGCGATCGTCGCGCGATCGGCGAGCGACAGGGCATCGAGGCCGGGGCCGTAGAATTCGACGAAGCGCCCGACCACGCCCTTGGCGCGCAGCATCTGGGTGACAGTCAGCACCAGATCGGTCGCCGTGATCCCTTCGGCGAGATTGCCGGTCAGCTTGAAGCCCACGACTTCGGGGATCAGCATGCTGACCGGCTGGCCGAGCATCGCCGCCTCCGCCTCGATCCCGCCGACGCCCCAGCCGAGCACGCCCAGGCCATTGACCATCGTCGTATGGCTGTCGGTGCCCACGCAAGTGTCGGGGTAAGCGACCATGTCGCCGCCGTTCGCCGAAGACCACACCGCCTGCGCGATGTTCTCCAGATTCACCTGGTGGCAGATGCCGGTGCCGGGCGGCACGACCTTGAAATTGTCGAGCGCCTTCGATCCCCATTTCAGGAATTCATAGCGCTCGTTGTTGCGCGCATATTCGAGCTCGACATTGTCCTGGAACGCGCGGGGCGTGCCGAATTCGTCGACCATCACCGAATGGTCGATAACGAGGTGGACGGGAACGAGCGGATTGATCTTTTGCGCATCGCCGCCGAGTTTGGTGATTGCATCGCGCATCGCCGCCAGATCGACCACGCAGGGGACGCCGGTGAAATCCTGCATCAGCACGCGCGCCGGGCGATACTGGATTTCGCGGTCGGGGGCGTGCGGGTTCTTCTGCCAATCGATCAGCGCCTGAATGTCGTCGACGCTCACCGTCTTGCCATCTTCGAAGCGGAGCAGGTTTTCGAGCAGCACCTTCATCGAGAACGGCAGCCGACTGACGTCGCCGAGCTTTTCTGCCGCCTTGGACAGGCTGAAATAGCTGTAGTTCTTGCCGCCGGCATTCAGCGTTTCGCGGGTTTTCAGGCTGTCCTGTCCGATGGCGGTCATGTGCGCTCCTTCAAGCTTGTGCCCGGATGCGGCGGGGAGGCGGCAGGAAGCCGCACGCGCGCGGGCGTCGATCGCGAGCGCCTTAGCAAGCGCCGTCGCGAGGGGAAAGAGGCGCACGCGCCTTGATGCGTGCGGCGTTTAAGGGCGCTACAGAAACGCCGCGCGGCTGTCGTCGCGGTGGCGCGCGAGATAGGTGAGGAACGGGGTGCCGCCAGTGCCGGTCTCGCCATCGCCGCCCGACGTGGCGGCCTGCGCGCTGATATAGGTCGCTGCCAGCCGCAGATGCGCGGTCCGGAACTGTGCAAGTTGGGCGAGGCAGGCGTTGTACGCCTCGCGCAGTGCCGGACCGCGCGCGGCCACCGAACGCACACGGCTGGCGCGCAAATCCTCGATGAATGCGCGGTGCCGCGGCGGACGATAGCCGTGGATTTCGTCAAGGAAGGCGCTGAGCGCGCTTGCCCCGTGGGGAATTCCGAGCGCGGCATCGATCGCCGGCACAATGCTGCTTTGCGATCCGGTCTGCCCGCGCAGGGAAACGGGCTTGCCGCCGAGCGCCGCGACGCCTTCGTAGATCAGTCCCTCGCCCGGCCAGCCGAACATATAGGGCCGCACGCGGTGGTAATAGACGTGCGGGTCGCACGCTGCCGCCATCGGCTCGAGGCCCGCATTGATCGCGCCGAGTGCGGTTTCCATGCGACCGAGCAGCGCTTCGACTGCCGCTGGATCGTCGTTATCGGCCGCGTTGACGAGCTCGACCGCAGTCGCGAGCGCCTCGCCCGCAATTGCCTCGATCGCGACATGGACCAGGATGAAACCGCTTTCGTCGCGGCCCCCGGCAAAATGCTGGTCGATCGCCAGATTGCCAAGCGCGATGTCGCCGGCCTTGTCGAGCCGGAACCAGTTGTCGAGCACATAATGCTGGTAGGTCATGATCGGCTTGAGCCCGAGCCGGTCGGCAAGCGCGACCAGCGGCGCGGCGAGATTGGCGGGCAGCCGGTCGATCGGCTCGGCCTCGCCCCACACCCAGGCCTGCGCAAGGAACCCGTAGCGCAGCATCGCAACGCCGATCTCGGCCTCGTTGCCGGCGCCGATGAACGCGGCCACGTCGGGCAGCGGCAACCGGGCCAGCCAGTGGCGCACGCGCCCGGTCGCCAGATAATCCGGCAGCATCGCGGCGGCGTCCTCGACCGGGTCGAAATCGGGGGGAAGCGCGATCTCGTCGATCTCGCGCGGCGCCAGGAAGCCGTGACTGGCCGACAGGCCATAATGATCGAGCGAGCGCATCGCGCGGCTCTAGGCTTTCAGCGAAAGGGCAGCAACGCTTCGTAATCGAACCCGGGCTCGGCGCCTGCCGGACAGACGCCGTGACGCAGGAGGAAAGCGTGGCGGACGATCTCGCCCTGCTGCTCGATGCCATAGCGCCTGAACGGGCGGCCCGGTTCGATCCGGTAGGAATAGCGGCAGAAGGGATGGCGTTGGAGCGGCAGGAACATACCTCTCTGATGCTGCCAAATGTGCACCAGCTCGTGGATCAGCAGGCCTTGGTCGGCGAGCGGGCCTGTCGAAAAATCGTCGCGATAGCGCGTGCCGAGCGGGTGGAAATGGACATTGCCGAGCGGCGCCATCACCGTGTCCCGCGGCTGGAAGAAAGCCCATTTGCCGTTGACGATCCGCGGCTGCGCATAATCGATCGCATCGCCGAACATGCTGCGAGCGAGCGCGATTTCGCCCGAGGTCAGCGCGCGGCCCTTCACCGGGGCGTCACTTCGGCGGCGCGTCGCCCGCTGCGATCACGGGCGCTTCGACCTCGATCCGCTCGTTGTTCGAAAAAGTGAAGACCAGCGTCATCTTGCCGCCGGCCTGCACGCTTTTGTTGATGTCGAAAAGCATGACATGTTTGCCGCCGGGTGCGAATTTCAGCGTGGCCTTCGCCGGTACCGGTACTTCGCCGATCGGAGCCATCGATGCCATCCCGCCGTCAGACATGCTTTCGTGCAGCTCGCTCTTTATGACCCGCGGCGACGTGACGCTGATCAGCGTCGCCGCGTCCTTGCCGCCGTGGACGGTGAAGTAGGCGACACCCGGCCGCCCCGCGACGGCTGGCAGCCGCACATAGGCACCCTCGACGTAGATCTGGGCGGGCTGGCCGCAGGCCGTAACGGCAGCAAGCGGCATGGCGGCGAGCAGGAGCGTGAGGGAGGGGCGCATCGGCCAGTTATTCCCGAATGTGGATTTCGACCTAAGTCTTCTAGGCGGGCGCCAATCTTGCGGCAAGCAAAAGCCCCCCTATATCGCGGACATTGGACACGGCGCTCGGGGGAACTGGCGTCGCGACGAAGCAGACATTCATTTGGATATGGGGGCCGACGGAGGACCATGGCTAAAGTTATCGGTATCGATCTGGGTACGACCAATTCTTGCGTTGCGGTGATGGAGGGCGGCAAGCCAAAGGTCATCGAAAACGCCGAGGGCGCGCGCACCACGCCGTCGATCGTCGCCTTTGCCAAGGATGGCGAGCGGCTGATCGGCCAGCCGGCCAAGCGCCAGGCAGTCACCAATCCCGACAACACCGTGTTCGCGGTCAAGCGCCTGATCGGCCGCCGTTTCGACGATCCGATCACCAAAAAGGACACCGAACTGGTCCCTTATCACATCGTGAAGGGCCCGAACGGCGACGCTTGGGTGAGGGCGGGCGGCGAGGATTACTCGCCGGCACAGATCAGCGCCTTCACGCTCCAGAAGATGAAGGAAACCGCCGAGAGCTATCTGGGCGAGACGGTGACGCAGGCGGTGATCACCGTGCCGGCCTATTTCAACGACGCCCAGCGTCAGGCGACCAAGGACGCCGGCAAGATCGCGGGCCTCGAGGTGCTACGCATCATCAACGAGCCGACCGCAGCGGCGCTCGCCTATGGCCTCGAAAAGCAGGACGGCAAGACGATCGCGGTCTATGACCTGGGCGGCGGCACCTTCGACATCTCGATCCTCGAGATCGGGGACGGCGTGTTCGAAGTGAAGGCGACCAACGGCGACACCTTCCTGGGCGGCGAGGATTTCGACAACAAGCTGCTGAACTTCCTGTCGGAAGATTTCAAAAAGGCCGAAGGCATCGACCTGACCAAGGACAAGCTCGCGCTGCAGCGGCTGAAGGAAGCGGCGGAAAAGGCGAAGATCGAGCTGTCCTCGGCAGCGACGACCGAAGTCAACCTGCCCTTCATCACCGCCGACCAGAACGGGCCGAAGCATCTCGTCAAGTCGATCACGCGCGCCGATCTGGAGCGGCTGGTCGAGGATCTGATCCAGCGCACGCTCGAGCCGTGCCGCAAGGCGCTCGCCGACGCGGGCGTGAAGGCGAACCAGATCGACGAGGTTGTGCTCGTCGGCGGCATGACGCGCATGCCCAAGGTGCGCCAGGTCGTGAAGGACTTCTTCGGCAAGGAACCGCATTCGGGCGTCAACCCCGACGAAGTCGTCGCGATGGGCGCGGCGATCCAGGCGGGCGTGCTGCAGGGCGACGTGAAGGACGTGCTGCTGCTCGACGTGACGCCGCTGTCGCTCGGCATCGAAACGCTGGGCGGTGTGTTCACCCGCATGATCGATCGCAACACGACGATCCCGACCAAGAAGTCGCAGACCTATTCGACTGCGGACGACAACCAGCAGGCAGTCACGATCCGCGTGTTCCAGGGCGAGCGCGAAATGGCCGCCGACAACAAGCTGCTCGGCCAGTTCGACCTGGTCGGCATTCCGCCGGCGCCGCGCGGCGTGCCGCAGATCGAAGTTACCTTCGACATCGACGCGAACGGCATCGTCAATGTTTCGGCGAAGGACAAAGGCACGGGCAAGGAACAGCAGATCCGCATCCAGGCCTCGGGTGGGCTCAGCGATGCCGACATCGAGCAGATGGTGCGCGATGCCGAGCAGTTCGCCGAGGAAGACAAGAAGCGTCGCGACGCGGCCGAGGCGAAGAACACCGCCGAAAGCCTGATCCACACGACGGAGCGCCAGCTCGCCGAACATAGCGACAAGATCGACGCGGCGTTGAAGGGCCAGATCGAAGCGGCGCTGCTCGATGCCAAAGCGGCGGTCGAGACCGGCGACGCCGAGGCAATGAAGACCAAGTCGGGCGAGCTTCAGCAGGTTGCGATGAAGCTCGGCCAGGCGATCTATGAAAAGCAGGCGCAGGCCGACGCCTCGCCTGCTGCCGATGCCGCCCCCGAGGCAGCCAAGGAAGATGTGGTCGACGCCGAATTTTCGGAAGTCGACGACACCAAGGCGTAACCGCTTGGAACGCACCGAACGTCATCCCGGCTTGGGCCGGGATGACGGTTTCGAGGGCGGGGGCCATCGATGACGACCCAGATCGATTATTACGAACTGCTCGAATGCGAGCGCGGCGCCGACGATGCGACGATCAAATCGTCGTATCGCAAGCTGGCGATGCGCTGGCATCCGGACCGCAATCCGGGCGACCACCACGCCGAGGCGAAGTTCAAAGCGATCAACGAAGCTTATGACTGCCTGAAGGACCCGCAGAAGCGCGCGGCTTATGACCGTTTCGGCCATGCCGCCTTCCAGCAGGGCGGCGGCGCGGGACCGCAGGATTTCAGCGGCTTCAGCGATATTTTCGAAAATATCTTCGGCGAATTCATGGGCGGGCGCGGCGGCGGTCGGCCGTCTGCGCAGCGCGGCGCCGACCTGCGCTATGACATGGAAATCACGCTCGAGGATGCATTCCACGGCCTGTCGCGCGAGATCACCGTCGATGTGTCGGGAGTGTGCGATCCGTGCGGCGGCAGCGGCGCGCGGTCCGGAACCACGGCGCGCAGCTGTACGACCTGCGGTGGGATGGGCAAGGTACGCGCGCAGCAGGGCTTTTTCGTGGTCGAGCGGACCTGCCCCAGCTGCCACGGCATGGGCCAGGTGATTGCCGATCCCTGTCCCAATTGCCGGGGCGAGGGCCGTGTCGACAAGACCAAGACGCTGACGGTCAACATCCCGCCGGGGGTCGATGAAGGCACGCGTGTCCGCCTGACGGGCGAGGGCGAAGCGGGGATGCGGGGCGCGCCGCCGGGCGATCTCTACATCTTCCTCCATGTTGCTCGCCATGCGATCTTCGAACGCGAGGGCACGACGCTTTACGCGCGCACGCCGATCAGCTTTACGACGGCAGCGCTGGGCGGCAGCGTGACCATCCCCGGCTTCGACGGCGAGCGTCACGAAATCCGGATTGCGCCAGGGATGCAATCGGGCCGCGAGCTGCGCCAGCGCGGCGCGGGCATGCCGGTCCTGCAGGGACGCGGGCGTGGCGATCTGGTGGTGCGGATCGAGGTTGAGACGCCGACCAAGCTGACGCCGAAGCAGCGCGAACTGCTCGAAGCCTTCCGCGCGACCGAAACCGGCCATGAATGCCCGCAAACGAGCGGCTTTTTTCAGAAAGTGAAGACCGCACTCGGCGGCTAAGCGGCGGGCACCTTGAAAATGCCCGGCAGCACGATGTCGAGCACTGCGTGGACCATCGGCTCGTCGGGCACGTCCTGACCGAAGAACAGCGGTGCGTAGATTGGCGAATAAAGCGCCGACAGTGCAGCCGCGATGTCGATCGGTTCGCGCGTTTCGCCATTCTGCCGCGCTGCCAGCATGCGCGCATAGCCCCATTCGCGGCGGCGATTAACCCAGCGTTCGCGGAACGCCTCGGCCAGCACCGGGTCGCTCTGAAGCCCGCCGACGATGCCCCGCATCGCCTTCCCGACGGAACCACGCAGCAGGCTGGCGAGCGCGACGATCTGCGCGCGGAAATCGGCGCTCGCGCTGCCCGAGTCGCCGAGCTGCAGCTGGTCGCGTGTCGCTTCGAAAAAGGCCTCGACAGCCAGTGCGGCGCGATCGGGCCACCAGCGATAGATCGTCGATTTGCCCACGGCCGCGCGCTCGGCAACCGCCTCGATCGACAGCGACGGATAGCCGCGCTCGCCCAGCAGCGCGAAGGCCGCCCCCAATATTGCCATCCGCGCGCTGTCGCTTCTTGGCCTGCCTGGGCTTGTGCGACTCATTACGATACGGTACCGTCTCATAATCTGATGGAGGAACTCAGCATGCCTGCTATGCCGCATACCGTCGATATCGTTGTTGCCGATATGGGTCGCGCGCTCGCCTTTTATCGCGATCTCGGCCTTGCCATTCCCGATGGCGCAGAAAGCGAGGTGCAGGTGGAGGCCCATGCTGCCAATGGTTGGACCTTCGGCTTCATTGCCGAAGTTGCGGTGCGCCAGAACGATCCTGATTGGCCGACGCCGATCGGTCAGCGGGTGACGGTCGCGTTCCGCTGCGATGACGCTGCCGATGTCGATGCGGTCTATGCGCGGATGATTGCTGCGGGCCATGATGGCCGCCGCGCTCCGTGGGACTCATTCTGGGGTCAGCGTTATGCGTTTCTGAGCGATCCCGACGGCAATCGCGTCGATCTTTTCGCCCCGCTCTGATGTTCGCGCCAACCCGCCCCTTTTCGCAAAGGGGCGGCGCGCCAGTGACTAAAGAGCAAGAACTCCAGCCACCAGCACCAGGCTCAGCAGGGCCAGCACGGTGCTGCCCGCTGCGTCGACATAGCGCATGATGGGTCTCCAAGGCCGGTCAATTCCGGCTCCGCAACAAATGGCGATTGTTGCGCGATTTCGCAATTTTGTTACGCGAAATCGTGCGTGCGTCTGACGCACTACCCAGATTGGGCCGATTAACCTTGCCTGTTAGCCCCGTGATGACAATGTTCGGCGCACTCATTGTCCACCGATGTCATCGGGTGGCAAGGGAGCTTTTCGTGGATTTCAGCGGCCGGGATCATCAAAGCGAAGATTCATTCCTGCAGGGCGACTGGCGCGCCCCCGGGACCGGAGGGCGCGTCGTCCCGTCCCGACCAGCGCCGCGTGCGAGCCTGGGGCCGGCAGCGCTGCACCTCGGCGCGCGCCGCGCCTCGGTCGCGCAGGAACGCAATCGGGCGCGCGAGATCGTGTCGGTCGCCAAGGAACAGATCACTTCGACGTTCGAGGATGTGCGCTTCGGTCGCAACATCAACGTCAAGGCGCTCTGGCCACTGGTGAGCAGCATCACCGCTTCGGTCGAACGTCATTCGGGCGCGATCATGGGCGTGACGCGGATCAAAGACCGGCACGAGTATACCTATCTCCATTCGGTCGCGGTGTGCGGCCTGATGATCAATCTCGCGCGGCGGATGAACATCGATCCGTCGTTGCATCACACGATTGGCCTCGCCGGGTTGCTGCACGATGTCGGCAAGGCCCGCATTCCGACGACGCTGCTCGACAAGCCCGGCCCGCTGACCGCGGAAGAAGCAGCGGTGATGCGCACGCATTGCGAGCTTGGCCATGACATTTTGACCAGCGGCGACGATCGCCTGCCCGATCTGGTGCTCGATGTCGTGCTGCACCACCACGAGCGGCTCGACGGCACGGGCTACCCCGATTTCAAGGACCGCAACAGCCTGTCGACCTATGCGCGGATGGCGGCGATCTGCGACGTTTACGACGCCGTCACGTCCGCGCGCACTTACAAGCCGGCATGGTCGCCTGCCGAAGCGATCGAATGGATGGCGTCCGAACCAGGCCAGTTTGATCCGCAAATTCTGTCGGTCTTTTCGGGGATGATCGGAATCTTCCCGGTCGGCGCGATGGTGCGGCTGCAAAGCGATCGGCTGGCGGTGGTGCTCGACGATCCCGATGGCGATCCGCTGACGCCGCCGGTCTGCCCTTTCTATTGCATCATGACCAAGCAGGCGCTGCCGTGGCGCCTGTCGCCGCCGGGGATGGACCCGATCGTCGGGATCGAGGCCCCGGATCGCTGGCGGCTCGCCAACTGGCGGGAATTACGCAGCGGTATCCTGTCGCATTTCGAGAATGCGGATTAAGCCAGCCAGGCAGGTGCCGGAGCGTCGCTTCGGCGTGCGATAAGCCGCCGATCGGCGCTGAATTCTGCGGTTTTGCGACTAAAGGATGATGGTCGTGCCGCCTGATCAGACGCGCATTTTAGCCAATGGTTAGGCGCCGTTCCCTAGATCGGTTGATGAGTTTTTCACCATCCGACAGGGTTGCACAACGTGAGCGCCGACCGCCAGAACCTCGATCATTACAGCACGCTCATCCCCGCCGACTGGCGTCCGCTGACCCAGCCGATTTCCAATATGGCGCCGCCGCAGGCCCTCCCCGAAACCGCACTGGCGCCGCCCGCCCCTCGGCTGCACATCACCTCGCGGCGCAGCACGCTGGCACAGGAGCGCGCTCGCGCCCGCGAGATCGTGGCTGTCGCCAAGGGCCGGATCAAGGCGGCGTTCGACGATGTCCGTTTTGGCCGCGCGCTCGATGTCGAGCCGCTCTGGCCGATCGTCAGCGGCATCGCCGCATCGGTGAAGCGCCACCCGGGGGCAGTGATGAGCGTGATCCGCATCAAGGACCGCGACGACCATGTCTATATGCATTCGATCGCGGTGTGCGGTCTGATGATCAACCTCGCGCGGCGGCTCGGCCTCGATCCCGCGCTCGACCACGACATCGGGCTGGCCGGACTGCTGCACGACGTGGGTGAGGCAATGGTGATGCCGCAACTGTTCGTGAAGCCCGGCCCGCTGACGCCCAAGGAAACCGACATGGTGCGGGGACATTGTGCGATCGGGCATCAGATCCTGAGCGCCGGCGAGCGACTGCCGCCGATCGTGCTCGACGTCGTGCTGCATCATCATGAAAAGCCCGACGGCAGGGGTTATCCGACTGGGCTGGGGCGCGACCGGCTGTCGCTCCATGCGCGGATGGCGGCGATTTGCGATGTCTACGACGCGGTCACTTCGCCGCGCGCGCACAAGGATGCATGGTCGCCGGCGCGTGCGATCGAATGGATGACGAGCGTTCCCGATCAATTCGATCCGCAGATCATGATGTCCTTCGCCGCCATGATCGGCATCTTCCCGCCGGGGACGATGGTCCGGCTGCAAAGCGGGCGGCTGGCGATCGTCCTCGACGATCCCGATGCCGACCCGACCAAGCCGCCGGTTTGCCCTTTTTACTGCATCATGACCCGGCGCGCGCTGCCGTGGCGCTATTCGCCATCGTCGTTCGATCCGATCGTCGGCATCGAACGGCCGTCGCGGTGGAATTTCCCAGATTGGGAGGACGTGCGGGATGCGATCCTCGCCGAATTCGCGCCGCCGCCGCTCGACGAATAGCGGAAGGGGTCAGGCGCCGAAGACCCGCGCGAACACCGCATCGACCTGCGCGAAGTGATAATCGAGGTCGAAGCGCGCGTCGATCGCCTCGGGGGGCAGCGCCGCCGTCACTTCCGGATCGGCCTTCAGCAGGTCGCGCAGCGACAGGCGGCCATCGGACTCCCACACTTTCATCGCGTTGCGCTGGACAAGGGCATAGGCATCCTCGCGGCTGACGCCGGCTTGCGTGAGCGCCAGCAGCACGCGTTGCGAATGGACGAGGCCGCCCATCCGGTCGAGATTGGCCTGCATCCGCGCCGGATATACGACGAGCTTGTCGACGACCCCGGTCAGCCGCGCGAGCGCGAAGTCGAGTGTGATCGTCGCATCGGGGCCGATATAGCGTTCGACCGACGAATGGCTGATATCGCGTTCGTGCCAGAGCGCAACATTTTCGAGCGCGGGGGTGACATAGCCGCGCACCATCCGCGCAAGGCCGGTCAGGTTCTCCGTGAGCACCGGGTTGCGCTTGTGCGGCATCGCCGACGATCCCTTTTGCCCCGGCGAGAAATATTCTTCGGCCTCGAGGACTTCGGTGCGCTGGAGGTGGCGGATTTCGACCGCAAGCCGCTCGATTGACGACGCGACGACGCCGAGCGTTGCGAAAAACATCGCGTGCCGGTCGCGCGGGATAACCTGCGTCGAAACCGGCTCGACGCTGAGGCCAAGCTTGGCGGCGACATGGGCTTCGACGCGCGGATCGATGTTGGCGAAAGTGCCGACAGCGCCCGAAATCGCGCAGGTTGCGATTTCCGCGCGCGCCGCAACCAGCCGCGCCCGCGCGCGCTGGAATTCGGCATGATAGCCGGCCAGCTTCAGCCCGAACGTCACCGGCTCGGCGTGGATGCCGTGGCTGCGGCCGATCGTGGGCGTGTATTTATGCTCGATCGCGCGACGGCGGATGACGTCGAGCAGCGTATCGACATCGGCGATCAGCAGATCGCTCGCCCGCGCCAGTTGCACCGCCAGCGCGGTGTCCAGCACGTCCGACGACGTCATGCCCTGATGCATGAAGCGGGCTTCCTCGCCGACCTGTTCGGCGACCCAGGTCAGGAAGGCGATCACGTCGTGTTTGGTTACCGCCTCGATCGCGTCGATCGCGGCGACGTCGATCGCCGGCTCGGTCGCCCACCAGCGCCACAGCGCTGCTGCAGCTTCCTTCGGCACCACGCCGAGCTCCGCAAGCGCGTCGGTCGCATGCGCCTCGATCTCGAACCAGATACGAAAGCGCGCCTCGGGCGACCAGATCGCGGTCATCGCCGGGCGGGAATAGCGGGGAACCATCGAAAATCCTCTGATGTCCGAAGAACGGCTCGTCGCGCCGACGTAACGGCCGCGCGACCAGCCGCCCCCTAGCAAAGACAGGCCGCTGCGCCAAACAACATTGTTGCGCATCGATTTCCATAGTCTTCGGTTGAATTCGCGAGGGCGGCCCAGAAATGGCAACGCCTTCAGCGAATATTGATGAAACATGAACGGAGAAGAGTCATGATTAAATACGGAGTTCTTGCCGGTGCCGTGCTGATCGCATCGCCCGCGCTCGCGCAGCAGACGCCGACCACGGCGCCGGGTTCGACCCAGACGGCGCCGACAACAAGCAATAGCATTCCGCCGACGGCGCCAGTGCAGACCGCGCCCGACCAGACCGCAACGCCGCAGTCGACTGACGCTATCCCCGCTGCAGGTCAGTCGGCGCCGACATCACCCGAGGCCAAGGTCGCACAGGTGGTCGAGGCCGACTTCCCGACCTACGACAAGAACGGCGATGGCGTGCTCAGCAAGTCGGAATTCGGCGCGTGGATGGCGTCGCTGCGCGCCAATGATCCCGAAGCCAAGCCTGGCAGTGCAGCGCTGAAGAAGTGGGTGGATCAGGCGTTCATCCAGACGGATACCGACAAGAGCAAGTCGGTGTCGAAGACCGAACTGGCGAGCTTCCTCGTGCAGGGGCAGGGCGCCGCTCAGGGCTGATCACAGCCTCTCAGTATCTCTAGCTCGGGCCGCGTGCCGGACGCATGCGGCCCTTGTGCTGTCTAGAGCAGCCCCTGCGCGCGCAGGCTGACATGGCCCTGCGCGCCGACGATGATATGGTCATGGAGCGCGATGCCGGGCGTCTTCAGCGCGGCGGCGATGGAGCGCGTTAGCTCGATATCCGCGCGGCTCGGCGACGGGTCGCCGCCGGGGTGGTTGTGGACGAGGATGATCGCCGCCGAACCAAGCTCGATCGCGCGCTTCAGTATTTCGCGGACATGGACGGCGGCTTCGTCGATCGTGCCCTGCGCCACCACTTCGTCGCGGATCAGCATGTTGCGGGTGTTCAGGTGCAGCACGCGCACCCGCTCGACCGGATGGAACGCCATGTCGGCCCGTAGATAGTCGAGCAGCGCTTGCCAGTTTGCGATGACGGGCTTCGCGGCCACTTCGGCTCTCAGCAGCCGCTGCACGGTCGCTTGCACGATACGGAGCGCCGCCACCGACGTGTCGCCCATCCCCTTGACGCGCAGCAGCGATTGCGGCGTCGCCGCCATCAATCCGCCGATGCCGCCGAATTCGGCGAGCAATGCCTTGGCCAGCGGCTTGGTGTCGCGGCGCGGGATAGCAAGCGCGAGCAGATATTCGATCAGTTCATGATCGTGCAGCCCCTCGCCGCCGTGATCGACCAGCCGCTGGCGCAGGCGCGCGCGGTGGCCGTGATAATCGGGCGCCGCCGGGTCGGCCCCGTTCCGATTGGCGGGAACAGTCATGCCGGTTCGCGAATTAAGCCTTGTCGGCTGGGGTGGCAATTGCGCGATGGCCGGGCAGGGCTATGGTGGCAATGCCGAAGGACGTGGGAGCAAGCGTGACCGAATCGACCGGGGTGGTCCCGCGCCGCAACAGGCGCGTGCGCTGGATGGGCGGTTCGCTGGCAGTGTTGGCGCTGGCGGCAGCGGGGCTTTGGATCGAGCGGCGCCCGATCGCCACGCATTTCGTGGACCGCGAACTTGCCCGACGCGGGGTGGCGGCCCGCTATGTCATCGCTGACATCGGCCTGCGGACGCAACGGCTGACCAACGTCGTGATTGGCGATCCCAAACGGCCCGATCTGGTCGCCGATTGGGTCGAGCTCACCACCGACGTCTCGCTGGGGGGCGCAAGCGTTTCGGCAGTGCGTGCGGGCAATGTACGCCTGCGCGCGCGATTCGACGACGGTCGACTGAAGCTCGGCGCGCTCGACCGCCTGCTGCCGCAGACGCCCGGCAAGCCCTTTGCGCTGCCGCAGATCGCCATTGATGTCGCCGACGCGCGGCTGCGGCTTGAAACGGCGGCCGGAGTGATCGGCGCGAAGCTGGCCGGGCGCGGGCGGCTCGACAATGGTTTCAGTGGTCGCCTCGCGCTGATCGCCGACCGGCTGGGCGATGCGAATTGCGCGGCCGAGCGTATGGCAGCGCTGCTCGCGGTGCGGATCACCGATCGCCAGCCCAGCATCACTGGCCCAGTGCGCGCACAGGCAGTGAGTTGCGGGGGTATCGGCATGGCCGGAGCCGTGGCCGATATCGACGCGCGGCTCGATGCCCGGCTCGATCGTTGGCAGGGGCAAGGGCGGATCGCGCTCGACCGCGTACAGGCGCGGCAGGGGCGGGCGAGCGCTTTGACCGGGACCGTGGATTTCAACGGCGGCCCGGAGCGGACGGCGGGGCGGCTCGACCTGAGCTCGGGAGCGGCCGATACCGCCGACGCCCGCGCAGCGGCGCTGCGGCTGACGGGGCGATATCATGTCGGCACGGCGGGCTATGGCTTCGACGGGACGGCATCCGCGCGGCACGCCGCGCTCGGCCAGCGCTGGCTCGTGGCGCTGTCGCGGGCAGGCACGGCGGGGCAGGGCACTCCGATCGGGCCGCTGCTGGCGGAGGCGACGCGCGCGACGTCGGCAGCGGCGCGCGACTTTGCTGCCACGACCGAGGTGCGGCTGGCAGGGGCGGGTAGCGACTTCGCGCTCAACCTCGCCAATGCCGATCTCGCCAGCCGAACCGCGCTTCGGGCGACGCTCAACGGTGGCGAAGGCGTCGCCATCGATTCGCGTGGCGTTCGCGTGGACGGGCTGTTCGCGCTCACCGGCGGCGGCCTTCCCGGCGCCGTCATGCGGCTGTCGCAGGCAGGACCGCGCGCGCCGATCAGGGGCAGCGGCTTCGTGCGACCCTATGCCGTGGGCGACGCGCGGCTGGCGCTCGGCGATGTCGATTTCAGCGCGGCGCCGGGCGCCACCCGGATCACAGCCAGTGCAGTGCTGAGCGGTCCCGTTTCCGACGGGCGCGTAGAGGGCGCGCGGGCGCCGATCGAGGCCTATTGGAACGGGCGCAGCTTGCGGATCAACCCGGGCTGCACGGCGCTTGCTTTCGAATCACTGCGTGTCGGCTCGCTCGCGCTCGACGCGAGCCGGATCAAGCTCTGCGCCGAGGGTGATGCGCTGGCGCGACTTGACGGCGGTCGGCTGAGCGGCGGCATGCGCATGGGCGTGACCCAGCTGCGCGGGCGGCTCGGCGGCAGCCCGCTGCTGCTCGACGCCGCGAGCGTGCGATACGGGCTCGCCGACCGGCACTTTGCGGCAACCGGGCTCGACGCGCGGCTGGGCGCAGAGGACCGCGTGACTCACATCACTGCGGCCGCTTTCGACGGTGCGCTGGCCGAGGGCGGCGCGGCGGGCAACTTCAGCGGCGCGAGCGGCGAGATCGCGAAGGTGCCGCTGCTGCTGAGCGGTGGGACCGGCGGTTGGCGATTCGATGGCAAGGCGCTCACGCTGAACGGCGCGTTGCAGGTGGCCGATGCCGACCCACAGCCGCGCTTCTTTCCGCTTGTCAGCCGCGATGTGGTGCTGACACTGGCCGACAACCGGATCGCGGCAACGGGCACGCTGACGACGCCCGCCGACGACGTTACCGTCGCACGCGTGACGATCGCCCATGATCTCGACGGCGCGAGCGGCCACGCCGATCTCGACGTCCCCGGGCTGCGCTTCACCGAAGCTTTCCAGCCCGACAAGCTAACCCGGCTCACCCTCGGCGTGATCGCCGCGGTGAAGGGCGACGTGACTGGCAACGGCCGGATCGCCTGGACGCGCGACGGCGTGACGAGCAGCGGCACGTTCCGCACCCCCGCGACCGATCTTGCCGCCGCCTTCGGTCCGGTCGAGGGGCTGGCGACCGAAATCCATTTCACCGACCTGCTCAATCTGGTCAGTGCGCCGGGGCAGCAGGTGGCGCTGGCGCGCGTCAATCCGGGTGTGCCCGTCGAAAGCGGTGTCATTCGCTATCAGACGCTCGCCGACCAGCATGTGCGGATCGAGGGCGGGCGCTGGCCGTTCGCCGGCGGTATGCTGATTCTTGAACCCGCCGAACTCGATCTTGCGGTGAGCGCCGAGCGCCGCCTGACCTTCCGGCTCGAAGGCGTCGATGCAGCGCAGTTCCTGCAACAGCTCGATTTCAAGAATCTGAGCGCGACCGGCACGTTCGACGGCGTGCTGCCGATGGTCTTCGATGCCAGAGGCGGCCGGATCGAAGGCGGCGAGATCAATGTCCGCGAGGGCGGCGGGACGATCGCCTATGTCGGCGAGGTGACGCAGGAAAATCTGGGGTTCTGGGGCAACACGGCATTTCAGGCGCTCAAATCGCTGCGCTACAAGCGGCTGGCGATCGAAATGAACGGCGCGCTGGCGGGCGACATGATCACCGAAGTGCGCTTTTCGGGCGTCAGCCAGGGAGCCGGCGCCAAGAGCAATTTTCTGATCCGGCGGCTGCAGAAGCTGCCGTTCGTCTTCAACGTCCGGATCCAGGCGCCGTTCCGCCAATTGTTCGACCTGTCCGATCCGGGCGGCTATGCGCGGCGGGTGTTGTCGGAAAGCATGTTGGCGCCGCACGCGGGCGCTGCGTCCGTTCAGCCGCGCGCAAGCGAGCCTGTGGCAAAGGGGGAGACGAAATGAGACGAGCGTGGATGGGATTGGCGATGGCCGGTTTGGGCACGGGGCTGACGAGCGCGCTGGGCGGCTGCGTCAATGTCACGGCGCCCGACAAGCCGATCGTGATCAACCTCAACATCAACGTGACGGCGCAAGTGGTGCTGAAGCTCGATGGCGAGGCGAAAAAGGTAATCGAACAGAATCCGGGGATTTTTTGAGATGAACAAGATCCTGATTGCAGCGCTCGCAGCACTCGTTGCCGCAGCTCCCGCAACCGCGCAGCGTGATCCTGCCTATGCCGATGCGCGTGCCAAGGGCCTTATCGGCGAGCAGACCGACGGCTATCTCGGCATCGTCGGTGCAGCGACCGATGAACTGCGTCGAATCGTCAGCAACATCAACATCCAGCGCAAGGCGGCCTATACGCGCGGCGCCGAAGAAGGCGGCACGGTCGAGCAGTTCGCTTTCGTGTCGGGGTGCAACCTGATCCTGAAGACGGTGCCGGGCGAGAAGTACCAGGCGCCCGACGGCAGCTGGCACACCCGCACCGCCGCCGCGCCCCAGCGCGACCCGCGCTGCCTGTAGATCGCCAACCGGGTGATTTCCGCCCGGTTCGGCACTGCGGTTGACTTGGCAGATTGGGCTTTCTAAACGGGCGCCGCGACGCGGTGCCCCAGGGGTTTCGCGTAGCTCAACCGTCGCCCGCACCAGTGCGCGGCGGCGTTTCTTTATCAGGATGGGCTGTGAGCTTCGCGTTGGCCGATAACCGCCAGAACGGACATGACGACCTCGACGCCCGGATTGCGCGCGCGAAGGCCGAACATGCGCGTCCGTCGGCGAAGGACAAGCTGGCCGAGACACGCGGCTGGTCGGTCGCGATCGAATTCGTCGGCATGGTGCTGGTGTCGGGCGCGATCGGTTACGGCATCGACACCTACGCCGGGCTCGGCACGCGCCCCTTTGCGATGATCGCGATGCTGGTGCTCGGCTTTGCCGGGGCGGTCTATCGTACCGTTCAGGATTCGCGGCAGTTCGACGCTGCGCCCGACAACGACAAGAAGGATTGAGGCGACCGATATGGCCGGCCCGATGGAACAGTTTGCGCTCAAGGTGATCAAGCCGCTCGCGGTTGGGGGCTATGACGTCTCGTTCACCAATTCGTCGCTGTGGATGGCCGTGGCGACGGTTGCGATCGCGGTCTTCCTGTTCGTCGGCACCGCGCGGCCGCAGCTGGTGCCGGGTCGCTGGCAGGCGGCGGTCGAATATCTCTACGATTTCGTGCGCAACATGCTCGACGAGAATGTCGGGCCCGAAGGACGCCGCTATGCGCCGCTGATCTTCACGATCTTCATCTTCGTGCTGGTGTGCAATCTGCTCGGGCTGATTCCCTGGGTCGGCGCTTTTACGCCGACCAGCCATGTGTCGGTGACGCTCGGGCTGGCGCTCATCGTGTTCGTGACGGTGTGCGTGGTTGGCTTCGCGCGCCACGGGCTGCACTTCTTCTCGCTGTTCTGGCCGCACGGCTCGGGCGTCGCGCTCGGCGCCTTCGTTTTCGTGATCGAGATCCTCTCGTTCCTCAGCCGCCCGTTCACGCTCGCCATCCGATTGTTCGCCAACATGACGGCGGGCCACGTGCTGCTGAAGGTGTTCGGCACCTTCGTCGTCGCGCTCGGATCGTTCGGGGCGCTGCCCTATGTGTTCGGCGTGCTGCCGCTAGCGGTGAACGTTGCGCTGTCCGCGCTCGAAGTGCTGATCGCCGTCGTGCAGGCCTATGTGTTTGCGCTGCTCGCGTCGCTGTACCTCAACGACGCGGTCAATCTGCACTAAGATTTTATTCTGTTTGTTGTTTTCAAGCGAAAGGTTATCGAAATGGACGTTGGTTCGGCAAAGGTTATCGGTGCAGGTCTGGCCGCGATCGGTGCGGGTCTCGCGGCGATCGGCGTGGGTTCGATCTTCGGTCAGTATCTGAACGGCGCGCTGCGCAACCCTGAAGCGGATGCAAAGATGGGCGGTCGCCTGATCTTCGGCTTCGCGGTGACCGAAGCGCTCGGCCTGATCGCGGCCGTCGTCGCGCTGGCGCTCGCCTTCTCGTAAGACGCGCGCTCGCCCTTCGACCCCAGCTTTTGGAGAGGCCGCCCCGGCCATGCCGCAGTTCGATTTCACTCATGTCTTCTGGCCTCAAATCGCGTGGCTGGCCGTCTTCTTCGTGATCCTCTACTTCGGGGTGGTCGGCCCCACCTTGCCCAAGCTGGGCAAGGTGATGGGCGAACGCGAAGCCAAGGTCATGGGTGACATCGCCTCGGCAGAGGCCGCCAAGGCGACATCCGACCAGCTGGCGGCAGATTACCAGGCGGGCTTGACCGCCGCGCAGGACGAGGCACGCGGCCGCCTTACCAAGGCGCGTGCCGACGCCGCAGCCGCGCTCGACCAGAAGCTGAAGAGCGCCAACGCCAAGATCGACGCCGATGCCGAAGCGGCGACTGCTGCGCTGGCCGACGCTCGTTCGAAAGCGATGACCGAGATCGAGGCCGTGGCCGCCGATGCGGCGGCGTCGATCGTCGAAAAGCTCACGGGGGCGCGTCCGGCCGAGCCACTTGCGGCCGATGCGGTCCGTGCGGCGCTGGCATAAGGGGCCGATGCGATGATGACTTTGATCCTCGCGGCGGGCGCAGCGGCGCACCACGAAGAACATGGGCCGACGCTGCTCGGCCTCAGCGCCGAAGGCTGGGTCTATGTCGGCCTGACGATTTTCTTCCTGCTGGCGATTTTCGTTGCCAAGGCACCGCAGCGGATCGGCCAAGCGCTCGACGCCAGGATTGCCGACACGCGGCGCCAGCTTGACGAAGCCGCGCGCCTTCGTGCCGAAGCCGAAGCGCTGCTCGCCGACGCCAAGGCCCGCAGCGCGGCGAGCGCCGGGGACGCTGCCGCAATCATCGCGCAAGCCGAAGCCGAAGCGCAGGCGATGCTCGCCAAGGCCGAAGCGGACGCCAATGATCTGGTCGCACGCCGCACCAAAATGGCTGAAGACAAGATCGCGGCGGCCGAGCGCGGCGCGATTGCCGAAGTGCGTGCGGTCGCTGCGCGGGCGGCGGCAACGGCCGCCGGTGCCATCATCGCCGAGCAGCATGGGGCGGACGCCGACCGTGCGCTGGTCGACCGCACGATTTCGGGGCTGTCACGACCGAATTAAGCGCCTCCGACGCGCAATTGCGCTGGCATTGGCGATCAAAATCGGGTGAGATTGCGGCGCGGTTATTTCGTGACCGTTCCTAGCACCCGAGGATTGTATGAAGCTTATCGCCCTTGCCGCGCTGGTCTCGATCGCCGCGACCCCTGCTTTCGCTCAGACTGCTCCGGCGCCCACCACGCCGGCACCCGCCACTGCCGCCACGGCGGCGAAGTTCAATCTCGACACGCCGATCGAGCAGCTCGTTGCCGATGAGAAGGCGAAGGCAGTGCTGCAGACCGTGCTCGGCAGCGACATCACCCAGAATCCCTTCTACGACCAGATCAAGGCGATGAGCTTTGCCCAGGTGCAGCCGCTCTCGCAGGGTCAGCTGACCGATGAAACGATGAAGAAGCTCGCCGAAGGTCTCGCGGCAATCAAGTAAGTCTGGCACGTCGTCGGCGCGTATGCTGCGCGCCGACGCTTGCCCCTTAATATCGCAGCATGACGTGGCGTGCGATCGCAGGCGCGACGTTGTGGACCCCGTTCAACAGCTTGACCATGCCGACATGCGCCTCGCTGCGTCCGGCAGCAATCGCCTCGGCGATTTCGCGCGCACAGGCCTCCGGCGACATCTTGCGATGCGGGTTGTCGGCGGTCATCGCGGTGTCAACCACCGGCGGCAGCGCTTCCAGCACTTTAACATGGCTGTCGGCCAGCTGCGCGCGCAGCGACTGTGTGAAGCTCCGCAGGCCAGCCTTGGTCGCGCAATAGACCGGCGAGCGCGCATTGGGCGCAATCGCCAACCCAGAGGTCACGTTCACGATCATGGCCTCGGGCCGCGCGCGCAGCACCCCGATCAGCCGTGCGACGAGATGGATCGGCGCGGTCAGATTGAGCGCGATCGCCCGATCGACATCGCTTAGATCGATCAGCGCGCCGATGTCATAGGCCGCGCCCATGCCGGCATTGTTGACCAGCAGGTCGATCGGCCAGTTGTGGACGGCGTTGACGATCGTATCGCGTCCGGTGTCAGTCGCGAGGTCGGCAGCAACCGCCTCCAGCCCTTCGGCGCGGGCGCTTTCCAGCCGCTCGGGTGTGCGCCCGCACACCATCACCGCGACGCCGCGCGCGCGCAGCTCGCGTGCCAGTGCCAGACCGATCCCGTCCGTGCCGCCGGTGACGAGCGCGCGCTTGCCTTCGAGCTTCATCGCAAAAATCCCCGCGCCGATGCCGGATTGTTCCGGGGCTGGGATGATGCCCGAACGGCGCCTGGATCGCCAGCTACTACTTGGGCTTGCGGAACTTGTAGACGAACTGGTCGGTCTTACCGCGGATCGAGGGCGCAAAGACATTCGCGGTGTGGGGGTCGGCGGGATTGGCGAGCAGTTTGCTCTCCCCCTCGAACTTGAAGCCCGCCTTTTCGATTTCGGCGCGCGCCGCTTCCGGATCGATGCGGTGGAGCGTGTTCGGCACGGCAAAGCCCGGGTCGGCGTTCGCAACGTGATCGATCACCAGCAGCACGCCGCCGGGCTTCAATGCCGCGAACATCTTGCCGGCGACCGCGCCGGCGAAGCCCGGGGGCGACTGCGCCAGATGCAGGTCGTGGTAGTTCTGCACCGTCATGATCACGTCGAGCGGTGCGCCGAAATCGAAGCTTGCGAGCGAATCGCTGTTGGCGACGACATTGGCTCGCCCCGCGACCGCTGCTTTCTGCTGATCGGCATAGGGCGGGTAGAATTTGATGAACTGCGCGGGCTGATAGGCGATCACCTGTCCTTTCGCGCCGACCGCACCCGAAAGGATGCGGGTCCAATAGCCACCGCCCATGATGAAGTCGGCGACGCGCATGCCGGGCTTGACCCCGGCGAAGGTCAGCAATTCGCCCGGATGGCGGGTCGCGTCGCGCGCAACGTCGTCGGCGGGGCGGGCGGGGTCGGCAAGGGCGGCCTTGATCGCCGGCGATACCGCCGGACCGGCAGCGACGATCGGCGCGGCCGCGGCAATCAGGGCGAGCGCGAGTAGCGACTTTCTCATCGGTTCATCCTCTCTGCGTTATGCGATGATAATACACCGTGCTGCGGGCCTGCGCCAGCGCGCAATGTTGCCGGGCTCGGTCGCGGCGCCTAGATCGAGCCTGTGCAGGAACCGCAATCGCCCGATCGCTTCAACGAGGAAAAAGCAACCTATGCCGTGCGCGGCGCCGATGCGCCCGATCTGGCGGGCGGCGTCGCGGCGATCCGCAATGTGCTGGCGACATTGCCCGCCCGGCCCGGCGTCTATCGGATGCACGACGCGCGGGGCGACGTGCTTTATGTCGGCAAGGCCCGCGCGCTGAAGAATCGCGTCACCAACTACACTCAGGTCGATCGGCTGCCCAAGCGGCTGCAGCGGATGGTGGCGCTCACCCGGTCGATGACGATCGTCACCACCAACAACGAGGCGGAGGCGCTGCTGCTCGAGGCGCAGCTGATCAAGCGCTATCGCCCCGCGTACAATGTCCTGCTGCGCGACGACAAAAGCTTTCCCTTCATTCTGTTGCGCGCCGATCATGAATTCCCGCGTATCCAGAAGCATCGCGGCGCGCGGCGGGCGAAGGGCACATACTATGGCCCGTTCGCTAGCGCCGGATCGGTCAACACCACGCTCAATGCGCTGCAGAAGCTGTTTTTGCTCAGGAGTTGCACCGACGGCTTCATGAAGCGGCGCGACCGGCCGTGCCTGCTCTACCAGATCAAGCGCTGCTCGGCGCCATGCGTCGGGCGGATCAATGCCGATGACTATGCCGAGCTGGTCGCCGATGCGAAGGCGTTTCTGGCCGGCAAATCGACCGAGGTACAGGCCAAGCTGGGCGCGCAGATGCAGGCGGCGGCCGAAAATATGGATTTCGAGCTCGCCGCGATCCTGCGCGACCGGTTGCGCGCGCTGACGTTCATTCAGGGGAGCCAGGCGATCAACGCCGATGGCGTCGGCGATGCCGATATCTTCGCGATGGCATGCAAGAATGGCGTGATCGGCATCCAGGCCTTCTTCATCCGCGGCGGCCAGAATTGGGGCCACCGCAGCTTCTTTCCCGCGCACACCGCCGATGTGCCCGAAGACGAAGTGCTGACGAGTTTCCTCGGGCAGTTCTACGAAGAAGTGCCGCCGCCGCGCACCGTGCTGGTCGATCGTGCGCTGCCCGAAAGCGAGCTGCTCGGCGAAGCGCTCGGCGCGCGGGCGGGGCACAAGGTGGGCTTCGCCGTGCCAGCGCGCGGGGTGCGACGCAAGCTGCTCGACCAAGCGCGGCGCAATGCCGAGGAGGCGCTCGACCGTCGCCTCGCCGAATCGACCACGCAGGCGAAGTTGCTGCGCGAAGTCGCCGAGCTGTTCGACCTGCCCGAGCCGCCCGACCGTATTGAGGTCTATGACAACAGCCATATCCAGGGCACCAATGCACTCGGCGCGATGATCGTCGCCGGGCCGGAGGGATTCCGCCGGAACCAGTACCGCAAGTTCAACATCAAGCGGCCCGAGACGATTGCGGGCGACGATTTTGGCATGATGCGTGAAGTGCTCCAGCGCCGCTTTGTGCGCGCGCAGGACGAGGACCCCGATCGCGATGCGGGCGATTGGCCCGATCTGGTGCTGATCGATGGCGGGCGCGGCCAGCTCAACGCGGCGCGGAGCGCGCTCGAGGAACTGGGCATCGAGGATGTCTGCCTGGTCGGGATCGCCAAGGGACCGCACCACGGTCGCGACGGGCGCGAAGTTTTTCATCTGATGGATGGGCGCGAATTCCAGCTGCCGGTCAACGCGCCCGTGCTGTTCTACCTTCAGCGGCTTCGCGACGAAGTCCACCGCTTCGCGATCGGCGCGCACCGGGCGAAACGCGCAAAAGCGATCGGCGCAAGCCCGCTCGATGACGTGCCCGGCATTGGTCCGGCGCGCAAGAAGGCGTTGCTGATGCATTTCGGCACGGCGCGGGCCGTGCGCGGTGCCAGTCTGGAGGACCTGCAAAAGGCGCCGGGGGTCAGCGCAGCCGTGGCGCAGCAGATTTACGACTTTTATCACGCGCGCTGACGGGTGCAGGACGTTGAGTGCCCGGCGGGAACTACCAGTGCCGATATTGACTTTTTTAGCATTTTTCCTGCGCTCTATCCGGCATGACAGCGAGCCCAATCGTCCTTGCGAGCGCAGCGGAGCAATCCAAAGCGCTGTGCTGGATTGCTTCGCTGCGCTCGCAAGGACGAAAGGGGGATCAACCAGATATCAGCCGAATATGGCGGGTCGGACATCAGTGATGCGATACGAAGGCTTTCGCGACTAATCACGGCAATGATGACCACCTCGGAAAGATGGGTGGTCGTTGACTATGGTTGGCGGAGGCGCATTCCCCCGCAGGATGGCGGCGCTGGACCGGGCGATGAAGCGCTGTCGGCGCTGGGCGACCAGGCGTCGGTTGTCGCGCCGCTCACACCGTCATCGCATCCGCCCCCGTCGGCCCTCCGTCGCTCGCCGTTTGTCTCCTTTTTAACCCCAAGGGGCTAAAGGCGGGCGAATGCCGACGCCCGTCTTCCTCACCGTCGACACCGAACTCATCTGGCGACACCATGCCGATGGGTGTGACCTTGCGGACATCTACGACCGGTCGTTCGAGCCGGCCGGCGTCGGTGTCGGCTATCAGCTCGCGCGCCTGCACGATCACGGGCTGAAAGCGACCTTCTTCGTCGATCCGATGCCGGCGCTCTTCTATGGCCTCGATCCGATCAAGCGCGTCGTGGCGGCGATTCTCGAGGCCGGGCAGGAAGTCCAGCTGCATCTGCACCCCAATTGGACCGCAGCAAGCGCTGCCGACCGCCAGGCTTACGCACGGTTCAACCTGACCCAATATGACCGCGACGAACAGCAGGCGCTGATCGCCGGTGCGCGCGATTTGTTGATCGCGGCAGGCGCGCCGTTCCCGATCGCCTTCCGCGCGGGCAATTACGCCGCCAACGCCGATACGCTCGACGCGCTCGCCGCGCTCGGCTTCGATTACGACAGCAGCCACAACGGCTCGATGCAGCCCGCGCTCAGCATGGTCGATCTGGCGCCCGAGCAGATCGCGCCAGTCGCGCATCGGGGGCTTATTGAAGTACCGGTCTCCTTGATCGAGGAGCGCCCCGGCAAGCTGCGCACATTCCAGATCTGCGCGCTGTCGGTGGACGAGATGGCCGCCGCGCTGGATCACGCCACCGAAGCCGGCCATGCACTGGTGACGATCGTCAGCCACGGCTTCGAACTCGCCAATCGCGCCGGCACCCGTCCCAATGCCGTCCACGTTCGCCGTTTCGATGCCCTGTGTGCGCTGCTGGGCACGCGGCGCGAGGCGTTGCCGACGCAGCATTTTGCCGATCGCCCCGCGCTTGCGCTCGATCGCGGCGACGTGCCGCTCGGGCCGAGTGCCTACCGGCTCTATCGCCGCCAGGCCGAGCAGCTCTGGTCGAACCTGATCGCCGAGCGCGCGGCGTGAGCGCGACCCGGCTCGCGCTGCGCTTTCAGGTCGGTGCGCGGACGATCTTCGCGATCGATCGGGCGCTGGTGCGCGTCGCGCTGTCGCTCGACGAAGCGCTGGCGGCGCGCGCGCCGGTGCTGCCGCCGCTCGGTCAGGATGCCGACGGCTATGCGATCACATCGCTGCCCGAAGTGCGCGTCGGCGATGTGGCGACGGGCGGCCTGTTCGCGTTCGTGCGCCAGCGCTATACGCGCCATTACATCGACCTGACGATCGGACACGATGCCTATCTCGCCGGGCTGAGCGCGAACACCCGCTCGGGCATCAAGCGCAAGACCAGGAAGCTCGCACAGGCAAGCGGCGGCCGTCTGGATGTGCGGCGATTCCGGACGCCCGAGGAAATCGAGGCGTTTCACGAGATCGCCCGCGGATTGTCGCGCAAGACCTATCAGGCGAGGCTGATGGGTGGCGGCTTGCCCGAGGATGCGCGGTTCGTCCGGTCGATGCTGGAGCAGGCCGCCGCCGACGCCGTGCGCGCGTGGCTGCTTTATGTGGATGGCCAGCCCGCTGCCTATCTCTATTGCCCGGTCGATCGGGGCACGGTCCGCTATGACCATGTCGGCCATGATCCGGCCTTCGCCGACCTGTCGCCGGGCAGTGTGCTGCAAATGGAAGCAATGCGCGACCTGTTCGCCGAAGGCTGCCATCACCGCTTCGATTTCACCGAGGGCGAGGGCCAGCACAAGCGCCAGTTCGCAACCGGCGGCGTCGCCTGCGTTGATCTGTTCCTGCTGCGTCCGACATTGGCAAATCGGACGGCGGTGGCTGCGCTCGGCATGTTCGACGGCGGCATGGCACGCGCCAAGCGCATCGTGAACCGGCTCGGCCTCCAGCCATTGGCCAGAGCCGTTCGCCGCTGATTTCCGTGGCGCGCCCGCCCGCGCTATAGCCGCCGACATGCACATTCGCGCCGAAGCTCTGATCCTCGCCGTGCGCGGGCATGGCGAACATGGTGCGGTGGTGCGGGCGCTGACGGCCGATCACGGCCTGCAACCGGGCTATGTGCGTGGCGGGCGATCGACCCGGCTGCGACCCGTGCTGCAACCCGGCAATCTGGTGGTCGGCGACTGGCGTGCGCGTACCGATAGCCAGCTTGCCGCGCTGACAGTCGAGCTGGCGCACAGCCGCGCGCCGATGTTCGGGCAGCCTTTGCCGGCTGCCGCGATCGACTGGGTCGCAACGCTGACGGCGACGGCTCTGCCCGAGGCTCAGCCCTATCCGACCTTGTTCGCGACACTCGGCGCCGTGCTCGACGCGATCGAAGCGGCGCCTGCCGCGCGCGACTGGGCGGCGGCGCTGGTGCGATACGAACTGCTGCTGCTGGCCGAACTCGGCTTCGGCCTCGATCTCAGCCAATGCGCGGCGACGGGTGCCACCGACGACCTCGTCTGGGTCAGTCCCAACAGCGGTGCGGCCGTCAGCGCGGCAGCGGGCGAGGTCTATCGCGACCGGCTGCTGCCATTGCCTGCCTTTCTGCGCGAAGGCGGTGCGGGCGACTGGCCGCAGGTGATCGCGGGGCTGAGGCTGACGGGGCATTTCCTGACGCGCGATCTGCTGAGCGGTCGCGCCGCCGAGGCTCTGGGGGCGCGTGAGCGGCTGCTCGACCGGCTCAATCGAGCGGTTGCGTGACGCTGTCGCGGTCGGCAAGGGAGTGGCGATGCTCGACACCGTAACCAACAGCGATCAACAGACGAGCTTGCTCGACGTGGCGATCGTGATTCCCACGTTCAATGAAGCGGCGAACGTGCCCCGGCTGATCGAAAAGCTCGATGCGGCGCTTGCCGAGCTCGCGTGGGAAGCGATCTTCGTCGACGACGACAGCCCCGACGGCACCGCCGATGCCGCGCGGACGCTGGCGCGCGCCGACCGACGCGTGCGCGTGATCCAGCGGATTGGCCGACGCGGGCTGTCGTCGGCGTGCATCGAGGGGATGTGCGCGACGGCAGCGCCGGTGGTCGCGGTCATCGACGGCGACCTGCAGCATGATGAGACGCTGCTGCCGCAGATGCTCGCGGCACTGCACGCCGATGCCGCGCTCGACGTGGTGATCGGCTCGCGCTTCGTGGCGGGCGGCGGCACGGGCGACTGGGACCGCGACCGCGTCGCCAAATCGGCCTTTGCCACGCGCCTGTCGCGGCGCGTGCTGAAGGCCGACCTGACCGATCCGATGAGCGGTTTCTTCATGATCCGCAGCGATGTCGCGCGGCGGATCGTGCCGAACCTGAATGCAATCGGCTTCAAGATCCTGCTCGATATCATGACCGCAAGCCCGCAGCCGCTGAAATTCGTCGAGCTGCCCTATACTTTCCGCACCCGCGCGCTCGGCGAAAGCAAGCTCGATCACGTCGTCGCGATGGAATTCCTGATCGCGCTTTACGACCGCATGTTCGGGCGGATCGTGCCGGTGCGCTTCGCGATGTTCTCGGCGATCGGGCTGATCGGGGTCGGCGTGCATATGGCCGTGCTGTTTCCGGTGGTCCGGCTGTGGGGCGAGGGCGCCTTCCTGATCGGCCAGATATTGGCGGCGGTCGTCGCGATGACGGCGAATTTCTTCCTCAACAACGCGCTCACCTATCGCGATCGGCGGCTTAAGGGCGTGAAGGCGCTGTTCGACGGCTGGGTGTCGTTCTGCGTGGTCTGCTCGGTCGGGCTGGTCGCCAATATCGGCGTCGCCGGTTTCCTGCACGACGCGCGCGACGGCGGCTGGGCCGCGTCGGCATTGATGGGCGTGCTGGTCGGTGCGGTTTGGAATTACGCCCTGTCGTCGCGTTTCGTCTGGGGGCGGTATTAGCGCCAGCTGTCGAACCACATCCAGCGCAGGAACGCCTGATCGCTGTCGAGCGGGGCGGCCGAAATGATCGGGAAGAACCAGGCGAACAGCGCGAAGGTAATGACCAGCGCGACTTCGCTCGCATATTTGAAGCGCGGCTCGACATAATGTTCGAGCGCGGCAGCAATCGCGAGACCAAGGAAGACGCTGGGCAGATAGTAATAATAGAAAAAGCCGATCTTCTTGGGGATCAACGCCCACATGCCGTAGGCGCCCAGCCACAATAGCGCGATCGCCAGCATCGGCTGCACCCGCTCGCGAACGCCCGCATAGAGGCATGCACCGACCGCGATCAGCCCGCCCCACATGACGGCCGGGTTGCCCAGCATTAGGATGCCGCGCTGCACGCCCTCGACCGGCTCGTACAGATACCACATCGGCCGCAGATCGAGCGGCCAGCTCCACCATGGCGACTGATAGGGATGCACCGGCAGGGGCGCGGTCTGCTGTGCCAGAATGCGAAACTGGTGCGGAATGAAGGTCGCGATCGTCAGCGGCTCGTAACGATAGAAGAACGCGGGCGCGAAGGTCAGCGCATAAGTGGCAATACTCACTAGCCCGAGAATCGCGAGCCCCGGCAGCAGATCGACTCCGGCGAAATAGGTCCGGTTGCCGCGCAGCTTGAGCCAGATCATCGCGCAGCCGGCAAAGGCGACGAACGGAATCGCGGTCCACTTCGCGCCGACCGCCAGCCCGAGCAGGACGGCACTCACTAGCAGCCAGCGCCGGGTCAGGTCGGCGGGCGCGCGCGCGGCGGCGATCATGGTGACGATCGCGACCAGCACCAGCGCGGCCATATAGCCGTCAAGCATCGCGATCCGCGCCTCGATGAAGACGATGAAGTTCAGCAGCACGAAAATCGCGGCGTAAAGCGCCGGACGGACGCGACCGAGCAGCTGCCAGCCGATGACGAAGACGCTCATGATCACCACCGCGCCCGCCACCGTCGAGAAGAAGCGCCAACCGAAACTGTTATCGCCGAACAACATGATGCCACCCGCCATGATCGTCTTGGCGAACAGCGGATGTTCGACGTTGTACGGTCCGTGCAGCCGCGCGATCGTCCGCGCGGCCTCTGCATAATAGATTTCGTCGAATACTGGCTTGGCGGGGATCGCCAGATTGGCGAGGAACAGCAGTTCGGCGGCAATGCCGAGTGCAAGGGCGATCAGGAACGGGCGCTGTGCTTGCGAATCGGTCGTCATGGCCCGCGCCTCTCCCATTTCGGCGGGCGCGGTTCAAGCACCCCGGCCATTGACGGCAGGGGCTGCGAACCGGCAAACGGACGGCGATGAGACGTCGTACCGGTCAGTCCGAAGCCGCCCGCCAATGGCGCCCCGCCACCCAAGCCGTGCGCGGCGGCACCGCGCGCAGCGAATGGGGCGAGACGAGCGAGGCTTTGTTCCTCACCTCGGGCTATGCCTATGACTGCGCAGGCGACGCCGCCGCGCGCTTTGCGGGCGACCAGGTCGGCATGACCTATTCGCGGCTCCAGAACCCGACCGTCGAAATGCTCGAACACCGGATCGCGCTGCTCGAAGGGGCAGAGGCTTGCCGGACGATGGCGACCGGCATGGCGGCGATGACGGCGGCGCTGCTGTGCCAGCTCCAGACCGGCGACCACGTCGTCGCGGGCCGCGCTGCGTTCGGATCGTGCCGCTGGCTGGTCGACACGCTCCTGCCCAGGTTCGGGATCGCGACGACGACCGTCGATGCCCGCGATCCGCAAGCGTTCGTCGATGCGGCGCGTCCGAACACGCGGGTTTTCTTCTTCGAAACGCCTGCCAACCCGACGATGGACATCGTCGACCTGCAGGCGGTGTGCGACATCGCGCGGGCGCGCGGCATCACGACGGTGGTCGACAATGCCTTTGCGACGCCCGCGCTCCAACGGCCGATGACATTCGGCGCCGATGTGACCGCCTATAGCGCGACCAAGATGATGGACGGTCAGGGGCGGGTGCTGGCGGGTGCGGTGTGCGGGTCGGCGACGTTCATCAACGACGTGCTGCTGCCGTTCACTCGCAACACCGGGCCGACGCTGTCACCGTTCAACGCGTGGGTTGTGCTGAAGGGGCTCGAGACGCTCGATCTGCGGATCCGGCGCCAGAGCGAGAATGCGCTCGCGGTCGGCCGTTTCCTCGAGCCACGGGTGCCGCGCATCCTCCACCCGGGGCTGCCGAGCCATTCGCAGCATAATCTGGCAATGCGCCAGATGAGCGCCTGCGGGCCGATCTTCGCGTTCGAGGTGGCCGATCGCGCGCAGGCGCACGCCCTGCTCGATGCGCTCGAACTGATCGACATCTCGAACAACATTGGCGATTCGCGGTCGTTGATGACGCATCCCGCCTCGACGACCCATTCGGGTGTCGCCGAGGACAAGCGGCTGGAAATGGGCATCGGCGAGGGGATGCTGCGGATCAATGTCGGGCTGGAGGACCCCGCCGACCTGATCGACGATCTTGATCGCGCGCTCGGCAAGGTCGGGCTATGATCGACGCGATGAAATCGCTCTTCCCCAATGTCGCCGAGACGCAGGGCGTGATCGTGCGCGTGTCGGTGAGCTATCTGCCCGAGCAGAGCGAGCCGCGCCGCGGGCGCTGGTTCTGGGCCTATCATGTCCGGATCGAAAACGAGGGCGACGTCGCCGTCCAGCTGCTGACGCGGCACTGGGTGATCACCGACGGTCGCGGCCTCCGGCATTCGGTCGAGGGCGAAGGCGTCGTCGGCGAACAGCCACAGATCGCGCCGGGGGCAAGCTTCGACTATGTTTCGGGTTGCCCGCTGCAGACGCCGACGGGATCGATGCAGGGCAGCTACCACATGATTGCCGCCGACGGGACCGCCTTCGACGTCGACATCCCCAAATTCGCGCTGATCGCGCCCGCCGTCGCGAGCTGAACGCCGATGAAGCGTACCCATCTGCCGCTCAACGGCTTACGCGTGCTCGACGCGGCCGCGCGCCACCTGAGCTTCACCCGCGCCGCCGACGAACTTGCCGTCACGCCCGCCGCCGTCGGCCAGCAGATCCGCGCGCTTGAGGATACGCTGGGCGTCGTGCTGTTCCGGCGCACGACCAAGGGGCTCGAACTCACCCCCGAGGGCGAGGCGGGCCTCGCCGCGCTGCGGAGCGGCCTGCTCCAGTTCGAGGAATCGGTCCGCGCGATGCAGGCGGGGCAGTCGAGCAAGTCGCTGACGATCGCCGCGCCGCGCGACCTGACCGAGAAATGGCTGCTGCCGCGCCTCGCCGAAATCGCGCATCAGGACCCCGAACTGCGCTTTGCGCTGGTCAACGCCGACACCTATGCCGTGAACGGAGCGATCGATTTTACCGAGGCGAACCTCGATCTCGCGATCCGCTGGGGCGAAGGACCCGGCGAGCATGAAGGCGAGGCGCTCGAATCCGAAGGGATGGTGACGGTCGAGCGGCCCGGCGGCGGCGCCGATACGCGCATCTCGTGGCCCGGCTGTCTCAACGACCCCGACGTATCGCTGGTCCGCGTCGGCGACGCCGGGCTCGCGCTTGATGCGGCGGCGGCAGGGATCGGCCGCGCGACCGTGCCCGAACTGCTCGCCCGCGCCGATATCGCGTCTGGCCGGGTTGTCGTGCTTGGCGAGCCCAAGCCTTACCGGCTCGGTTATTGGCTGGTCGCCCCGTTGCCGCAGTGGCGGCAGAAGAAGGTCAAGGCACTGGTTGAGGCGCTCTGCGCGTGAACGACCGGTTCGCGAGTGCGCGGCTCGCCATGCGCCCGCAAACGATCGACGATGCCGAGGCACTGTTCGCGGCTTATTCGGACGCCGATCTGATGCGCTATTGGTCGAGTGCGCCGCACGCGGACATCGACGAGACGCGCGCCTATCTCGGCGAGCGCGTGGGCGATGCCAAATGGCGCGGCTGGTCGATGACGCTGAAGGGCGATGATCGCGCGATCGGCACACTGGCAGCGGGCGAAGTGCGCCCCGGCGTGGCCGAGATCGGTTATCTGCTTGCCCGGCAATATTGGGGTCAGGGGTTCGCCCGCGAAGGCGTCGCGCGGCTGCTGGACCTGCTGTTCGTCGAGGAAGGCTGGCGCCGCGCCTGCGCGGATACCGATCCCGACAATGACGCGTCGAACAAACTGCTCCGGGCGCTCGGCTTCACGCTGGAAGGGCGGCTGCGCGGCGAATGGGAAACCCATATCGGCATCCGCGACAGCTTCATCTGGGGGCTGCTGCGCAACGAATGGCGCAAGCGCTAACCCGCAGGTTTGGCATCCTTTGCGGCGGGCGGGTCGACCGACAAGTCGAGCACTTCGATTCTGGGCGCCGGCGCATGCCCGCGGATCCGGGTGCCCGGCTTGTCTTCGTACAGCGCGGTCAGCGTGTAGCGTTCGACGCGCAGGATGCCGGGATCGGTGCGCGGGCGATTGAGCGGCAGATAACGCCGCGCGTTGATCGATGCCAGGATCGGCTTGACCCAGTCTTCGCTTTCGAGCTTCGCGCTCTGCCGCAGAATCGCTGCGTCCGCAATCCCGCCGTCGGGCGTCACGTAAAAGCCGATGTCCACCCACTGATCGTCATAATTGCGTAGCGCGAGGCTGGCGAGTTGCGTGCGCGAGGCGCCGCCAAGGTCGTTATTGATCGTCTGATAGGCGCCGCGCGACGATGTCCGGATCGACTCGATCGGCGGCGCATAGACAAGGACCGGCCGGTCGGACGGCGGCGCGGCGCGAAGCTCGGCGATAACGGTGTCGACTGCCTTGGAATCGCCGCCACGCAATTGCAGGCGCGCTTTCAGCACCCGCGCGGCATCGACATACTGCCGGTAGCGGGGGTCGGTATTGGCGAGCAACGCATCAATCGCCTTTGCCGCGCCGGCGGCGTAGATGCTGGGTTCGGTCTTCGCATAGGCGGCGTACATCGATGCCAGATGGAATTCGGCGAGACCCGCCACATTCGGCAGGTCGAGTTCGTGCGCGCGCCTCGCCACGCTAAGATAGATTTCCTCGGCTGCGTCGAAGCGGCCGAGCCGATTGAAGGCGTCGGCTACCTCGATCCGCGCGCCCAGCACCTGGGGATCGTCGGCAGGCAGCCCGGCCTTCAGTGCCGATAGGGAATCGACCGACGCAAACTGATAAAGCTCGCCCTCGCCAAGATGCGACGCCACAACGGCGGTTGCACGCAGCAAATTGGAGACCGGTACCGGATAATCCTTGGCGAAGCGGCGATTGCGTCCGCGTGACGCGGCCAGCGTATGCCGGGCTTCGGTATATTTGCCTGCGATGAACTGGTTTTCGGCATGCCGCAATGTCGCCGCCACGTCCTGATCGACCGGACATTTGCGCGCGATGCAGTCGCGGAGCGCGCGTTCGGAGTCGCTCAAGCGTGTGCCCGTCACCGTCACATCGCTCGATTGCCGCTTTTCGGGGGTCTGCTGGGCAGCGCCAATGGCGGGGGTCATAAGCACCAGGCCCAGACAAATCACACGCACTGTAATACCTCCCACAGCATCGTCTCAAGCGGCCTACCAGTTCCCGAGCAAGCGCGATATGGTCGCCTTCAGCTCGAACCCGCGCCCTGCTTGGCGGGCGCCGGGTCGACCGACAGGTCGAGCACCTCGAGCCGCGGCTCGGGGCTGCGCTGACGGATGCGCGTGCCGATGCGCTCCTCCATCAGCGAGGTCAGCGTATAGCGTTCGACCCGCAGGATACCCGGATCACTCGGGTCGCGGTTGAGCGGCAGATAGCGGCGCAGCGCGATCGACTTGAAGATCGGCTTCACCCAGCTTTCCGTCTCGATCTTCGGGCTGGTGCGCAGGATGCCGATGTCGGCGGTGCGACCGTCGGGCGTCACATAAAAGCCGACATCGACCCATTGATCGTCGAACAGCTGAAGCGGCAGCCGCGAATATTCGGTCAGGCTCGGTACGCCGGCGCCGGCGGTGAAGCGATCGGATTGCTCGGGCCCGCTGTTGTTGATCCCCTGATAGGCACCGCGGATCGCTTCGCGCAGCTGCTCGATCGGCGGTGCGTAGACCAGCACCGGCTGGTCGGTCGCGCCGATCGAACGAACGTCGGCGAGGACCGCGTCGAACGCTTTTGCATCGCCTTTGCGCGCCAGCTTGCGGGCTTCAAGGACGCGCGCGGCCTTCACGAACACGGCATAGCGCGGGTCGGGATTATTCACGATTGCGGCGACGGCGTCGCGGGCAGCCTTTTCATAGATCCCGGGATCGCCCTCAGCGAGCTGTTCATACAAGACCGCCATTCGCAGTTCGGCAAAGCCCTGGATGCGGATCAGATCGAGTTCCCTGGCGCGCGCCGCGACTGCGCGAAACGTCTGTTCGGCCGCTTCGACCCGGCCAAGCCGTGCGAACATGCTGGCCACTTCGACCCGTGCTTCGAGCACCCGGGCATCATCGCGCGGCAGCCCCGCTTTGAGCACGTCGAGGGTATCGATCGTCGAAAGCTGATAGGATTCGGGCTCGCCGAGATGCGCCGATACTGTCGCGATCGCACGAGTGACCTTCGACACGGCGACCGGATAGTCCTTGGCGAAGCGTCGCGTCCGCCCGCGACCCGCCAGCAGGGTGTTGCGCGCTTCGCCGTACCGCCCTGCAACGAACAGGTTTTCGGCGTGCGCGAGCGTTGCCGCCACATCCTCCTCGACCGGGCATTTGCGCGCGACGCATTCCTTCAGGGCGCGTTCGCTGTCCCGAAGCCGCACGCCCGTGACGACGACGGTCGAGGCCGGTTTGTCGTCCGGGGCCGCTACGGCGGGCGCGGCGGCGACGATCGCGATCAGGGCAAGGGCGCGGTGGCGCATAGGCGGGTTCCTTCAGCGGTGGGGCAGGGCCGGGGCGTTCGGGTCAGATCGATCCGCCGAGCGTCGGCGGCTTGGTGGCATCGGTCGGCTCGGGATCGATCGAAAGGTCGATCGACCGCAGGTAGGGCGCGTCGCTCACCGTGCGTGCGCGCGTCTTCGCGCGGGTATTCTCGGACCGCGCCAGTTCGGCGGTGCCGCCGCTGAGTGCGCTCGTCAGCGTGAAGCGTTCAACGCGGCGGATGCCGACATCGTTCGGGTCGCGCTTGAGCGGTAAATAGCGCCGCCGCTTGATCGACGAGGTGACAAGCGTTGGCCAGTCGGCTCGACGCAGTTCAGGGCTACGGCGCAAGATTTCGACATCGCTCACTTGACCGTTCGGCTGGACATAAAAGCCAACGTCGATCCACTGTCCGGTCACCGCCTGCGACAGCGAACGCAGCGCGTTGCCACCTTCGGCACGCGGCAGCACTTCGTCGAGCAGCGAGAAGGACGGGGTGTAGATCAGCACCGGGCGCGTGGTACGGAAATCGTCGCCATATTGGGCGATCAGCGCCTCGACCGGGCGAAGGTCGCCGAAACGCGCGTCCTGCCGTGCGGCGATCAGTTGCGCGGCACGCGCATAGGGCCTGAGCGCGGGATCGGTGCGGCGGGCCAGGTCCTTGGCGGCGAGCCGAACCGCGCCCGCAAAGTCGCCGGGTTCGCTCTGCGCATAGGCTTCGTACAGCGCTACGATGCGCAGCAGCGCGAAGCCTTCGATGCTGGGCAGATGCTGGCGGTGGGCGCGTTCGGCGATCTCGCGATACATATCCTCGGCCGCCTGATAGCGACCCAGCAGCGCGAAGGCGTCGGCGACCTCGATCTTGCCGCCGAGCAGACGCCAGTCGTCCGGCGCAAGGCCCGCCTTCAGCGCTTCCAGGCTGCTGATCGCCCCCAGCCGCAGTTCGTCATTCTGGCCGAGGTGCGATGCGACGCGCGACGCGGCCCGCTCCAGCGTCGCGACCTGTGTCGGGAACTGCGCGGCAAAGCGCCGGTTGCGATCGTGGCTCCGGCGCAGCGTCGATCGCGCGCTTTCATAATCACCCGCCACGAACAGATTCTCGGCATGCGCCAGCGTCGCCGCGATATCCTGATCGGGCGGACATTTGCGCGCGAGACAGTCTTTTAGCGCGCGCTCGGTGTCCTCGAGGCGGGTCGCGGTGACGACCACGTCGGTGGACTTTTCAGCGCGCGTGTCGGTGGCTTTGCGGGTCGCGTCCTGTGCCGCGACGGCGGCGGGGCTGGCAACGGCGAGCAACAGGGCAAGGTGACGCATGATGCTTCCCTTATGATCGTTCGATTCCAGCCCCCTGGAATGCGAACTCCCCTGTCGATCCGATCTTTACGCGATCATTTCGTGCAATGAAACGATAAATTGCGTGCTAATTCAGCCCTTTTATTAGCCTTTGGGTGCTCTAAGGCGTCGATTGCAGCCGGTCCGCGCTCCGTTCCCTGCCGGTGAGGTTCAGCGGCGTGGAAAATCGTCTCTCCGCGAACCTGTGGCCTAGCCGACGGTCAGCCGTTGCACCTCGGTGCCGATGGCATAGACGTGCCGCTTGGTGCCGTCGGCAACGACGCGGAACTTGTTCGCCGCGCGCGCGACCGGTGCTGGCGCAAAGCTCTTGCCGCCGTCGCGCGTCTCGAAACCGCCCACCGCCGTGCCGACCCAGCCGCGCGCCTCGTCCAGGAAGCCGATGCCGAACTGGCGTGCCTTCGCGTCCACCACCATCGGCAGTTCGGTCCAGCTCTTGCCCCCATCGACAGTCTTGACGATCAATTGCTGCGCGCGCGCGGGATCATAGCTCTGGACCGTCGCATAGCCGACCTTGGCGCTCACGAACGACGCTTTCCAGATCAGTTCGGCCGCGCGACCGGACTTATAAACCTGGGTCCAGTTCCTGCCGCCGTCGACGGTACGCAGGATAAGCCCTTCGGTTGTCGCCGGATCGCGACCGGTGGATGCGAAGATCAGCCCGGTCTGCTCATCGAAAAACTTGATGTCGAGGATCATGCCGGCCTGCGCGGTCAGATCGGTGACCGACCAACTCCTGCCGCCATCGGTCGAGCGCAGCAGCCCGGTCGGCCCGCCGACGCGCCCCGCCGCATGGACGACAATGCGCGGCTCGAGCTTGCCCTGATAGATGCGCCGCGTCTTCAGCACGTCGATCGCGCAGACCCCGGCGATGGTCTTGCCGCCCAGGTCCACCGGGGCCCAGGTCGCGCCGCCGTCGTCGGTGCGGTAGAGCGGGGTCGTGTCGGTGACGCCGGGGTAATAATCGGTGCCGATATTGCCGATGAAGCCGGTGTTCGCATCGACGAAGCCGAGCGCGCGGATGAAGGTGCCGGGCTTGCTCGCGATCTTCGCCCAGCTCGCGCCGCCGTCGGTGGTGCGGAACAGGTCGCCCTTGCCGGTGCCATACCAGCCGTGCAGCGGATCGGCGAAGCTGATGTCGTCGCGCTTGCCGGGGTAGGCTTCGGTCGGCAGTTTTTCCCAGTTCGGCTCGGCCGCGCCCGCGCCGATCAGGGGGAGGGCAGCAACCGCAGCGCCCGCGGTCATTACTTCACGGCGATTGACTTCGATCATAAAGGCCTCCCCCAACTGCTCGCAGTGTGTTATGAATGTGTCACGGCGTCGTCAATCTGGCGCGTGTGCCCGACCGCTTATTGTGTGTGCTCTTGCTGCCTGTGTAACTTTTGCGCCGCTCGCCCCGAAAGTTCGGCAAATCCTGTGACAATTTGGGGGCCTGCCATGACCAATCGTTTTTCTGTGCCGTCAACCGACAGCGCAATCGCGGCGCTGCGCTGGGCGCTGGTTTTCATCTTCCTGTTCTTCGGCATCGCCAAATTCGCGCAATACGAAGCCGAAGGCGTCGCGCGGATCGCGAGCCACTATCCGCTCTTCGCCTGGATGTATCCGCTGTGGGGACCGCGCATTGCCAGCAACGTCATCGGCACGATCGAGCTTTCGACCGCCGCAGCGCTCGCGATCGGCGCCTTCTCGCCGCGTGTCAGCGTGCTTGGCGGGCTGATGGGGATCGCAACCTTCCTGATCACGCTCAGCTTCACGCTCGGCGTGCCGCTGTGGGAGGAAGGCTATGGCTTCCCCTTCATCGGCTCGCTCGCGCAATTCCTGTTCAAGGATGCCGGGCTGCTTGCCGGCTGCTACGCAATTGCCGTGTTTTCGGCGCGCAAGGCGGGGTTCGCCCGCGGCTGAAAGGTTCAGCCAGCGCGGTAGTCGGGCGTGCTGCCTGATGCTGTCCAGTAGCGCTTCAGGCCGATGTCACCGAGCAGCCGGTCGAAGCGTGGATCACGCCACAGCCCGACGACCGGCGGCTGGAACAGCAGCCACGTGCGGCGATCGGCGAGGCCGGTATAAGTTCCCTGGCCGCTGGCAAAGCGCCGCGCCGGCACCTTGAAGCCGCGATCGAAGAAATAAGCGTCGGCGATCGCAAAAGCCATGTCGGCGCGTCCGGTATGGGCGGCGAAGTGAAACGCGTTCTCCGCATAGCCGGTGCCGAGGTGAGCGGCGGCAAAATGGTCGGCCAGCACGCGGTCGATCTGGGCCTGATCGTCGTCGCCGATCGCTCGCGCAATCGCTACCACCCGGCCGATGTCCTTGGCGGAAATGCCGGGCGGACGGCGGTCGAGATCCTCGGCAAAAGCAATCGCCTGACCAACGCGCCCGGCGAACATGTCGATGAAGAAGCGCGCGAACCATAATGCGAAGTGCAGTGGGAACAGTTCGCGCGCCTGCTTCAGGCCAGCTTCGGCATCGTCGAGCCGATTGGCCGACCATTGCCAAATGACTCGCCGATACATCAGCAGCGGTGAGGGCGGGGCCACCTCGACGGCGTGGTCTAGCAGCAACGAAGCCTCGCGCATGCGCCCGACATTGGCGAGCGTCACTGAAAGCAGGGTGAGCAACAGGTCGTCGTCGGGGCGCGCCGCTACGCCTGCGCGCTGGGTGCGTTCGGCGTCCGCCCAGCGACCGACCGCCGCCTGCGCACCGCGGCGGGCATTGGTGGCGTAGACGTTGTCGGGGTCGATCGCGTGCGCGCGGTCGGCCGCCGATTCGGCTTGCATCAACAGCGTGCGAGCTTCGTCGGGCGCGCGGTAATGCGACTGGATGGCATAGGTCAGCGCAAGCGCGCCCCAGCCATCGGCATGCCCTGGGGCAAGCAGAGTCACTTGCCGGAACAGGCCGAGCGCCTGCGCATTGCCTTCACCGGTCGTCTGACGCAGTGCGGTCAGCCCTTGCTGCATCAGCTGTGCTGCCATGGGCGGCAGCGGTTTAGGGGTTGGTCGCTGGAGTGCCGCCCACAAGCCGCCAGCGCCGATCACGGCCACCGCCGCCACTCCGCCGATGACCAATCGCCGACGAGCCGGAGGGGGAGATGGGTGTTCGTCCACGTCCGCTTGCGGGCGAACGTCCGCCGGTGCCGCTGTCGCACGGGTGAGCCGGTAGCCGACCTTCGTCACGGTTTCGATTCGGAAGCTGTCGGCGGCGATGCCCTGCGCGACGCGGCGCAACCTGGAGATGACGCGATTTATCGCATCTTCGCCGACGATGCGGCCTTCCCAGCACGATCGTGTCAGGTCCTCGCGCGAGACGATGGCGCCATCCGCGCGGGCAAGCGCGACCAGCACTTGCATGACCCGCGGCTCAATCACTTCGCGCGTGCCGTCGCTGCCGACAACCTCGCGCGTCGACGGCAACACGTCGATCGTGCCGATTGAAAATGACGGCGCATGCGCCAGGTCGATTTGTTCGCTGCCTTGCATGCTGGCCCCCTTTGATCCCCCGGATCGGACACTCATCGGCATTTCATCGGCACTTCATCGGCGTTTGGTCGGCGCCTCATCCTCTCGGTCGGTGGCCGATCCTGCCAATTCTCTCAGGCGTCGAGGCAGCCCCGCCTCGCACCGTATAGCCTCGAAAGGACGCCCATGACCAAGCTCTTCATCACCCCCGCCCTGATGTCGATCACGATCGCTGCAGCCGCGCTGCTTGTTGCCGTGCCCGCAGCCGCCAAGGACCACAGCTGGCAGGTCGGCAACGACGAATATCATGTCTACTTCCGCGATCTTGACCTGAAGAGCAGCGAAGGCCGCGCCATGATGCTGCGCCGCATCGAAACGGCAGCCACCAAATTGTGCGAGGCACGCATGTCGCTCAAAGTCGATGTCGATGCCTGTATTGCGCAGGTCGTTGCGCAGACCGCGCCGCGCAGCCCGATGCTTCGGCTGGCCCTGAACGAACGTTCCGCCACCCGCGTCGCCGCCAAGTAATCGCCCCTGCCGGCCGCGGGCGCTTAACACCCTTGAGACGTCGTGTGCCGGGTCACCTGGCTCCCCCCTCACGGGGGGAGCCCCTTTTCGTCAGGCGTCGATCGCGTCTTCCTCGACCCGCGCCGCATTTTCCTGGATGAAAGTGAAGCGGTGCGCCGGGTTGGTGCCCATCAGCCGGTCGACCAGATCCTTCACGGCCGCGCGCTCCTCATATTCCTGCGGCAAGGTGATGCGCAGCAGCGAGCGTGATTTCGGGTCCATCGTTGTTTCGCGCAGCTGCATCGGGTTCATCTCGCCGAGGCCCTTGAAGCGCGCGACCTCGACGCTCCGGCCCTTGAACTCGGTCGCCTCGATCCGCGCGCGGTCGGCATCGTCCATCGCGTAGAGGCTCTTCGTCCCCGCCGTCAGCCGGTAGAGCGGCGGCTGCGCGAGATAGAGGTGCCCGCGCCGGACGATTTCGGGCATTTCCTGAAAGAAGAAGGTCATCAGCAGCGTCGCGATATGCGCGCCGTCGACGTCGGCGTCGGTCATGATGACGATGCGTTCGTAGCGCAGATTGTCCGGGCGGCAATCCTTGCGCGTCCCGCAGCCGAGCGCCTGGATCAGATCGGCGATTTCGGAATTCGCGCCGATCTTGGCAGCGGTGGCGCTCGCAACGTTCAGGATCTTGCCGCGGATCGGCAGGATCGCCTGCGTCTTGCGGTCGCGCGCCTGCTTGGCCGAGCCGCCGGCGCTGTCGCCCTCGACGATAAAGATCTCGGTGCCTTCGGGGCTGTCGGCCGCGCAATCGGTGAGCTTGCCGGGAAGGCGCAGCTTGCGCGCGCTGGTGGCGGTCTTGCGCTTCACCTCGCGCTCGGCCTTGCGCGCGAGCCGCTCGTCCATCCGTTCCAGCACATAGCCGAGCAGTGCCTTGCCACGTTCCATATTGTGGCTCAGGAAGTGGTCGAAATGGTCGCGCACCGCGCGTTCGACCAGCGTCGCTGCTTCGGGGCTGGTGAGCCGGTCCTTGGTCTGGCTCTGGAACTGCGGCTCGCGGATGAAGACCGAGAGCATCAGCTCGCTGCCGGTCATCACGTCTTCGGCAGTGATGTCCTTCGCCCTTTTTTGTCCCGTCAGTTCGCCGAAGCCGCGAATGCCCTTGACCAGCGCGGCGCGTAAGCCCGCTTCATGCGTGCCGCCGTCGGGCGTCGGGATGGTGTTGCAATACCAGCTATAGCTGCCGTCGCTCCACAGCGGCCAGCTGACCGCCCATTCGACGCGGCCGGTGGTTTCGCCGTTCGGGCCGGCGGGAAATTCCTGCGTGCCGGCGAAAAACTCCGCCGTCGCGCATTCGCGCGTGCCGATCTGTTCGCGCAGATGATCGGCGAGCCCGCCGGGGAACTGGAAAACGGCTTCGGCGGGCACATCGCTGTCGCCGATCAGTTCGGGCGCGCAGCGCCAGCGGATTTCGACGCCAGCGAACAGATAGGCCTTCGACCGCGCGAGCTTGTAGAGCCGCTGCGGCTTGAAATGCAGCACGGGGCCGAAGATGTCGGGGTCGGGTGTGAAGGCGACCGAGGTGCCGCGCCGGTTCTGCACCGGCCCCAGTTCCTCGAGCGGCCCGAGCGTCAGCCCGCGCGAGAAGCGCTGGCGGTAAAGCAGCTTGTTGCGCGCCACTTCGACGACGGTGTCGGCCGACAGCGCGTTGACGACGCTGACGCCGACGCCGTGCAAACCCCCGCTCGTCGCATAGGCCTTGCCCTCGAACTTGCCGCCCGAATGCAACGTCGACAGAATCACCTCCAGCGCCGACTTGCCCGGGAATTTGGGGTGCGGATCGACCGGAATCCCGCGGCCATTGTCGGTGATAGTCAGCCGGTTGCCCGGCTCCAGCGTCACCTCAATGCGGCTGGCATGGCCCGCGACGGCTTCATCCATCGCATTGTCGAGCACTTCGGCGGCGAGGTGGTGTAGCGCGCGTTCGTCGGTGCCGCCGACATACATGCCGGGGCGCCGCCGCACCGGCTCCAGCCCTTCGAGGACTTCGATCGAGGAAGCGTCGTAGCTGCCGGGGACGGCATTGGGGGCGGCAAACAGATCGTCGGACATGGATTGACGCTATAGGAGCGGCGGACTCGACGGCGCAAGCGCACTCGCGAAAGCACGCTGGCGGACTTGGCGGCGATGATCTCTCGCCGTCGATGCATACAAAATCCCAATCCTCTCGTTCCTGTAACGGTCAACGACAGCAACGGAGGGAGCAATCATGCGGGTATCGACCACCAGAGCGGCAATCGCTGCGGCAGCGATCGGGCTATCGGCCCCGGCGCTGGCCCAGGAGGCGGCACCGTCGGGCGAGTTCGAGGGGTTCTACATCGGCGCGACGGCGGGTTATGATTTTCAGCCGAACGACGACAATGCGAGCGTCTTGTTCGATCGCAACCTCGACGGTCGGTTCGGCGATACGGTCGTGACGGCAGCGGGCGCCAATGCCTTTTCGCCCGGCTTTTGCGGCGGCGCGGCGCTCGGCAACAATGCGACTGCCGGATGCAGCCGCGACCGCAGTGGCTTTTCCTATTCGGGCCGCATCGGATATGACACCCAGCGCGGCAATCTGGTCGTCGGCGTGGTCGGCGAGTTCGGCGACACCCGCATCACCGACAGCGTGACCGCGTTCAGCACGACACCGGCGAGCTACACGCTGACGCGCGCGATCGACTGGGAAGGGGGCTTGCGGGGCCGCGTCGGATACGCCCGACGCAAGACGCTGTTCTACGCCACCGCCGGGATTGGCATTGCGCGGATCGATCGCAGTTTCACGACGACCAACACCGCCAATTCTTTCACCAACAACGGCGACAGCACGCGCGTCGGCGGCCAGTTCGGCGGCGGGATCGAGCAGAAGCTCGGCAAGCACTTCTCGATCGGCATCGAATATCTCCACCACCGTTACAACGACACCGATTTCCGCGTCCGGGTCGGGCCGGGGACGGCCCCGGCGACCAATCCGTTCCTGCTGGCGGGAGCGGGCGGCACCGATTTCGCGCGCAGCGACAATTGGTTCAACTGGAATAGCGTACGCGCCACGATCGCCTATCGCTTCTGATCGTTACGATTCCACAAGTAAAAGCCCCTGCCTCTGGCCCGGCGGGGGCTTTTGCTGCTGGAAATATGATAGTCTAAATCGGTTCGTTGCCGATTTGCAACACAAAAAAATCTTTGTGCGGCTGCGGAATACGAAGCAGCATGACCGGCGTTTGGCAGGTACCTGTAATCACGTCGGAGTATATCATGCGTAACGCCACGATTCATTCGCTGCTGGGCGCGGCAGCGATTGCCTTCATTGGCAGCCCCGCGCTTGCCCAGACCAGCGACACGCCGCCCTCGGCTGCCGAGGTGGCACCCCCGGCGCCGGTCGACGAGCGTCCTTTCCAAGGCCTCTATGTCGGCGGGTTCGTCAGCTATGACGTGCAGCCGAACGATCCGGGCGAAAGCATCATCTTCAATCGCAACGGCAGCGCGACCGTGACGACGGCGGCCGGCGCCGACGCTTTCTCGCCCGGCTTCTGCAACGGCCGTGCGACCGCAGCGGTCCCCGACAATGGCTGCCGCAACGACCGCGACGATGTCGCCTATGGCGGCCGCATCGGCTTCGACCTTCAGAAGCGCTGGCTGGTGCTGGGGGCGCTTGCCGAATTCGGCGACAGCCAGATCACCGACAGCGTCAGCGCGTTCAGCACGACGCCCGCCAGCTACACGATGACGCGTTCGCTCGACTGGGAAGCCGGTTTCCGCGGCCGCGTGGGCTTTGCGGCGCGCAACACGCTGTTCTACGGCACCGGCGGTGCCGGCTATGCGCGCATCCGCAGCGACTTTTCGACCACCAACACCGCCAATGCCTTTGCGACCACCGGCACGCGCAACAAATGGGGCGTGCAATATGGCGGCGGGATCGAGCAGAAGATCGGGCGCAATTTCTCGATCGGGCTCGAATATCTCTACCATGATTATGATGCCCCCGACGCCCGGGTGCAGGTGACGCAGGGGACGGCGCCCGCGACCAATCCGTTCGTCCTCGGCGGCACGACGACCACCTTCGCGCGCAGCGACAACAAGTTCAACTGGCACTCGCTGCGGCTGACGGCCTCGTTCCGCTTCTAAGCTCGTAAATCTGCTGTATCGACCGAACCCCCGGCGCCCGCGCGCCGGGGGTTTTCGCTTGTGCGATCAGGGCATGGCAAGCGGCGCTGCCAGTTGTTATACGCAACCCATCACACAGCGAAACAATGGGATGCAGGATGTCAGTCGCCGCCAAAGTCAACGGCAAGCCCGTCACCTTTAACGCCGAGCCTGACACGCCGCTCTTGTGGGCGATCCGCGAGGAGCTCGGCATGACCGGCACCAAATTCGGGTGCGGCATCGCTGCCTGCGGTGCTTGCAGCGTCCATATCGACGGCGAAGTGATGCGCTCGTGCAGCGTCCCGGTCAGCGACGTCGCCGGCAAGTCGATCACCACGATCGAGGGGCTCGCCCAGCCCGACGGCACGCTTCACGCGCTGCAAGCCGCGTGGATCGCGCATCAGGTGCCGCAGTGCGGCTATTGCCAGTCGGGCCAGCTGATGGCGGCCGCCGCCCTGCTCGCGGCGACACCGAAGCCGACCGACGCGCAGATCGACGAGGCGATGACCAACATCTGCCGCTGCGGCACTTATCCCCGTATCCGCGCGGCGATCCACGCCGCCGCCGGCCAGGCTTGAGGAGCGCCAAGCGATGGGCATTGTTCGCAGGACTTTCCTGATCGGTGGCGCAGCCGTGGTCGGCGGCGGCATTTTCGCGATCAAATGGGCCGATGGTTCGGCACGCTCGCAGGCCGCCGAACTCACCAATGGCAAGGACGGGCATAATTTCGCCACTTGGCTGCGGATCGGCGAGGACGATAAGATCACGGTCTTCTCGCCGCATACGGACATTGGCCAGGGATCGAACACCGGGCTTGCGCAGATGCTGGCCGAGGAGCTCGATGCCGACTGGTCGAAGGTCGAAGTGGTGGCGGCGCCTGCCGAATCGCCGTTCGCCAACGTCGTGCTGGGACGGGGTTTTCTGGCCGAGATGACCGGCTATCCGGGCGTGGTTGCATCGTTGCCGACCTCGCTCCTTTCGATGATCGCACGGTCGATGAACCTGCAGATCACCGGCGGGTCGTCGGCGATGCGCTTTACAGGGCAGCGCGGCATGCGTGTGATCGGCGCGGCGACGCGGCGCGCGCTGGTCGATACGGCGGCAAGCCGGCTCGGCGTGCCGCCAGGCGAACTCACCACCGGCGACAGCAAGGTCACGCACACCCGGTCGGGCCGCTCGCTGCGCTATGGCGAACTCGCGGCGGAAGCGGCGGGGCGGTCGCTCGACAGCAATCCGCCGCTCAAGGATCCGAGGAGCTTCCGCTTCATCGGCAAGCCGGTGCCGCGTTTCGACATTCCGGCCAAGGTCAATGGCACCGCGCAATATGGCATGGACGTGATCAAGCCGGGCATGCGCGTCGCGACGGTGATCGCCGCGCCGGTGCGTGGCGGCAAGCTGACCTCGGTCGATCCGGCGCCGGCGCTGGCGGTGCCGGGGGTCGAGAAGGTGATCAAGCTCGACGCCGCCGTGGTCGTCGTCGCCAAAGGCTATTGGCAGGCGCTGAAGGGCGCGCGCGCGCTCGACCCGAAGTTCAGCGATGGCGGTCATGGCGCGCTGTCGACCGAGTCGATCTTCGCCGAACAGGCAAGGCTGCGCGCGGCGGGCAAACCCGATGCGAGCAAGGGTAGCGGTGACGTCGACGCCGGGCTGAAGACGCCGGGTGCCAAGCTGGTCGAGGCCGATTATCGGCTCCCCTTCCTGCATCACGCGATGATGGAGCCGTTCGCGCTGACCGCGCATCACCACGACGGCAGGCTCGATGTGTGGGGCGGCATGCAGGATCCGCTCGCGGCGAAGATGGCGGCGGCAAGCGCAGCCGGCCTTGCGCCCGACAAGGTGACCTTCCACCCGATGCTGATCGGCGGCAGCTTTGGCCGTCGCCTCCCGATGTACATGGAAATCGTCGATCAGGTCGCGCGCGTCGCGATGCAGGTCCCCTATCCCGTCAAGCTGATCTGGGCGCGCGAGGAAGAAGTGACGCAGGGCGCCTATCGCCCGCAAAGCTCGGCGCATCTGAAGGGCGCGATCGGCAGCGACGGCAGGATCGCCGCCCTGCAGTACGACTTCGCTCAGCCTGAGGATGGCCTTGCCGAGGTGCCGCTGTTCTATGACCTGCCCGCGGCGGCCCGGCGGCACTTCAAGCAGGTGTCGAACCAGACCGTCGGCGCGTGGCGATCGGTCAATGCGACGCAGCACGGTTTCTATGCCGAAAGCTTCATGGACGAGCTGGCGCATGCCGCCGGTGTCGATCCGGTGGAATTCCGCAGGCGGCATCTGAAGCCGGGGTCGCGCCATCTTGCGGTGCTCGACCAGGCAGCGAAGCTCGGCGGCTGGGGGACCCCGCTCCCGGCGGGTGTCGGGCGCGGCGTCGCGATCGTCGAATCGTTCAACACGATTGCCGCCCATGTGACCGAAGCGACGCTGAAGGACGACGGCACGCCGAAGGTACTGAAGGTGACGGCGGTCGTCGATTGCGGCACTGTCGTCAATCCCCGCAACGCCGAGGCGCAGGTGATGGGCGGCATCGTCATGGGCCTTTCGACCGCGATCGGGGAAGCGATCACGCTCGACAAGGGCGCCGTCGTGCAGCGCAATTTCAGCGATTATGAGGTGTTGAAGCTCGCCGATGCGCCCGCGATCACGGTGCACTTCATCAACAGCGGTCATGACATGGGCGGGCTGGGCGAACCCGGCCTGCCACCGGCGGCGCCCGCGCTTGCCAACGCACTCTTTGCCGTCACCGGCAAGCGCGTGCGCAACCTGCCGATCCGCGATCAGGCGAAAGCTTGACCGACTTCGCTTAACGAACCCGCGGCCCGCCGAAGGGCAGCGGCGGCGGCGGACGGCGATCGCGGCGTGGCAGCTGCGCCTGATAGGCATGGCCGCAGTGATCGACGCAATAAGGGAAGCCGGGGTTCACCTTTTCGCCGCAGAAATGGAAATCGGGCTCGCCGGGGTGGCCGAGCGGCCATTTGCAGATGCGGTCATTGAGGTCGAGGAGGGTCGTCTTGCCCGCCATGTCCGACGACGGGCGCGCGGGTACCAGCCGCCGCGGCGGCGCGGGCGCGATCGGCGCCTGCTGCTCGCCTGGCGCCTGGCGCAGGAAGCCACCCGGGCCGACCGAGCGCATGACCACGGGCGCCGCCTTGGGCGCTTCGGGAACCGGCGTCTCGCCGTCGGCGGGTTCGGGCACGGCGACGGGCGCCGCGGCGACGGGGGCAGGCTTGGGCGCAGGCGCGGGGCGCGGGGCGGCGACTGCGGGTTCGACGCGCGCGGCGGGGGCCGGCTTGGCCTCGACTTCGTTCGGCTTGACCGGCGACGGTCGCGCCTGCAGCCCCAGCCGGTGCGCCTTGCCGATCACGGCATTGCGGCTCACCCCGCCCAGCGTCTCGGCGATCTGGCTGGCGGTCATGCCCTTTTCCCACATCGTCTTCAGCGTATCGATCCGCTCGTCGGTCCAGCTCATGCTCATCCTTCAAATCCTGCCTCGGTGCCCGCGCGTCCGTGCCGCCTTGCGGGGCGCGGCGCCAGCGATTAGGCGCAATTCATGTCCAGCTCGCCCGGAAATGCCCCCGAACCGCTCACCCCGCCCGGTATCCCGGCGATCCGGAACGTCAACTGGGGTGGTTTGCGAACGCTCTATATCAAGGAGGTTCGCCGCTTCTTCAAGGTCCAGCTGCAAACCGTCTGGGCGCCGGCGATCACAACGCTGCTGTTTCTGGTGATCTTCACGGTCGCGACCGGCGGCAGGCGCCCGGTACAGATCGGCGGCACGGCGGTGCCCTTCGCCGATTTCCTGGCGCCTGGGCTGATCGTGATGGGGATGCTGCAGAATGCGTTCGCCAATTCGAGCTTCTCGCTGCTGGTCGGCAAGATTCAGGGGACGATCGTCGATTATCTGATGCCGCCGCTGTCGACCGGCGAGCTGCTGGCCGGGATGGTCGGCGGCGCGGTGACGCGCGCGGTGTGCGTCGGCACCGCCGTGTTTCTGGCGATGCAATTCTGGCCGGGCGTGCACGTCGTGCCCCGGCATCCGCTGGCGATCCTGTGGTTCGGGCTGCTCGGTTCGATCTTCCTGTCGTTCGTCGGTATCCTGACGTCGATGTGGGCGGAAAAGTTCGATCACGCCGCCGCCGTCCAGAATTTCCTGATCGCGCCGCTGACGCTCTTGTCGGGCACGTTCTACTCGGTCGACCGGCTGGCGCCGGCGTTCCAGGCGTTCAGCCATTTCAACCCGTTCTTCTACATCATCTCCGGGTTCCGCTACGGCTTCCTGCTCGATGCCGATTCGGACATCATGTTCGGCGGCGCGGTCGTGCTCGCGCTCGACTGTGCGATCGGGCTGCTGTGCTACGTCCTGCTCCGGCGCGGCTGGCGGCTGAAGAACTAAAGCAGCCGTTGCGCCCGTCGAACAAAATTCAGTTTTAAATCGCCACTGAAATCGTTATGGCTATGCCATGACGGGGAGAGCGGCGATGCGGCTTGCAGTGATTTTGGCAACGGCGACGCTGCTGGCGGGTTGCGGGAAACCCGCACCCAAGCCGACCGATTCGCCCGCCGCGCCGCCGCAAGTGCGCGTGGCCGCGGTCGGCGGCGATGTGCAGGCCGCCGAAGTGACGGGCGTCGGCACGGTCGCGCTGCGGCGCGAGGCATCGCTGGGCTTCACCAGCGCGGGGCGAATCCTGCGCATCAATGTCAACGAAGGCGACCGGGTGCGGCGCGGCCAGCTGCTGGCGGCGCTCGACACGACGACCGTCGCGGCCGATCTTGCCCGTGCCCAGGCCGAGCGCGCGCGGGCTGCCGCCGAGTATAAGCGCAGCGAGACGCTGATGGCGCAGGGCTGGATCACGCGGCCGCGGCTGGAAAATGCGAAGGCCGCGCTCGAATCGGCTGATGCTCAGGTGCGCGCGGCGGGCTTCCAGACGGCGAATGCCACGATCGTCGCGCCCGGCAGCGGCACCGTGCTCGCACGGCTCAGCGAGCCGGGGCAGGTGGTCGCAGCCGGAACCCCGGTGCTCACCATCGGCGAGGAAGCGAGCGGCTATGTGCTGCGTGTGCCGCTGTCGGATCGCGATGCCGCGCGCCTGACCGAAGGCGCGCCGGCGACGGTGACCCTGGCGGCGCTCGGCGACCAGCCGATGACGGGCCGGGTGGTTGAGATCGGCGGCCGCGCCGACCGCGCGACCGGGACCTTCGTGATCGAGATCGGCTTGCCCGACGATGCAAGGCTGCGATCGGGCCAAATCGGCGACGCGCGGATCGTGGCGGGCGGTGCCAATCAGCAATTGCGCGTGCCCGCCAATGCCGTGTTTGCCGCGCGCGCCGACGAAGCCTTCGTCTACGTCGTCGATCGCGCCCGCCAGCGGGTCGCGCTCCGCCGGATCGGGATCGGCGAGGCCGATGATCGCGGCGTCCGCGTGACGCGCGGGTTGGTGCGCGGCGAACTGGTCGCAACGTCGCGCGTCGACCGGCTGCACGACGGCATGGCGATCGCGCCGATCGGGCCTTCGTCCGGACAAGCACGATGAACCTGACGGCCTTTGCCGTCCGCCGCTGGCAGGTGACAATGCTCGTCTTCCTGCTGCTCGCGGCATTGGGGGCGCAGGCGTTCCTGACGATCCCGCGCTCGGTCGATCCGCATTTCCCGATTTCGGTGTCGGTGGTGACGGTCGTGCTGCCCGGCGCCGATGCCGCCGAGATCGAGGAAACGGTCGCCAAGCCGATCGAGGACAAGCTGCAGGGTCTGGACCACGTCCGCGAACTGCGCTCGACATCAACCGACGGCGTCGCGGTGATCTCGGTCGAATTCGAACATGGCACCGATGCCGAACAGTCGCTCGACCGCGTCGTGCGCGAAGTCGGGTCGATCCGCGATCAGCTGCCGCAGGGCATCCTGCGCATCGATTATCGCCGTCCGCGCACCACCGAAGCCGGGGTGCTCCAGCTCGCGCTCACCAGCGAGACTGCCAGTTGGCGGCGGATGGTCAAATATGCCGACGACCTGCGCGACCGGCTGAACGTCGTCCCCGGCGTGCGCACCACCGCGATCGACGGCGCCGCCAAGCCCGAAGTGCGCGTGGCGATCGACGCCGGTCGGCTGGCGCAGGCCGGGCTGCCCGCGACTGCCGTTGCCAATGCGGTCAAACAGGGGGGCGCCGATCTGCCCGCCGGATCCGTCACGGGCGGCGGGCGGCGGTTCAACATCGACGCAGGCGGCGCCTTCCGCACCGTCGAGGCGGTGCGCGACGTGCCGCTGCGCGCGAGCGACGGGCGGCTGCTGCGCGTCGGCGATGTCGCGCAGGTCGACTGGGCGGAGGCGGAGCGGACACACATCACGCGCTTCAACGGCAAGCGGGCGCTGTTCGTGACGGTGCGGCAGAAGGACGAAGTCGACGCCGGCACGCTGCGTGATTCGCTGGTGACGGCCGTGGGAGTCTTCCGCGCGCAGCTGCCCCCCGACATGAAGCTCGAAGTCGGCTTCGACCAGAGCCGTGACATCGACCGCAAGCTGACGCAGCTCAGCCACGATTTCCTAATCGCGCTCGGCCTGGTGCTAATCACGCTGTTCCCGCTCGGCTTCCGCCCGTCGCTGATCGTGATGGTGTCGATTCCGTTGAGCCTTGCGATGGGCCTGCTGATGCTCGCGCTGTTCGGCTATTCGCTCAACCAGATCACGATTTCCGGCTTCATCCTGTCGCTTGGGCTGCTGGTCGACGATTCGATCGTCGTCACCGAAAACATCGAGCGCCACATTCGCGACGGTGATCCGCCGATTTCCGCGGCCGAGACCGGCACGCGCGAGATCGGCCCGGCCGTGGCAGGGGCGACGGGCGTGCTGCTCTGCGCGTTCATGCCGCTCGTCTTCCTGCCCGAAGGCGCGGGCGATTTCGTGCGCGGGCTGCCGGTGTCGGTGATGCTGACGGTGGCCAGCTCCTTGATCGTGTCGCTGACGATCATCCCGTTCATCGCCAGCCGCCTGCTGAAGCCGCACGCGCCCGAAGGCAATGCCGCGCTGCAAGTGGTGATGGGCGGCATCCACCGCATCTATGCGCCGATCCTGCACGGTGCGCTCAACCGCCCGCGCCTCTGGTTCTATGGGGCGATGGTCCTGTGCTTCGGCGCGTTCGGGCTGGTGCCCGTGCTCGGCTTCTCGCTCTTCCCCTCGGCCGAGACGCCCTATTTCCTGGTCCGCGTCGAAACGCCCGAAGGCAGCAGCATCGCCGCGACCGACAGGGCCGTGCGCGACGTCGCGACGATCCTGAAGGCCGAGCCCGCCGTCACCAACGTCATGGAAAATGCCGGGCGCGGCAATCCGCAGATTTTCTACAACATCACCCCGCGCGAGGAACGGCCGCGCTACGGCGACGTCTTCGCCACGCTCGAAGAATGGGATGTCCGCGAAAGCCCGAAGCTGCTCGCTCGGTTGCGCAGCAAGCTTGCTGATTATCCCGACGCGCGCGTGACGTTGATCGTGTTCGAAAACGGCCCGCCGCTCGAAGCGCCGATCGCCATCCGCATCAGCGGACCCGACCTCGCCGTGCTCAAGCAGCTGTCAGACCGTGTCGTCGCTGAAATGGGCAATGTGCCGGGGGTGCGCGACATTGACAGCCCGCTCGCTTATGACCGGCTCGATCTCGACCTGGGGCTGGACGAAGCCAAAGCCGCGCTGCTCGGCGTCGCGCCGGGGGAAGCGCGCCGCGCCGTACGGCTCGCGATCAGCGGCGAGACCGCGAGCCAGCTACGCGATAATGAAGGCGACAGCTGGCCAGTCGTTGTGCGGCTGCCGCTCGATGTCGCGCAGCCGGTGTCGGCGCTGGGCGATGTCTATGTGCCGACGACGGCGGGCGGCAGCGTGCCTCTGTCCGAAATCGCGAGTCCCCGGCTCAAGAGCGTGCCGCCGCAGATCACCCGCTACAAGCTCCAGCGAACGGTCACCGTGACCGCGTATAACCAACCGGGGACGCTGACCTCGCGGCTCAACAAAGCCGTCGAAGACCGGCTGAAGGCGATTCCGCTACCCGACGGCTACAGCTTCGGGATCGGCGGCGAGGCCGAAGCGGCGTCGCGCAACTTCTCGGGGCTGGGGCCGGTGATCCTGCTCGCGGTATTCGGCATCATCGGGGTGCTGGTGCTCGAATTCGGGCGCTTCCGCGAAACGGCGGTGGTGGCGGGCGTGGTGCCGCTCGGCACGTTCGGCGGGCTGATCGCGCTGCTCCTCACCGGCAATTCGCTGTCGTTTCTGGCAGTGATCGGCTTCGTCGCGCTGATCGGAATCGAGATTAAGAATTCGATCCTGCTGGTCGATTTCACGACGCAGCTGCGCGAACGCGGCATGGCCTTGCGCGAAGCGATCGAGACGGCGGGCGAAATCCGCTTCCTGCCAGTGCTGCTGACGTCGGTCACCGCGATCGGCGGCCTGCTGCCGCTCGCGCTCGGTGGATCGGCTCTTTACTCGCCGCTTGCCTGGGTGATCATCGGCGGGTTGGTGAGCTCGACGCTCCTCAGCCGCATCGTCACGCCGGTGATGTACCTGCTCGCGGTCAGGCGCACCGAAGGCGATGCGCCGAGTGTTGCGCCCGAACCGCAAGCGACCTAAAACGCCGCTTCAGGCGGCCGGCTTGGGTCGCCTTTTTGCGTTGAGGGAGCCTTGCCATGCCGATCACCCCGCTCATGCCCGTCTACCCGCGGTGCGATGTGCGTCCGGTGCGCGGTGAAGGCTGTTATCTGATCGGCGAGCGCGGCGAGCGTTACCTCGATTTCGCGAGCGGCATCGCGGTCAACGCGCTCGGCCATGGCCATCCGCATCTGGTGAAGGCGATCGCCGACCAGGCGGCAACGCTGATGCACGTCTCCAACCTCTACGGTAGCCCGCAAGGCGAACGACTGGCTCAGCGGATCGTCGACAACAGCTTCGCCGACACCGTCTTCTTCACCAATTCGGGCACCGAAGCGGTCGAATGCGCGATCAAGACCGCGCGCCGCTATCACTATGCCAATGGCAATCCGCAGCGGCACACGCTGATCACCTTCAACAACGCGTTCCACGGGCGAACGATGGGGGCGATTTCGGCGACCAATCAAGCGAAGATGCGTGACGGGTTCGAACCGCTGCTGCCTGGCTTCGCCTATGCCCCGTTCAACGATCTCGAAGCCGCGCTGGCGCTGGTCGATGATCACACCGCCGGCTTCATGGTCGAGACGATCCAGGGCGAAGGCGGGGTGTCGGTCGGTACCGAAGCCTTCATTACCGGCCTGCGCAAGGCCGCCGATCAACACGGCCTGCTGCTGGTTCTCGACGAAGTGCAGTGCGGTTACGGCCGCACCGGCAAGATGTGGGCCTATGAGCATTACGGCATCGAGCCCGACATCATGTCGGTCGCCAAGGGCATCGGCGGCGGCTTCCCGCTCGGCGCGTGCCTCGCGACCGAGGAAGCGGCCAAGGGCATGGTGATCGGCACGCATGGCTCGACCTATGGCGGCAATCCGCTGGCGATGGCGGCGGGCGATGCGATCCTCGACGTGATCCTCGAACCCGGCTTTCTCAATCATGTGGGCGCGATGGGCGAGCGGCTGAGGCAAGCACTCGAGCAGATGATCCCTAACCACGACCACATCTTCGATCATGTGCGCGGGCGCGGGCTGATGGCGGGCATCAAGCTGAAGGACACGGCGGTCAGCCGCGATTTCGTGGCGCATCTGCGCGATCATCACGGGCTGCTGACGGTCGCGGCGGGCGAGAATGTCGTCCGCATCCTGCCGCCGCTGGTGATCGAAGAAGCGCACATCGATGAATTCGTCCAGAAGTTGAGTGAGGGCGCGCGGGCATATGCGCCCGCGATGGCGGCGTGAGAGGCGCGCTGAGCGTGCCCGTTCCGGGGAGGGGTTGACCATGCGCCACTTCCTCAATCTGGCCGACGCCGGCCCCGACGGCATCGCCGCGATGATCAACGATGCGCTTGACCGCAAGGCGGCGCGCGCCGGCTGGCCGAAGGGCAAGCCCGATGCCGACGCCCCGCTCAGCGGGCGCGTGCTGGCGATGATCTTCGAAAAGAACTCGACCCGTACCCGCGTCAGCTTCGACATGGCGATCCGCCAGCTGGGCGGCACCAGCATCGTCATGGACGCGGGCACGATGCAGCTCGGGCGCGGTGAGAGCGTGCATGACACCGCGCATGTCCTGTCGGGCTATGTCGACGCAATCATGCTGCGAACCGACGATCACGCCAAGGTCGAGGAAATGGCGCGGCATGCCTCGGTCCCCGTCATCAACGGCCTGACCGACCTGTCGCACCCGTGCCAGATCATGGCCGACCTGCTCACCATCATCGATGCGGGCAAGCCGCTGCCGGGACTGAAGGTCGCGTGGCTCGGCGATGGCAACAATGTGCTCTATTCGATCGTCGAGGCGGCGGGGCTGATGCAGTTCGACGTCGTCGCCGCCTGTCCGCAGGGCTTCCAGCCGGAAGAGGAAGCGATCGTGCGCGGCAATGGTCGCGCACGGGTCGTCAGCAACCCGGCGGAGGCCGTCGAAGGCGCCGACATCGTCGTCACCGACACCTGGATTTCGATGGGACAGGCACATGCCGAGACCAAGCTCGTGGCGATGATGCCCTATCAGGTCGATGCCGCGCTGATGGCAAAGGCCAAGCACGATGCGAAATTCCTCCACTGCCTGCCCGCGCACCGCGGCGAGGAAGTGACCGCGGAGGTGATCGACGGCGCGCAATCGCTGATCTGGGCCGAGGCGGAGAACCGCCTCCACGCGCAGAAATCGATCCTGCGCTGGTGTTTCGGCCAGATTGGTTGAGCGACGGTGCTGGCGTCCCTATCTAGTCGCCATCCCCGTTCGCGCTGAGCTTGTCGAAGCGCCGTTCTTCCTGTTCGCAGGAAGGAGGCAGGACGGGGCTTCGACAAGCTCAGCCCGAACGGACGACATATGACCGACCAACATGCCACCGATCTCGACCGCGCGCTGGGTTTCACCATCCCGGCTCAGCATGCGCGCGGGCGCGCGGTGCGGCTCGGGCCGCTGATCGACACGATCCTCGCCGCGCATGATTACCCTGCGCCGATCGAAGCCCTGCTGGGCGAAGCGCTGACGCTGGCCGCGCTGATCGGCTCGACGCTGAAGGATGCGGGCGGCCAGCTGACGATGCAGGCGCAGACCCGGACCGGCGTCGTCACGCTGCTGGTGTGCGATTATCGCGGCGGGGAATTGCGCGGCTATGTCCAGTATGACGCCGACAAGCTCGCCGCCGCCCCCCAAAATCCCAGCCTGTTTGCGCTGTTCGGCAGCGAGGGCCATCTCGCGATTACCTTCGATCAGGCGACCACCGGCGAACGCTATCAAGGTATCGTTCCGCTCGACGGCGCGACGATCGCCGAAACGGTGCAGAGCTTCTTCGCCCAGTCGGAGCAGATTCCGACGCTGGTCCGCACCGGCTTCCGTAAGGATCCCGGCGGGCGGCGGCTGGCGGGCGGCCTGTTGCTCCAGCACCTGCCCGAAGGCGAGGAAGGCCGCGAGCGTCTGCACACCCGGCTCGATCATCCTGAATGGGAGCATGTCGCGGCGCTCGGCAACACGATCGATGTCGATGAACTGACCGATCCGGCGCTGCGCCTCGAGACGATCGTGTGGCGGTTGTTCAACGAGGAGAGCGAAGTGCGCCTGCTGGCCGAACTGTCGCTGGTGAAGGGCTGCCGCTGCTCGCCCGACTATATCGCCCAGGTGCTCGGCCAGTTTCCGCCCGAAGAACAGCGCGCGATGGCCGATGCCGAGGGCGTGATCTCCGTCGACTGCGCCTTTTGCGCCACCAAATTCCCGATCCGGGTCAGCGAGATCGCTTCCTGATGGCGATTGCGCTGCGGCGCGCCATCGATCAGACTGCGGGATGGGACGCCCCCTGACGACGACGAGTCGCGCCGGGGCCAAGGGGGAGTTCGACCATGCCATTGAAAACGCGCGCGCGATTGGCGTTGGGGGCAGTGCTCGGTGGTGTGCTGCTGATGGCGGCGGGCTCATCCAAGCCTTCGCTGCATGTGCTGGGCGCGATCGAACAGGGGCAGTGGGAATTGCGCGAGCAGGCTGCGACCGGCGCGCCGCGCACGCTGTGCCTTAGTGATCCCGATGCGCTGGTACAGATCCAGCATGCGCAACAGCAATGCGCGCGCTTCGTCGTCGACGATCAGCCGATGGCGGCGATTGTCACTTATGACTGCAAGGGCGCGGGCCGTGGCCGCACCGTGATCCGCGCCGAAAGCCCGCGGCTGATCCACGTCGATACACAGGGGCTGTCGGGCGGACTGCCGTTCGACATGAGTTTCGAAGGGCGACGCACCGGCGCCTGCGCGCCGACCGCTCGTTAAGCCAGCGTTTATTTGCGTGTGCTACACAGGTGGCCGTGTCGTGAGTGGGCACGCTTTCCTCCCTAAAAGCCCCTGGGCCGTCCGCGTTGGGCGGTCCTTCTTTTTTGGGCTGCCGCGCTTGCGAGCCGCGACAATTGGCCCTAGCCGCGCTCGGCTATGACGAATGCACATCCTTTGGCGGTGGTGCTGGTATCGGGTGGGCTCGATTCGATGGTCGCGGCGGCACGTGCCCGCGAAGCCGGCTTCGCCTTGCTGGCGCTGTCGGTCGATTACAACCAGCGCCACCGGGTCGAGCTCGCCGCTGCCGCCCGCGTGGCAGCGGCGCTGGGCGCGGCACGGCATGTCGTGCTCCCGCTCGACCTGTCGGCGTTCGGCGGTTCGGCGCTGACGGCGGACATCGACGTACCCAAGACGGGTGTCGGTCCGGGTATTCCGGTCACCTATGTGCCGGCGCGCAACACCATCTTTCTGAGCCTCGCGCTCGGCTGGGCCGAAGCGGCGGGCGCGCGCGACCTGTTCATCGGTGTCAATGCGCTCGATTATTCGGGCTATCCCGATTGTCGCCCCGAATTCATCGCGGCGTTCGAAGGGCTGGCCGAACTCGCGACGCGGGCCGGCGTCGAAGGCGCAGCTTTTCGCATCCACGCCCCGCTCCAGCATATGACCAAGGCCGATATCGTGCGCGAAGCGGCCCGGCTCAGGCTCGACGCGGCGATCAGCTGGTCGTGCTACGATCCCACGCCGGGGGGCGCACATTGCGGACTGTGCGACAGCTGCCGGTTGCGCCAGCGCGGCTTCGAAGAAGCCGGGATTGCCGACCCGACCGTCTATGCGGCGCGGCCATGAGCTATGCCGTCAAGGAAATGTTCCTGACGCTGCAGGGTGAAGGCGTCCAGGCGGGGCGTCGCGCGGTGTTCGTCCGCTTCGCCGGCTGCAACCTGTGGAGCGGGCGGGAGGCCGACCGTTCGAGCGCGGTCTGCCGCTTCTGCGACACCGATTTCGTCGGCACCGACGGCGACGGCGGCGGGCGCTTTGCCGATGCGGCCGCGCTGGCGACCGCGGCAGCGCGGCTGTGGGGAGAAGCCGCTGGCGCCTTCGCGGTGCTGACCGGCGGCGAGCCGATGCTGCAGGTTGACGATGCGCTGATCGACGCGCTGCACGCGGCCGGGTTCACGATTGCGATCGAAACCAATGGCACGCTGCCGGTCCATCCCGGCATCGACTGGGTCTGCGTCAGCCCCAAGGCGGGGAGCGAGGTGGTCCAGCGTCGCGGTGACGAACTCAAGCTGGTCTGGCCGCAAGCGGGGACCGATCTCGACGCGGTCGAACGATGGGAATTCCGCCACTGGCTGGTCCAGCCGATGGACAGCGCCGATGCGCACGCCAACACCCGCGCGGCGATTGATCTGGTGCTGGTGCGACCGCGCTGGCGGCTATCGCTCCAGACGCACAAGCTGCTCGGCTTGCGCTGAGCGCGTCAGTACGGCCCGCAGGCGCGCGCGTCGTAATAATTCTGCCGCGTCCAGCACTGCGCATCGAGGCGCGGCAAGCGCATGCGGCTCGTGTCGAGCGACCGCCGACCGGCGAATGCCTGCTCGCCCAGCAACTGCATGCCGTTGCGCAGCTCGCGCATCCGGTTCTCCGCCACGACATACAGCTGCCCGCGTGGGGCGATAATCGCCGCATAGGCAATGTCGGCGGCGGTCTGGCAGAATAAATACTGCGATCCGACGTTCGAGAACATCGAATAGAGCCGGGTGCCATATTGATCGAGCGCGCCGACGCCTGACCGGCTGCCGACAACCTTGCCCTTGCCCTTGCCCTTGGCTCGAGCAGGGGACGCCGCCGTCCGGTTGAAATATTTGCCGAGCGTGTCGAGCGAGGTTTTCAGCTCGGTCTGATGATCGAGCAGCACGGCGTTGTATTTGTGCACGCTGAGCAGTGTCGGCTCGAACTGACAGCGCAGCGCCGCGACGTTCAGCGCGGCGCGCAGCGACCACACCAGCCCCGCGCGCAATTCAGCCGGGGTCGCGCCGGGCAGGGGGATGGTCAGCCCAGGCTCGTTGCCGATCACTGGCGGACCCGACAGATCAGGACTCTTGAAATAGAACTGGGCGGACGCAGGCGTTGCGGCGATCGCCATCGTCATTGCCAGCAAGGCGCATAGCCAACGCGCAATCATGTCCGTCAAATTTCCCGTCCGTTTCACAAGTCCGCGCTTCTTGCGCAGGACAGGCGGCATTTCAACCATGCCGATCGATCAGTCCGGCGCATCAACAAGGCAGCCCGACTCGATTTTGGCGCGTCCGGCTGATCGCGGCGGCGCTTTGCCAGCGAAAAGGGCCGCCCGGTTGTCCGGACGGCCCTTCGCGAATTCATGCCCCCCAATCCGGGAAGCCGACGTCGAAAGAAGATTACTTCTTTTCGGTCGCCATCGCGTCGTTCGACGCCATCGCGTCGTTCGAGGCCATCGCGTCGTTCGACGACATCATCGCGTCGTTCGAAGCCATCGCGCCGTCGGTCGCCGTCATGTTGTCGGTCGCCATCGCGTCGGTTTCGCTGTTCATCGATTCCGTCGCCATCGCGTCGTTGGTGGTGGTGGTTTCGGTCTTCGCGCAAGCCGAGATCAGCAGCGCCGCGCTGGCGACCATCGAACCCGTCACGACCTTAGCAATGAGTGCACGCATTTGAAGCTCCCTAGATAATGGTTTTGGTCGGCTTGACCGCCTTTAATCCCCAAACCCGAGTAGACATTAGTCGGATAACGCCTCGTCCTCAAGCCTCGTTTTCGCTAGACAAAGAAAGTCTATCGAGAAATCGCCCGAGTCTCGCCACGAGCGCTGCGTCGAATGCCTCGAAATTGCCCCCTTTGCCAAGCCTTTTTACGCTGGTGACGGGATATTCCGGCAGGCCACAGGGCACGATACCGCCAAAATCAGACAGATCGGTCGCAATGTTGACCGAAAATCCGTGCATCGTAACCCAACGCCGCACGCGCACGCCGATCGCGCCGATCTTGGCCTCGATACCGCTTTCGGACGTCCAGATACCGACCCGGCCCGGGACGGCAAAAGCCGGCACTTCGATCAGCCCAAGCGCCTCGATCAGCCAGTTTTCGAGCGATGCGATGAAGTTGCGGATGTCGCGCCCACGCTTGCCGAGATCGAGCACCAGATAGCCGACGCGCTGGCCCGGCCCATGATAGGTGTAGCGCCCGCCGCGCCCCGTCGCGAATACCGGGAAACGCGGGTCGATCAGCTCCGTCGGGTCGGCGCTGGTGCCGGCGGTGTAGACCGGAGGATGTTCGAGCAGCCAGATCAGTTCGCGCGCGGTCCCGGCCAGAACGGCGGCAGCGCGCGCTTCCATCGTCGCCAGCGCGTCGGGATAGGCGACCGGGGCGGTCTCCACGCGCCATTCGATGTCGTGCTGGCCGGGGTCGATCATGACTTTGCACATGCGGTCGAAGCGCCCGCGGCGCAAGCATTGGCATCATCGCACCCTATGCGCTAAGCGCCGCAGGTCACCAGCAATGACGCAGGAAATTGCACGATGAGCAGGGTTGATATCAGCGCGGTATGGGACCGGGCGACCGAATTTCTGGGCGATCACCTCGCCACGCTGATGCCGATTGCCGTCCCGTGGATCTATCTGCCGCTGGCGGTGCAGACCGCGATTGCCCCGCTTGCCAAATCGGGTGACGCCACCGCGACCGCCGCGCAGATCGGCTCATTCGCACTGACGCTGCTGGGCATCTGGGGGCAACTGCAGGTGCTGGCGCTGGCGCTCGACCCCGCGCGCGGTGCCGCTGGCGCGCGCGCGGCGGCCACGGCGCGGATCGGCCCGGTGCTGTTGTTGACGCTGGTGCTGGGCATCGGCGCGCTGCTGCTGGTGGCGCCGATCGTCGTCGCGCTGGCCATGGCCGGACTCGACTTCCAGGCCGTGATGCAGGCGAGCGCGTCGGGCACGCCGGTGCCGCCGCCGCCCGGCATGACCCCGGCCATCGGCGGCTTCATCCTGTTCTACGCCCTGGCGATGCTGGCGGTGTTCCTGTGGTTGGCAGTGCGGCTGGCGCTCGTCAACGCGGTGCTGGTTGCCGAAGGGGGCTGGTTTGGTGCGATCGGCCGGTCCTTCGCGCTCACGCGCGGGCGGGTGCTCGCGCTTGTTGGCGTGCTGCTGCTGTTCGTGGTGGTCAGCGCGGTCGCGACGCTGGCCGCGCAGACCGTGTTTGGCGCCATTTTTGCGCTGGTGCTTGGTGGGGAGGGCGCGTTGTCGCTTGCGACCGTGGTCACGTCGGCGGTCGTCGCGGTGGTGTCGACGGCGTTTACGCTGCTGTCGGCGGCGTTCGTCGGCAAATTCTACGTCGCCGCGCGCGCGCAGGAAGCGATCGGCGCGGCGTGACGATCGATCTCGGCGCGACCGCCGCCGATGCATGGGCGCTCTGGCGGCGCGACCGCGCGGTATTGTTGCCGCTTGCCGGACTGTTCCTGTTCGTGCCGACGCTGGCGCTGCTGCTGTTCGTCGATCCGCTCGCGGTCCGCACCGGGACGGGACCGCAGTCCGACCCGGCCGAAGCAGCCGCGCTGATCGCGCAGTATCGCGCGTGGATCGTCGCCAACAGCAGTTACTTCCTGACCGCGAGCCTGGTTTCGGCTTTCGGCACGCTTGCCATTCTGGGGCTGTACCTCGATCGTGCCGCCGTGACGGTCGGTGACGTGCTGATGCGCGCGGTGGCGCTGCTCCCGCGCTATATCCTGGCGACGCTTGTCACCTCGGCTGCCACACTGGTCGGCTTCGCGCTGTTTTTCCTGCCGGGCATCTATCTGGCCGGGCGGTGGTTCCTGATCGGGCCGGTGCTGGTCGCGCAAGCACCGATTTCGGCGATCGATTCGGTGGTGCGCGCGCTGCGCGTGACGCAGCGACACGGCTGGGTCCTTGCCGGCGTGATCGTCATTGCCTTCGTCGCCGACATGGTGCTGCCGGCACCGTTCCAGAGCCTCGATACGGCGCTGCGCACCCTGCGCGCGGCCAATCCGCTGGTGATCGTGGTGGTCGATGGCGCGGCCGCAGCGATCGCGACGGCAGTCGGGCTCGGCCTGCTGCTGTTCAAGGTCGCGCTCTACCGGCGGCTGGCCTAGGAGCTGCCGCCCGATCGTTCGATCGTCATTCGCGCGAAGGCAGGAATCCGTTCCGGCTCGACTTCGAGATTTTTTCTAAATCCAGCGACGATGGGCCCCGCCTCCGCGGGGAAGACGGGTTTGTTTCGACCAATCCAGCGGAGCTGAAGACGTCTCTAGATCAGCGGAATCTGCGGCGCGGCATCGCGCGGCAGCAGGCCGATCGCGCGCGGATCGGGGAATGTCTCCACCGTGCGCGCGACCGGCACGAATCCCTGCGCGCGGTAGAAGTTGAGCGCGGACGGGTGGTCGAGCGTGCAGGTGTTCACCCGCACGAACCGGACGCCCGGACGCCACATCATCGGCAGCCCCAGTGCCATCAGCCAGCGGCCATGCCCCTTGCCCGCCAGTTCGGGCACCAGCCCGAAGTAATCGAGCGCGCACCAGTCGGGTGCAGGATGCGTGAATTCGAGCAGGCCGACTTCTATCCCTGCGCGGTCGATGACGGCATGCACCTGGGTTTCGGGGCGGTCGATCGCCGCCAGCAGCGCGGCATCGTCGATGGCGAGCCGCGAATACCACAGCCACGGCGCGCCGACCCGTGCGAACAGCGCGCGATATTTGGCCGGATCAGGCCGCGCCCAGCGCACCAGCCGCAGCGGGCTGTCGGGCAACGGCCGCACGGGCGGGCGCGTGCGCATCTCGAGCGTCGTCACGATTGTCGCCACGTCGCCCGTTGCGACGCTGGTCAAACCCACCTTGCTCAGGCCCAGGTCGCGCGCGGGGGCAGGCTCATCAGGATTGCGTCGATGTTGCCGCCGGTCTTCAGGCCAAACAGCGTTCCGCGATCATAGACGAGATTGAACTCGGCATAGCGTCCGCGCCATTCGAGCATCCGTGCCTCGTCCTCGGGCGAGAAAGCGTCGTGCATCCGCCGCCGCACGATCCGCGCGAAGCTGTCGAGGAACTGGCGGCCGATATCCTGGATGAACGCGAAATTCGCCGCGAAATCGCCCTCCAGATGGTCGCAGAAGATGCCGCCGACGCCGCGGTGCACCTTGCGGTGGGGGATGTAGAAATAATCGTCGGCCCATTGCTTGTAGCGCGCGTGATAATCGGCGCCGTGCGGATCGCAGGCGGCCTTCATCGCGGCGTGGAAGTCGGCGGTGTCTTCGTCGTTCGGGATCGGCGGATTGAGGTCCGCACCGCCACCGAACCAGCGCTTGGTGGTGACCAGGAACCGCGTGTTCATGTGAACGGCGGGGACCATCGGGTTCGCCATATGCGCGACCAGGCTGATGCCGGTTGCAAAGAAGCGCGGGTCGTCGGCGGCGCCGTTGATCGTCTTGGCGAAATCGCCCTCGAAAGTGCCGCCGACGGTCGAGACGTTGACGCCCACTTTCTCGAACACGCGACCCTTCATCACCCCGCGCACGCCGCCGCCTCCGGGTTCACCCGACGGATCGACGCGGTCCCATGGCGTGTAGACGAACTGTGCATCGGAGCCGCCCTCGCGCTCGATCGCCTCGAATTCGGCGCAGATCAGGTCGCGCAGATGCTCGAACCAGGTGCGCGCCGTCTGCTGTTCGGTGTCGAGTTCCATCATCCCCCCGTTCCACATCCCCGTCTTAACCGGCCGCGCCGGGCCATCCTTTGATCTGGCGCAAAGCCTCGCCGGTCGCGATGGCGGCTGCGACCGCGACATTCAACGATCGCCGCCCCGGCACAAGCGGAATTGTCACGCGCAGATCGGCGCGGTCGTGGACCGCGTCGGGAACGCCGCTCGATTCGGCGCCGAACAGCAACACATCGCCGGGGGTAAAAGCGGCGGCGTCGATTCGCACGGCGCCCTTCGTCGACAGCAGCACGATCCGCCCCCGCACTTTGTCCTCGAACGCCGCCCAGTCGGCATGGCGCACGACATCGCCCAGCGACAGATAGTCCATGCCCGCGCGCGCCAGCCTGCGGTCGCTCCACGCAAAGCCCATCGGCTCGATCAGATCGACGGCAATGCCCAGGCACGCACCCATGCGCAGGATCGTCCCGACATTGCCCGCGATATCGGGTTGGTAAAGCGCAAGGCGGATCGGCAAGGGCGCGGACATGCCGATAGGGCTTAATGCGGTATGGCAGCGCCCGTCAAAATGCTGTTGGCAAATCCCGTCCCCTATGTCTATCAGGCGCGCAGTTTGCGTCCGGATGACGCGGGACCGCGGCCAGTGCGTGTGCCTTGATGGCGTCCGCTGGGGATCAATCGATCGGCATGGTCCGGCGCGTTCGGTAAGGCAGTTCGGCAAAAGCCAAGTTAATGGGGCAAGTGAATGGCAAGCGTTGATACCCCGATTGCAGCCGGCGACGGCACCGGCCCGCACGGCGCCGAGGGCGACTATCGCCGTCGCGATTTTCTGAGCATCGCGGCGGTCGCGTTCGGCGGGATCGGTGTGGCCGGCGTGCTCGTGCCGCTGGTGAGCCAGATGGCGCCATCGGCCGACGTGCTCGCTGATTCGACCACCGAGCTCGATCTCAGCGCGATTGCCCCGGGGCAGGCGATCAAATCGACGTTCCGCAAGCAGCCGCTGTTCGTCCGCAACCTCACCCCCGAGGAAATCGCCGAGGCCAACAAGGTGCCGGTGTCCTCGCTGCGCGACCCCGAGACGCTCGCGCAGCGGACCAAGGAAGGCCACAGCAACTGGCTGGTGACGCTCGGCGTGTGCACGCACCTCGGCTGCGTGCCGCTGGGCGCCGGCGAAGGCGAAGTTAAGGGCGAATATGGCGGCTATTTCTGCCCGTGCCACGGCTCGGTCTACGACACCGCCGCGCGCATCCGCAAAGGCCCTGCGCCCAAGAACCTGACGGTGCCGCCGTACAAGTTTTCCACCCCCACCACTATCGTGATCGGTTGAGGTCAGCAGCATGAGCTTTCCCTGGGCAAAGCATTACGAGCCGAAGGCGCCCCTGATGAAGTGGGTGGACGAACGGCTGCCGCTGCCGCGGTTCGTTTATAACGCGGTCGGCGCGGGCTATCCGGTGCCGCGCAACCTCAACTATTTCTGGAATTTCGGCGTGCTCGCCGGTGTGGCGCTGATGTGCCAGATCGTCACCGGCATCGTGCTGGCGATGCATTATGCCGCCAACGGCGCGATCGCGTTCGATTCTGTCGAACACATCATGCGCGACGTCAATTTCGGCTGGCTGATCCGCTACGCGCACGCCAACGGCGCGTCGATGTTCCTGCTCGTCGTCTACATCCACATCGGCCGTGGGCTCTATTACGGATCGTACAAGGCGCCGCGCGAGATGATCTGGCTGCTCGGCGTCGTCATCTTCCTGCTGATGATGGCGACGGCGTTCATGGGCTATGTGCTGCCCTGGGGCCAGATGAGCTTCTGGGGCGCGCAGGTGATCACGGGCTTCTTTTCGGCGATCCCGCTGGTCGGCGAGCCGATCCGGGTGTGGCTGCTCGGCGGCTATGCGCCTGACGACGCTGCGCTCAACCGCTTCTTCTCGCTCCACTATCTGCTGCCGTTCGTCACGCTGGGCGTGATCATCCTGCACGTCTGGGCGCTGCACATTCCCGGGTCGAACAATCCGACCGGCGTCGAGGTGAAGGGCGAACAGGATACGGTGCCGTTCCACCCCTATTACACGGCGAAGGACGGCTTCGGCATCGGCGTGTTCATGCTGATCTACTGCGCGTTCATCTTCTTCATGCCAAATGCGCTGGGCCATCCGGACAACTACATCCCGGCCAATCCGCTCTCGACGCCGGCGCACATCGTTCCCGAATGGTATTTCCTGCCCTTCTACGCGATCCTGAAGTCGTTTACTTTCAACTTCCTGTGGATCGACGCCAAGCTGTGGGGCGTGCTCGCGATGTTCGGGTCGATCCTGCTGCTGTTCTTCCTGCCGTGGCTCGACACGTCGCCGGTGCGCTCGGCCAATTATCGGCCGACCTATCGCATCTTCCTGATCGTGCTGCTGATCGACGTGCTCGTGCTCGGCTACGTCGGCGGCGCCGAGCCGACCGCGCGGAATGTGATCATCGGCCAGATCGCGTCGATCTATTATTTCGCGCATTTCCTCATCATCCTGCCGATCGTCGCCGCAACCGAGCGTCCGCGCCCGCTGCCCAACTCGATCACCGAAGCAGTGCTCGGCAAGCATGGCGGTGGCCACGCCTCGGGCGCGATCGCCGGCAGCGCACTTCCGGCCGAATAAGGGGTAGATCATGGTTCGCTATATTGCCGGCTTGGTCGGCGTCGGCTTTGTCGCAGCCCTGCTGTTTGCGCTCGTCGGCAGCATCTCCGGGTTGTTCAACGATCCGCAGCCTGAAAGCGCCGCGGCCACGCTCTACAAGCACCCGAAGGAGCTCGAGCTGGAAAGCAACGGCTTCATGGGCAAGATCGACGTTGCGGCCGCGCAGCGCGGCTTCCAGGTGTACAAGGAAGTCTGCTCGAACTGCCATTCGCTGAAGCACGTCACGTTCCGCGATCTGCGGAAGATCGGCTACACCGAAGCCGAGGTGAAAAAGATCGCCGCCGACTGGGGCACCAAGCAGCAGGTCCAGGACCCCAAGACTGGGGACCGTAGCGAGCGCGCCAATGTGCCCGCCGATCACTTCCCAGCGGTCTATTATCCCGGCCAGGGCAATCCTCCTGATCTCTCGCTGATCACCAAGGCACGACACGACGGCCCGGCCTACGTCTATTCGCTGCTGACCGGCTACGCCGAACAGACGCCCGAACTGCTTGCCAAGCATCCCGATGCAAAGACGCCGGACGGGCTGTATTACAACCCGTACTTCCCCAACCTGAACATCGCGATGCCGCCGCCGCTCGCGCAGGACGGGCAGGTCACCTATGCCGACGGGACCAAATCGACGGTCGCGCAGAACGCCAAGGACGTCGCGGCGTTCCTCGTCTGGACCGCCGAACCCGAGCTGAACGAGCGCCACGGGCTTGGCCTCGCGGTGCTCGGCTTCCTGCTGGTGGCGACGCTGCTTGCTTATGGCGCGTATCAGTCGATCTGGCGGAACGTGAAGCATTGAGCGGCACGGCGGGCGCCGCGCGCGCCGACAATGACGATCTGAAGGCGCTGATCCGCACGATCCCTGACTTTCCGAAGCCGGGGATCATGTTCCGCGACATCACCACGTTGCTGCTTGATCCGCGCGGCCTGGCACAGACGGTCGAGCGGATGGTGGCGGCGGTCGATGGCCCGGTCGATCTGATCGCGGGCATCGAGGCGCGCGGCTTCCTGTTTGCCGCAGCGATTGCCGTGCCGCTGAACGCCGGCGTGCTGCTGATCCGCAAGGACGGCAAGCTGCCCGGCGCCACGATCGCCGAGGATTATGCGCTTGAATACGGTCAGGACCGGATCACCATGCACGAAGATGCGCTGGTGCCGGGCCAGCGCGTGCTGCTTGTCGACGATTTGATCGCGACCGGCGGTACCGCGCGCGCGGCGATCCGGCTGCTGCGCAAGGCAGGCGCCGAAGTCACGCAGGCGCAGTTCGTGGTCGATCTGCCCGATCTGGGCGGCGCCGACGCCCTGCGCGCCGACGGCGTCCATGTGACCGCGCTGCTGTCGTTCGAGGGCCATTAAGCTTCGCCTCGCCAGAACCATGCCACCGCTCATGCGTTGGGGCGGCGGATGGAGGCCTGGTGATGACACATTCACTGAAAAAACTGGCGCTTGGCGCCGCGCTGCTGGCCGGGCTGAGTGCCTGCGCCGACGATTATGCCGGCGGCTATGGTTACGGTTATTACGGGTCGGTTGCACCCTATTACGGCTGGTACGGCGACTATTATTATCCGGGCACCGGCTATTATGTTTACGACCGTTACCGCGTAGCGCGGCGCTGGTCCGACCGCGACCGCGATTACTGGGTTGCGCGCCGCAACGGCTGGCGCGGGGGTCCGGTCCGCGACAACTGGCGCGGCTTCCACGGACGCCGCTGGCGCTAGCCTTTCGGGCGAGTGCGGATCAGTCCGATCGCCAGCGTCGTCATCACCGCCACATCATCCTGATTGTACACGGTGATGCGGCTCCGATAGCTGCCCATCTCCGGGCGGCTGGTCGATGGGCGCTTGTCGATCACTTCGACCGACAGCGACAGTGTGTCGCCGGGATAGACGGGCTTCAGCCAGCGCAACTCGTCCTGCCCCGGCGACCCGAGTCCCGCCTGCTGCGTCGTCTTCAGATTTTCGACCAGCATTGCCATCATCATCGCGCAGGTGTGCCAGCCGCTGGCCGACAGTCGCCCGAAGTGCGTCTGGGCGGCCGCCTCGTCGGAAAGGTGAAAGGGCTGGGGGTCGTATTTCTGGGCGAAGGCGATCACTTCCTCGCGCGTCACCGCATAGCTGCCGAAGCGCCGGACCGAGCCGACCTCGATATCTTCGAAATAGATCATAGACGCGGTGTCGCGAGGATTGATCGGTTTGGCAAGGCTAGCGGTTGAGCGCGCCCCGGAACGGCGCGTCGGTGCCGTCGAGGTCGCGACCGGCAGGCAGGCCGAGCAGGTCGCGGAGCAACGGGGCGACATCGACATTGTCGAAGCTCGCCAGCTTGCCGACCGGCTTGATCGCGGGGCCGCTGGCGATGAACAGCGCCGCCATTTGCGGATCGGCAGGATCGAAGCCGTGGGTGCCGCGATATTTGTCGGCCATGTCGGGCGCGGGCGGCTTCTCAAGGATCAGCCAGCCGGTCTCCGCCAGGCAGACATAGGCCGGGACACGCGGATTGCGGCCATAGTGGAGCGCTTCGGGCATTTGCGCCTTGGGCCAGCATTGGGCGTGCGGAATCGGCCTGGCGATCGCAGCGGCAAGGTCGGCTTCCCTGCCCGGCATCGGCTCGATCCCGGCATAGGCACCGTTGACGACGACGCGGTAGCTGCCGGCGGGCAGGCTCTGGTCGATCCGTACGATGCGTTCGGGGCTGATCGGCGCCATGCCGTGGTCGGCGACGATCACGAAATTGGCGGGCTGGCCGAGCGCGGCGAGCTCGGCGCGCAGCCGACCGATCGCGGCATCGACGTCGCCGACGACCGCGGTCGTTTTGGGGCTGTCCGGGCCATTGCCGTGCCCGGCCGAATCGACCGCGTCGAAATAGAGCGTGAAGAAGGTCGGGCGGGTATCGGCAGGACGCCGCAGCCAGTCGATGATCGCATCGACGCGCTGACGGTTGCTGACCTCATGCCCATATTGCTGCCAGTCCTGCGGGCGGCGTCCGTCGAAGGCGACATTGGCGCCGGGCCAGAACATCGTCGCCGAATGGATGCCCGCCTTTTCCGCCGTGATCCAGATTGGCTCGGCCGCATCCCACCAGAACGGCTCTTCGCTCTGCATCGTGAACGTCATGCCGGGATGGCCGGGATCCTCCATCCGATTGCCGACGATGCCGTTGCGGTCGGGGCGCAGCCCCGTCACCAGCGTCCAGTGGTTCGGGAACGTGATCGACGGGAAGGACGGTCGCATCGCCGCGCTGATGCCGGCGTTGGCCAGCGCGTTCAGGTTGGGCGTGACGCCGCGCGTCAGATAATCGGGCCGGAAGCCGTCGATCGATATCAGGATCGTAACGGCCTTGCGCGTTTCCGCCGGCGCTTCGGCGACGGTCTTTGGCGCCTCGAGCGGCTGGGTCACGCACGCCTGCAATCCGGCGGCGAGCAAGGCGGCCATCAGGCGGGACGACATGCGCATGGCGCGGCTATGGCGCGGTTTGGGGACAGAAATATGACGCATGGGCGCGCGTAGCGGACGGGCCGTCGCACGCGGCCCGCCCAGACGCCGCTGGTCAGCGGTCGCGCGCGTAACGGGCGGTCTTGCAGAACAGGAACAGGCAGACCTTCATCTCGACGATGCGGGGTGCCGCCAGCTGAAGCGTCGCCGGGAGCTGCCGCTTGCCGTCGTGATAGGTGCCGCGCCAGCGGTTGCTGCCGCTGACGGTGATGTCGGACAAAACCACGCCGGTATCGACGCGCCCGGCGTGCCCATCGCTGCGGCGCGCGAGCCCGATCGCGCACAGTTTGTCGGGATTGGCCGCGCAAGGCGCGATGCGGGCGGCGCCGGGACCGTTGATTTCGCTCCACACGCCGATCAGCGGGGAGTCGGTGGACGCAAGCGCATGGTCGGCGAGACCGGCAAGTGCGAGCAGAAAGACGAAAAGACGCATATTCATTATCCTTGTTGCTTGAGAGGATTGAGTCAGTGAGTTGCCGGGTTGAGCGCGGCGACAGCCAGCGGGCGCCGCACGGCGGCGGCGAAGTGGCGATGATAATCGGGGTGTTCGGTGCCCATCCACCGATCCCACCAGGTGAAATACAGGCCGAAATTCCACCCCATCCGCCCGTGGTGCAGGTCGTGGTGGGTGGTCGTCGTCATCCAGTCGAACAGCGGGCGACCGTCGGCCCGCGCGGGCATCACTTCGATGCCGCTGTGGAGCAGGGTGTTGCGGACGATCTGGAGCAGCACGAACAGATCGACCACGACCCAGGACGTCGGCACCAGCAGCACCCACAGCGGCACGAAGCTGCCCATCAACAGCGCCTCGGCCCAGTCAAAGCTGTAGGCGGTGAAGGGCGAGGGATTGTTGCTCAGATGGTGGCGACGATGCACCCAGCGAAACAGCCCCTGGACGTGCGACAGCCGGTGCACCCAGTAGAAATAGGCGTCGTGTGCGACGATCATCAGCAGCAGGCTGGCCCAGAACCAGCCCGGTCCCCACTGCGCGGCGATCTTGCTGCCGTTCCACCAGCCGAAATGATGGGCAATCGTCACCACCAGCGATGCGGTGGAAAACACCATGATCGAGCGCATCGAATAGAGGAATTCGCGGCGCAGCTGGCGTGCGGGCGGACGCTGAGGCCGGATGCGGCGACCACCGAGCGGCTTGGCCAGCGCATACCAAAGCAGCAACCAAAAACTGGTCGCAAAGATCACATAACGAACGACATCGCCGACCGCGAGCAGCACCCAATGCTGCCCCAGCGATGCCAGATACTCCGAAGACATAGGCGAACCTCCTCAATTGGGGTGGTTCGCCTTTCGATCGGCACGACGGGGCGGGTCTCGCCGATCTTGCGGAAATGCTGGTCGATTTCGGAATCAGCGAGGGTTTTCGAGATTCGGCGAGGAATGGGCGATTGCCAGCCGCCGATATTCGGTCGGTGTGACCCCCGTGGCTTCGCGAAACGCGCGGTTGAACGGGCCGAGCGACCCGAATCCCAGATCGAAGGCAATGCTCGCGATGTTGCGGCTCGCCGCGGCCGGATCGCCCAGCAGGCTGCGCGCGGCCGCGATCCGGTGCTGATTGACGAAGGATGCAAAATTGCGGTGCCCCAGTTCATCGTTGATCAGGCGGCGCAGGCGATGTTCGGGCAGGCCGATCGCCGCCGCCAGATCGCCGATCGTCAGCCCTTCGCGCTGCCACAGCCGATCGATGGCCATGGCATGGTCGAGCCGTGCCAGCCAATGCGCGGTCTCTGCGCCGGGGGGCGGCGCCGTGTCGGACGCTTCGGTGGCCCGCGCCACGCCGAACAGAACCGGCCGCGCCTCGAGCAGCACTGCCACGCCGGCAATGCCGAGCAGGGCCTGCATCCCGGCATTGACCGGTTCGTACCAGGGCGCGTCGATGCCGAAATTCTGGCCGATCTGGACGGCGCTCAGCAGGATTGAAAACAACGCGATCAGCAGCAGGAACGGCACCCGCAACCGTCGGCGCGCCTCGACCAGATCAGTCCGCCCCGACCGGACGATCACGATCAGCGCATGCAGCGCGAGCAGCAGCCCGATCAGATTGTGCAGGCCCCAGATATAGGGCGCGGCGACGCGCGGGCCATATTGGCCGATTACGCCGACGATGGTCAGCAGCGCCGCTGGGGCGATGCCGCTCGCCGACAGCTTGCGATCCTCGAACAGCGCGAGCGCGAACAGCCAGAAATAGCCAGCACCACCGATCTGGACGAGCCACAGCGGGCGCTGGATCGGCCCGAGCAGCGCGCGGAGCGGATGAAAGCCGTTGAGCGTGAAACAGATGTTGCTGACGACGAACAGCAGCGTGGCGATCCGCAGCGAGCGCTGGTCGGCGCTGCGGACGAGGGCAAGGCCAAGCCCCAGCTGCGCGCCGACGGCAATGCCGCGCAGCAGCAGGTCGATGATCTGCAACGACTGCACCTGGTCTTCACCCCTCCGCGTCAGACGAGAACGCGCAATAGCAACACGTCGCCCTTCGGGGCCAGATGCTCCGTGCTGCGCTGCCTGCCCGCGCCGCGCGCGGCGGCTCGCCGCCCGCATGCGACAATGACCGCCAAGGGCGATTCCGGCATCGTGCGCGCGTTCGCGACGTGATGCGGCCCGGATCGTGCTCTGCGGTTGCATTGTGGTGCGCCGGGATACCGGCATTGCAGTCGGTTCCGCGCGCCCAATCATCGTAACATGATGTCTGGAAACGGAAAAGCACGCTCGTCGATTGGTCGGGCGCGATAGCCGAAGCGCGTGAAGCGTCACCGCCCTCAGTTGATTACAAGCGTAGTCAAGTCTACAATCGTAATCGTCGGTCCGGGCCGATGCCCCGCGTCGCCCGCAGACCATCACCGCTCTCGCTGGAGGAAAAACCGATGTCGAAACATCTGACCGCCGTCGTTTCCGGGGTCGCCGCCTTGGCGCTGGCAGCAAATGCGCCGCCCCCCAGCCTGTGTCAGCAAGCCCACGCGGTGCTTCCCACGCTCGCCTGCGCCGAAAGCACCAACGGCGTGGCGTTGGCGGGCGATGCTGGACGGGCGCAACGGCTGCTTGAACTCGCCGACGCCGGTGTCGGGCGGTTCAGGGAGTATTTCGGCCGCCAGGCGCTGCGCTACGCCGTTGCCGAGGGGCCCGACGCGCTGGTGCCGCGCGACAAGGTCGCCGCGCTCCGCGCTGCAGGGTTCAAGGTCGTGCTGCCGTGGCTTTCCGAAAAACTATACCGTGACCAAGTGGAACAATCGATCCGTCGCGGCATTGCAGCTCAGATGCAGGGCCGTCCGCAGGCCGAAATCGACGCCGTCGTCGCTCAGGCGCTGGCACGACAGACCGATCAAGGCGTTCGGGCGAAGATCGAGCTGGCGGCGGTGTCGCATGAGCTGGGGCATTACTGGTACTGGCAGGGCTATTGGCCGGACGCACCGCTGGGTGAAGAGAAACATTACGGCGGCCCGAGCCCGGACTGGATGGACGAGACGGCGGCCGTTCTGATGGAAGCGCCATCGAGCTTCGACGACCGCGTGATGCAGTTTGCAAAACGCTACCGCGACTATCGCGCCGAGCCGCAGAAGGCGAGCGAGAGCACCCGGTTGATGCTCGACTTGATCCACTTCTTTGCGGAAACCCATCCGGCGCAGGAGCAGGTCAAGGCCCTCAATCGGCAGACCGGCAATGACGCGCCCAATGGGAGCGTCCGCGTGATCAGCGGCGATGAGGCCCGCAAGATCGCGGAAGGCGGCTTGCGCTTCTATCTCCAGTCGGCGGTTGCGGCGCAATATCTGATCGACCGTAGCGGCAACCGGCAAGTCTTTGCGCGTATTGCCGAGGCGTTTGCGCGCGGCCAGACGATGGAACAGTGGCTCGCCGGAGATGAACCGAAGGGCAAGCTGCCCCGCGACCTGAAAGCGTTGCAGGCCGACTGGCTGAACTGGCTCGATCAGCGCTTCCCTGCCGAACCCGCGAAGGCGACGACCTGAACTCGGCTCGACGGGGTAGTCAGACGTTGAAGCGGAACAGCATCACGTCGCCGTCCTGCACGACATATTCCTTGCCTTCCTGACGCAGCTTCCCCGCGTCGCGCGCGCCCGCTTCGCCCTTGAAGGCGATGTAATCGGCGAAGGCGATCGTCTCGGCGCGGATGAAGCCGCGTTCGAAATCGGTGTGGATCACGCCGGCGGCTTGCGGCGCCTTGGCGCCCGCCTCGACCGTCCAGGCGCGCGCTTCCTTGGGGCCGACGGTGAAGAAGGTCAGCAGGTGGAGCAGCCGGTAGCCTGCGGTGATCACGCGGGCGAGGCCGGTTTCGGTCAGGCCCAGTTCGGCGAGGAATTCGCCGCGATCTTCAGGCGGCATCGTCGCGATGTCGGCTTCGATCGCGGCGGAGACGACCACGGCCTCGGCGCCTTCGGCCTTGGCCTTGTCGAAGACGCGCGCCGACAGCGCATTGCCGTTCGCCGCATCCGCTTCATCGACGTTGCAGACGTAGAGCACGGGCTTGGACGTCAGCAATTGCGCCTGTGCGAACACACGGCGCTCCTCATCGTCCCTCGGCTGGGTGAGCCGGGCGGGATTGCCCTCGCGCAGCAGATCGAGCGCCTGGCCCAGCACCGACGCGCCGATCTTGGCTTCCTTGTCGCCTTGTGCGGCCTTTTTGGCGAGATTGGGGACGCGCTTCTCAAGACTTTCGAGGTCGGCGAGCATCAGCTCGGTCTCGACTGTTTCGGCGTCCGCAATCGGATCGACCTTGCCTTCGACATGCGTCACGTCGCCATTTTCGAAGCAGCGCAGCACGTGCACGATCGCATCGACTTCGCGGATGTTGCCGAGAAACTGGTTGCCGAGGCCTTCGCCCTTCGACGCGCCGCGCACCAGCCCGGCGATGTCGACGAACCCCAGCTGCGTCTCGACGATCTTGGCTGACCCTGCGATCGCTGCCAGCTGATCGAGCCGGGGATCGGGCACCGCGACATTCCCCACGTTCGGCTCGATCGTGCAGAAGGGGTAATTCGCCGCTTGTGCCGCCGCCGTTTCGGTCAGCGCGTTGAACAGGGTCGATTTGCCGACATTCGGCAGCCCGACGATACCACAGCGAAATCCCATTTTGCACACCCATCAAAAGCGATGGCGCGCCTTAGTCAGTCGGGCGGCGGTTGGCCAGAGTGCGCGCTTGCAATGTCGCGTCCTCCGCGCGACGATGCAAGCGATCGACGGGAGGGAATCAATCATGATCAGGCAGTTGAGTGCCATTTTGCTGGCGTTGGCCGCAACCGGTGCGGCGGCACAGACCGGGCCGCTCGGCGGGCTGCAATGCACCGGCAAGCCCGTGACGATCCGCATGAGCGTCATCAAGCCCGGCCAGCTCGCTTTGTTCAAGAAAGCCGTCGCCGATCACCAGGCCTGGTATGCGACGAACGGCAACGGCACCAAAGTAACGCTGATGCGCGTCACCAAACGCGGCGCGGGCGGCGCGCTCAGCTATGACGACGGTGTCGCGATGACGGTCGTGACCTACGATGCGAAGCCGCAACCCAAGCATGACGCGGGCTATGCTGCGTTCGTAAAGGAATATCAGGACAGCTCGACTGTGAAGGACGAACATCGCGGGTGTTTGGGGTAGGCAACATGATCAGCGATAATTGAAACTCACGCTGATCCGCTCGCCCTTTCCCTGATGCGGCATCACTTCGTGCCGCAGCCAGCTTTCCCACAGCAGCACCGTCCCCGCAGCGGGCGCGACATGGACGAAGCGCTGGAGCGGCTCGGGTGCATCGTCGCGGCGCAGCGGCGCGGCCATCATCAGCCCGAGCCGGGGATCCTCGAACCTTATCGCGCCCGCGCCCGGCGGCACCGCGACATAGACCGTGCCCGATACCACTGAATGCGGGTGGATATGCCCGCTATGCGTCGCGCCCGGCTTCATCACATTGACCCACAGGCTGTCGAGCTTGAGCTTGCGCCCTGTTAGATCGAACGCGCATGCCTCGGCGAAGGCGGCGACGTGGCGGTTGAGCAGCTTCACCAGATCGCCGATCGCCGGGTCGCGCTGCGGCAGATCGTCGAGCGAGGCGTAAGACGTATAGCCGCGATAGCCATGCGCCTTGGACCACGCCCGCCCGGCGCGATCTTCCTCGGCAAACGACCGGCACCCCCGCGCCAGATCATCGACCAAGCCGTCATCGCCGAGATCAGCCTGATAGAGCGGCGTTGCGAACAGCGAGCGTAGCGTCATGGCCCGTTGCGATACGCCGTCGCCTGCCGCGATGCCAGCCGCTGATCGCGCTATTCGGGCTTCTGGTTGAGATGCAGATAATGCGGCGTGAAATCGCCGGCCCGGCGAAGTCCGTCCCAATCGGCGACCGTCACCGCGCGCTTGGTGCGGACGATCAGCCCCTCGGCCTCGAGCGCCTTAAGCGTGCGGTTGACATGGACCGAGGTCAGCCCGAGCGCATCGCCGATCTGTTCCTGGCTCATGGGCAATTCATAGCTGCCGCGCGGGCCCAGCCCCGCTGCCTCGCGTCGCACCGCCAGCTCGCACAGCAGATGCGCGGTGCGCGTGCGCGCGTCGCGGCGGCCGACGTTGACCACCCCTTCGCGGAACGTCGCCGCCTCGATCAGCGATTCGAGCCACAGCGCCTTGCCGATCGCCGGGAAGCGATAGGCAAGATCGAGCAGTTCGTCCGCCGGAAACTGGACCAGCGTCGCCGGCGTCAGCGCCTGGATATTATGGTCCGCGCGGCGCAGCATGATGTGCTGCAGATCGACGAAATCGCCCATCAGGTGAATGGCGACGATCTGCCGCCCGCCGTCGCCGACGATCTTGCTGCGATAGACGAAGCCCGCGACGACGAACGACGATTGCTGGACGTGTTCGCCTTCGCGCAGGATATACTGGCCGGGCGCGAAGTCCTTCAGCGTATAGCTCAGGCCGAGCAGGGCATCGATCGCAGCAGGCGACAGATCGAAGCGGCGCGTCAATCGCCGGATCATGACTTCCAGCGGCACCGTCTCGCGTCGTTCAACGACCTTATCGATTTCGTAATCTGCCATGCAACTCCGCTCCGTCAGCCCTGACGGAAGCGAAACGACGGGGACGCGAAAAAGCTCCCTCAGTCGTTCTGGAGGCGCAGCGCGACGTCGTTCATGAACCGCACGTCGTCACCGTCGGCGAGCCAGCGCGCCTCGGCGGCGAGCGCGCCCAGCATCGCCGAGAGCGGATCCATCTCAGCCTTGGCGAAATTGCCGAGGACATGGGCGGTCACGCGGTCCTTGTGCCCGGGATGGCCGATGCCGAGGCGGACGCGGCGGAAATCTTCGCCGATATGCGCGACGGTCGACCGCACGCCATTGTGGCCCGCCGTCCCGCCGCCGCGCTTCACCTTGACCTTGAAGGGCGCGAGATCGAGCTCGTCGTAAAAGACGGTCACGTCCTCGGGCGCCAGCTTGTAGAAGCGCATCGCTTCGCCGATCGACCGGCCGCTGTCATTCATGAAGGTGGCGGGTTTCAGCAGCAGCAGCTTTTCGCTGCCCAGCCGCGCCTCGATCGCCCAACCCTGAAAGCGCTTCTTCGGCGCTTCGAAATCATGCAGCGCTGCGATCGCATCGATCGCCATGAAGCCAACATTGTGGCGGTGGAGCGCATATTGCGCCCCCGGATTGCCGAGCCCTGCCCAGAGTTGCATTGCCTCGTCCCGCCAATATCCCCTCTCCGCGCCAGCGGAGAGGGGAATTCAGGATTACGCCGCGGTGCCTTCGTCGGCCTCGCCACCTTCGCTCGACTTGAGCGCCGACGGTGCAACGATCGTCGCGATGGTGAAGTCGCGGTCGTCGATCGCGCTCTTGGCGCCCTTGGGCAGCGTCACATGCGAAATGTGGATCGAATCGCCGACGTTGAAGCCCTTCAGCGAGATTTCGACATCGTCGGGAATTTCCGCCGCATCGACAATCAACTCGAGTTCGTGGCGAACGACGTTCAGCACGCCGCCGCGCTTGATGCCGGGCGATGCTTCTTCGTCGGTGAAACGCACCGGCACCTGCACGGTGACGGTCGCATGTTCGGAAATGCGCAGGAAATCAGCATGGACCGGGCGGTCGCTGACCGGATCGAACGCCACGTCCTTGGGCAGCGTGCGGACGGTCTCGCCGCCCACGTCGATCATCACGACCGAATTCATGAAATGGCCCGTCATCAGCAGGCGATAGAGCGCCTTTTCCTCGACGTGGATGGCCGTGGGTTCTTGCTTGTTGCCGTAAATGACGGCGGGTACGCGGCCTTCGCGACGCAGCGAACGGGAGGCTCCCTTGCCAACCTGTTCACGGGTCTCGGCCGCGAGCGTCAATGTCTCGCTCATGCCAATCTCCGAAAATCTTGCAGTGTTAAGGTGTCGATCCGGCCAAGCCTCCAGGGATGACCCTGACCGGAAGCGCGGGCGCATAGCCTGATTAGGCGGGAAGCGCAAGCGACGCGGCACCGCCGATGCACGGGGCGCCTACATTGAAGATCGCCAATAATATCCAACAAATTGTGAGTTAAGATCAAGTATACTTTCAATCTTGCTCGGCAGATATTGCCTACCCCCGAAAAGACGCGCAGCTTTCTCCCGGCGTACATATCGTATGACGCCAATGGAGGGTGCCAGCCAATGCTAAGAAAGCTAGCTTTCATCGCCGCTGTCGTCGGCCTGTTCGGCGCGACCGCGGCTTCCGCTCAAAACAGCCGACGCGATGACGCGGGGCCCGACGTCCGCCGCGAAGGGCGCATCTTTCACGCGCGCGCCTGTCGCGGTGCGATCGGCCCCGGCATCGCGCGTTGCCATGCGCGCTTCGTATCGGACGCAAACGGTGCCGAGGTCATGCGCGAGAAGGCGGCGGTGACTCCCAACGCGCTGCCGTCGGGCTATGGCCCGAGCGACCTGCGCGCGGCCTATAACATTCCCGCCACGTCGCCGACCCGCCGCACCATCGCCATCGTCGATGCCTATGGCTATCCGGGCGCCGAGGCCGATCTGGCCAATTACCGCGCAACCTATGGCCTGCCCGCCTGCACGACGGCCAATGGTTGTTTCCGCAAGGTCAACCAGAACGGGTCGTCGTCGAGCTTCCCGGCGTTCAACCTCGGCTGGGCACAGGAAACCGCGCTCGACCTCGATATGGCGAGCGCCATCTGCCCCGACTGCAACATCCTGCTCGTGCAAGCGACGAACAGCTCGCTCGCCAATCTTGCCACCGCCGTCAACACGGCAGCGGCGCTCGGCGCGACCGCGATCTCGAACAGCTATGGCGGCAGCGAGACCGGCTCGACCAGCTATGAATCGGCCTATAACCATCCTGGTATCGCCATTACGGTCAGTTCGGGTGACAGCGGCTTCGGCGCCGAATTCCCCGCGTCCTCGAACCATGTAGTCGCGGTCGGCGGCACCAGCCTGACCCGGGCGAGCAACGCGCGCGGCTGGAGCGAAAGCGCGTGGTCGGGCGCCGGCAGCGGCTGCAGCGCAATCTATGCCAAACCGTCGTGGCAGCAGGACAGCGGCTGCGCGCGTCGCAGCATCGCCGACGTCAGCGCCGTGGCCGATCCGGCGACCGGCGTTGCGGTCTACGGCCCGACCAGCCGCAACCGCGCGGGCTGGCAGGTCTATGGCGGGACCAGCGCGTCCGCCCCGATCATCGCGGCGATCTATGCGTCGCAGGGTGCGGCCGGATCCTCCTATCCCGCGCAGGATCTCTACAGCCGCACGGCCTATCTGTTCGACATTATTTCGGGGTCGAACGGCACCTGCGGCACCTATCTGTGCAATGCGATTACCGGTTATGACGGACCGACCGGGCTCGGCACGCCGAACGGCCTGACCGCTTTCTAACCGACATCAAGCCAACTGGGCGACCGCCGCGCGATGCGGCGGTCGCCCTCATTCTATCCGGCGGACCGGCAGTCCGGCTGCGCGCAGCCGGGCGATCACCGATTTGGGGCCCGCGAGATGCCCGGCCCCGACCGCGACTAGCACGTTGCCCGGCCGCGCCATGCGGCCACCGATCCACGCCGCCCAGCGCGCGTTGCGGCGGGTCAGCAGGACCGCTTCGATCACGGATGCGTCGGCGAACGGGCGCGTGACCAGCGCCGCGATCCGCGCCTCGTCGCCCTTGGCCCAGGCATCGAGCGTCGCGCGGTAGCTGCCGGGGTCCGCGATGCTCGCTGCCAGCAACCGACGCTGGTCGTCTTCGTTCAATGAGTCGAACAGCCCGAGCTGGCCGACGAGCGTTTCCAGCCCGATCCGCGGCTTGCCCGCGAGTCTTTTGGCGATCACCGCTTCGACCCCGGCGGCCGCGCGCGCATCGTGATCGGTGTCCGCCAGCGCGGCGCTCAAGGTCAGCGCCGCCGCCCAGCTCTTCATGCCGCCGAGATCAGCCAGCGACAGGTGCGTGCGGGCGGCGGCGGCTTCGAGCTTCGGGCGCAGCGCCGGCGGCACACGTTCGGCAATCGGCGGCAGGCCGTCACCCTTGCCGATCCGCGCGAAGGTCTCGCTCGCGACGGCGGGATCGAGCGCGGGCAGTTCGGTCACCAGCGTGTCGGCGGTGCGCTCGGCCGCGACGATCGGCGGCGTCTCCCACCGCACATGCTCGGGCAGCGCATGTACCGTCCCCAGCAGCCAGATGCGGGTATCGCTGTCCTGTACCAGATACAGCGCCGGCCGCGCCTCGATCGGGCGCGGCCGGTCGCAACCGGGCAGCAAAGCGGCAAGGCCGATCAGGACCCACCGCGCCGCCACCATCGTCAGTAGTTCACGCGCGTGGCAGTGATGCCATAGCGCTTCAGCTGGTTCTGGACGCTGTCCTTGCCCGCCAGATGACCCGCGCCGACCGCGACGAAGGTCGTCCCCGGACGGCTGAGCAGATCGTCGATCACGACTGCCCAGCGCTTGTTGCGATCGGCAAGCAGCAGCTTCGCCAGCTCGGGCTGCGCGTTCAGCCCTTCGTTCAGCGTCTTGTCGAGCCCGTCGGGATCGCCCTTCGCCCACTGCGCGACCATCGTGTCGATCGTCTCGCCGGCCTTGGGCAGGTCCTTCACCGTTTCCGCCAGATATTTGATCTGAAGCTTTTCGGGCATGGTGTCGAAATAGCCGAGCTGCTGTTCGAGCGATTCGAAACCGGCGACCGGCTTGTGGACCTTTTTGGCAGCGGCGAGCAGCGTCTTTTCGGCGCCGCTGTTCGGATCATAGCCCAGCTTGAGCAGCGGAATAAGGCCTAGGTTGATCGAGGCGAACCACGGCTCGAACTTGTCGAATGCCGCCGTCGGGATGCCGAGGCCGGTCAGCGCCTTTTCATAGGCGGCGCGATCGGCAGCAGGCAGCTTCTGCGTCAGCGGCACGCCGCTGCTGTCGGTCGCGAGCTTCAGCACGAGCGGCTGGCTGGCGGCTTCATCGACCTCGGGCAGTTCGAGGATCAGTCGGTCGCTGCGGTCGAACGCGGCCTTCACTTCCTCGTCGAACCAGCTGAGGCCCGGCTTCAGCACATGCACGGTGCCGAACAGATAGACCGTCGCATTGCCGCGCTTGATCACCCATAGCGCGGGATCGGCATCAACGGTTGCGGCGGCGGTGGTCGCTGCGGGGGCCGTCTGGGCAACGGCGGGCGCTCCGAACAGCAGGGCTAGCGCGGTGGTCGCGCCGAGAACACGCTTCATCATCTTCATCATCATCGTCCTTTCAGCAAAAATCGTCAGGGTGGAGAAGAGGTTGGTCAGCCGCGGTCGCGCAGCCAGAGCACGGAGTAAGCGATCATCGTCGCGCCATAGGTGCCGATGAACAGGCCAGCGGCGTTCGGCTGCGGCAGCAGGCCGCCCGCCGCCAGCAACGCCCAGGCGGGATAGCCCGCGACGATGACGAACCACGCCGCCGCCATCGACCAGAGGTTGCGCCGCACTTTCACTTCGTCGATCGTGCGGAAGCCATAGGCTGGCAGCGCGCCGAGGCCGATCAGCACGGCAATCGCGATCACAATCGCGAACAGCGGATCGAGCTTGAGCTGGCCTTGGACAAGCGCCGCCAGCGCGTGGCGGGTGCCCGGCGCGCCGACGGCGAGCAGGCCGCCGATCACGCCGCCGAACGCCGCTGCGCCCAGCAGATAGTTACGGTGAAAACGCGCGCGGGCACGAGCGGCGCGTTCGCCGGGACCAGGCGCCATGGTCGACCCCGGGCCGGAAGTCAGCATATCATCGGCCATGGTCATCCCCCTCGCCGCTGGTAAAAATAGGTTGCCAGGCCGCCGACCACCGCCAGGGCCCACACCAGATCGGGCTTCAGTGTGATCCCGAGTGGCGTCAGCACCCCGATCAGCGGAAAGCCGAACAGCGCGATGAGGCCGATGGCAGCATAGGCATTGATCGCGCGGCGCCGGATCACTTCATCATGCTGGCGCCACTGCACCCAGCCGCCAATTGCGCCGGTGAGGATGATCAGCCCGGCACTGACCGGACGGAGCCAGTCGGGCGCGCGTTTTGGCGCACCGGCCAGTCCGTCGGCAAAGCCAAGCGCGAACGGCAGTAGCACGAGCGCGGCGATCGCGACGCCCGCCATCGCGATGACGGTGCGGCGCCGGCGCTGTTCCTGGGCCCGCGCCGCCCGTTCACCGGGGCCGAGTTCTCGGCGGGTGCGCGGTTCAGTCATGGCTGTCGCCATCATCGAAAATCTCCTCGATCGGCATGTCGAACAGCCGCCCGATCTTGAAGGCGAGCGGCAGCGAAGGGTCATGCTTGCCGGTTTCGATCGCATTGACCGCCTGGCGCGACACGCCGAGCCGCCCGCCGAGTTCGGCCTGGCTCCAGTCGCGTTCGGCGCGCAGGACTTTGAGGCGGTTCTTCACGGAACCCGTCAATGCGCCAAAATGGAAGCGAGCGAAATCGCCAAGGACACCAATCCCCCGATGAGGGCGATCCAGTCGTCGCGGTGGGCGTCGGTCGAGCGCGGACACATGCAAATCTCCGTCATGTGTGCCTCACCAAATGTCAGGCACGCATGACTAAATGACAGCGATTCGCGACTATGTCAAGAGGACCTGACTTAAGGTCGTCTTCACCTGACTTTGCGCCTGTGCGACAGGCATTGACCCGTCCCGATGCGCGCGCCAAAGGGGGCCGGAATATACCGCAGCTGCGAAAGTCTCCGCTCCTTGGCCGGTCAGCCCCTCAGTTTCCAGCGCATGATCCTGAAACTCCATGATTATTGGAGCGAGCAGGGCTGCGTGATCCTGCAGCCCTATGACATGGAAATGGGTGCGGGGACGTTTCATACCGCTACCACCCTGCGCGCGCTAGGCCCCGATCCGTGGAACGCTGCGTTTGTCCAGCCGTGCCGCCGCCCGACTGACGGCCGCTATGGCGAAAACCCGAATCGGCTCCAGCATTATTACCAGTATCAGGTGATCCTGAAGCCCAGCCCGCCCGATTTGCAGGAGCTTTATCTCGGCTCGCTGGCGGCGATCGGCATCGATTTTGCGCACCATGACATCCGCTTCGTCGAGGACGACTGGGAAAGCCCCACGCTCGGCGCGTGGGGGCTGGGCTGGGAAGTATGGTGCGACGGGATGGAAGTGACGCAGTTCACTTACTTCCAGCAGATGGGCGGCTTCGACTGCAAGCCGGTTGCGGGCGAGCTGACCTATGGGCTCGAACGGCTCGCGCTCTACATCCAGGGCAAGGACAGCATCTACGACCTCGCGTTCAATGGCGCCGGGGTGACGTACGGCGACGTTTTCCTCGAAAACGAGCGCCAGATGAGCGCGTGGAACTTCGAGGTCGCCAATACCGACTCGCTGTTCGACCAGTTCCGCAAGCACACCGCCGAATGCCAGAATTCCCTCGACCGGGGCTTGCCGATCCCGGCGTACGAACAGGCGATCAAGGCGAGCCATGTCTTCAACCTGCTCCAGGCGCGCGGCGTCATCTCGGTGCAGGAACGCGCGAGCTACATGAGCCAGGTCCGCGATCTGGCGAAAGGCGCGTGCGCGGCGTGGATAGAGCGGATGTCGCCAGATTGGCAGGCGCGCCATCCCGGGTGGACGCTGTGAGCGATTTTCTTTTGGAGCTTCGCTCGGAGGAAATTCCGGCGCGGATGCAGGCCAAGGCGCGGGAGGACCTCGCCAAGCTGTTCGTCGCGGAACTCGCGCGCGCGGGGATTAGCGCGAGCGACATCACCACCTATGCCACGCCGCGCCGCCTCGCGCTGATCGCGCGCGGGTTGCCGATGCAAACCGCAGCGGTGTCGGAGGAGACCAAGGGGCCGAAGGTCGGCGCGCCGCCGCAAGCGCTCGAGGGCTTTCTGCGCAAGACCGGCCTCCGCCAAGACCAGCTCACGACACGTGACGGCGTCTATTTCGCGGTGATCGAGCGGCCCGGCCGCGCCACCGCCGACGTGCTGGCCGAGGCGATCCCGGCGATGGTGCGCGCCTTTCCGTGGCCCAAGTCGATGCGCTGGGGCGCCGCGTCGCTGTCGACCGAATCCTTACGCTGGGTGCGCCCCCTGCAGGGCATCGTCGCGCTGCTCGACGGCGAGGTGGTGCCGTGCGAGGTCGCCGGCATCGCGAGCGGCCGCGCGACGATGGGCCACCGCTTCATGTCGAGCGGGCCGATCGGCATCGAGAGCGCGGCAACCTATGTCGATCAACTCCGCGCGGGCCACGTCATCGTCGATCAGGACGAGCGCGCGAACATCATCGCGCTCGGCGCCAAGCTGGCGGCGCGCAAGGTGGCGCTGACCTTGATCGAGGACGCCGGGCTGCTCGCGGAGAACGCGGGCCTCACCGAATGGCCGGTGCCGCTGCTCGGCCGCTTCGACGAAGCTTTCCTCAGCGTGCCGCCCGAAGTGATCCAGCTGACCGCGCGGGTGAACCAGAAATATTTCGTCTGCACCGACGCGGATGGGAAATTGGCGAATGCCTTCATCTGCACCGCCAATATCGACGCAGCAGACGGCGGCGCCGCGATCGTCGAGGGCAACCGCAAGGTGCTCGCGGCACGATTGAGCGATGCGCGCTTCTTCTACGAGACCGACCTGAAAGTGCCGCTTGAGGAGCAGGCGCAGAAGCTCGACCGGATCGTGTTCCACGAGAAATTGGGGACGGTCGCCGACAAGGTCGATCGCGTGGCGAAACTCGCGCGGTGGCTGTGCGAGGAAGGGATCGTTCGCGATCCAACGCCCACGCCAATCACCAATTCCCCGTTCGTTTCGAGCGAAGTCGAGAAACAGGCGCCAAGCGACCCCACCCGTGTCTCGACTACGCTCGACACGAACGGTTCGGGGGTAAGTCTTGCGGACTTAGCCGAACGCGCCGCGCGGCTGTGCAAGGCCGATCTCGTCACTGGCATGGTCGGCGAATTCCCCGAGCTGCAGGGGCTGATGGGCGGCTATTACGCCGCCGCCCAAGGCGAAGACCCCCGCGTCGCCGCCGCAATCCGCGATCACTACAAGCCGGTGGGCGCAGGCGACGACGTGCCGACCGATCCGGTGACGGTGGCGGTGTCGCTGGCGGATAAGCTGGATACTTTATTCAGCTTCTTCGCGTGGGATATGACGCCCACTGGTTCCAAAGATCCTTTCGCCCTTCGGCGTGCTGCAATCGCGTTCAATTTGCTTTGTGAACAAAATGCAGTTCGGCTTCCTCTGACCAAAGCAGCACATTTTGGCGCATGGCTTTTCATTTATGATCGCGTCTATGCAGATGAGAGCTTCCAGCAGGAGTTTTTGAGGCTCTATTTCACTCCTGAACAGCTTGAAGACGACAACTTTGGTGACTGGTTTGAGAAGTCTGAAGAGGGGCTTTGGCAGTACGCTAAGGTCGATACCCGGCGCATAGCCGACAAGCTGCTTTCGTTTCTCGCCGACCGCCTCAAAGTCCAGCAGCGCGAGGCTGGCGTCCGCCACGACCTGATCGACGCGGTGTTCGCGCTCGGGGGCGAGGATGATCTCGTCCGTCTCCTCGCGCGGGTGCGGGCGTTGCAGGCGTTTATCGGCACCGAGGATGGGGCGAACTTGCTCGCCGGATACAAGCGCGCGGCGAACATCTTGAAGAAGGAGGAGGTTGCTCCTTCTCCCTCTCCCCATCGGGGAGAGGGCCGGGGTGAGGGGGCGCCACAGGCGGCGTCGCTTGGGGCCACCCCCCCCCCCCCCCCGCCACCCCCCCCGGGAGGGCCCCCGGGGGCGGGGGGCCCGGGGGGGGGGGGGGGCCCCCCCCCGGGGGGGGCCGGGGGC